>Ga0075030_100002620_pt1 | contig 16342 bp, 14 predicted proteins | sample LitLauG_LLR_2012_FD_71393 | JGI IMG/M metagenome (GOLD analysis project Ga0075030, IMG submission 71393) | Freshwater sediment microbial communities from Pennsylvania, USA - Little Laurel Run_MetaG_LLR_2012 | ecosystem: Environmental > Aquatic > Freshwater > Creek > Sediment | place: USA... | reverse complement strand
CGGCGGGGTACTGAGTGTCGTTGTTTTGCACGTTCGGGATGGCGCCGTTGTCGCTGCTAAACACGACGAGTGTGTTCGCGGCCTTGCCGGATTTTTCCAGCGCCGTGAGAATTTTCCCGACCGAATCATCGAGGTGCATCACGTTCGCGCCAAACTGGCGGCGGCTGCGCTCGGTGATTGCCTTCGGCACACGGTTAATGATTTCCTCCGGCTCGCGAATCGGGATGTGTACCGCGGTGAATGGCACGTAGAGCAGGAACGGCTTGTCAGTGCGCAACTCCAGCCACTGGATCGCCTCACGCGTGATCAGATCGGTGACATGCCCCTTCTCCTCGACGAGCAAGCCGTCGCGATGCCATGTCGTCGTGAACTCGCCGTCCTTGTAGCGGTGATTCCACGGCCCGATGCCGCCAGCGAGCGAGCCATAGCTGTAATCGAAGCCGAACTTCTGCGGTCCCCACTCGGCCTTCGAGCCGAGGTGCCACTTGCCAATGAGTGCGGTGTCGTAGCCCGCAGATTTCAGTGCGCGGGCGAGTGTGACGGTATCCCAGCGGTATGCGCGCGGGTTCTGCGGGTTCGTGATGCCGAAGCGTGTCGCGTAACGCCCGCTTAGCAACGCCGAGCGCGTCGGGCTGCACACGGGACACACGTAGTGCTGCGTCAACTCTACGCCGTCCGCCGCGAGTCTGTCGAGATTCGGCGTCGGCACGTTACCGTGGTGAAACGCCACGTCCGCCCACCCGAGATCATCGGCGAGGATGAAGATGAAGTTTGGTTTCGCAGGCTTCGGTCCATCGGCGGCATAAAGCACCGTAAACGGAACCAGCAAGAGTGCAGCGAGGGTGGAAACAACTTTCATGGGAGCCTGCTGACGAATACCCGGTACGGACGATCAGAACGAATCATTTTTCACCCGCGCTTCCAGCGCACTCAGACAAAGACCCTGCGTTTATTTGGCGTTGTCCGGAGCGGTGAGGCTCTTGCGATGAAACGCGAATGCCTTTGTACCAAGTATGCGGTAATACTTCGGCGATTCGTGCGCCACATCGGGGACGATCTGGAATTCGTGTTCGATGCCGAGTTGCGTGAGCAGGTCATGCAGTTCCTGGTTGCGCGGCAGCAGGCCGTCGAGTGAGCCGCAGCCGATGCGGATGTGCGTGGCGCGCAGCTTGTCGGCGTTCTTCCGCGCAAGCGTGAGCGGATGTTCTGCAACGCGGCGCTCGTTGTCGTTGCCGAACACGCTGAACATGGGGCTGTCCTTGGGAATGTTTGTCAGCGTGGGATCGATCAGCGCGCCCGCGTTAATCACGACGATGCCAAACAGTTCGGGATATTTGAAGCCGAGGTGTCCCGCGCCGTAGCCGCCCATCGAATAACCCTCGATCACGCGGCCCTCGCGCGTCGCGAGCGTGCGATACGCCGCGTCCACGTGCGGGATGAGATCTTTCGTGATCACGCTTTCCATCGGCATCTTCCCGTCCGACGAGTCGCAGTAAAAACTTCGTACCATGCCGTTCACCGAAATTACGATGCACGGCGGCAGCGTGCCCTCCTTGATCGCCGCCTCCGCCTGAGGGACGAACATCGAGGCTCCGCCGCGCTGGTTCGCGCCCATGCCGTGCAGCCAATAGATCACCGGATAGCGCGTCGTCCCCTGCTCGTAGCCCGGCGGAAGCCAGACGAGATAGCTTGCGTGACATCCGAGCACTTTGCTCCTGAAAGTCTTGTACTGCGTGCCATTGGGCGCAGCCTGGTTTGGGTCCAGCCACTCCGCTTTTGATGGAGCCCACTGCCTGTTTTGCCCCGTGCTGTTAGGACGCTGTGACGTGCTGGGTTGTGCCGGTTCCTCGGCGACAGTGTTGAAGCCTGTGAGCAGGAGCGCGGACAATGTGGGGGCAACCAATCGTTTCATAGGGTGATGGTGTTATTAAAAATCATTTCGGCAGCGGCACGACCTTCGCCGTCTCGCCCGGTTTGAGGAACCAGCGGGCCGTGCCTTCGTTCGTTTTGAAAAAATTCAGCAACAGCATGGTCGTTTTCTTCGTTCCGGATTCGTTCGGGTGCAATTGATCCGCGCGCACGTCACCCTGCGTCCAAGTCAGGCCATCAAGTTTTCGCGGTGAGTTGCCCTGCGCCCAAAGGTACGGCCCCCAGATCACGAGCGGTGCCTTCACTTCGCCGTGCGCGGGATCGAAGTTGAGCAACGCATCGCCCTTGATCTGGCTTTGCACGATCCACCGCGTGCCGAATCCCGACTCGTACGCGTACGGTTCCGGGCTGCCGCTCTCCCACCCCGACCATCCGCCGAATGTCCGGCTCGAAAGATACACGACGCGCAGGTTTGGATAATGATGCCGCGCGATGTTGAGCACCGCGGTGATGTCCGCCTGCAACGTGCGCGCGTGCGCGGGAAATTCCCCGAGCGGTTTTGGATTCGCCTCGACGTGCTTGAGCCAGCACGCCTGCACCTGCTTTGCAGAAAGGCCTGCCGATTCTATGCGTTTCGCAAGCGTCGGCCACGTGTCCTTTTCCGCGCCGGGGCTGCTCTTGCGAATGCCCTTCGGCATGTGCAGCAAATCCATCTCGGCATCGAGTCGCTGCTGCTCGGCCTTCGGCAAAATCGTCGCGCCGTCCCACGCCCACATCACTGCCGAGCGTCCGCCGATACAGCCGTTGACGATGATGACGCGTGGCGACTTCTGCGGATCAGCGTCCGCCGTGCGCTTGAAGTCCTCCGATTCGATGGACGGATTCGAAAAGCCAATCGTAATCAGCCCGATCTTCCCGTCGTCCGACGGTTCGCCGTTCGCATCGAGCGGGCGGATTTTTTCCGACTCCTTCAAATGTGCCGTGCGGTGCGCTTCCGGTGGCTCATTTTTTCCGCCACCGTAAAGACCGCCGTCCTCGCCCTTGTAATGCGCAGTCATTTCCGTGATCGGCACGAGCGCGCTCCAGTCGGTCGTGTTCGCCGGTGCTGGCGAACGTGCCGCGGACGTCGTGCCCGGCTGCTTCCCCGCGGCGCGCTCGCGAATCGCCTTCTTTACGCGTTCGAGATAAGCCTGTTCCTCGGGTGTGAGTGTCTCGCCCGTTTTGAATTTTTCCATCAATTGTCGCCCGCGAATGGGATCGATCGGCAACTCGTCGGCGCGGGTTTGCAAAGACAGAAAGTTGACCGCACATACGAGCGTGATGAGTGAGGCGGATGCAAAGCGGTTGAAATGGGAAAGCTTCATGGATTGGCGTGTTAGAGATTCTCAGCCCACCGCTCACCGGCTTCCGTTTGCTGGAAGAGATTTCGGACGCGCGGCATTCAGCCCACCGGCAGGATCTTTTGGAAATGACGGGTCCGTGATCATGTCCCGCACTTTCTCAAAATAACCCGCGCGCGTCCCCCAAAACACATAGTTCAGCCGCAGCTTGTCCCTTCCGAATTCGTAAATCTCCTTCACCGGAGTTTCGCCACCGCCTCCGCGAAAGGCCGTCTTCTGCGTGTAGTCGTTCTGCTGCACCGCTGCACCGAGCGGAACGATTCCCGACAACTCTGCATACAGCCGGTATACGCCGCGCTGCGGATTCGTGAGCACTGGGTCCGTCGGATAAATGTCCGGTCCGCCAAAACCGATACCGTGCATTTTTGAAAACTCCGCGAGCGGCTGGATGGCTTCCGGTGGCATGTTCACATATTGTATGACGATGGTGTTCGGAAAGGCATCCTTGATTGCCTTCATCCCGGACTCGACCGCGCGCACGTAGCCTTCACCGGTGTAGTGAAACTTCTCGCGGTCCGCATTTTCAAATGTCGTCGCCGATTCGGGAATCACCATCGCTTCCAAAAACGGCTCGCGATCCAGTTCCTTGCCGAGCCGCGTATAGAGTGCGTTGAGGCGTTTGTTCACCTGCTCGTTCCAAATGATCGGATTGAACGAACCCCAGCGCGTCCGATACACGCCGCCATCGTAATCCGCACCCGACAAGTACGCCGGGCAATAATTTTGACCGGAGCCAAAAGTCTTTGTCTGCACTTGAATCACGAGCCGCTGATCGTGCTTGGCGAGAAAAGCAATGTCCGCCCGGATCGCCGAGAAATCGTATCGATCCATTTCCGGCTCCAGTTCGCGCCAACTGTAAGTCTTTTGGACACCCCTGAACTCCTTGTAAAAATGCCGCTCATCGAGTGCGGCGAATTGCACAAACGCATAGTGGCCAGGGTGCCATTTTACCTCGCTGTTCGAGGGTGTCGCTGGCGGCGTTTCAAGTGATCGGATGGCCTCCGCATCCGCATTCGGCGCAGACAAGCTCAGCGCCGTCTTTCTCCCGATCTCGATCAAAGTCCGCCATACCGCGCTATCCTTCGCACCTGGCGATACGAGCAGGATCACGCACGTCTGCTTTCTCGCCGGAAGCGGTAACACTTGCACTTCCACGTTGAGCGTGATTTTGCGGCCGTCTGAAAATGAATCGAAGAAATCCACCTGTGCATCGAAGCGGTTCTTTGCATCCGCGGTGGGCGACGGGCTCACCGTGGCCTTCATTTGTGCGGGGTCCACTTTCAGTCCCGTGCGTTGCGCCTGGCTGGTACTGAGTCCACGGTAATATTTCTCGAGAAAATCCCGGATTTCCGCCGTGCTGAGATCCGGCGCGCCGTCGGTCAAGATCGCCAGTTCGCACGTGAAGTATGTGTCCGACGTGTTGTCGAACATTCCTGGAGCAAAACGAATCTCCTCCGAGCCATTCAGCTTCACATCCGGCGCAAAGCCCGGCGGCACGGACATGGTCTCCAAACGCCAGTCCGCAGGCTCCTTGAGAATCGTGGCGCTCGCGCCGACGCGACGTTGCACGCCAGGTGCTGAACCGCCGATTAGCAGCCCGTTGTCATCAATGCCGAAGCGCATGCGATAGTCGTGAATCTCCAGCCGTGTTGCGAAGCCGTCACCATTGGCATCCCATTGGGAAAAGCGCTGGGCGTAGGGGCCGGTGGCTTCCTCCCTGGAGATTTTACCGTCGTGGTTTTTGTCAAGCGTGGCGAAAAGTTCGTCGAGGGAAGGAGCCCGGCCACTGGCCGCCGCCGCGCCGCTCTTATCAACTGTCGTCACGTCGTCTGTTGCGCGCATCGCTCCGGTGAACTGGAGAAGAACAGTGGCCGTCGTCGCGAGCGCGGCACAGCGGAGAAAATCGGATTTCATGCGTCTGCAAAGTGGGCTGCTACCTTGAACTGGTCTTGGGTGATTCACCGGTGAACCACCGCTTCGCCATCGGATCGGTCTTCAAAAAATTCAGCAGCAGATTGGCGACCTTGGTGCGCGCCGTTTCGCTCGGATGCGTCCCGTCCTTGTCAGACAAATCCCCGCGCGTGTAGATCAGGCCGTCAGCCTTGCGTGGCGTTTCACCGTCGGCCCACAGATAGGGGCCCCACAGGAGCAGCGGCGATTTCACCGGGCCGTGCGCTGGGTCGCAGTTGAGTTCGGGTTTGCCGGCGATCTGATCCTGGATGAGCCAGCGCATCGCGAACGCCTCCTCGTAAGCATACGGCTCCGGGTTCAGGTTCGTTGTCGCATAACCGCCGTAGATGCGGCTCGAAAGATAGACGATTCGGAGATTCGGAAACTTCTCCTTCAAGTTGGCCAATCCCTTGACAAGATTTTCCTGAAGCTGCTTCGCGTGCTTTGGAAAATCGCCGTACTGCTCCGGACGTGCCTCAGCCTGCTTCATCCACGCGACCTGGATCTGCTTTGCGCTCAGGTCGGCGTCCTTCATGCGTTCGTCCACTTTCTGCCACAACGGCGACTTCGCATCGGCCCATCGCAGCGCGGTCTGGGCACCCTGCGCGCCATCAAGCACGATCACGCTCGCGGACTTGGCGGGATCGGCGTCGGCGATCTGCTTGAAGCGCGAATACTCCATTGTCGTGTTCGACATGCCGACGGAGAGCAGGCCGATCCGGCCGTCGCCGAACGGATTTCCTTCCGCGTCGAGCGGACGGATTTTCGCCGACTCTTTCAATGCGGCTTCGAGATGATTCTTCGGCGGTTCATTTTTCCCGCCGCCGTAAAGCCCGCCGTCTTCGCCCTTGTATTTCGCCGTGCCGAGTTCGGTGAGCGGCGTGAGGTGCTCCGTCCACTTTGGTGGAACAGCGGATTTGCTTCCACCACCGCCCGCCGCACGTTGCGCGGCCATCGCGCGTTTCACATAGGCTTCCTCATCCGCGGTGATGTTCTCGCCGCGCTTATGGCGTTCAAAAATCTGCCTGGCCTTGTTAAAATCCACCTGCGGTTCCTCGCCGCGTGTTTGCATGGGCAACACGGAAAGTGCGAGCACAAGCGACAACAGGAGGGAGGGGGTTTTCACGGGATGGGAACTTTGGGGCTGCGGCATCATCATGATGCCGGCTTGGTGAATACGATACGTGGCAGAAGGCGACACATGGGTTCACCAGCGCGCAAATCGAACACTGCCAGACCTGACAAGTTGCGGAGAACTGAACGGCTGGGCTCAAATCGGCATCGTCACTCCCGGCGCGGCTACGGGATACCATCCCTCGCTGTCCGGTCTTACGGGCGCTTCCGAATTCCAGTCCACAATGTCCGGCACGAGGATTTCCTTGGAATTCAAAGCCTGCTCCCACGTGATGACCTGTCCCGTGTAAGTCGCCATGCGGCCCATGATGCCCATGAGCGTGCTCTTTGCGCCATACTCCGCGTCGTTGCGGGTCTTTCCGCTGCGGATGTTGTCGAAGAAGGCGACGTGCTCGAGCTCGTGCCCGATTTCGGACGGCCCGCGTTTGCGATCGCCGACCGGCTGGCCGTTGATGAGGAAGCGCTGGTGGTCCACCATCTCCGCGACGCCCTTCGTGCCGTGCGCGTGCTCGCTCACGCTGCGGTGGCATTTGCCGGCCTGCTGATGGCACTGGCTGTAAACGCGCGTGCCGTTTTCATATTCAAATTCGACAAAGTGGTGATCGAAGATTTGTCCGTTGATCTTCGCCTTGCGCACCTGCCGTCCACCGAGCCCCTGCGCGCGCACCGGCAGTTTCCCGAGCGCCCAGTGCGCCACGTCGAGATTGTGGACGTGCTGCTCCAAGATGTGATCGCCGGAGAGCCACGTGAAGAAGTACCAATTGCGCATCTGGTAGGCCAGTTCGCTCTCGCCCTCGTGCCGCTCAAGGCCGGCGCGAGCGGAGCCGTTCCAAAACACGCGCATGAACATCACGTCACCAATCGTGCCGTCCTGGATGCGCTTGATGGTCTCGATGTAGGTCGGCTGATAACGGCGCTGAAGGCCGACGCATACGTTGAGATTTTTTTTCTTCGCCTCCTCTGCCGCGGCGAGCACTCGGCGCGCGCCATTGGCATCCGTGGCGACGGGCTTTTCGATGAACGCGTGTTTCCCCAGCCGCACCGCCTCTTCGAAATGCTGCGGACGAAATCCCGGCGGCGTCGCGCACAGCACCACATCGGCCACGGCCATCGCCTGTTTGTAAGCCTGAAATCCGGTGAAGATATGATCGTCCGCGACATTGACCTGTCCCGGATGTTTGTCGGCCAGAATCTTGCGCGTCTGTTGCGCCTTTTCCTCGAAGATGTCCGCCAGGGCGACGAGTTCGATATCTGTCTCCGTCACGAGCGCCTGACTCGCCGCACCGGTGCCGCGTCCTCCGCAGCCTATGAGTGCGATTTTTATTTTGCCGCTCCCTCGCGCATGGGCGTGGGTGGCAGCGCTGATGAATGCAGTGGCTGCGGCGGCTTTGGCGGTCTGGTTGATGAATTCGCGTCGTGTGTTCATGGGGATGGCTGGTGGGTTTGGATTTTAAAACTCTTATGAATTGCAAACGGCTGCTCAAGCCCACGTCACTGCACCCTTCGGATCGGCGAGGACGATGCTTTGCAAAAAGCGGATCGCCTTTTCCAGTCCCTCGCGCGCCGTCATCAGGCTGTCTTCGTGTTCTATGGATAGCGCGTGATCGTAGCCAGTCATGCGCAGCGCGGAGATGAAGTCGCACCAAAATTGCCGTGGGCTGCCGTAGCCCACGGTACGGAAAATCCACGAACGGTTCAGTTCGTCGGCGTAGTGCTTGGTGTCGAGCACGCCATTGATGCTGGAGTTCCATTGCTGGATGTTCGTGTCCTTCGCGTGGACGTGCCAGATCGCGCCTTCGAGCGCGCGAACGGCGGCGCAGGGATCTATGCCCTGCCAGATGAGATGCGAGGGATCAAAGTTCGCGCCGATTTCGTGGCCGGCGTCGGCACGGAGTTTGAGCAGAGTCTCGGGATTGTACACGACGAAGCCGGGATGCATCTCGAGCGCGATTTTTTGGATGCCGTGCCTGCGTGCGAACTCGGTGGTCCTCACCCAATACGGGATGACCGCTTCCTTCCACTGCCAGTCGAGAATTTCGAGATATTCGGGCGGCCACGGGCAGGTGACCCAGTTCGGCTGCGAATCGCCCGGCGCCCCGCCGGGGCAGCCGCTGAACGTTGTGACGACTCCGACTTCGAGTTTCTCGGCGAGACGCACGCATCGCTCGAATGCGGCGTGGTGCTGTGCGGCGATTTCCTTGTTCGGGTGAATGGGATTGCCATGCACTGAGAGGCAGGAAATTTGCAGTCCGCGCGAATGGATCGCGTGGAGAAATGCCTTCGCCTTTGCATCGCTCGCGAGCAGCGCATCCGGATCGCAGTGATCGGTGCCGCAAAATGCGCCGGTGCCGATCTCGACGGTTTGCACGCCGAGGCCGGCGAGGTAGTCAAGCGCCTGCTCGAAGGGCATGGATCGGAGGATGACGGTGAAGACGCCGAGTTTCATGTGGGAATGGTGTTTGGGTGAGTTGCGAGGTGATGAAGATCAGCCCGCGGGGTTGACGACGTTTTGCGGTTCTCCGTCGAGGAACGCACGGAGATTTGAGGCGACAACATCCATGAGCCGTGCGCGCGAGGCGTGCGTGGCCCACGCGATGTGCGGGGTGATGATGCAGTTCTTCGCGGCAAACAGTGGATTGCCGGGCGTCGGCGGCTCGGTCGAGAGCACGTCGAGACCTGCTCCGGCGATGCGTCCGGTATTCAGCGCGTCAGCAAGATCCTGCTCGACGACGAGCGGGCCGCGCCCGGTGTTGATGAGGAACGTGCCGGATTTCATCGTCGCAATGCTTGCGGCGTTGACGAGTCCGCGCGTTTCCTCGGTAAGCGGGCAGTGCAAAGTGACGACATCCGCACGGCGGAAAATTTCCTGCGTGGAGACGAATTCCACACCGTCCGCACTGCGCGAGCGGCGGGTGCTCGCGATAATCTTCATGCCCAAGGCGCGACCGATGCACGCAACCGCCGCGCCGATGCTGCCGTAGCCAACGATGCCGAGCGTGCGGCCCGCGAGTTCCACGAGTGGAAAATCCCAGTAGCAGAAATCCGGGCACGCGCTCCAGCGGCCTTCGCGCACGGTCTGCGCATGGTGGCCGGTATGCTGCGTGAGTTCCAGCAGCAATGCGAAGACGTGCTGCGCGACGGACGCGGTGCCGTAGCCGGGGACATTGCAGACGGGAATCCCGCGCACGCTTGCAGCTGCGGTGTCCACGACGTTGTAGCCCGTGGCGAGCACGCCGATGCAGCGGAGCTTCGGAAGGGCGGCGATGGTTTCGGCGGTGACGGGCGTTTTGTTCGTGAGCAGAATGTCGGCTCCGTTTGCACGTGAAACGATCTCCGTCGCGGACGTGCGTGCATAGATGGTGAGTTCGCCGAGCGTCTCGATGGGGTGCCAGTCGAGATCGCCGGGATTTAGTGTATGGCCGTCGAGGATGACGATGTTCGGGCGATGTGCGATTGCGGGTGACATGACGTGAAAAGATGACGAGTTTGCGTCAGTATTTCACCGCAGCCACGCCCGCGCCGAGGCCGAGGTCCTTCACGACCTGCGCGGCTTGGCCGAGCATGAAGCCGACTTCGCTCGAGATGGCGATGAACTGCCAGCCTTCCGCGATGCGGCGCTTTGCCTGTGCGGCGTCGGCGACGTGGATTCCGGGCGCGACGCCGTGTTTTTTTGCGCTCGCGAGGATGCGGGCAAGCGCGTCGTTGAACGCGGGCAGGTTGCTGTCGAACGCGGGCGCGAAGCCGAGCGAGGCGTGGAGATCATTTGGGCCGACGAAGACCGCGTCAATGCCGGGCACGCTGAGGATGTCGTCAATGTTCGCCACGGCCTCCGCGGTCTCGGTCATCACGATGACAAGGATTTCGTCGTTTGCGTGCGCGTAGTAGGTTGCGGAGTCGGTGGCGAAAGTCGCGGGCCCGAGCTGCCCGCCGATGGTGCGCTGGCCGACGGGCCGGTAGCGCGCCGCGCGCACGACGGCCTCGCACTCCGCACGCGAATTCACCAGCGGCACAATGATGCCCCACGCGCCGGTATCGAGGGCTCGCTTGATGTTTTCCGCCGTGTTCAGTGACAGGCGCACGAGCGGCACGCAGCCCGACGCGGCGATGATGCCGAAGCTGCGCGCCGCGTGCTCGAAGGTGACGTGCGAGTGCTCCATCTCGACGGTGAGCCAGTCGAACCCGGTGCGCGCCATGAGCTGCGCGATGACGGTATCGGCGAGATTGAGCCATGTGCCGGTGCTTGGCTCGCCGCGTTTGAGTTTGGAACGGACGGGATTGGTTTTCATTTGGAAAGGGACATGCGCAGCGTGGGGGAATCGAACACCTCGGGATTCAGCACCCAGTGCGGACGGCGTCCGGCGTGGCACTCGAAAATGGCGCGGGCCACGGCTTCGCTCACACGCGCTCCGGTGTCTGAGCCGAAAGATGCCTGGTGTGGTGTGATGAGCACATTCGGCGCGCTCATGAGCGGATGCGTGACGGGGAGCGGCTCGGTGACGAATGCATCGAGCGCGGCCCCGGCGATCCAGTCTTCGTGCAGCGCGCGGATGAGCGCGGCTTCGTCCACGATTGCACCGCGCGAGGTGTTGACGAGATAGGCGCTCTTTTTCATCCGGCGGAACTGCGCCTCACCGATGAGTCTGCGCGTGTCCGGTGTGAGCGCCGCGTGCAACGAAACGAAGTCGGATTCCGCGAGCAATTCGTCGAGGCTCACGAAACGCACGCCGAGCTTTTCCGCCTCTGCGTGCGGCGCGGGATCGAACGCGATCACCTGCATTCCGAACGCACCCGCACGACGTGCGACCGCCTGTCCGATGCGTCCGCAGCCGACCAGGCCGAGCGTCTTTCCCGCGATGTCCTGTCCCCACTTGGGCGTCCATTTTCCCTCACGCATCGAGAGGTGCCCCTCATGCACGCGGCGTGCAACGGCGAAGAGCAGCACCATCGCGTATTCGGCGACTGTCTCGTTCAGCAGGCCCGGCGTGTACGCGATCACGACGCCTTTGCGTGTCGCCGCCGCCCGATCAATCGAGTCGCAGCCCACGCCCCAGCGCGAAATGACTTTCAGCCGCGCGGCCTGCGGTGAATCGAGCACGGCATCGGTGTATTTGTCCATGCTCGCATAAACCGCGTCCATCCCATCGAGCAGCGGCAGCACTTCCGCCTCCGAGAGCGGGCCGTAGCGCGGCGCGTGCATGATGGAAAAATCGGGACCGCCAAGGATTTCGCGCGCGCCCTTCCCGACGGAATCGGCGAACGGTGAGGAGGTGATGAGGACGTTCCAAGTCATGCGGGAGCGGACGCTAGATCAAGTCCCGCATTTCGCGAAGCGCGATCTCGGCGCGGTGCGAACTTGTCATGTTTTTGCGGTGTCGCGCTTGCTTGCACAGTTTCCGGTCATGGTCAGAATCCGTTTTCTTTCCACGATGAAAATCCGATCCTTCACCACACTCCTTGCCGCCACACTTCTTTCCGTGAGCCTCGCGCACCCCGCGAATGCGCAGACGCCTGCGAAACCGGCGACGACCGCCGCACCCGCAAAACCGAAATGGCAGAAAGTGCTGCCGCAGACGCCGCCGGGCTTTACGCTCGTGACGAAGGATGTTGCGGCGTATCCTGAGCACACTGTCACGCTCACGCTCTGCGTGCCGGACAAGCCGGGCAGCTACCCCGCGGTGCTCGACATCCACGGCGGCGGCTGGAAGCAGCGGCAGGTGGATTCGGAACGCCCGATGATGGAGCGCATCGCTGCGCGCGGATTTGTCACAGGCATCGTCGCTTACCGGCTTTCCACCGAGGCGAAATATCCCGCGGCGATCCATGATTGCAAAGCGGCGGTGCGTTATCTGCGCGCACACGCCGCCGAATTGAAGATCGATCCCAAGCGCATCGGCGTGATGGGCGGATCGGCGGGCGGACATCTCACAGGTCTGCTTGCGATGACGACAGGCAAGGCCGACTTTGAAGGCGACGGCCCGAACCGCGATCAGTCGAGCACCGTGCAGGCGGCAATCGTGATGGCGGCCACGCAGGATCTCGTCGCGGCAAACAGGGACAAGACGAGCGAGGGTGCCGTCGAGTTTTTCGGCACGACTGCGGCCGAGAACCCCACGCTCTTCGCACAGGCTTCGCCGATCACGCATGTCCGCGCCGGTGTGCCGCCGACCATTTTTATCGAGGGAGAAAAGGACTCGCTGAAGATCGGTCGCGCTGAGATGCAGGAAAAATTGCGCGCGCTCGGTGTCGAGACTGCGGTGCACACGCTCAAGGATGCGCCGCATCCATTTTGGATGAGTCAGCCGTGGTGCGACGAGACGGTGGAGATCGCGTCCGTTTTTTTCAAAAGGCACCTAGGCGAACCGACGTATTAGCGGCCCGGTTTCACGAGTCGGATGCCATCGGGCCCGATGACGATGCGATGCTCGCGGAAGAGCACGCCGATGGCTTGCTTGAACGCCTTTTTGCTCATGGCAAATGCCGTGCGGATTTCCTCGGGCGTACTGTTGTCGTGGTAGGGCAGGTGGCCGCCAGCGGTCTTCAGCGCAGCAACGATCTGTTCGGAAAGTGGGCCGAGGCGGCGGTGTCCGGCGGGGTCGAGGCCGAGATCGATCTTTCCATCGGGCCGCATCGTTCGGATGAATCCATCGAGTGAATCGCCGATGGGGAGCGGCGCGGAGAGTTCGGCACGGTAAAGAAGACCGGTATGGGCGCAGTTGATGATCGCCTTGTAGCCGAGTGGCGTCTCGCTCTCGACGATCAGTTTCACCGCCTGTCCTTCGGTGTAACTGGGCGGGGTGAGGTTCAGGTGGCGGTTCAGACGGCAAGTGGCAACGATTCGATCGGAGCGTTCGTCGAGCATCACGTACACAAGCGCGCGTCCGCCCTGCCGGATGCCGCCGGCGTATTCGCGCCGCGGGAGCAGCAGATCTTTTTCCAGACCCCAATCCAGGAACGCACCGATGCCGGGATTCTGCGAGACGATGCGGAGAAAAGCGAAATCGCCGACCATCGCGAGCGGCGTCCCGGTGGTCGCGACCAGCCGATCTTCGGAGTCGCGATACACGAATACCCCCACTTTTTCGCCGGGAATCCCGCCTTTCGGAAGGTAACGGCCCGGGAGGAGGATTTCGCCGTGTGTGCCGCCGTCGAGGTAAAATCCCGGCGGAGCCTGGCGGACGATGGGGAGTGAGTTGCGTTTGCCAAGAATGGCCATGTCTCGCGCAGCGTGGACGCAACCGCCGGGCATGGGGAGCCTATTTCTCACAGCCGGCGAATCGCAGAGGGCTTGAAGCTAGGCTCCGGGCGCCCTACCGCTGCCGCTTCACATGGCCACGCCCGACATTTCCTCCGCCGCGCCCCGCCTCTGCTCTGCGTGCGGGATGTGCTGCAACGGCGTGATGTTTGACATGGTGCGGCTGCAACCGGACGATTCCCCAAAGGGATTTGCGGCGCTCGGCCTGAAAGTGAAACGCAAGCGCGGACAGAGCCACTTCGTTCAGCCCTGTCCCGCGCATTGTGGGTCGCAATGCTCGATCTACGCGGCGCGTCCGGAGCGCTGCCGGATTTTCGAGTGCCGGCAATTGCAGCGCGTCGCCGCTGGCGAGATCACCGGGGCAGCAGCGCGGGAAAAAATCAGCGAAGCCCTGCAACTGGTCGCGGAAATCAACGCGCTGCTGCTGCGCGCGGGTGGCACGAATGCAAAGCACTCACTTTCCAAGCGCTGCGAATCGGTGATCGCCGAGCCGTTCGATTCGTCAACGGACATGGCCGCGCTGGAAATCCGCAAACGGCTCACGGACGCAAAACGGAAATTGGACGCGCTGCTAGATCAGGAATTCCGCATTACTCCCATCGCATCTGCCCAATGAATTTGTGGTGATGCCGGCACATTCCGGATTGCCGAAATCCATGGGTGGGATGGCAAAAGTCAGCGGGTTTGCCGAGATGGCATTTCACCAACGGCGCTGTCGGCCATGCCGTTCTTGTAAGCCACCGCTTTGAGCGCGGTTCCAGGCTGCACGCTGATCGCACCGCAATAGACATAGCCGTTCGTGCGTGCCGGCTTCATGCCATCGGGCGTATAGCGAATCGTCGCGCCATGAGTATTGTTGTTCATCGTAACGACCCGCGCCGTGTCAAAATCACCGCCTGAAACCCTCGCGCGATGAAATGTTCGAGCCGCTGAACTTACCCCCTGCCATTGCCTGCTCGCGTTCCCGCGCGGGGAAAAAGCGCACGCGATTGACGATGATCGGATCGGTGGCGTGACTTTGCGTGGCGGTGGCCAAAAGGCCGAAGGGATTGAGAGTGCGAATGTGTCCATTATTTTATGGTCGGGATTCTTAACGCTTGTCGGGATTGGATTTCCCTTCCAACTCGTTGAGCGCCACGCTGAAAAGTTCGATCATTTCCTTCTGGCGGGCGACGATGACATACAGCCGTCCATCGAAGAACACTGAGTGCGGGTAGCTGTATTCGCCACCCTTTGCAGCGCCATCAAACCGGCGTTTGTAGTGTTCGTTGCCGAGCATGAAATGCTGGTCGAAGTGAATGCCATCGTGCGAAAGAGAGAGCAACAAAGGGATGCGGGCTACTCCCAAAGGGTTGCCCACCGCATAGAATCGCCCGTCCGGCAGACGCCCGAAGTGGAACTTCGCATCCGTGTTGCTGAATGCCGTCTCGCGCGGTGCGCCCCATGTCGCACCATTGTCCGTGCTCTGGCTTTCCCAAAGGTGGAAGCCTGGCGGCGGCCAGGTCTTTCCTGTGGAGCGCAGCATCATGTGCAGGATGCCGTCGTCGGTTTGGTAGAAGGAGCCTTCACAGAGGTTCGCGAAATGCGTGTGCTCGGCGACATCCCAAAACGTGGACGGGTTGTCCTGGAACGGCTCCATTGAGGCGGGATAAATGCCGCTCATTTTCCATCCGGTGAGGCCTGCGGGATCGTCCGTGTAGGGAAAGGCAGTGTTGCCCGCGATGATGAGTCGTCCACTCGCGGTGCGCTGTGGGCCGTGGTTCGGACACACCGGCACATGCAGATCGACTACCGGACTCCATGTCCTCCCGTCCTTCGAGGTTCGCGCGAGCAGGCGCGTTGACTTGCGATCGGGCGAGTAGTCGCCCGCATAGGCGACGAGCACGCCATCATGCTGATGAAATCCCGCCGCCGTGAGCGTGCGAAGCCGGCCATCGGGATCGATGTCCGGTTGAAACAATACGCGCGGAACGATCCAGCCTTTCGCATTGCGATACGCATACATCACGCGCTGTCCGGCACTGTCTTCATCGCGCTCCGAACTCGACCAGATGGCAAACAACTCATCGTGAAACGCCGTCACCGACTGATGATGCGAATATTTCCAATCATGCTCAGCGGGCGTAAACAGTGCCACATGATCAACCGCCGGATGCCTGGTGCCGGCGAGCGCTTCAGGTTTGCCGTCCTTCCACTCGGCACCGTTCGTGATGGGCGAAGCCGGTTCTCCTGCGAGAGACGGCGCTGCGTCTTGGCCAAGCGCGGCAAGCGCGATGATGAGGCAAAGCGTGGAGTTGTGCATGGTGCGCATGAGTTTTACGGAGGCGTGAAGAACGTCCCTTGTATCGTGCGGTCCTCATCACGCGGACCATTAAAATAATAGACCGTGAAAATTTTTCCATCAGGTCGCACAACGCTGCGCGGATAACCGAGGTCGCCGGTGAGGCCGTCGTCGCGCAGGACGATCTCCGGCTCCCACGTGCGGCCTTCGTCGCCGCTGATTCTTGCACGGACACCGAAGGGTTTGCGGCGCACGCCGTAACTCAGGCAAAGTTTGCCGTCCTTCAACAGCACGAGCGCCGGCGGATTGCTGCCGATATCGGGAGTGACGTTGCCTAGCGGAATCCAATGCTGGCCGAGGTCATCACTGCGCCAGGCGGCGATGCTGTTCTTCGGACCGCCACCGTGACGGATCGTGGTGATGAGGGCACCGCCCGCCAGTCGCACGGTGGAGGGC
>Ga0075030_100002619_pt1 | contig 16342 bp, 9 predicted proteins | sample LitLauG_LLR_2012_FD_71393 | JGI IMG/M metagenome (GOLD analysis project Ga0075030, IMG submission 71393) | Freshwater sediment microbial communities from Pennsylvania, USA - Little Laurel Run_MetaG_LLR_2012 | ecosystem: Environmental > Aquatic > Freshwater > Creek > Sediment | place: USA... | reverse complement strand
AGCAGCGGGAAGAAGCTGCTCACCTTTATGTCGAGGCATACCGCCGATATTGCTGGCCGGTACATTCCTTGGCCGATCTAAAACTCGCTCCTTTTCACGTACTCGCCAGCGAGTCAGGCGTGCACACTGCGAATGACCACGTGTGGCACATGGAGACGCTGGCTCGAATCTGCGACGCTGATCCCGATCTATTGCTCGCGACGCCATTCCGAGTTGTGGACCTCACCGACAAAGCGGATCAAGAGAAAGGAATCCAGTGGTGGGAGGAACTGACGGCAGCCGGCGGCGAGGGCATGGTGGTAAAGCCGTTGGAGTTCGTGACGAAGGGACGGAAAGGGCTGGCGCAACCTGCCGTTAAGGTTCGAGGACGAGAATACCTCCGGATCATCTACGGACCGGAATACACGTTGCCCGAGCACTTGGAGCGGCTCAAGAGCCGAGGTCTTGGCACCAAACGATCGCTTGCTCTCCGTGAATTCGCCTTGGGACTGGAAGCACTGGAGAGATTCGTACACAAGGAGCCCCTCCGACGAGTTCACGAGTGCATTTTTAGCGTGTTGGCGCTGGAAAGCGAACCGGTTGACCCAAGGCTGCAGGACTGCGCCGGGGAATGGCTAGAGTCAGCATTTTTCTCAAGTCAGGATGTGTAAGCCATGCCGTCCCGCCGTCGCCTTTTGTTACTTTGACTTATGAGACTGTCGACGCCTCCGGAATCCCCTGCGTCTGCTATTACATCTGGATGTTATTTGTTTACTTAGATTTACGAGATATCTGGCGTCCGCTTTTGAGTCCGCTGTGTCTGCCAGTTCCGCCATCCCGGCTTGGGTGGCAAGCGACTGAGATTTCTAGCTTAGTTTACAAGTTCAGTTTTGTCATCTGGGCTGTCTCCTGCGCGCTCCATGACTTTTTCATGGTTGTCCTCAGCGCTCATGATCTTGCCTCGCAGAGAACGTCTGCAAGCCGCGCCCTGGGAAAGCGCAAAGCTTTACCTCTGTTGTCAACCCTCCCGCGGTTCCAAATTGCGGTTACCGAAGTGTGACGAAAACTCTCCAAATTGATGTTTCTAAAAGCGTTTCGCTGGTATCTCTAGTATTTGGGGTTTGCCCCCGAGGCCGAGGTGCGTCCCTTCGGTCGCAGTGTGTCCGAAAAATATGACCGGTGCCACCCGCATCGCAGATGGACTTGTTTCTTCAGGGCCCTCCTGGAGGAGACTGTCGTTCTCTGCCAAGCTGCTGATCAGTCTGATTGTAATCGGCGGAACGGCGACTCTCGTTTACGGCGGCATTCATCAGTCCAGTCGCAACATCGCCGAATTCATCTGCTACCTGGGAATCGCCATCCTGGCATCACGACTTAAGGTGACGCTGCCGGGAATCACCGGCACACTGTCGGTGAATTTCCTTTTCATCCTCATCGGCATTATCGAACTGAGCTTCACCGAGACTCTGATTCTGGGCGCGGTTTCGATGCTGGCGCAGTGTCTGTACCCGGAGCGTCCGCATGCGATTCAGGTGACGTTCAATGTTTGCGCGGGCGCAATTTCTACCGCGCTGGCCTACCTTGTCTATCACCATCCGCTGGCCAATCTGCTTCTCGACAGCCGCCCGATTTTGCTGGGAGTCGCGGCGACCGTCTACTTTATTGCCAACGCGGGTTCGATTGCGGCGGTTATTTCGCTGACCGAGCGGCGCCCGCTCACCCGCATTCTGGTGGACTGCTATTTCTGGTCGTTTCCCTACTACCTGGTCGGAGCCGGAATCGCGGGCACCATTGCCTGGCTGAACCAGAGGTTCAACTGGGAAACCTCGCTGCTTCTGGTTCCGGTCGTCTACCTCATTTATCGCTCCTACCGCCTGTACCTGGGCAAACTGGAAGACGAGAAGCGACACGTCGAGGAAATGGCGAACCTGCATCTGCGGACCATTGAGGCGCTGGCCCTGGCCATTGAAGCGAAAGATCACACCACGCACGAGCATCTGCAGCGCGTACGCATTTATGCCATCGAAGTGGCCAAGGAACTAGGAGTGACCGGGCCGGAACTGGAAGCGCTGCATGCCGCCGCCCTGCTGCACGACATCGGGAAACTCGCGGTGCCGGAACACATCATTTCGAAGCCCGGCCGGCTCACTCCGGAAGAATTCGAGAAGATGAAGATCCACACCCTGGTGGGCGCCGAGATCCTGGAGCGAGTGCGCTTCCCGTATCCGGTAGTGCCCATCGTGCGCGCCCATCACGAGAAGTTTGACGGTTCGGGATACCCTCTCGGGCTCAAGGGCGCTGAGATTCCTCTCGGAGCACGCATTCTTTCCGCGGTCGACTACCTGGACGCGCTGGCTTCCGACCGCCAGTACCGGCGCGCCCTGCCCTTGCGAGAAGTGATGCAGAAACTGGCCGCTGAGTCGAGCAAGTCGTTCGATCCAAAGGTCGTCGACATTCTGCAACGTCGCTACCAGCAACTTGAGCGCCTGGCACAGGCGAAATCCAATGCGGACCCGAACGGCCCGCTCTCCACGGCCATCAAGATCGAGCGCGGACTGGAGCCGGCTGCGGGATTTGAGAATGCCACGGTCCAGGACTCTCCGGGGCGAGACGCTTCGTTCCTTTCTTCCATTGCCGCCGCCCGCCAGGAGGCGCAGGCGCTTTTCGAACTCAGCCAGGATCTGGGCGCCTCGCTCAGTGTGGGCGAAACCCTCTCGGTGTTTTCCATCAAGCTGAAGCCGATGGTGCCCTATGACGCGATCGCGATCTATGTGCGGCGCGAGGAAGAGTTGATCCCCGAATATGTGAACGGAGATAACTACCGGCTATTCTCGTCGTTGCGGATTCCGCTGGGGCAAGGACTTTCCGGCTGGGTGGCGCAGAACCGGAAACCGATCATCAACGGCAATCCATCGGTGGAACCAGGTTACTTGAACGACCCTTCGAAGTTCAGCACGTTGCGGTCGGCGCTGGCGGTGCCGCTGGAAGGCGTTGCCGGAGTCATAGGCGTGCTCGCCCTTTACCGCAGTGAGCGGGACGCCTTCACTTCGGATAACCTCCGCATTTTGCTGGCGGTGAGCGGGAAGATGGCGCTCGCGATCGAGAACGCCCTCAAGTATCAGCAGGCCGAAAACTCGGCGACCACCGACTATCTCACGGGCTTACCAAATGCGCGGTCCCTGTTTCTGCAGCTCGATCGCGAGTTGGCCCGCTGCAAGCGCGACAACTCCACGCTTACGGTGATGGTTTCCGACATGGATGGCTTCAAGCAGATCAACGACCGCTTCGGCCACCTGGAAGGGAACCGCGTGCTGCGGCTTTTCGCCCAGGCGCTGAAAGACAGTTGCCGGGAATACGACTATGTCGCGCGCATGGGAGGCGACGAATTCGTGGTGGTGGCTCCGGGACTGGCGGTCGACGCCGCAGGGAAGAAAGCCGAGCAGATGGGTATCCTCGCCCGGCAGGCCGGCGCCGAAGTATGCGGCGAGGAAATCCTGTCTTTGAGCGTCGGGCGCGCGATCTATCCCGACGACGGCAAAGATGCCGAGCAGTTGCTCGCGGAAGCCGACCGCCGCATGTATCTGGAGAAACAGAAGCAGCTTTCTTATAAAGACCGCCGCGTGCACCCCCGGTTGAAGTGCCGGGTCGCGATTGAAGTGCAGACCGAAGCCGGCACCACTCCGGTGTTCGCCAATCTCACCGACATCAGCATGGGCGGCTGCTACGTGGAAACCAGCACGATCCTGTCGCCGGGCAGCAAATTGAAACTGGTATTTTCGATGGACGATGCCGCTCTGTCAGCCGAAGGGGTCGTGGCCCGGCTCGAGCCCGGAACCGGTGTCGCCGTCCAGTTTCGCGAGATGAATCGCGACGGGCGCGACCGCATGCTCAGGATTCTGGAGTTCGTGCAGAAAACGACTGCGTATTACAACAGCCGTTACTTCGAAAACCTGCTGAAGCGGTGAGCGAGGCAGGAACCGCAGGTTCGGGAGAACGCTCTTTAGGCCGGAAACTCCCAGCCTTCTTCCTTCATCTTGCGGTTGGTCCAGTTCTGCAATTCCTCGAAAAGAGCGGGCTCGATCACGGCAAAGCGGATGCCAACGCGGCCCTCGTCGCCGACCCACATGAGCCGGGCTTTGGCCTGGAAGTGAACGTTGCTGTCGGGCAGGACGAAACTCAAATCGAGCAGGCCGGCGAAGCGCAGCGGTTCCTTCAGGCCGTCGAGGCCCATCCCGCCCGTGCTCAAGTTCACTCCCTGCACGGTAATTTCCTCCCCTTTCGGATTCCGGATCGTGACCGCAATCTGAACCCGCGCGCGGAAGAATTTCTGCTGCTCCGTGCTGACAATTCCGAGAGGAGAGGGCCCCTCGCCGGGAGCGAAGTTGATGCTGTATTCGCGGAGCTTGCGGCTGAGCGTGCGCCGCGAAATGCCCAGTTGTTCGGCTGCGAGCGTGCGATGTCCACCGGTGCGCTCGAGCGCCTTGATGATCATTTGCTCTTCCATGCTCTCCAGATTGCCGACCGGCATGGACGCTGTCTGCCGCTGGGCGGCGGGTTCTCCGGTAAGGGCTGCGCTCAGGCGGGAGAAGTCGATCTCGGACGTGCGCGATTCCACCGCCACTTTCGCAACCAGGTTGCGCAACTCGCGGATGTTGCCCGGCCACGCGTGGGAGAGCAACGCCGAAATGGCCTGCGGTGAAAAACTCTTTTGCCTTGCCTTCAGGTGCAGGAAATGCTCGGCCAGTGCGACGATGTCTTCCGGACGCTCGCGCAGCGGAGGCACCCGCAACTGGAACTGGCCCAGGCGGTGAAACAAGTCCTGGCGGAAGCGCCCGGTTTTGACCGCGGACTCGAGATCCTGATTGGTCGCGGCGACGACCCGCACGTCCACCCGGATCTTGCGGTGTCCGCCGAGACGGTAGAACGGCTGGCCATCAAGGACGCGCAGGAGTTTGACCTGGGTCTGCGGCTGCAACTCGCCGATTTCGTCGAGGAAGAGCGTGCCCTTGTCGGCCAGTTCGAACAGGCCTGGCTTGGAGGTGTCAGCGCCGCTGAAGGCGCCCTTTTCGTATCCGAACAATTCGCTCTCGACCAGATTCTCGGGAAGCGCGGCACAGTTGATATCGACCCAGGGACGGCTGCGGCGGTGCGAGGATTCGTGAATGGTGCGCGCGATCAGTTCCTTGCCGGTGCCGGTTTCTCCCGTGACCAGGACGGTTTCCGTGTGACCGGCGACGCGATCGACCAGGCCCATGAATTTGTGCATCACCGGGCTGGCCAGAATGAACTGCGTGTCGTCGATCCGGCGGGAAAGAATGCCGGGCGCGGCGGGATAAAGAGCCTGGGACTCGGCCCCGGCTGCGGGATCCGGGTCTTCGATGCGAACCACGACTGCCACAATGGTTAGCGGGGCAGCGGCGCGCAGCAGGGTCGCCGAAAATTCCACCGGAAGGCGCTCTCCCGTCTTGGAACGGAGCAGCAGCGCCGATCGATATTCTCCGTGCTCCAGGGTCGCATCGACTATGGCTTTGCGCAATTCAAAGTTATCATCGCCCCCGGCTTTTCCTTTTGCGCCGAACACCGCCGTCAAGTCGCGGCCCTTCAATTCTTGTGCGGAATAGCCGGAGATGCGGCTGAAGGGCGCATTGCAGGCCAGAAACTCTCCCTGCAGATCAGTAGAAAAAACCGCCATCTGTGCAGGTTTCAGCCCATCCGTTCCCGGAGCACACTTGTCGCCGGGGTTGACGGCAGCGAGGCCTGCCGCTGGTTCTGAGCCGCGGAACGAAGTTGGCATTGTGACCTTTGGCGTTGATGTTGACACATGCGGGCCCTTTCCGCGGACCAGCACGGCGCCCTTGGTGTAACGAAAGTAACGGAACGCTAGCGGGTTTGGCATCGAATGCGGGTTACATAAGTAAGCTACTGACGCTCTAATCCTTCCACTACGATGGCCGTTAAGGCTAGGAATCGGTGCGCCTTCGCGCCGGAGTGCGGACGCCGCCGACTGAAGCACTGTCTTTCTTGGAAGTATGAGGGTCTCAGGAGTGCAAAACATGTGTGAAGGCCAGACCCGCCGGGAGCCTCGGGCGAGATGAAGCCGCCGTCGGAGAGATTATCGGTTCCGACCAGGGCCTTCGTCGGTAGCGCCGCCGCCCTGGGCGCGATGACTCTGACCTACGCCCTCTCGCATTGGCAATCCCACGATCCGGTCCGGTTCAGCTGCTATCTCGCCGTGGCCATTTTGGCTTCGGGACTGAAAGTGCAGCTGCCCGGCATCGACGGCACCATGTCGGTGAACTTCCTGTTCATTCTGCTGGGTGTGATGGAACTCAGTTTGCCCGAGACCCTGGTGATCGGCTGCGCGGCGACCCTGGTGCAGAGCGTCTGGCAGACGCGCAAGCGGCTCGATCCGGTCAAGGTTCTTTTCAACGTGAGCGGCATGATGGCCAACGCCAGCGCCCTCACCTATCTTGGGTATCACTGGCTGGCAGCGCGGTTCGCGTCTAATAAGCCCATTTTGCTGATGGTCGCGGCGCTCGTATTTTTCTTCGCCAACACCCTGCCGATCTCCGTCGTGATTGCGCTGACCGAAGGCAAGGCGGTCCGCAAGGTCTGGTCGGAGTGCTATTTCTGGTCGTTCCCCTACTACCTGGTTGGGGCCGCCGCGGTGGGGTTGGTCGGCATCGTGAACCGCTCCGCGGGTTGGCAAACCTCGCTGCTGGTCCTGCCGCTGATTTACTGGGTTTACCGATCCTACCGGTTGTACCTGGGCCGCCTGGAAGCGGAGAAAGACCGGGTCGAAGTCGAGAAGCGGCACGTGGAAGAGATCGCGTCGTTGAACATGCGGACCATCGAAGCCCTGGCGCTGGCCATCGAGGCCAAGGACCACACCACCCATACGCATCTGCAGAGGGTCCGCACCTACGCGGTTGAGATCGCCCGGGAACTGAAACTGAGCGAGGAACAGATTGAGGCGCTGCGCGCGGCGGCTCTTCTGCATGACATCGGGAAACTGGCCGTGCCGGAGCAGATCATCAACAAGCCCGGTCGCCTGACGCCGGAAGAATTCGAAAAGATGAAAGTGCACCCCATCGTGGGGGCGGAGATCCTGGAGCGGGTGGCGTTTCCTTACCCGGTGGCTCCCATCGTGCGCTCGCACCACGAGCGGTGGGACGGATCCGGGTACCCCGAGGGATTGTCCGGGGAAGAAATTCCCATCGGGGCCCGCATCCTGGCGACAGTGGATTGCCTGGACGCGATGGCCTCACACCGCCAGTATCGCGCCGCTTTGCCCCTGGCCGAAGCCATGGCCAAGGTGAAGGAAAAGTCGGGAACGTGGTTCGATCCGCAGGTGGTGGAAATTCTCGAGCGGAACTACGTGGACCTGGAGCGCGCCGCCCTCATCAGTGAGGACACGGTTGCGCCGCATTCGCTCTCCAAGACGGTGAAGGTAGAGCGCGGGCTGGCGCCGGCGACCGGATTTGAACGCGAAGAGACCACGACGCGTGGAACAGGCGACAGCGCAGACTTTTTGACTTCCATCGCCTCGGCCCGGCAGGAAGCGCAGACCATGTTCGAGTTGAGCCAGGATCTGGGTGTGTCGCTCAGCCTGAGCGAGACGCTGTCGGTGTTGTCGATGCGGTTGCGGCGCATGATTCCTTACGACTCCTTCGCCGTATTCGTGAACCGCAACGGATGGCTGCTGCCGGAGTTGGTGAGCGGCGAGAATTTCCGCATGCTGTCGTCGCTGAAAGTTCGCGTCGGCGAGGGCTTGTGCGGCTGGGTGGTGGAAAACTGCAAGCCCATCGTGAACGGCAATCCGCAGGTGGAAGCGGGCTACACGATTGATCCGGAAAAGCACTCTCCGCTACAGTCCGCGCTGGTAGTACCGCTGGAAGGCCTGAACGGCGTGGTGGGGGTGCTGGCCATGTATCATGCCGGCCGTGATGCGTTCTCGCCCGACCATCTCAGAATCCTGCTGGCGGTGGCTTCGAAGGTCGCGCTTTCGGTGGAGAATGCGCTCAAGTATCAGCAGGCAGAGAGTTCCGCCACCACTGACTACCTGACCGGGCTGCCCAACGCCCGCTCCCTGTTCGTGCACCTGGCACAGGAAGTGGCGCGATGCCGCCGCACCAAGACGCCGCTGGCGGTCATGGTTTGCGACATCGACGGATTCAAGCAGATCAACGATTCCTTCGGTCACCTCGAAGGCGACAAACTCTTGCGGGAACTCAGCACCCGGCTCAAGGATGCCTGCCGCGGTTATGACTACGTGGCGCGGATGGGCGGAGACGAGTTCGTGATCACGGCTCCAGGCCTTACGCCCGAAGCTGCCAAAGAAAAGGCGGACCGGCTGAATCTGGAGGCGGTTGAGTCCGGGCGCCACGTCTGCGGCCGGGACCTGATTACTCTCAGCGTCGGCACCGCGTTTTGCCCGGAGGACGGCTTTGACGTTGAGCGTCTGCTGGCGGAAGCCGATCGCCGCATGTACTCCATGAAACAGGTTCATCATGCGGCCAGCCTGTTGGACACGAAATCGCGCGGAGCCTCCGGCCGCTAGGAGAAATCTCACCATGCTATGGCGTAAAATTGCGCGGCATGGATTGGTGCTGGTGGCCACGGTCCTGCTGGGAGGCCTGCTCTCGGCAATGCTGGTTCGCCTGGCTCCCGGCTTCGATGTCGATGAGTCGCAGCTGGATCCGCGCCTGAACGCCGAGAGCGTTCGTGCCCTGCGTGACTCCCGCCGGGCGCAGCGTAACGTCTTCACGTTTTATTTTCATTCCTTGCAGGCCGCCGGGCATGGCGACCTCGGAACTTCGATCTCGCTCGGACGGCCCATCCGCTCCCTGCTTCACGAGCGCTCTCCGCTTACCCTTCGGCTGGTGGGCATCGGGTTGCTGCTGAGTTGGAGTCTTGCGCTTGCCCTGGCTCTGAGCGGAGCCTGGCTGCGGATTTCTGCTTACGATGTGGGAGCGACCGTGCTGAGCGGAACCTTTCTTTGCATTCCCGCGGCCGTGCTGGCGCTGCTGTCGGTGTTGTGGAATGTGCCGGGAGCTCTGGCCATTGCTCTGATCGTGTTCCCCAGGGTGTACCGCTACGTGCGCAACGTGCTCGACAAGGCCTATCGGCTGCCACACATCCTTACCGCGCGGGCCAAAGGTGCCGGTGAAACGAGAATCTTAACCTGGCACGTGCTGCCCGTGGCCGCTCCACAACTGCTCGCGGTAGCGGGAGTTTCGGTGAGCATTGCCGTGGGCGCCGCGATTCCTGTGGAAGCCCTGTGCGGCCTGGCCGGGGTGGGGCAGTTGGCCTGGCAAGCCGCGTTGTCCCGCGACCTTCCCTTGTTGACCACCATCACGGTTCTTGTGACCCTGGTAACCTTGCTGGCCAATTCCAGTGCGGATGTAATCGGACATATGTTGCGAGGCCAGCGAGTGTGAGCATCTGGCGGAGGGTGGCGTGTGCAATTTTGCTGCTCGTCGCCGGATTGTCTCTCGCTGCACCCTGGCTGGCTCCGACGGGATATGCCAAACAATTTCGCGAGACGGCCGGTGCGCCTCCGTCGCGGCAACACTGGCTGGGCACCGACGACATCGGCCGTGACCGCTTTGCCCGGGTCTTGTACGGAACGCGGATTTCGCTGCTGTTAGCTCCGGCGGCTGCGCTGCTATCGACGCTGATGGCCGCGTTCATCGGAGGACTGGCGGGATATCTGGGCGGGGCGTGGGAGCGCGGCGCCATGGCGGTCACCGACCTGTTTTTATCCTTGCCCTGGCTGTTCCTGCTGATCACGGTGCGCGCTCTGCTGCCTCTGAGCGTTTCGCCGATGGTGTCCGTCGTAGTCACGTTCTCCGTACTTGGGGCGCTGGGGTGGACCGCGGCCGCCCGCGTTCTGTGCGCCACCGCCGGATCTCTACGCAACGCGGACTTTGTGCGCCAGGCGCGCGTTTCCGGCCTCAGCGGCACCCGGCTGTTCTGGGTGCACGTGCTGCCGAATCTGAAGCCGGTGCTGTACGCGCAGTTTTGGATTTCGATTCCCGCCTTTATTCTGAGCGAGGCGAATCTTGGCATCCTGGGTCTGGGCGTCTCCGAACCGATGCCCTCATGGGGAAGTCTGTTGAAGGAACTCGAAGGGCTGATCTCAGTGAGGGAGGAACCGTGGAAGTTTGTTCCCCTCCTCCTGCTCGTGGTGGTCGTCACGTCGTTTCAACTGGTATTGTCGAGTCAGGAAGAGGTTGCGGCATGAGCAAGGTGGGGAAAGCGGTTCTGAGGAGAGGCTGGGGCGGAGCCCGGGCCCGCTCGATGTTCTGCCTGTGGTTTCTGGCGGCGTGGGCCGCGGCGCAAAGCGGCGGAGAACTGCGCTTCTGCCTGCGCTCGGAGCCCAAAACCTTTGATCCCTTGAAAGTAGAGGATGACGCATCGGTCGCCATTCGTTATCTGACGGGTGGAGTGCTGGTGCGCATGAACCGCCAAACCCAGGTTCTGGAGCCGGAACTGGCGGTATCGTGGAAGGTTTCGAAAGACAGCCGGCAGATCACCTTCAAATTGCGCAGCGGACTGGCGTTTTCCGATGGCGCGCCATTTTCCGCGGAAGACGTTGCCTACACAGTGCAGCAGCTTATGGCCCCCAATCTGCATTCTCCGACCGGAGACGCTTTCCGCTCAGGGCCCGGCACCGTCGAGACAAAAGTCATCTCGCCCACGGAAGTTTCCATCAAGTTTCCCGCGCCCGTGGCCGGGTTGGACCGGCAGTTCGATCAAGTGGCCATCATGTCGGCGCACTCCCCCAAGAAAGAGATGGCCGTGTTAGGCCCGTTCATGGTCGCGGACTACAAGCCCGGAGCGACGGTGCAGCTGAAGCGCAATCCGAATTACTGGAAAACGGACTCCCAAGGGCAGCATCTTCCTTACCTCGATTCCGTCCAACTCGACATTCAGCCCAACCGCGATGTGGAATTGCTGCGCTTTAAACGCGGTGAAATCGATCTCATCAATTCGCTGGACAGCGAATACTTCGACAAGCTGTCGGCAACTTCCCCGCAACTGGTGCTTGATGCCGGACCTTCGCTCGACAGCGAGCAGATGTGGTTCAACCAGGTCGCTAAAGCGCCGATGCCCGCATACAAGAAGGCCTGGTTCCACTCGGCGGTGTTCCGGCGGGCCATCTCGCAATCCATCAATCGCGCCGACCTGAGCCGCGTGGTATTTCGCGGGCATGCGCAGCCTGCCATCGGCCCGGTTTCGCCGGCGAACAAGTTCTGGTTCAACGCCAGCCTGAAACCGGTAGCGTGTTCTCCGACGTCGGCGCTCAACGCCCTTGCCTCCGAGGGCTTCCGGATGTTTCAGGGAACCCTCCGCGACAAAGAGGGAAACGAAGTGTCGTTTTCCCTGATCACCAACTCCGGCAACAAGTACCGCGAGCGTATGGCGACCATGATCCAGGAGGACCTGCAGAAGATCGGCGTTCACGTGAACGTGGTGACGCTCGATTTTCCCTCGCTGATCGAGCGCATGACGAAGACTTTCGACTACGACGCGATCCTGCTCGGACTCACCAACGTGGGATTGGATCCGAGCGAGCAGATGAACGTGTGGCTGAGTTCTGCGGAGAACCATCAGTGGAATCCGCAGGAGGCGGCGCCGGAAACCGCGTGGGAGGCGGAGATCGACAAGTTGATGCGCACGCAGGCTGCCGCGTCCGACGCCAAAAAGCGCAAGGAGAGCTTTGACCGCGTGCAGGCCATCGCCGTCGAACAAGCGCCCTTTATTTACCTGGTCAACCGGAACGCGCTCTCAGCGATCGCGGCCTCGATTCACGGCGCCAGCCCGGTCATTCTAGTGCCGCAGACTTATTGGAACGCGGAGCGGTTGTCGGTGAAATAGGCCAAACTCGCACGCCCCAGAGCCGCAGCGGATTCGAGAACACAAACGTGCACGAAGCGATGAACCATCTTCCGCAACCCGAAACCCTCTTATCAGCGCGCGTTTCGGTGCGCTATGGCGACAAACCTCCCGTACTGCGCGAGGTTGCGCTCGACATACGGCGCGGCCAGGTGGTGGGATTGGTTGGGCAGAGCGGGTCTGGCAAGAGCACGCTAACCATGGCGATTCTAGGCCTGCTCGATGCCAAGCGGACCCACACGGAAGGTTTCATTGAGTTCGAGGGCAGCGACCTGCTGAAGCTGTGCGAGCGCGAACTGCGCGGCCTCCGCGGACGCAAGATCGCCCTGGTTCTGCAGAGTCCGCTCTCCGCGCTCAATCCCGCACTCAAGATCCGAACCCAACTGCGAGAGGCATGGCGCGTCCATGCCGCCGATCCCAAAGGTGCGGATACAGCCATTCGCGCGGCGCTGGAAAGCGTCACCCTCCCCTCGAGCGAGGAGTTCCTGCGCAAGTATCCCTCGCAAATGAGCGTGGGCCAGGCGCAGCGCGTGCTTATCGCGATGGCGGTGCTGCACCGTCCCGCGCTGCTGATCGCAGACGAAGCCACCAGTGCCCTCGACGTAATCACGCAAGCGGAAATTCTTGCCCTCTTCCGCCAACTGAATCGCACCACCGGCATGGCGATTCTGTACATCTCCCACGACTTGGCCTCGGTGGCTGGAATCTGCGACCGCATTGCGATCCTTCACCAAGGCCAGATCGTCGAATTCGGAACCGCGGAACAGGTCCTCAAGAATCCGCAACACGAATACACCCGGCGGCTGATGGCCGCAGTCCCGAAGCTCCCGCATTCATGGTCGCCCCAACCGCCGGAAAAAGCCGCCGCCGCGACCTCGCGATAACCTCTCATCCTTGCTCCCTAAGCTTTACCCAGACCAGATCCGAGCGGTCCACCCTGTGGCGGTTTGGCGCGCCGATGCCGAAGTTGGTCACTGAAGTCACGGCAGAAGCGGCTGGGACATTCTGTCCCGCGCCCGCGGTGGCGGGACAGAGTGGCGCTCGGGGCAACAGATGGCTATTCAGTTCATCGATTGTTATCAATAACTTGGAGTCCTCCGATTGGCCGTCTCCGTGCATCCAGTAACGCGAGTACAGGTTTGATCTTTTCCCCCGTTTAAGAGAGAAAGGGTGAAATTTTCATGAGTACACAACGGTCGCGCCGGCCTCACAATCGCAACCAGCGCCACAGCGCCGCTTGGGGCAAACGTCTGGCGGTGGCATTAGCGTTGGCCACCGCCACGGCGTTCGGGGCAACGAACGCCGGGGTCAATTTCCGCTCCCGAGTTGCTCCCGAACTCGGGGAGTTGCTGGCGCATGCCCAGCAGGGCGCGGCTTCGAACCAGAAGATCCGAGTGATCGTACAGTACAAGCAGGTGCCGAATGCGGCTCATTACGCCACCATGCTCAACCGTGGCGGTACCCTGCGGACCAAGCTGAATCTGGTTCATGCCGCCGCTTTCACCATCCCGGTGAGCGCTCTGCCGGCCTTGGAGGCGGATCCGCAAGTCTTGTCGGTAACCATTGACCACTCGTTGAAGGGGTTGGATGACTACACCGACGCGGCCATGAACGTCACAGCGGCCGTGAATTCTGTCTATAACGGAACGGGCGTCGGGGTGGCGGTCATCGACAGTGGCATCAACGATAACCATCCTGACCTGTGGGATTCGACCGAATCGCACTCCCGCGTGGTCTATCATCAGGACTTCACCGGCACCAGCGTTTACAATCCCGGCGGACGTCTGGTGTACGACACCTACGGACACGGCACGCACGTTGCCGGCATCATCGGCGGGAACGGCTACCGGTCCAGTGGACGTTACGCCGGCGTCGCGCGCAACGTGAACCTGGTTGACCTCCGGGTTCTGGACGTCAACGGCTCGGGCAGTGACAGCATGGTGATCGCAGCCATTCAGCAGGCGATCGCTCTGAAGAACACTTACAACATTAAAATCGTTAACCTGTCATTGGGACGCGGTATCTCGGTTGGCTATGCGCAGGATCCTCTGTGCCAGGCGGTGGAAGCGGCCTGGAATGCGGGCATCGTTGTCGTAGCCGCAGCCGGGAATTTTGGCCGCATCAGCGTCAACGGCAGCAATGGCTACGGAACCGTGGCGGCTCCCGGCAACGATCCCCTGGTGCTCACCGTGGGTGCCATGAAGTCGATGGGAACCTACCCGCGCACCGACGACCAGATTGCCAGCTACAGCTCGAAGGGACCCACCACGTATGACTTTGTGGCCAAGCCCGACGTCGTGGCTCCGGGCAACATGGTGGTTTCGCTTGACGATCACTGGAGCACGCTCGAAGGCGAATTCCCGGGCAACGCGGTTGCCGGCAACTACACCAATCACGACTATTTCACTCTGAGCGGCACCAGCATGGCGACGCCCGCCGTCGCCGGCGGGGTCGCCTTAATGTTGCAGCAGGACCCGACCCTGACTCCGGACCAGATCAAGGCACGCCTGATGAAGACGGCGTACAAGGCATTCCCGACGTCTTCGACGGCGACCGACCCGACCACCGGTCAAACCTTCACCTCCTACTACGATCTGTTCACGGTGGGCGCAGGCTATGTCGACCTCACTGCTGCCCTGGCGAATGCCGACAAGGCGCCGGCCACGGTGGGTTCCGCTCTGTCACCCTCGGCCGCCTACAATTCCGCTACCGGCGTGATTACCCTGTCCAACGGAAACAGTTCCATAAACCCGTCATCGGTGGTTTGGGGATCATCGGTGGTTTGGGGCTCGTCGGTTGTTTGGGGAGCGAACGTTTCTGGCAGTTCCGTGGTTTGGGGTAGTTCGGTAGTGTGGGGCAGCAGCACCACCAGCGGCTTCAGCGTGGTGTGGGGTGCATCCACCAACGTGGCTGGAAGCAGTGTGGTCTGGGGGGCTTCGTCGGGCGCCAATGGAGCCTTCAACAGCGCCATTAGCGAGCAGTGATGCCGTGTGAGTTCCAGAGAAAGGAGGCGACCAGTGAACAACACACGGCGAATTAAAACCCTTATCGGCACGATGGCGTTGGGCGCATCGATCGCGGCAGGATATGCCGGCTTCCACAGCCATTCCCTGCATCCGTTCTTCGCACTGACCGTGCTGGTGCTGGCCGCGGTGACATCGCGGATGAAAGTGAAACTGCCGGGCATCAACGGCAACATGTCGGTAAACCTGCCGTTCCTGCTTACCGCGATCGCAAATCTCAGCGCCGCCGAAGCGGTGGTGATCACCAGTGTTTCAACTGCGGTGCAGTGCTGGCCCAAGAAGGGCACAGCGTTCAAGCCGGAACAGATGACGTTTAACCTCAGCATGATGGTGTTTGCCACGTGCATGGCGAGCCTGACTTTCCACGCCCCGTGGCTGCAGAGAATGGGATGGACGTCAACTGCGGCGATGGGGTTGGCAGCCCTGACTCTGCTACTTGGGCAAACCGTTCCCGTTTCTGCCGTTGTGGCCCTGAGCGAGAGCAAAGCGGCTGCGCCGATATGGCGCAACCTGTTTCAACTGTCATTCCCGTACTACGTGATCAGCGCCGGGGTGGCCTCGATGGTGCAGACGGTCAGCGCTCACATGGGCTGGCAGTTGGCCCTGGCAGTATTCCCGGTGATGTACGGAATCCACCGCTCCTTCCATCTCTACTTTGGCAAGATCGCCGAGACTCTGCACATGGAGGTTCGGGTCAAAGCGGCGGGCGCGGGGGCATAAGTCAACAAGCCGGATCCAGGTGGTTCACGGTAGAAGTCATGCCGCGGCGAACCATCCCGGCGTTCCGAATTGCTTCTGGCTCACAAGGTGAGCCTCTACCCCGTCCCTCTGACCGTCGGCGCTAGGTTGGGTCATGCGGGCTGCGGGTTCGTTACGGGCGCGGCGATGAGGGGCAACTCCACCCGAAAAATGGATCCCTGCCCGAGTCGGGTCTCCACTGTGATCGAGCCGTGATGCTGCGCGACAATCCAACTGGCGATGGACAGACCCAGCCCTGCTCCGCCCTGATCCCGGCTGCGGGCTTTGTCGGCGCGGTAAAAGCGCTCGAAAATCTTAGGCTGATCTTCCTCCGAGATCCCAGGTCCGGAGTCGCGTACGCTCACGACCGCGATCTCTCCCGTCCGTTCCAGCGACAAACTGACGCTTCCGGGAGACGGAGTGTACTTGAAAGCGTTGTCGAGCAGCAGATCGGCGACCCGGCGCAGGGCGACGGCATCGCCCATCACAAACGAATCACTGCTGATGCTTTCCGAGAATTGCAGGTTCCGGATCTCGGCCACTTGCTGCCAGCCTTCCACCATGGTGCGCAGCGTTTCACTGAGATTCACGGGTTGCATATGCAGCGCTTCGCGCCCGGAGTCGGCCCGGGCCAGTGACAGCAGTTGCTCGATGAGCGAAGTGGTGCGTTCGGCTTCGAGCAGAATGTTGCGCATGGACTC
>Ga0075030_100002618_pt1 | contig 16347 bp, 15 predicted proteins | sample LitLauG_LLR_2012_FD_71393 | JGI IMG/M metagenome (GOLD analysis project Ga0075030, IMG submission 71393) | Freshwater sediment microbial communities from Pennsylvania, USA - Little Laurel Run_MetaG_LLR_2012 | ecosystem: Environmental > Aquatic > Freshwater > Creek > Sediment | place: USA... | reverse complement strand
GATGCCCACCAGTTGATTCGCAGCGAGGCGGCCAAATCTTTCGGTGACGAATTCGCTGCCCACCTGCGAATTTTGTACGGCGGTTCGGTCAAGCCGGAGAATGCCAAAACCCTGATGTCCGAAGAGGAGATCGATGGCGCGCTCGTAGGCGGCGCCAGTCTTGACCCGAAGTCGTTTGCCGCGATCGTGAAATATTGAAAGTCGCAATTTCTTGCGTTTTGCCAATCAGGTCCACGGGCAGGCAACCACGTATTTGCAAAAATTCAGTAAATCGCCTTGAAAATGTCATCTCATGGCGTATCGTAATAGTGGCGATAAACCCCGCCCCAGTAGGATTCAGTTCTGAGGGGGCATTCGCCCAGTAGGCTCCGACCCGAACAGTGGGGCTTATCGCCGTGTGTAGCATCGTAAGCAGTGCACCCTCCGCAACCTGTGACGCCCGTCACCCCGCGGGTCAGAGATTTCCTCAGTTTTCCGCGTCGCCAATCCTGTTGCGCACCGTCATCGGTCCCGAGTTCCCCAGCATCCATTTGCCATAATCCAGAGGGGTTCCTGCGGAAGTGGTGGACTGGCAGACACACCCATCGAAATCCGCAAATTGCGCAGTTTCAGCAAGTTGATCTCGCGGTGGGATTCGCATCCTCAGTCCTCAGTTTCGTGCCCCGGTCGGCGGCACGCTTCCTCTTGCGTCCTGCCCAAGAATAGTGTTCAGGGCCTGCGAGTCGACAGCGTCGGGGCAAGAAAAGTCCATTCGGGATGATTGCTTGGCACCGGGAGCTTTTCTTTCGTTCATTTCGTAAAGCAACCCACTACGCAGGTTTTTGTCGTCAGCTTGATCCGGAGGCTGCGTTCCGCGTCCGGCAAAGAGCAGGGCGAACACTGGTGCATGCGCGTCGAACAGTCATCGGAAGAAGGCCGAGCAAGCCCTCCATGGTATGAACCATGCTCACAGTCGTGTAGAAGAGCGCGGCGGCCGGTTTTGTCATTGTCGCCTTCGTTTACTTGGTGCTCTGTTTCCTATCCGGATATCACGCGGCTTGCCAGAATCCCGAAGGGCCAACCCCAGGCCATGTCGCCGCGCAGTAGTTAAGAAGTCGGAATGGGTAAGACGTCGTCGGTAGGATTTTGGCGATCATGTTCGTCGCGGGACTTGGACCTGGCCTGAAGCTTCATCCGAGGACGAGTCTAGTTCCGTGATCGTCACAGAAGGAACTAGATCATGAGACCCAAGCTTCGCGTCGCCAAACAGCGGGCGGAGCACCGGTGATACGGTGAATCCATCGCGTCATGTGGGCCTGGTCGGCGAAGCCGGTGTCTGCTGCGATTCTTGACAAGCAATCCGATCCTCTTGTAATGCGCAGCCAAGCCGTACGGGCACGCATTTCGGCACGCAACACCGACGGTGCGATTCCGTAAGCGGCGGCGAATCCCCGAGATACCGTTTCCCGCGCCAGACCATTTACTTCAGCCCATGTACCAATCTCCGTAGAAGCATCCTTGGCCAAGTCCATCAACAGCAGATCAGGCCAATCATTCTTTTGTCCAGGAGATGACAAGCTCTTCCTTTGGAGGACGCGCTCCAACAGGAGCGCCGCTTGCTTCACATCTTTTTCGGCCGTTCGCGCCAGCGCATCCACTTCATCTACATGATAAAGGCCGCCCACTCCGCTGGTATCTGACCAATCTAGCCTTATCAGCTTGACGCCGGCAGAGACCATCACATTCGCATGGCAGTCCATCGCAGGATGAATCAGCACATCGCCGGCGGTTGCGCGTATGCGGCCAACGTATCCGGATTCATCAAAGCTGCCAGCCAGAACGACCGTTGCATACGCACGCAAATGCCGATGCCGGGGCAGACTGAAACTGACCGGTAAGGTCTCTATGCCCGGCGTAACGCAACGAAAGCGCGAGTTGCCGATATGCAGCGACATGTTCATTCGGAAGCTGGAGATGACACGAGGCGCAAGCATACCTTGTTGTGCGGCGCGTTGGTCAAGTCAAATGCGTACAAGACGGCACGCGGCTACGTGCTTCATCTTCTTTGACGATCTATCAGCCTCCCCAGGTTGCCAAAGTCAAGCCGCAGATCAGAAGAAAAGCCGTTGCCGCAAACTCCCGGGGCTCGCCGCGTGATTGGATGGGCCGGCTTGATAGCAGGGTCTCTCGATATAACCGCCGCATTTGTTGAAGCTGGTCTGGAGGGAAGAAGCCCTGTCTCTCTCCTTCAGGGCATCGCTGGTGGACTGCTTGGGATGTCTTCCTTTCAGGGAGGATTGGCGACCGCCGCGCTCGGGACTTTCTTTCATTTTTTGATCGCCTTCACCGCGGCAGCGGTCTTCTACGCAGTGAGCCGCAAGTGGGCAATCTTGGTAAAACATTCAGTTCTATCCGGACTCCTCTACGGAGTGATGGTTTACAGTTTTATGAACTTCGTGGTGTTGCCGCTCTCGGCTTATCACGTCACAATCACGCTTCGGCCAACGGCCAGACTCGCTCGAGATATTGCCATAGTCATGATCATGGTCGGGCTGCCGATCTCCCTAGTAGTGCGGAAATATTCAGAGTCATCCTTTGCAACAGGCCCGGCATAGAATCATGCCCACCCTCACTCATAATCCTCACCCGATTTACTGCCGCCTCCGCGTCGGATCGGGTCATTTTCCTTCGATCGGCGCAGCTTTTCTAAAATCGATGTGGCACAGGCCCCCGGACCCTTTCTCGGGCTACCGGTGCGCGGCTCGGGGACCCGCGTGGCCCTCCCCGACGGGGTCAAATTAATTCAAGACAATACCCAGTGTCCTGGTTGATCTTTGTTGCAGCACAGTCGCGACGACCTTCAGAAACCGTGCCTCAACAGGACGAGGGTGTTTAGCATATGTGCCACCCGTCCTGACGCAGAACCAATGACTACTACTACACGACGATCTTTTATTAAAACTGCAATAGCTCTGGGTGCAACTGCAGCCTGGGGACGATCATCCAGAACTCGATTCAGCATTTCTTGGCATGAGCACCGGGATTTCTATCCGGAAGGGGTTGCGTCCGGGGATCCCGACAGCAATAGTGTCCTGTTATGGACCCGCCGTCCGCCCAAAGACCGCAACCTGGTGGACATGCTGCATGTGGAAGTCGCCGAAAATGAATCCTTCTCTCGAGTCGTCGCCAGCGCAGAAGCGCCTATCTCGGAATCTTCTGACTGGACCTGCCGGGTGTTGGTCGGAGGCTTGAAGCCGTCCTGCATTTACTGGTACCGGTTTACCGATGCAAATGGTTTCGGGAGCCGCATAGGAAGAACCCTGACGGCGCCTGCCGACGATGACACCAGACCCGTGCGTTTTGCTTTTGTCTCTTGCCAGAATGCCAATCAGGGCGCCATGAATGCGTATCGGCGGATGATCTTCGAAGACGAGAACGTCGCGGAGAAGGATCGATTGGGGTTCGTACTCCACCTGGGCGACTTTATCTACGAACTCGTCTGGTACCCCGAAGACCGACCGCAGGGCATGTATGACCGGCGTCTGCGCGACATCGTCCGATACGAGCACGGTGAAAAGATCCGTGATTTTCACATCCCCACAGACGTCGGGGATTACCGTGCGATCTATCGCAATTATCTGCACGATCCCGATTTACAGGATGCGCGAGCACGTTGGCCGTTCGTGTGCATGTGGGACAATCATGAGTTCAGCTGGATCGGATGGCAAGGCCTGCAACGATTTGAAGGAGTGAATCGCCCCGCGCAAACGCGAAAGGTGGCCGCCAACCAGGCATTTTTTGAATATCAACCGGCGCGAATCTACAAACCGAGCGGACCAGCGCTTGACCGGTTTGACCCGCCGGCAGTCGTCGATGCACCCATCAAGCACTTCGACGAGAACGGTCTCGGGCAGGAGCCCAACAATCTGACGGCGATACAGAGCCTGAGAGGGTACCGGACTCTGCGATGGGGACGAAACGTTGAACTGATCATCACCGATCAGCGTAGCTATCGATCTGAGGAGCCCACTTACCGAGCAGAGGCACAGGCGTTTATGAGCCAAGACTTTCCTGGTTTCATGCCACAGGAAGTCCTCGAAATACTCGATGCCGGAAGCGCCTACAACCACGGTCATGCACCCGCAGTCATCAAGTACGCGAACACCGGGATTGCGAATTTTCGCAAAGATGACCCGCCAACCACCATCCTTGGAGCTGAACAAAAAGCATGGTTCCTTGATTCTTTGCGAAACTCGAAAGCGACATGGAAAATCTGGGGCGATACGGTTGCCACGCTCGACATGCGCGCCGATCCGCAGAACTTGCCACCTAGATTGACGTCCTCCTGGCCAGGCGCGGGATACGCAGGGTTCGATGCGAGTACCGGTGCCGGCGATCACAGCACTGCCTATGTTGAGCGTGGTGAGATTTACGACTTCGTCCGCGATCACGGAATTACAGGTTTCGCAACAGTAGCGGGAGACCGCCATAGTTTCTGGGCTGGACTCGCCGCCAAGGGGCTACCACCTAAGCCCTTCGCACCCGTTGGAATTGCGTTTGTCACGGGCTCTATTTCCGCTCCAGGAGTCGTGGAAGCGTTCGAGCACGGCTTTCCCAAAGATCACCCGTTACGGCCTCTCTTTGTCGGTGAAGGACCGAAAGACACACGACCTCAGCCAACCATGAATCTGTTGCTGAGACACGGTGTCCGTTCATGCCTGGAATATGCAAGAAGCGGCGATCTGCAAAAGGCGCGTGCATTGTCCAACCCGGACCTGGCACCGCATGTTTCCTTTGTCGACATGGGCGGCCACGGCTATGCGGTGGTGCGCGCTACTAGCAACATGTTCGAAACTGAGTTTGTTTGCATCCCCCGTCCAGTCGAGCGCAGTGAAAGAACCGATGGAGGCCCTCTCCTGTATCGCACCAGGCATCGAGCCAGGCTGTGGGGCAAAGGTGAGAGGCCAAAGCTGGAATTGCAGATTCTTGAGGGCGACCCTCGATTTTCAGTGTGAGCACCATATGACTTTGGCGTTGGTGGGGCGGAGGACCGACGACCTCGGTCTGGCATGTGCGCAGTCAATCAAGCCGACCCGAATGCTCAGGTCTGTAGTTAAACAGGACGCCAACTGTTTGGAGTCGGCAAAGCGCAAGTAGTTCCTTGAATGAAGCAACAAATCAACCCCGCTACCATGCAATGCACGTGTGAGATTCGCCGACCCAAGCTGAGAGACCATGACAAAATGGCCGACCTCGCGGGGCAACTCGGCTACGAATGCACGGGTGCGGATGTGCAGGCGCGACTCGACGAGATGTGCGATCCGAACCAGTACGCCGTCTACGTTGCTGAGCTTCCCGGAGGCCAAATCGCAGGATGGATCGGAGTCTATGCGTTCCGGGCTGTTGAGTTAGATTATTTCGCAGAGATAAGCGGCTTGATTGTCGACCAGCAAATTCGGTCTCGCGGAATCGGAAAGGCTCTGCTCGATGCTGCGGAACAATGGGCAAGAAGCCACGCTTGCAGCAGAATCTCAGTGCGATCGGCTGTTACGAGGGAAAGCGCCCACCGATTCTACACACGCAACGGATACGAACATACCAAAACCCAGAAGTCATTCCAAAAGAGCCTCTGACCGCCTGAAATCGTCGCCAACTGGAATGACGTGATGATCACTATCTTTTTTCATGCTCGGATCGCGGCATGCGGCGAACCTTCACGGTTGTGGAAGAACGGTTGAGCCTACTTGACCAGCAGAATTGTTGGAGGTGGTTGTGAACAGACTACTGGCATTGTGCGTTATAGGAGTTGTTGCCGGGAGCACTGCGAACTGCGCTCCCGGCGCGGCCAAAGCAATCACGCAGGAAGACCTTGTCCGAAGAACGCAAGAAATTATGGACGCATATGCCGTTGGCGACCGGAAGCCTTTTGAAAAGTACTTCGCTGAGGACAGCATGATCTTCGATGAAAAAGGGCGAAGTATGGATAAGAAAGCCTTCGTCAACGATCAATCGCCGCTGCCGGCCGGGTATTCCGGTACGATTCGCATCCTGATGCCCCAGGGCCGCATTCTTGGAGACGTCGCCATTTTGAGCTACGACATGGACGAGACCGAAACGGTTTTCGGCCAGGAACTAAAAGCCCGCTATCACACCACAGACACTTGGGTGCGCCGGGACGGCGATTGGCAAATCGTCGCCGAACAGGCACTTCGGTACTACGAAGATCCGGCACCGGGAAAACCAGACGTAAAGCGATATCCCGATTATGTGGGGACCTATGAGCTTGCGCCAGGTACGACGCTCACGGTTTCCACCGAAAATGGGAACTTGTTCTCGCAAAGGGCAACCAGAACCCGGGATCAATTGCTCCCGGAAGCTCCCGACATATTTTTTCGCCATAACGTGGAAGGTAGGTGGCTGTTCCGCAGAGATGCGAAAGGAAGGGTAGATACCCTGATTGACCGACGGAACAACGAAGATATTGTCTGGAGAAAAACAAGGTAGGGATCTTGCCCCTTCACGGCGCCGATGCCTTGTCCCCTATATCCACTATATACCTTGACACGTATATGCTCTGTGGAGTATATCAAGGGAATGGAATCTGTCTTCGAAATCATTGTCGAGCCGAACCGCCGCGCGATATTGAGCCTCCTGGTCTCGTCCCAACAGTCGGTGGGAGAGATCGAGCGTCAGCTTCGTATGCCGCAGCCGACCGTGTCCAAGCACCTGCGAGTGCTTCGCGAGGCCGGTTTCGTGGAATCCACGGTGGACGCACAGCGCCGTCTCTACCGGCTGAAACCTGAGCCACTTCAGGAGCTGGATGCCTGGCTGGCTCCGTTCCGCCGCTTCTGGTCCGCTCACGTCGATGCGCTCGAACGCCACCTCGACCGCATGGGGCAATCGAGAGAGGATCAGTCAACCCCAACGAAGAGGAAGACTAAGGAGAAGACGACGCGGCCCAAGCCGCGAGCGTCACAAAGGAGAAACGAATGAAGATCAAAGTGACCAGCGTATACGTGGACGACCAGAACAATGCCCTGCGCTTCTATACGGAGGTACTGGGCTTTGCCAAGAAGAGCGATTTCAGTCAGGGCCCATTTCGCTGGCTGACGGTGGCCTCGCCCGAGGAGCCGGACGGCACGGAGCTGCAGCTGGCGCTGAATAACAACCCCGCGGCCAAAGCGTACCAGCAGGCGATCTTTCAACAGCGCCAGCCCGCGGCCAACTTCTTCACCGACGACGTCAAGGGCGACTACGAGCGGATCAAGGCCCGCGGCGCCGAGTTCACGATGCCGCCCACCGACGTGACCGGCTCTACCATTGCTGTGCTCAACGACACTTGCGGCAACCTCATTCAGCTCACCCAGTTGATGCGCTGGTCGGGCTAGGAGAAGAAGATGATGGATCGCGAGCAGTACGCCCCTGGTCCGGCCAGCGGGGCGCAGGTGCGAAAGGACCGGGGAAAGAACGGTGAAGAGAAGTGGACGCTCATTCTCGTCCGAGAACTACGCCATCCGCCGGAAAAAGTCTGGCAGGCCCTTACCGACCCGGCGCATCTGCGCGAGTGGGCTCCCTTTGAAGCCGATGGGAGCCTGGGTACGGTTGGAACCACGGTGAAGCTCACCACGGTGGGAGCGCCCGCGCCGCGCGTTACGGAAACAACAGTGACGCGAGCCGACGCCCCGGAGGTGCTTGATTACAACTGGGGTGGCTTCGATATGCGGTGGGAACTCGAAGCCTCTGGTGGCGGCACGCGCCTGACACTCTGGACCAACATCGGTCACCGCTTCATCTCCATGGGTGCAGCCGGTTGGCACATTTGTTTCGATGTTCTGGATCACCTGCTCAGCGGAACTCCCATCGGCCGCATCGCCGGCCCCGAGGCCATGAAGTTCCCTGGCTGGCAGCGGTTGAACGCCGAGTACGCCAAGCAGTTCGGGGTTGAAGTGCCCAACTGGCCACCTCAGGCAGCGCAAAAGTCGTGAATTGAGGGAATCGGGCCTTGTTGATGTCCTCAATTTTTTCGCGAATTGTCATCCCGAGCCGTCCGCAGGCAATGCCGAAGACGAGCGAGGGATCTGCATTTAGCCGGTGGACTGCAGATCCTTTGTTGCTCGCTCGGTCGCTTCGCTCCTTGGCGCTTTGCTCGGGATGACACACGAAGGGGACTGTCATCAAAACGGGGGGATCGCAAAACAAACGCACCAACCACGCTCGCGGAGGCGACCATGAATTTTCCCAGCCAGCGTACAATTTTTCGCTGGATTCACATCATCATCAGCATTCCGATATACGGCTATGTCTATAGTCCGTTTGAAAAACTTCCGGGCTACGCCGCCCCGACCCGGTATGTTTTCTTTCCTGTAATGGTTCTTACGGGATTGTGGATGTGGAAAGGCCATGTCCTTCGACGACTGATCTCGAAAAGATCGGCCTGACAACCCGCTTCAGCGAACCGCTGAGTGCATGACGAGGTATACAGATCCAATGAACCCATCGGAACGTATTGACCAGCTGATCGCTGAACTCACAGACTGGCGTGGCAAAACGTTGGCCCGCATCCGCAAGAGCATCCTTGAGGCCGACCGTCAGATCATTGAGGAATGGAAGTGGATGGGAAGCCTAGTGTGGTCTTGCCACGGAATCATCGCGGTCGGCAACGCTCACAAAGATAAAGTGAAGCTCACCTTTTCCCACGGGGCGAGCCTCCCAGATCCTGACAAGCTTTTCAACGCGGGCCTGAAAGGCAACGCGTGGCGAGCGATCGATGTTTTCGAGGGCGATAAGATTAATGAGCGTGCTCTGAAAAATCTCGTGCGTGCCGCCGTTGAGTACAATCAGATCAAATTGAAGAGAAAAGCGCCTGCGGGTACTCGAGCAAAGGTACAGAAAAGTAAAGAGTGATGAAACGACTGCTGTTGGCGGCCCATCGCGCGTTCAACGGCTTTGGCTTCAACCCCGCACCCGGAATATCCCATTTGCTATAATCCTGAAGAATCCCTGCGGAAGTGGTGGAACTGGCAGACACACCATCTTGAGGGGGTGGCGCCGAAAGGCGTGGGGGTTCAAATCCCCCCTTCCGCACCATTTGCTCTTATTTTCCTGACTATAGAAGGGATAGCCGGCGCCGAAGCGCCTTCTGAATTTCCATCATGACCATACTGATCACCATCGTCCACATTGTCGTTTGCTTCTTTCTCATCGCCGTAGTGTTGCTGCAGAGCGGCAAGAGCGGCGACATAGCAGCCGCCTTCGGCGGCATGGGCAGCCAAACCGCCTTCGGCCCGCGCGGTGCCGCGACCGCCCTCTCCCGGGCCACGACCTGGTCCGCCATCATTTTTATGGTGACCTCCATCACGCTCTCCATCTTTGCTGTGCGGCGTTCAGGAGGAAGCTCGGTTCTGCAGGGCATAAAGCCCCAGACCAAGTCACAGCCGGCTACACCGGCCCCAACACCCGCTGCTCCGCAACAGTCAGCGCCCGCGAAGAAGTAGGTTCTTCGATTGATTCACGAGATCCTGCCAGTCGGCCCGCTGCAGTGTAACTGCTCGGTGATCGGCGACGAAACGACCCACGAAGCCATGGTCATCGACCCGGGCGATGACATCGAAGACGTGCTGATGCTGGTTCGAAAGCATTCCCTCCAGGTCAAGCAGATCGTCATCACCCACGCTCACATCGACCACGTAGGCGGAGCCATGAAATTGCGCGCAGTCACCGGCGCGCCAATCATCCTCAATCAGAACGACTACGCTCTACTGAAGATGCTCGACATGCAGGCCGCCTGGATTGGCATGGCCTCACCGGGCAAGGTGGACATCGATCAGAGTGTCGGGCAGGATGAGACGATCCGCGCGGGCTCACTGAACGCAACTGTGCTCCACACTCCCGGCCATACCGAAGGCAGCATCTGCCTCTATTTCCCCGCTGAGAAAATTCTTATCGCAGGAGACACGCTCTTTGCCGGAAGCATCGGCCGCACCGATCTCCCGGGAGGATCATTTCAGAAGATTATCCGCTCGCTTCATGAGCGGGTGCTCGCGCTACCGGATGATACGGTCGTCGTTCCCGGCCACGGCCCGAAGACGAGCATTGGGGACGAGCGGGAAACCAATCCGTTTCTGGTCAAGACCTAAAGCCACGTACTGGTCAGTTCGGACATCTTTCAGAAAACAGTCGTCCCGAAGCCCCGCGTTTTCTCCCAGCGGGGCCAGGGATCTGGCGTGGAGCAGTTTCGAGTTGCGCCGCCACCTGACATCACGGGCGGCCGCAGTCAGAAAGCCGCCGGGTTCTCATTGGCGGTTTACAAACTCCAACGTGCGCCGGATTCCTTCTCGAAACTGCTCGGGCGGTGTGGTGAGGCTCACGACCAGATAGCCGTCTTGCGGGAAGTCGAAAAAATGTCCCGGATGGACGGCGATCGAGCAGTCTTTAAGCAGGGCTACCGCCAGATCTTCGTCCGACTGCGTTACCGGCACCCGCAGAACGGCGTACCAGCCGCCTTCCACAGCCAGCCGCGCACAGTTCTTCTGCCTGCCAATTTCCCGGTCGAGTTCTTCCAGGTTAGCGCGCAGGCGGTCCAGCAAGAGCGGCTGGATATTTTTCCTCTGCTCCAGCAACGCGGGTGTCGCTAACTGCAGCGGCGCATTCATCGACAGGTACGTGTCAGCGATCACCTCTAGCCTCGCCACGGCCTCGTCGGCGCGATCGTCAGGACCGCTGGTGGCGACCCACGCAACCTTCATCTGCGGCAGACCCGAAACTTTCGACAGCCCACTCAGCGCGAAGGTCAGGACATCCCGATTCGCCGCATACGTCGGGCGCATACTCCCGTCGTGAGCATAGTCGAGAAAAACCTCGTCCGCGATGACGGCTAGCCCATATTCCCGGCAGAACCCGTTCAGTTCCTCAGTCTCTTTCCCACTCACAAACGATCCCGTCGGATTATTCGGATGCACGACCACGACGCCGCGCGTGCGATGGCTCACGGCCTTGTATAACGAAGGGAAATCGATCTGCCAGCCGTGGTCGTAAATCAACGGGTACGGAACCAACTTCACATCCTGAAGGTCGGCCAAAAACTCAAACAAGGGATAACTCGGCTTCGGCACCAGAATCTCATCCCCCACGTTGCACAGCAGGCGAAACACGTATGAGTACGCTTCGCTCGTGCTCGTGGTCAGGATCAAAGACTCGGGATCGATATCGAAGGCGTCGTGTTGTTCCCGGTAGTAAGCCGCGACGGCCTGGCGTGCGCTCAGCAATCCCTTCGGCTGCGGGTCATAGTCCATCGCCGCGGGGTTCACCAGCGCACCTAGAATCGTCTCCGCATCGTAGGAAAGCCCGGCCCGGGTCGGATTGGATACGGTCAGATCGATCAGCTCGACGCCCGCCTTTTCCAACTCACGCTGTACTTGCGTGAAGCGGTTCGGCGCCAGCTTCCAATTTGTGCGAGATGAGAACATGAGCCAGTCACTCGCCGCCATGCCGAGGCCTTACGGCTGCAGATAGAATCCCAGACTCTCCGGCGGCGGCAGCGTCTTCTGGTTGTTGTACTGCCGTTGCGCCTGGTGTGCGGCCACGATCTTCTGCTGAATCTCGATCGCGAGATTGTCGTAACGCACCAACACGTTGTCCAGCCAGTACGGACGATTCTCCCGCAGCCACGCTTCTTCGTACATCTTTCGCAAATGGGTAGTCGAATCGCGCAGGTCCTGTAGCCGCCCATTCATGGCGTTGATATCCTCGAAAGCATCTTCCACCCTCTGCGGGTCCGCCTGGTTCTGGTAAGCGTCCAAGTAGAAGTGGCCGATCTCGTTCGCGAACTGGACTTTCATTCCCAGCGCATCCAGCCGCCAGCCGGCAAGGATCATGTCGTCAAGGGTCGATTGCTGCGCCCGCGCCTTCGCGCGATTGCGATAAAGCGACTCCAGAGCGTGTTCCGCGCTCAGCCGCAGCTCGTGCATCACCGGCAGCTGCTTCGTGACCGACACCGCCCCGCCTTCGCTGAACGGATCGGACCAGTACAGATTGTCCATCGCCCCTTCGTATCCCGCGCCTGCCAGCAGTGCGTGGCAATGATCCAGATTCTCCAGGATGTCGCGGAACGTCGTATCGTCATTCCGGTAGAAGGCCCAATCGTAACTGTTCTTGAACGCGTCGATGTTGGATTCGCCCGGCTGCCATCCCGCCGACGCGCCAAACACTAGTGCAGGCCACGTCATGTCGAACAAGGCTTCGCCGTCGTCGTCCCAGGTAGTGTTCAACATTCCCATGGCGCCGTATCTTTGCCCATCGCGCACGAAGTTGCGGATATTCACGTATGCGACATCAAGCCTTGGCCAGATGGCGTTCCAGTTGTTGGCGCCCGGCGCTACCACCACGCGCAGCCCGGCGTCCGTATAAGGCTTGATGATGGAGTCGAAGCTGGGTTTGGCGTCATACTCCCACGGCACCGCAATCATGTCTTTGGGAAGAATGCTCAGCAGCTCCGGATACTTCACTGCAATGTCACCCCAGAACATCAGCTCCTTGTGGTAGGGCTTCAGCACCTCAAACACCTTCTGCAGGTGCTCCATGTACACGCGGCCCAAGCCAACCTGGTCGGCGCGCGCTTTTGTCTGGCCTCGTCCTAGTTCGAGCGTCTCATCGGCGCCGACGTGCAAGAACGGTCCGGGAAACAGCGGTACCAGTTCGGAATACAGGCTCTGGATGAATTCATAGGATTTCGGATTGGTCGGCGTCAGCACGTGCCCGTGGGGCGTCTCGGCGAGATCGGAATAGATTTCGTATTTCAACGCATGGTGCAGATGTCCAAATGTCTGCTGCTCCGGCAGCAGCGTGACGTAATATTTCTGCGCATAGGCCACCAGTTCTCTGATCTCCTCCGGCGTGAACGCGGCGTCCTTGGGAGCTATCAGCGGCTGGCTCTTGAAATCGAATACGTGCTCAATGTACAGCGCAAACAGGTTGACCTTGTACTCGGACAAAGTTCGAATCTCTTTCTTCATGTAGTCGAGCGTGGGAATCGGCCCGCGACTCAGGTCGTCATGCACGCCCCGCCACTTCATGCTCGGCCAGTCTTGGATCGATACCTCGGGGCAGACCAGCTTCTTTCCGTCCGGACGAAGCAACTGCCGCAGCGTCTGCACACCGTAGAACAGGCCTTGCCCCGTCTTGCCGGCGACGATGATGTGGGATTTGTCGGAGTAGATGAGATAGCCCTGATCGTCAAAATTGGTCTCTGGCTTCAGGCCTTTCGCCTCAAGGGCGGCACGCAGGCCTTCGTCGTCGAGACGACCCAGCACGATGGCGCTCGCTGCCTTTGGCGCCCCGTGAGCCGCTTCCACAGGGACTTTCAGGCCTGACTGATCGTGAATCTCCTGGGCGAGCATCTCTGCTGCGATGCGATCTTCGCTCTCGTGACGGGCCTCGATCAGGATCTTCGTGTCCGCATCGACCACAAAACGCCCTTCGCGGACATCCACTTGTTTGGGCGCAGGCAAGAGCTTGAGCAGCTCAGCATAGGGAGGTTGGGCGAAGACGAGACTAGAAGTCGAAATGAGAACAAGAAAAAGAACGCGCAGACACGGGTGCAGCATCAAAAGGGACTCCCAAAGGTTAGAGAATGGCAACTGGCGAGCCTAGTCGGGTGGCGTCTGTGCTGTCAACGTGCTGCGACCCTTGAGCGAATCCTCTGGCAAAAAGGGACTGCGGTAAGAATTCCCGTAGCCAGAGCAGATGCTCCAAAAGCAACCATGACCACCCCTATCTCCCAGCTTGCAAAATGGCTCATTGGAGAAATAATTGTTGGAAGGACGATGTAAAGAAAGCCTACACCCGCAAGCCCTGCTGCCAGACCGAAAACAGCAAACACGAATCGGATGCGCGGGATTGTGTGTGGTAGTAGGCCTACCGTCACTGCCAATAGCGGCATGGCGGCCTTCGTGAGGACGGTGCTAGTGGTATTGCGCTCGAAGTAGTACAGAAGAACCACCGCTAAGCTTGCTCCGAGCCAGAATGCCCAAGCCTTTTGTATGACAGTGCTGAAGTCTTCCAAACCGGAACAGATAAGGAGCGTCCACGGAAGCATCCAGAGAGTGGTAATCGCAAGTTCGTGCCAGCGGTTCATTGGGATTCGAGTGGTCATCCCTTCCATCGTATAAACGACCCCATAGTCCAAAAGAAGGCCCGTCGCTGCTGCTGTGAGTTTTGCAATTCCGCGTAGCACAGACAAGATCATAGGCAACCAACTTTACCCGCCGCGCGAATCGCAGAGTAACGGAGCCTACTCGGCCCTACTTCACAAACGCCTCTTTATTCACTACGTACGGCATCTTTGTTACATCCCCGCCGTAGTTCCCTTCCAATACATCGATCAGGCCCTGCACGCAACGGCCGGCCATTCCCTTCTCCGGATCTTTCGATAGACGCGTGATCTTCGCCGCGCTCGCAAAATGAGGATACAGCCGGCAGCGATCTTCAATGGCCGGATCCCTCAGCGGAGAATTCGTAGGCAGAGGCTCGGTCTCATAAACATCCAGCGCCGCCCCGGCGATCCATCGTTCTTTCAGCGCATGCGCCAAAGCCTTCTCGCTGACCACAGATCCACGCGAGTTGTTCACCAGGTACGCCGTCGGCTTCATCATTTTCAGTGTCTTCTCATTGAACAGGTGATACGTCGGAATGGGACCTTCGCCCTCTCGCAATAAGGGAACGTGCACGCTCACAAAGTCCGCTTCCGAGAGCGCTTCATGCAGCGTCGTGTACTTGATCCATGTCTTTTCCCGGCAGATGCCGAGTTTGTAGCGCAGGTCCTTCGTCTCCTGAATGGCGTGAATGTAGTCGCGATTTTCGAACGCAGGGTCGTAACACAGGATATTCATGTCAAACCCGGTACATTTCTTGATCAGCGCCAGCCCAATTCGCCCGGTCCCGATGACCGCCACACTCTTGCCGGTCACTTCGTCTCCGAGAAACGGCAGGTACGGATGCCAGTAACCCCACTGGTTGTCCCGTGTAAGGTGCTCGGCCGTCCACAATTTGCGGGCCAGCGCGCCCATCATGAAGAAAGCGAACTCCGCCGTGGCTTCGGTCAGAACATCCGCCGTGTGCGTGAACGGAACTTTGTGCTTGTTGGCGTCCGCGCGATTGATGTTGTCAAAGCCGACCGCGATCTGCGCCACCACCTTCAGCGTTCCTGTGCCGGCCTCGAACACTTCCGCATCGATCTGGTCGCGCAGGGTGGTGATCAGGCCGTCTATTCCTGACTTCACCTTCTCGAGGATTAAAGTCTTGGGCGGCGCCTCGGGATTGGGATAAATCTCGACTTCATACCCGCGTGCACGCAGTACGCCGGTCGCATCGCCAATATCGCAGGTCACAAAGACACGGAATTTCTTCTTCATCAATGGAAAGGCCCTCTCCGGCTCAGGTTGAAAGCGCCCGGCGGGCACTGCCTCGCACGAGGAATTCTCGCGGATTCCCCGCACTCGCACCTGCCCTCACCTCAGGCGCGGAAAAACATATTACTCCATGGTGTGGATTTGGGGCGGGTGACGGAAAGGACGAACCTGTCCGCCCGGGGGTTGGCGCGACCCGTCCTCGACGGGTCGCCAGTAGACTCAGATTCTCATCGATGCCAACGATTCAGAACCCGGGCTAAACCGACGGCGCATAAGCCATTGACTCTTTCTCAGCATGGAGCGCCTTCTTGACTTCCGTGAGTTCGGTTGCCTCCTTGGCGATGTGCTCTGCACTGACTTCAAATTCCTTGATCAGCTCCCAGGGCGCACCGGAGTCGCCAAATCTGTCCTTCACGCCGATGGCGCCGGTGATTACAGGCACTCCGTAAAGGGATGGCGATTCGGTGATCACTCCGCTGACTCGCCACGCCAGGGCTCCGATCTGGTGCTCCTCGGCGGTAATGACGACCCCGGTATCTCGCGCGGCGTGCAGGATCGCGGACTGATCTATCGGCTTCAACGTGTGCATGTTGAGGACACGCGTTTCGTAGCCGAACTCCGCCTTCAGTATCCACGCCGCCCGCATGGCTTCCGGCACCATCGGTCCGCACGCGATGATCGTCAGGTCCTCTTCCTCATTGCGATAGTCGCAAGCAATCGTGGTCTCAAACGCTTCCTGAAAATTCTCGGCCTTGTGACGGAAACGAATCACGTTGGCTTTGCCGAATACAAAGGGAGTGGTGCGGTCGGTGACCACCGGCGTCGCCTCGCGCGCAAAGCGTATGTATTTCGGCCCCACATGCTGCAGCAACAGGTAGTCGGTGGCTTTCTGCGTCTCCGGTGCGTCGCAGGGAACGACGACCGACATGTTGGGCAGACCACACATGGCAAACAGGTCTTCCAG
>Ga0075030_100002617_pt1 | contig 16348 bp, 13 predicted proteins | sample LitLauG_LLR_2012_FD_71393 | JGI IMG/M metagenome (GOLD analysis project Ga0075030, IMG submission 71393) | Freshwater sediment microbial communities from Pennsylvania, USA - Little Laurel Run_MetaG_LLR_2012 | ecosystem: Environmental > Aquatic > Freshwater > Creek > Sediment | place: USA... | reverse complement strand
CGCTCAGTGTCAGCAAAGCGCTAAGACAAATGATCAGCAGGACCCACTTTATATACCGTTGGTTCACTTGATGTTCCTCCTCCGACTAGATGAACTGCGCGCCGATCTGCGTACGTAGCTACGGAATCAGTGGAACTGCGGAAGTCAGCTGCACGTTGACGAGCAGGCTGAGCCGATTATCGACTTGATAGAATTTTGCGGCTCGTTTGGCTCCCAGCGCTTTCATGAACTTCGGCCAGTAGTCCTCGCGCAAGTTCAACGTTTTGTCTTCGACGTTGATCATGCGCTGCACCATGTCCTTCGCTTTGTTGTCATCCATGGTGTCGTAGTTCGCCGCGTAATCCTTAATCAGCTTCAACCGTTCGTCGCCAATCTTCTGCTGATCGCGCGCGTAGTCGCGATAGACGGGCCAGAATGCTGTGGACTCTGCATCGGTGAACTGCATCGTGGCGGTGATGATCTCATTCTTGCCGGCCTGAACATCGGAGCGAAGCAACTGGATGTCCGAGTCGCTCAGGGGTTTCGCAGTAGCGTCCGACGTCTGAGCGGAAATAATCGCGCTGAGCAGGACCAACGAGGCGCAAATTGATAAAATCGTTCGCATAAGATTCTCTCCTGTCGATTTCGATGTTTCAAATACTCCAGAATGCTTCTAGCTTCACGTCGAAAACCGTTCTCCGGCTAAACGCTACCCGGAAGGCATCATTTGACCGAATAATCCCGGGCATCCATGCACGCAGAAAATGCTCTCTTGAAGGTTTCAATGCCAGCTTGGTACTGAGCTTCGGCCTGTCCCTGAGCTTGTTGTTGTGCTTGAGCTGTTTGCTGGGCTGCCTGCTGCTTGGCTTGCTCCTCTTTCATCCGCTGTTTGCGCCTCCCGGCGATTGCACCCACAGTGGCGCCAATGGCTGCTCCTTCTCCAGCGTCGCCGGCAATCGCGCCGATGACGGCTCCGCCCGCGGCACCACCCGCCGCACCCTTCACTGCTCCGCCCTTGGGAACGCTGTTCCCGGCTTGTTGTGCAGCCAGTTGCTGACCAGTTTGTTGTTGCTGTGCGGACGGCGCTGCGGGTGGCGGGGTCTGTGGATCGATGCCCGAGTTCTGCCTTGCCGAACCGTAGCAATCGCTCTCGTCCTTTAGTTGCTGATCGGGAGTCTGGTTCTTCTTGGGATATGCGAACATTCCAATGCTCTTCGCCGGAGACCACGCGGGGGCGGGGGGAGGCGCATCCTGTGCACTGATGCCAGGAATCGTCCATGCGACCAACAGAATCGTCAAAAGAAGTTTCATAAGCATCGCTCCTCTTTGCTCCGTCCTCAGAGTCGTGACCTGGCCTTCATCGGCGGGAACGCTCCTGAGGCAGCAAGACGCATCTCAAAAGGCATCAAACAGTTCAATTGCTATATTCCCTGCTAGCCTAGCGGTGAGCTACTGGCAAAAATGCCAGTCTCGCTTGTTTCATCGGTCGAAGGGATGTTGGTCATGCCCCAAATGACCTGAGCTGGCGTTACCGAGAAAACATCGTCAAGAAAGAAAGGAGTTGCCTACTTAAAGTAGGCAACTCCTTCAGGTTCGTTTTGCGAACGCTGGCCCAAGACGCGAGCCCCAAGCCTGCCGACTAACGGCTCTTGCGAACCGTGCGCAACCCAAACGAGGACGCCAGGGACAGCAGACCGAGCAGTCCAATGAGCGGTAGTGAGCTTCCAGTCTTCGGCAACTCAGCAGGTGCCTGAGCGACTTGTGTCGGAGCCGGGACTGCCACCACAATCAAGATCGGAACGTCCACTGGCGGAGGAGGCGGCGGCGACGAACCCGTCACATTTCTACGTTCAGAGACTACGTTCACAGGTTCTTCGACGACTTTCGTCGCGGCGATCGTCATCCCCTTCTTCAGGCCCCAGGCATCGACCATCTTGCCATCGACGCTGAACTTCTGGTTGTTGGGAATCTTGAACTGTTGGTTTTTCCCGTCGTCCATGGTCAGGATGACGGAGTTTGGCGGATTGACCATCCATACCTTGCCGGTAACGCTTTTTACAGTGGTTATCACTTTCGCGATTGTTGTCGTCGTGATGGTGCGCTGAAGCTTCATGCCGGGCTTCAAGTCGTGAACTCCGACTTGCTGGCCATCAACCGTGGCTTTGAAAGTTTCCGGGACATTAGCAAAATGCCGGATGGTGCCGTCATCCATCTTGATGACCACATCGTTGCCCGACACATACACGACTTCACCGCGTTCCACCTGGGTGACAATTGCGGCGCTGTGCCCTGCTGTACTTGTTTTTGTCTGCACTTGCGCGCTCATACTCAAGGCAAAGGCCACACAAACAGCCCCCACCACGAGCACCAACGATACACGTGTCCAATTAGTTCTTGCGGTCATTTCATTTTCTCCTTTGATCGATTGCTAGAATCGTGTTTGTTCTGAGATCCGTTAGTTCTTGAAGATCGATTCATCGTGTGACTACCTGCTGGGTAAGATCTCCTAGCCCCGGCTCAAGCCACACGCGGGCCTGAGCATTCGTCGTAGGCGAGTCCTTGATAAATGCCTGAACGATGTAACGTTGGGGTGCGCTGCCAATGAAATAGAACGGGTAGCAAGTAATCAGCGTCAGCGACGAATGCGAACGCGGTTGGAGCACCGAAACATCAGTGCGTTCGACGATGGTGATGCGATCGATGACGTAAGTCTCGGTCTGATGCATCGTCACCAGTTCAATCTTGTCGCCGACAACCACATCCTTCAGCCCGCGGAAGAATCCGTCTCTGTGTCCGGCAATCGCCACGTTGCCGCTCTCTCCCGGATAGGCAGTACCGTTCACATGTCCGACTCCACGGTTCAAGATCAGGTCGTCGGTACCTTCCAGCACCGGAACTTCGACGTTAATCTTGGGTATGCGCAGGATGCCGATCGCAGGAGTGAAATGTGACGCCAAGCTTTCCTGGTATTCCTTGACGCGTTTCTCCGACCACAAACTGAAATCGGGAGCCGCAGTGCTCAGATCCACTCCTCGAGGTCCCGCAACCGACACGCGCTGCTGAGTTCTGAATCTCTGCAATTCCGCGTTTGACAAGGCTGCGCTGTGCACACGGGAGGCCACATATAGTGCGAGCATCAGCACGCCGGCAATCAACAGCAAGAGCTCGAGTTGGCGTAGCCAGCGCATCGAGAAACCTTCCGGCACCCAAGTGCCGGCTAACCGCTAAGAGAAGAAAGGCCGAACTCCCAATGCCGTCGGCAGGTCCGCGGCGTATTCTCTCTTGAGTTCGAACAGTACAGGGCAGACAACGAGGGCGAAACTGTCAATACTTACAGCCAGTCGTTAGAAGTTGGAGGGCCTTGGGCCGCGTAGAGCGGACGTATCAGAGCTCTTTATGACCTACCGGGACGACCGGATATCACAACGACGGTCTTCTTCATTCCCATGACCCGCGAAGACGGGTTGCCAATCGAAGGGCGACCATCAACGTCAAGAGGTTCAGCAGCGAGCGCTCAATTGTGGATCGCCAGTTCATTTCGTCTCACAGGGTCACAGGTTACCCGTGCCGGGCAACGCTAAGATTGTCCCTGAGGGCCTGACCAGTAAAGCTACCCGTGCTCATACATCAAGTTCGCGGATACAAAAAGCTTGTTGGCAAGTGCGGCGTTGATGGCGGAGACCAAGTCTGAATTCAACCTTGATTTCACGACATAAGCCGAACCACCAGCCCCGATAGCAGCGTTCACATAGTCACGATCTTCGTGCACGCTTAGAAAGATGATCTTGGCGTTGCAGCCCGAATCTCGCAACTGCCGCGCAACATTGATCCCGCTCACTTCCCCCATGGAAATGTCGAGGATGATCGCTTCGGGTCGAAAGCGGAGGTATTCCCGAACTACGGTCGTTCCGTCGGTGATCGCCGCTACGACCTTATAGTCCTTCTGCTTGCTGAGCATCTTGCCAACATGCGCGAGGACGGTAGCATTGTCGTCGGCAAGAAGTATCTTTACGATCGGCACATGATTCCCTCAGAGGATCGGGCACGGGATCGCAAGCGATAAACATTTGAGGATGCCATCACGGTTGCCGGGCCAACTGACCTGTATTCGAAATGATCCTATGCGGCGTCAGTCGGGTCGCCTACTGTCAATTCTGACGGACTTTCCTTACCCGCCACCGGAACGCTCCCTTCCACCAGGGTGCCCAGAGACGGCCGCGACCAAATCGAGAACTCTCCGCCAACGGAACGCAATCGTTCTCGCATGCTGACGAGTCCGAGCCCGTGATTCATTCGTGCAGCGTCTGGATTAAAGCCAACGCCATCGTCAGAAACGCGCAAATGAACCAGGCCCGATTGGCCAGTCAACTCCACTTTGACGTGGCGAGCCTGGCTGTGTTTGACCACATTGCGTAGAGATTCCTGTACGGTGCGAAACAGATTGAGGGAAATGTTGTCATCGAGATTGTGGGGTAACCCGCTCACAGCACAACCGATCTCAAGTTTGTATTGCTGGGAAAACTCCCGGCAGAGATCCCGCAGGGTTGATGCGAGCCCGAGATACTGCAGCTTGGAAGGATGCAGCTGATGAGACATGTGTTGGATGTCAGTAGCGATTTCAGTCGTCAACCGCCAAAGCTGTTGCAGTTCTTGCTTTTGCGGGTCAGTTCCGGCAGGCGGCGCCTGCGCGAGTTCCTGCAATCCATTCGCCAGCAGCGCCAATCGCTGGTTGATATCGTCGTGCAGTTCGCGTGCGATCCGCGCCCGCTCCTGTTCTCCCGCCCGAATAAGCCGCCCACCGAATTCAGCCAGGGTAGCTCGTGCTTCCTTCATGTCGCTGATGTCCATGCAGCAGCCTACATATCCAGCAAAGGACCCGTCGCCATTGAATCTAGGCACGCCGATGTCGAGTACCCAACGATACTCACCATCGTGGCGGCGAAGCCGGTATTCCATGCTGAATCTCTCTCGGCGATCAGAGTATTGCGTGTAGGTATCGAGGCACTTTCTAAGATCATCCGGGTGTACACCTTCACTCCAGCCATTGCCAAGCTCCTGCTCAAGGCGACGGCCAGTAAAGATTAGCCAGGGCTGATTGAAGTAGTTGCACAACTTGTCTGGGCCGGACATCCAGATCAGCACCGGAGCGGTATTGGCGATAAGGCGGAAACGCCTCTCACTTTCGGCAGCTGCTTCTTCGGCTCGCCGGCGCTCGGTGGCGTCTCTGATGATGACCGTAAACAGTTTCTTGCCGGCATCCTCGACCTGGGAGATGGATGCCTCAATCGGAAATTCCTCACCATTGAAGCGTAACGCCCACAGTTCATCCTGACTGCTCATGATCCGGTTGGTAACGCCGGTTTCGCCGAAACGGCGAACATGCCCGGCGTGAGCGGCACGGAACCGTTCTGGGATCAGCCTTGCCAGAGGCTGGCCAATCGCTTCTGCCGTCGAACAGCGGAACATTTTCTCGGCGGCAGAATTGAACAGCACAATTCGTTGCTGGTCATCGACCGCTATGATGGCGTCCATGGCAGACGCAACGATACCGGCCAATCGATTCTGGCTTGCCTGCAGCTGGTCTGACATTTTCTTTCGGTCAGTAATATTGGCAATGCCGCCAAGAACACAAACTTCCCCTTCAATATCGACCAACTCAGCCGACGTTAGCCCGACGATGATTCGACCATCCTTGGTGCGGAGTTCGCATTCCACATCGCGAAGAAACCCTTCAGCGAACAACTTTCGTCGTAGCGCGGATCTTTCGGAGGGATCCATCCGTAAGCCAACATCGAGGGGACTCTTCCCTATCAATTCCGCTCGGGTGTATCCGGAAAGCCGTTCATAGGCTTCGTTGATATCGAGATAGAGTTGAGTTTTCGAGCTGGTGAGAGTGAGGGCTGTAGGACTTCGCCAAAACACTTTGGAGAATCTCTCTTCGGACTTCTTCAGTTGCTCCTCAGCCAGCTTGCGATGAGTGATGTCGCGTGAAATCTTGGAAGCCCCGATGATCTTGCCCTCGGCATCCCTCAGGGGAGACAAAGTCAGAGATACGTTGATCCTCTTTCCATTCTTTGCGACCCTGACAGTTTCGTAGTGTTCTACGACCTCACCCGCTGTCACTTTCTGCAGAATTGCCGTCTCTTCTCCTCGCAACTCAGGTGGAAGCAGAATGCGGATGTGGCGGCCCACAACTTCCGCGGCGGTGAAGCCAAACATGCGCTCAGCCCCATGGTTCCAAGTCAGAATAATTCCATCCAGGTCCTTGGAAATGATGGCATCTTCCGAGGATTCCACGATGGCGGCAAGCCTAGACCGAGTCTCGTCCGCGTGCTTACGTTCCGTGATGTCCTGGGTCGTGCCGTGTAAATGGGTTGCGTCACCTTTGGCGTCAGTTATGGCGGCGCCGCGAGTCGTGACCCACCTTTTGCTGCCATCTGGCATTGCCAGTTCCAGGTCGAGTTCCCGAACCGAGCCATTCTTCAGGTCTTCCCGCATCGCGGCTCTAAGGCGTTCCCAACTCTCAGGAGTGAAGAGGCGAGCGAATTCCTCAAACGACGGCGGAGGCAAAGAAGGATCGAGTCCATGTATGCGGTACAACTCCTCCGACCAAGTGAAGGAGTTTAGTTTGGCGTCCCACAACCAGTTGCCGACTCGGGCGAGCCGCTGCGCATCCGCGAGTTCTTCTTCCTTTCGGCGTAGCGTTTCCTGCGCTCGCTTGCGGTTGGAGACGTTGCGGAGCAGCAAGACAATTAGCATGGTCTGGATCAGGAGCATTGAAGAAAGGCCCAGGATTCTCCATCTGTACGATTCCCAGGGGGAATACTCCCAGTTCAACAAGATGCTATCCGGAGGCAATTCATTCTCTGCAATACCAAAACGATGAAGCTGTCGCCAGTCGACTACATAGCGTTGGAAGTCGCCGGTGGTAACGGGGATATTTTCCGGTTTTTCTCCCTTCAGGATGCGCGCCGCTGACTGCCCGAGAGTGCGCCCGACATCACCGAGTTCCGCGACGCTGCCTCCTACCGCCCCGCTGCCTACAACCGACGAGAGAGTTCCGTAGATCGGCCGGTTGCACACCTTGGAAATAGCCGGAAGAATCCGGGCAGGGACGAACTGCTCGCCGCTGGCGTCGCTTTCGAAATCGAGGAACAGGATGACAGTACCGGCCTCAACGTCTGACAGCCGATGTGTCAGTTCCGCCAACTCAAGATCCGATACATACTCCAGCTTTAGGCTCGATTCGTACTCGTGAAACTGATCGCGCGCAATTTTGATATCCCGCTGCTCAGCGTCGGAAGAGCCTGACACGACAATCACCCGAGAGGTACCTGGATTTTGCCGCAATGCCAACTGCAGCGTGGGCAGGTAATTCGATTTTCGGACGACCCCAGTTTGGCTTGGCTTTGGTTTTAGCCAGTTTGACTCATTGTTGGGATTGACCACAAAGAACAAGACAGCGGCGTCCGGAAACAGCTTCGCTTGAGTCTGCTCCGCAAAAATCAATGTCTCCTCGCCGATTGCGATTACGAGCTGGAACGTCTTGTCACGGTACTTGTCGACGAGATACAACGTCGTTGCATTCTTGCGCGAAGGATCGGCGAGAGACGACGAGAAATCGAGATAGTCAAAGCTGAAGCGAACGGGCTTGTCGGAGCCGGTGAGAATTTGCGCCTCGGTCTGCTCGATCATGGCTGCAACGTCGGGCGAGTCCGGATCTAAAGAGGAAAGAAAAAGAACCTCAATCTGTTGTGGCGCTGCGTGCGGCGTTGGGCGGGCGTGGCGAGTAGCAACCGCATCCAGATTGGGTTGGATCATACCAAGAGCAATGACACAAATCAGCACCGCACGGAATACCGCTGTTCCAGTGCCAGAACATCGTTGCTCTCGAGCTGTATTCGTACTCAGTACACCCTCGATTCCGTGAAAAATTCTGACCCTGCTTTTACATACCGGCAATATTGACGGTTCGCGCGGCCCTGGAAATGTTGGGGAATCCGCGGTGCGAAACAAATTGGTGCAAAGTCGCCACCGCGAATCGAGCGCTTACAGAACTTGCTCTTTCTCCATCTGCGTCACAACAAGATTCACCAATCCCTTAATTGCTTTGTGAACATTTGAAGGATTGAAAGTATCGGTGGTTCCAGTCCAGATCAACTGACCATCGGGTCCGGAGGTGACATAAAGGTTGGTTTCGACCCGCACTTTCTTCTCCTTCTGCAGGTAGCCGGGCGAGTAAACCACCGGGTAGAGCGTGCCGTAGTAGCCGTAGAACGTATTGTAGTAAGGATAAGGCACAAAGTACGCGGCGCCGGGGATGTATGTGGTTGTTTCGTCCACTTTGACCAGACGCGAGACCACGACCGCTTCAATCTGGTTCGCCCGAATCTGCTCTCTCAGATAGGTGAGATCCAGTTGTGTTCCTGGTGGGCGGAGCAGAATTGTATTCCCTGGAATCGCCTCGTATCCGTGATTGCTGAGTTGGGCCGCCAAGGCGTCTTCAAAATCAGCGCGGACCTCCGCTTTGTTGGTGAGACCCAAGGCCAGTACCCGATGAAACTTCTTCTCAGCACTGTAGCTGGGATTTTTCCAGCTCATCAGCAGCTTGCTCGACTTGCCAAGGAGCAGGGCTGCTGTTGCGAGGACCACGACGATAGTCAGAGACTTCCGATTCACAGATGTCCTCGTTTCGGTTGACGAAACACCATACACCGTTTCGGCTGGCCGGAGAAACGCACGGCTAAGGCGAACAGGCGGACACGCCAATGGGAACAATCCCGTGCCTCAATGTAGCGCAGCCGGCATTCCGTTTACTTCGGTGGGAAGTTCTTGAGCAGTTTCGCCGCTGCCTTGTTGAGCCGTTCCTGGTTCTTCTTCGGGTCTTTACTCGGGTTCAGGGTTTTCGATGCCTGGCCTCGCCAGAGAAGCTGCTGTGGCGAAGGATCATAGAAATCGAGGCCCAGAGTTCCAATCTGAATCGTAGTACTCGTGGCCGTAGCCATGCCACCACGATACCGCCATCCACCTCCCGTGCCATAGGCGTTCCACTGTTGCTCTTGGGTGATGGACACTTGGTAGCCAACGTACAGATCGGCCTTTTCATCCTCAGTCCTGGTCAACCCTTTCGTGGCCAGAGAAGTATCAATTGCCAGCTTGATCTGCTGATCGAGAATCTGATTCGGCTGCTCGGCTCCCTGGATGGCAACCCATTTGTAGGTCTTATATTTTGAGAAGTCCGTACCCGGCATATAGTTCGTCTTGATGTCTTGTGCTGCGATGAATCCACACGCCAACAGTACGAACGCTATCCCGGCGAGTCCGCTCTTAAGCCTGCAAAGCATGGCATCCCCCTCCACCACGAGTGAGCTTAGCGGGGGCGAGAATACCTGACGACTGTCAGAATTGTCAGTCGATGACACATGTATGACCCGGCATGAAGACCACGTTTTTCCAGCAGTGCCAACGCCCATCGCCCAGACGGAGCCTGGCGCATGCCCTCAATAGAAACTGTAACTAGTGACAGTTTCATTCAACCTTGTCTTTCAATACTGTCAACGCGGACCCCGGTTGGAGGGTTGACACCCTCTTGTCTACTCGCACAGTGGGATGGGAAAAACGAAATGACAAATGGAAAGATCTGGTTCTCGGCTGTACTCATTGCGATTGCGTTTACACCAGCCGCTTCTGCCCAAAAGGTCAAGGTTGGGTACGACAAAAGCACCGATTTTTCGAAATATAAAACCTACACCTGGGCAAGTCCCCAAACTCCGATTACACGGCCCTTGCTCTACGAGACCGTGGTGGGAACGATCGACCAGGAACTACAAGCCAAAGGCCTTCAGAGGACTGAAAAGGATGGCGACCTTACTCTTATCTCCGCAGGTGGAATCGAATACGGAAGCAATCTGTCCGCTGGAACTCCGATCCTGCCGGTCTACGGCGGTCCGCCTCCGGACATCAATGCCACGATGTGGACCGGTGGCAACACTTCCTCGGTCGCGGCAGGGCCAATCGTGGCAAAAGGAACCCTTGTCCTGGAATTTGTCGACCGCAACCAAAACAAGGTGATTTGGAACGGAGTTGTCGCCCGTACATTTGACCCCGAGCAAAAAAACAAATCCCTGGATCTGGCACAGAAGGCAGTCGTCAAATTGCTCAAGGGATTTCCGCCACAACATTCTTCGAAGTAGTCTGTGCGTAAGGCCAAGGCTCCGGAGGGCTGGCGCTTTCCCGCTACGCCGCCCTGGATGGCGTCCGCAAGAAACGGATGTTCGCCAGGCCTAGAATGTCCATCCCAGGCTGGATGTAGAGCCATAGTCTGTTTTAGGCAGGCTCTGTGGCGGGCGGCTATCGACGTTGAGGTAGTAGCCGAAGTTCCAGTACAGATCTTTTGCAATCCTCAATTTGAGGGATGTGTTGAGGTCGAACCGGACCCGCCCCAGATCTGTCATGCTGGGATAGACATTGGCTGTGGCTAGGATATTCGTGGTCTTAAAGCGGAAGAAATTCAGTTGGGTACCGAGAACAAGTTCGGCGCTGTCTCCAGTGGACGCGACCATCGCTCCCGGAGAATAGTGCTCGCGATTCCAGACCACTCCGCCATATCCGTTGACGAAGCTATTGTTCGTACTGCTGAAGACATGCCCCAAGGCACCGCCGACGGTGGTGCGCAAATTGAGCTGCTGCTGGTCGCTCTGTAGGAACTCCCCGAGGCCCGAGTAGAAATTGCGAGGCGACCGCAACTGTCGTGTGACATTTAGGCTTAGATCGTTACGAAGATCCGAGATGTCCCCTCCACCGCTAAAACTCGATTGATAGTTCGCGGAAGTCGACCACTTGGCCCGTTGGAAAAGCGTATTCGCCTGGAAGTTATATTGCATGCGGCTCTGTTGTTTGGAAAAATTCAGTCCGGTGCTCAGTCCGCCGTGCAGGTTCTGCCAGAACGTATTGTCCGTTCTGTCGATTTCAACGACCTCCTTCCCTAAAACAACTTCATTGGTAGAGGCTCCCGCTACTTTCAGCTGCAGTCCTTTCGGTTCTTCCGGCTTCTCCTCCTCGGTCGCATTCTGGAGGCTGCCCGTGTAGCGCCTTCCAGCCTTGTCCGCAACCACGAAATCCTGGGCACTTTCGACTTTCGCAATCTTGGACCAATCCATCGCGACGGTGCCATCGACGTAGTCAAGTTTGACGTACAGATAGCCCTTCTCGAGCTTGATGATCTCGCATGTAATGCGGTCGCCGTTGGTGAACTGGAGAACGTCCTTCTTTTCTCGCCCATGGCAAATACCAGTTAACGCCAGCAGCAGCAGCAGCAGTCGCGCAGAGCCGGCGCAAATGGATGGCAGACGACGGGCACTCATGGATTGCATTCTTCCACCTGCATTTTCTTTTTTTCCCCGTGGAATAACTGGAGATTCGCACGGCGATGCAGTCCGAAACACTTTCTGGACCTGGAGTGGTTCCCAGTCATCGAAAGTCATCGGAGCATTCGTAAACAAGCTACGTTACGCTGGCGTGGCGCACACCTGTCAGAATTGGCAGGTGACGAAGAGAGAAGGATTCCAGAATTGAATGGCAGCTGAAAAACAACGCCAGAACAGCCTCGGAACGGGCCGCGGGCTTTGCCTAGCCCCTGGGAATAGCGACGGAATCTATTTCTCTGAGCCCGCTTCGTTTTCCTTTGGTGGCGTTCGTGGCTCCACATCGAGGTACTTAACGAGCATGACTTCGTTGCCTTGCTCGTTGTAAACGAGCTCGTCGACGAGCCTTTGCGCCAGCAGAACACCGAATCCGCCCGGCCGCATGCCCTGCGCTGTGCGATATTCGAGGTGCCGTAGGGGTTCGTTCTCCGGATTGGCGATCGCAGCATGAGGAATCTCGTCTAACGTGAATCCCTCGCCCGGATCGCTGATTCGACATGACACCATCCGGCGGGCACGCAGATACGAAATCTCGACGTCCTTTCCGGGATCAAGATGTCCACCGTGCTCGATTGCATTGGTTAGCATCTCGCGAAACGCTACCGCCACCGCTCCTCGTTCGGGACTGGGTAGCTCGGCAATCTCTTCGAAGAATTGAAGCACTCGATCAGCGGTCTCCAGATCGCAGCGTGCCCTGAGACGGATCCATTCCGGCGTTGCGGAAATTACATCGATACCGTCGTCCCAGCATGGATCTTCAATCGCGAGCCTAACCATGACCGTTAGCGAACCTGGAGAGAATGGCTTGGAAAAGTAGCCGAAAGCATGCTCACGCATTGACGTAATTACGTCCGCAGGCGTGCTCTCGTCGGTCAGGATGATCAGGCGGGTATGCGGACGAGTACGCCGGAGCTTCCGAAGCAGTTCAATGTCTTCCCGTCCTGAGGTTTTCTCGCCGGTAACAATCAGATCAAAATTCTTGCTCTGTGCCATAGCCAGAGCAGTAGTGTTGTTAGTTGCGTGCTGAAGCGTCCACAGGCCCGGCTCGAGGATTCCGCGCAGCTGTTCCTCAATCTGTGCATCTTCGCCAACAAGCAGAGCGGCGCGGACCGCAATGGGTCCCAGATTGTTTCTTGGAAGCGCACTCATAGTCCGACTCTTGGCATGAAGTGAGAATTCTTTCCCCGGGGCGGCATTCCTCCAGGCGACCCGAATGCTAAGAGCAACGAGGTGCGCTGTAACCTGTCAATGTTTACAGTGTCCTTCGGTGATCGTGTATTGGCTGGAGCAGTGATGGAAGAGGACAAATCCGCAATTCAGGCTGTCAGGTTTGACAGTTGATGAGGAGGAACAAACCGCGTAGTTGTTGATGAGCGGGAGCACGTCTCTCGAATAAATGGATTGCGCTTCGCTCCAGTTTACCTATGACAACGATCTCAGTGTCGAGAGTCTCTGACTTCTTCATGTCTGGCGCGCCGATTGCCATGGTTGCCGCGCTGGTTTTTGGGGTGGTCCCAACCAGGGTACTGGCTCAACAACTGCCGCAATTGTGCGCTGAGAACAACGGGACGTGGATCGAGAAATACCATGAATGCGAATCCGTCAGCCAGAACTGGTGTCATTCAGCTGGTGGACAATTCGGTGAGTGTGAATCGGCTTGCCGCCACGCCTCTGAGCCCGGGCCCTGCACCATGCAATGCGTCCCCGTGTGCAAGTTCCCAGTTCCGAACGGCCAGGACACCGCGAACGGAACGGAGGTTGCGTCCGGCAAGTCTGTGGCAACGGAAGAAGGCCAAGCCGGAGGGCCCAGTAGCCAGAGTTACGTGCGGGATTCCGAGCCGCAGCTGTTTTCCTATGACGAACTCGTTCAACTAAGTCTGGACCAGCCGTTGAGCCCCGAGTTGACCGAAAAGCTCCGCATCGTTACTACGACTCCCTTCGTGAACAATGAGGCGTACTACGCCGGATCCAAACCCCGCCCACTCGACGTCAAAGGCCTCGGCCCGACCCTCCGCGTGGCCTATTGGAACATTGAGCGAGGACTCAAACTGGACGACATCCAGTTATTTCTTACCGATAAGGACCGTTTCATGGCGAAGGTGGAGGCAGAACGCAAGAAAGCCAAGGAAAGCGGGCATAAGGTTCGAGTGGTGGCCTTAGAGCAGATTCCGCGGGAGATTGCAATCTTGCAAGCCGCCGACGTGTGGATTCTGGGCGAAGTGGATTGGGGTATGAAGCGCACGCAGTATCGTGAGGTCGTACGAGAACTAGCCAACACCCTGCACATGAACTGGGCTTACGGCGCAGAGTTTATCGAAGTGAGTTCGACGCAATTGGGCACCGACACCTTCGAAGACAACGAGGACGAGCAAGCCCGGCAGCAACTCTTGGAGCAGTTTGCGGTCGACAAAGATCGAGTACGTGCTCTTCACGGCAATGCCGTTCTGTCTCGCTATCCTATTCGGGGATCGCGACTGATTCCTTTTAAGGTCGGATACGACTGGTTTAAGGAAACCGAGATCACAAAGCTGGAAAAGGCGAAGCGGAAGGCCGCCGTCCTGATCGGAGAGGATCTACTCCAGGAGGTTCGTCGCGGGGGCCGGACTACTCTGTTCGTGGACCTGGATGTGCCGGACGCCCCCGGACAGACACTCACCGTCGCGGCCACACACCTCGAGAACCGCGCGAAGCCTAAGATTCGCCGCCAACAAATGGAAGAGTTACTCAGCGAGATCCGCGCTGTGCCGAATCCCGTGGTCGTTGCCGGTGACTTGAACACTACCGGCACCGACTCTACCCCTACGAGTGCGAAGAACATGCTTTACAAACGATATGGAAGCATGGACTTTTGGACCACAAAGGGCATCCGGTGGACCACCGGAGTCGGTTTCGTGTACAGCGGCGCTAAGGCAGTGAGAAAACTCGCCGGGGTTCAGTATCGAGTCGACCCAACCTCAGCGAACATTCCCGGGCTGTCCCCAAATCTGGAACGCGGATTATTTGGTGTGGTGGAGCGGTTTCGATTCGCAGATGGGAATGCGTTCGATTTCAGGGGAGTGCCCGCACGAACGGTGAATGGCAAGTCGGGCACTCTGGCTGACTCTAGTTTGCGCATCGGACGAGGATTTGCTCCTACTTTCGCAACTGAGCTCACGTGGGGGAAAGTGCGAGTTGCGAAATTCAAGCTCGACTGGATCTTCGTGAAATCCAAACTCGAAAAGCCGCGCGATCAGAAAGGATCGTACGTTTTTGCTCCCCACTTCCCTCACACCCTAACGGATTTGAACAGTTCGACACCGGAACCGCTCTCCGACCACAGTCCAATCACTGTGGATCTTCCATTCCACGAACCCACGGGATTGGGGTCAACCTCAAATTGAGGAGTCGGTGGGAATCCTCCATCGGCAACTCTATTTCTTGATTCTTTTGTTAGAAGACCGACAGCCGGAACTCCGACCAAAAACACAATGGGCATTAAACATCTGCTGCCCGATCAGATAGCCGAACGCACCCCCTACCGCTACGTCAGCAGGAAAATGCTTGAGACCTGTCACCCTGGTCACTGAAACGGTGGTGGCAGTGCCATAGACCAGCCATCGCACCCACGGTTTCGGATATTCGTGCGCCACGACGCTGGCCATGGTCCAGGTAAAACTGGAATGAGCAGAAGGAAACGAACTCCCAAATGCGTTGTTTTGCCAGAACCGACCATTCCCATTTCCTTCTGTCGGTCGCTCGCGGCCAGCGATCACCTGCGTGACCCCAACCAGCGCAGCGGTATTGCCAAAAGCCTCGGCGGCCAAGATCCCTGTTTCGTTCGCGTGCTCGTCCTTGGTTTTCAAGCTGGATAGCCACAGGCCGGCGACTGAGGCTGTCATTGCGTACATCCCAACGTCAGAAATATGCTGGCTGACGTCAACGTGATCACGGGACAGGGATCCTGACATATGCTTGTCGCCGGCGATCAGGCCTCCGGTTGCAGCCAAAAAGACCAGATCCCACTTAAGATTCCGGCGATGAAATGGTGCCCTGTAGATTTCTTTCTGGTCTTGCACGACACGTCGGAGCACGGATGGGTGGGTGTCCTGTTCAGAAGCCGGGGCATCGGGCAATGGGGCGTCCGGAATAAGGGGTTGAGCCTTCAAGATGTCTTTCGCAAAGCCAGGAAAACTCTGGGCGACGATAGCAGAGGGAGCATCAGGAAGGACCTTCGCGGAATTAGTCTGGCAACCAGCGCGAGGGATCGTAAGGAGCGCCAGGACACAGCAAACGCAGAGCACATTCGGAGTGGAAGAAAATAACCGAGAGTTTACGAACTTCGCTGATCGCCCAGGAAAGGAGTTCACCGCTTCATTCAACAGTTATTTTTCAGCCTCGGAAACTGTCAAAACTCCCAGTGATCAGGCTCAGACCCGAGCTGGGTGCCGTGTAATGACCTTGCGCGCCATGGTGAACGCGACCTCGAGGACAACGCGCTCTTGATCACTTTGTCCCGACTCAACGCCAATCAGTACGAGCAGAGAACATCCAAGAATCCAAGTGGCAGCCGCAACTCGTGTCCGTGGCTACTTTAGGCGAATATTCACGCCCGCCTGTAGTCCGCTCATGTGCGTGTCGTACAGAAATCCACCATTCTTGTAGTCAACATACATGTAGCGATAGCCGAGGAGCATGGAGAACTTTTTCTTGAATTCTTTGCCCACACCGGTGTAAATCTGGTAGGTCTGTTGCGAGCCAACCCCAAATCCACCGACATCCCCATTCAGGTTGAGGAACAGACCTTTATTCAGGTTGAGGCGGCCGCGGGCGCCAAACACAGGATCGATCCAGCTTTCCGTTTGTCCGGCCGTGACTGTTGTCTGGTTGTTTGGCGGAAAGAGGTCGAGACTATTATTCAAATGCCAAAATCGGCCGCCACCGATTGCATCGATCGACCCTCGCTCCTT
>Ga0075030_100002615_pt1 | contig 16351 bp, 15 predicted proteins | sample LitLauG_LLR_2012_FD_71393 | JGI IMG/M metagenome (GOLD analysis project Ga0075030, IMG submission 71393) | Freshwater sediment microbial communities from Pennsylvania, USA - Little Laurel Run_MetaG_LLR_2012 | ecosystem: Environmental > Aquatic > Freshwater > Creek > Sediment | place: USA... | reverse complement strand
CGCATGCAGCACTCCAGCCAATTCCCGGTGAAGTCTAGTGGACGAAGCGCGCGCAACGTAAGGGGCAAGCGCCGTTGCAGGTTACTGCTTCGGCCGGCCGTCGCCGGATCCGTCTCCAGCGTGCCAAACTTAGCCGGGCGCAACCGCGGCAGGCGACTGGGGCGCGATGGGCGCGACTATAATCCGGCGCATGCCCAGCGGGCGCGTAGCGCGAAGAGGAAGCAATCTTGGGTTCACTCAATTTCATCGGTGGTGAAAAAGGCGGCGTCGGCAAGTCGGTCGCGGCCCGCGTGCTGGCGCAATATTTCATCGACAAGGAGCGGCCGTTCACGGGGTACGACACCGACCGGTCGCATGGCTCGTTCCGGCGCTTTTACGGCGAATTCGCCTCGCCGGTGATCGTCGACAGCTTCGAGGGCCTTGATCGCATCGTTGCCTCGTACGATGAAAGCCGGGACCCCGCGGCCGGCGATGTGGCTTCGCGCAGCGTCATCGTCGACCTGGCCGCACAGACGGCGGCGCCGCTGGCCAAATGGATACGCGATTCCGACCTGCTCCCCGTCATGGCGCAGCTGGGCATCGCGGTCAATTTCTGGCACCTGAGCGACGGCGGCAGGGATTCTGTCGAACTGCTCGACCGTCTGCTCAATACCTACGGCGCCGGTCCCAATTATTTCGTGGTGCGCAACCTGGGCCGCGGCGCCGATTTCACGTACCTGGACGAATCGGCCGCGCTTTTGAAGGCGCGCGCACTGGGTGCCAGGGTCTTCAATCTTGATGCCCTGCATGAAGGCAGCATGCGCAAGATCGATCACCACGACACCAGTTTCTGGGCGGCGGTCAACAGCCGCTCCGGCACCGAGCCCCTGGGACTGCTGGAGCGCCAGCGTGTGCGCATCTGGTTGCGCAACACCTACGAGGCGCTCGACCGGCTTCCACTGTAGGTCAATATTGCCACCCGGTCCGCGCATCCGCGGTGCGCGGACCGGGGGCGTTGCCGGGGCTGGGATGCAACGCCCGCGGGCGAGCACCCGCCGGCTCCGCGTCACGACTGCGCGCCTTGCCAGGACTGGCGGTATGCCTGGTACCGCCCAATCGCTCGGGATGCGCGAATAACCCTCAGTATTTCGTCAGAGTGCGCTATGGGCGCAAATGCCAAAATCGCCGTGGGTCATTGACGATGCGGGTCGCGCACCTATACATCGCACCGAAACGGGCAGGCTTGCGGCGCTTGGCCGATCTTAGAGTACGTTAATGACAGACATGCCAGAATGACCATCGACCCTTGGCATTGCCGGTCACGCGCGCATGCAGCGGACCGCGCATCGCGCGGTTCGATTGGATGGCAAGATGAATGGGCCGCATTGCACGGAATACGGGAGAACCATGCGGATACGAATTGTTTCGGGGTGTGTAGCGCTGCTGTGCTCCCTGTTGGCGGGTACGGCGGCGGCGGCCGGAGCATCCTCGGATGCACTCGACCTGGATAAGTTCAAGGGCAAGGTGGTACTGCTCGACTTCTGGGCGTCCTGGTGCGCGCCGTGCAAGGCGTCGTTCCCGTGGATGCAGCGCCTGAACCGGCGCTATCCCCGTTCCGATCTCGTCGTCATCGCCGTCAATGTCGATCACGAACGCAGCCTCGCGGAGCGCTTCCTGGATGCCGAGCGCCCCGATTTTTCCGTGGTGTTCGACCCGATGGGCCGGATCGCCGAGCGTTTCGATGTCCACAGCATGCCCGCCAGCTACTACATCGACCGGTCGGGCCGTGTCCGCTACACCCACGCCGGGTTTCGCGATGGCGACCGTGCCGAAGCCGAGCGCGAGATCTCCACCCTGATCGCCGAACGCTGACCGTTACGAGGCAGACAAGCCATGCAATATCTTCACCTTTCCTTCACGCCCGGCGCGCGTGGCCTCGCCCGGCTGGCGGCGGCCGCCGTGGCGGCCGCGCTGCTGGGCGCCTGCGCCAGTGCCGGACCCAAGCCCTGGGAGCGGGATCTGATGGCGCGGCCCGAAATGGCGCTCGACGCCGCGGCGATAGAAGGCGCCATCGACGATCACATCTATTTCAGCAAGGAGGGTGCCACCGGCGGCCGCGGTACTGGTGGCGGGGGCTGCGGATGCAATTGAACCGCCGCCGCCAGCTTTCGCTCGCCGCGCTCGCCCTCATCGGCGGAACCGGCGCTCATGCCCAGAGCGAACGCCACGAAACCTCGCTGCCGGCGCAGTGGGACTCCGGCCTGCTCTGGTATCAGGAGGACGCCAACCGCATTCGCGATCTGGAAGCCATCGTCAGCGTCCGCCAGCCGTTGTCCGAAGACCGCGCCTGGAACGGCAAGCTGACCGTCGATACGGTCTGCGGCGGCTCGCCCATCGGGGCGATTCCCAGCAAGTCGGCCCAGAGCTTCGTCACGCCGACGGCCACGAGCCTGAATCCTCCGGTTCCGGTTGCTACCCAGACGACGACCAGCGCATCGGGCGGCGGTGGCGGTGGCGGCGGCCTTGACAACCTGAGCCTGTGCACCAATCCCGTCCAGAACCAGAAATACACCGTTGCCCCCGGCGCACTGCCCATCGACCAGTCGTTCCATGACCAGCGGGTCGCCATCAACGGCGGCTACGACACGGCTTTGGGCACGCGCAGTCACCTGGCTGCCGGTGGCGCGATATCGCACGAGACCGACTTCTTTTCGGTGTCCATCAATGGACTGCTCACCCACGACTACAACGATCGAAACACCACCACCGCGGTCGGCGTCAATCTCGAGGCCGACAAGATTTCGCCGGTCGGCGGCACGCCCGATGCCGGCACGCTTTATGGCGATTTCCACAAGACCGGCAACCAGAGCAAGAAGGTCGAGGACTTGCTGTTGGGGGTGACCCAGGTGGTCAGCCGCCGCTGGATCACGCAGGTGAACGGCTCCCTCGAGCATGCCGGTGGTTACCAGACGGACCCGTACAAGATCGTCACCGAGGTCGATTCGCAGGGTTACGACGCGGCCGGCATCTATCGGTACGAAAGCCGCCCGCAGTCGCGAAATCGCTATGCCCTGTACTGGGACAACAAATATGCATTCGATCGCGACATGCTCGAGGCTTCGCTGCGCCTTACCCGCGACACCTGGGGCATACGGTCCGGGACGGTCGAACTGCGCTACCGGCTCGATCTGGGTGACATGGGCTATGTCGAGCCGCACGTGCGCGGCTACCGCCAAACCGCGGCCGATTTTTTCCGCTTCTATCTTCCGCAGGGTGCACCCTTTGCCGGCTACGCTTCCGCGGATCCGCGCCTGGGCGGTTTTACCGGCGAGACTTTCGGCGTCAAATATGGGCTGCCGGTGGGCGAGACGGGCGAACTGAGCTTTCGCGTCGAGCGCTACGCGCAGCACGCGACCGACAACTCCAGCGCCCTGCCTGGCCTGCAGGGGCTCGACCTGAGTCCCGGTCTGCGCGCATTGATCGTCCAGGCCGGGCTGCGCTTCTTGTTCTAGGCCGGATACCCGCGAGCGTCCGTGACGGCAAAGGGCCTGGCGGCCATCGTGCCGATAGAGCAGCGATCCGTCGCCCTTGAGCCGCGGCCCGGCGGCATATTCGCGGGCCGTTTTCTTGCCATGGGTTCGCCCTGCGAGGTCCTTGCGGCGACACCCGACGCGGAGGCGGCGCACCGTCTTGCGCGCCGCGGCGCCGACGAGGCCTGGCGGATCGAGCGCAAGTTCAGCCGCTACCGCAGCGATAGCGCCGTGGCTGCCATCAATGCCAGCGCGGGCCAGCCCGTGCCGGTCGATGCCGAAACCAGCCGCCTGCTCGATTACGCCGCGCACTGCCATGAATTGAGCGGCGGCCTGTTCGATGTGACCTCGGGCGTGCTGCGCCGTGCATGGACCTTCGATGGCACCGACCGCATCCCCGATGCTGCTGCCATCGACGCCTTGCGCTCGCGCGTCGGCTTCGGGCAGTTGCTGCGCGACGGCCCCATGGTGACGCTGCCCGCCGGCATGGAGATCGACCTGGGCGGCATCGCCAAGGAATACGCCGTGGATCGTGCCCTGTCGGCCCTGCAGGATGCCGGCCTGCCGGTGCTGGTCAATTTCGGCGGCGATCTGCGCGCCAACCGGGCGCCGGCGCAGCAGCCGTGGCAGGTGGGCGTCGAAAAACCGGCGCCCGGCGCCGCCCCCGCCATGGTGCTCGAACTCTCCTCCGGCGCCCTGGCCACCAGCGGTGATGCGCACCGGTACGTTGAGCGGCAGGGAGTGCGCTACGGGCACATCCTCGATCCGCGCAGCGGCTGGCCGGTGCGGGGGGCGCCGCGGTCCGTCACGGTTGCCGCATCCACCTGTATCGAGGCCGGCACGCTGTCGACGATTGCCTACCTCCATGGACCCGGCGCCGAGGCATTTCTCGACGAGTTGGGCGTGCGCTACTGGTGCATCCGCTGAACCCGGCGGCCGTGCCACGCGGCCTTCGGCCCGTAACGCTGCCATGCGCCGCGGTTAGCATGGGATAAGGAAGCCCTTCCTGCGCCAGATCCGGCGATCCGCCCCGTATTCGCGCGGCGACAATGGGTGATCAAACGATTGGAATGTCATGTCGTTCCTCGGCGATCCTCCCGCGCTGCTGTGTCCCAGGCCGGCCAACGAAGCCGAACGCCTGCTGGCCACGCGGGCGTTTGAAATCCTCGATACACCGCCCGATCCGCAGTTCGATGCCATCACGCGCGTTGCGGCGGCATTGTTCGATGTTCCGGTTGCCCTGATCGCGCTGATGGACAGCGACCGGCAGTGGTTCAAGTCGCGACTGGGGTTCGATGTCCCGCAACTGGACCGCAGCACCGCGTTCTGCGCGCACGCCGTCGCGCAGCCCGAGGGCCTGATGGTGGTCGAGGATCTCGCGCAGGATGCGCGCTTTGCCAGCCATCCCCTGGTAGCCGCCGGTCCGGCGTTCCGCTTCTACGCCGGTGCGCCGTTGCGTGATGCCGGCGGCATGGCGATAGGCACGGTCGCGGTGCTGGACGTGCGGCCGCGCGGCTTCGACGCCCGCGAACGTGAGGCGCTCGCCGACCTTGCCGTCGCCGTCATGGCCGCCCTGGAGGGCCACAAGCGCCATCAGGAATTGAACCGGCTGGCCAGCACCGATCACCTGACGGGGGCCGCCAATCGCACCCGCTTCGACCAGGCGCTGCGCAGCGGTGTCGAGCGCTGCGCCGGCGGTTCGGGCGCCGTTTCCGTCCTGATGCTTGACCTGGACAATTTCAAGCACGTCAACGAGACCCGCGGTCACGGTGCCGGCGACACGGTGCTGCGCGAGGTGGCGCGCCGGCTCACGGCGCTGTGCCGGCCTGGCGACCTGGTGGCGCGCGTGGGCGGCGACGAATTCGCGGTGCTCCTGGGCACGCCCTGCAATCCCTGCGCCGCATCGTCGGTCACGGAGGACCTGCTGCAGCACCTGGACGAGGCCATTTACCTTGCCGATGGCACTGCCGTGCACACCATTGCTTCCGTCGGCATCGCGTGCTGCCCCGACCATGGCGCCGAGCCGCTTGCCTTGCTGGAGGCGGCCGGCGGCGCGCTGTATCGTGCCAAGGGGCAGGCCCATCAGCGCTGGGCAATGGCCGGAACGCCTGCCGGCGCCTGCGCCGCACCGCCGGCATCTGCCGCACCCGCGGGCCCGGGACCGATTCCGCTGGTGTGGAGCCAGGACGCCGTGCTGCCCGCGGAACAAAAACTCCCGGAGCGCTGCGGCGCCTGCGTCGAGGGCATAGCCAAGCCCTTCCCGTTCTCGATGGCCTTCCAGCCCATCATCGACGTGCAGGCGCGCAGTGTCTATGCCTATGAGGCGCTCGTGCGCGGCCCCGGCAACGAAGGCGCCGCCAGCATCCTGGAGAAGGTCACGGCGCGCAATCGCTACGCCTTTGACCAGAGCTGCCGGATCACGGCCATCCGCCTCGCCACCGAGCTGGGCCTGCACAAGACGGGTGCCAGCCTGTCGATCAACTTCATGCCCGGCGCGATGTACGAGCCCCGCAACTGCATACGGGCAACCTTGGCGGCGGCGCGCAAGTACCGCTTTCCCCTCGATCGCCTGATCTTCGAATTGACCGAGGGCGAGGAGGTCACCGACAAGGAGAAGCTGCGCGAGATCTTCGTGGTCTATGCCGAGCAGGGCTTCAAGACCGCCATCGACGATTTCGGCGCCGGTTATTCCGGCCTGTCGCTGCTTACCGAATTCCAGCCGCGCATCATCAAGCTCGACATGCTGCTAATCCGCGACATCGACCGTTATCCGGCGCGGCTGGCCATCGTGCGCGGCGTGCTCTCCATGTGCCGGGAGCTGGCGATCCTGGTGATCGCCGAGGGTGTCGAGACCATTGCTGAATACCGCGTGCTGGCCGACCTGGGCGTGACCCTGTACCAGGGCTACCTGTTCGCGCGGCCTGCGTTCGAACGTCTGCCGCTGGCTTCCTTCCCCGACGCATAGCGGGCGCGCCGGCGGCGCCCCGCCCGCCCGGCAGCGCCGCCCTGCGTTCGCACCCGGTATTGCCGGCAAAAAAAGCGACCCTGCGGTCGCGCTGGGTTACGCAGCCCCGATCCGTTGCACAATCGGCAAGGCATCAATATCCGGGAGCAGGGCATGACAGGCGAAATTCGCGGCGGACCCGCGCAGGGACGGTGGCTGCAGCTGGTCTGCGGGGTGGTCTGCATGATGGCCATCTCCAGCCCGCAATACACCTGGACGCTGTTCACCAAGCCGCTGGCTGCGCAGCTGGGCGTGAAGCTGCCCGAACTGCAGATCACGTTCTCGCTGCTCATCGTGCTGCAGACCTTTCTTGCCCCGCTACAGGGGCTGCTCATCGACCGGTTCGGGCCGCGCCTGCTGATTTCGCTGGGCGCGGTTCTTAGCGGCCTGAGCTGGGTGCTGGCGTCGCGCGCCGGCACCATCACGGAGCTTTACCTCACGTACGGCCTGCTGGGCGGAATCGGCACCGGCATCGTCTACATCGGCGCGGTCAGCCAGATGGTCAAGTGGTTTCCCGACCGGCGCGGGTTTGCCGTCGGGATGGTTGCGGCCGGCTATGGCTTTGGCGCCATCCTGACGACGATACCCATCTCCGCCGACCTTGCCACCAAGGGCTACCAGGACACGCTGTATTCCTACGGCTGGGTGTTTGCCGCGGTGGGCCTGCTCGCCGCCCAGGGACTGCGCCGTCCGCCGCGCGAACTCGAGGCGCTGCGCAGCGGGCAGCGCGAGCAGCTTGCCGGGGCCGCCCCGGGCGCGATGTTGCGCACGCCGCTGTTCTGGCTGCTCTTCCTGATGATGACCATGGTCTCCACGTCCGGCCTCATGGTCATATCGCAGACCGCGGCGTTTGCGCGCGACTTTGGCGTTGCCGGCGTGATGGTCATGGGCATGGCCGCGCTGCCGCTTGCCCTTACTGTGGACCGCGTCACCAACGGACTCACGCGGCCGTTCTTCGGCTGGGTCTCCGACCGCATCGGCCGCGAAAAGACGATGTTCATCGCCTTCATGCTCGAGGGTATCGCCATGTTCGCCTGGCTGCAGTTTCGCGCCGATCCGGTGCTTTTCATCCTGCTTTCCGGTGTCGTGTTCTTCGGCTGGGGCGAGATCTTTTCGCTGTTTCCCTCGACCCTCACCGACTCCTTCGGGGAGCGGCACGCGACGACCAACTACGGCCTGCTCTACATGGCGCAGGGCGTGGGTTCGATCTTCGGCGGACCGGTCGCCGCACAGCTGCACGAGACCACAGGAAGCTGGCTCCCCGTATTCGGGGTGGTCATTGCCCTGGATATCGGCGCGGCGCTGCTCGCCCTCCTGGTCCTTCGGCCCCTGCGCGCGCGGCGCAGCTACGTCTAGGGGGCGGACGGAACGCCGTCGAAGAACTCGACTTCGCCGGTTTCAAGGGAATATTCCGCGCCGACGATCAGCAGCCCTTCGGCGTCGATGAGCTGCTCGAGGATCTCCGAACCGTGGCGCAGGTGGTTTGCCGACATGCGGATATTGGCGCGCACGGCCTTGTTCAACATGGCCGCCCGGTCATGCCGCAGATCGGTTTCCAGCAGTGTCCACACGGCCGGCCGCACCCGGTCGACTATGGAGCGCAGGTTGCGCGACTGGTCCTCGGTGCGCCGCTGCAGCTGGTCGATGGTTGCCTCGATAGCTCCGCACTGCGTATGCCCCAGCACCACGACGAGGCGGGTATTGAACTGCGCCGCGGCAAATTCCACGCTGCCGATCTGCGACGGCGCCACGATGTTGCCGGCCACGCGGATGACGAACAGGTCGCCCAGGCCCTGGTCGAAGACGATCTCGGCGGGCACGCGCGAGTCCGAGCAGCCCAGGATGATGGCGAAGGGCTCCTGGCTGTCGACGAGCGCGCGCCGCCGCGCCCCGCTGGCAATGCCGTCCTGGTTGCGGATTTCGGCGACGAAGCGGCGGTTGCCCTCGCGCAGCAGTGCCAGGGCTTCGAGGGCGGGGATCACGCGGGACGCCTCGACGGCGCGGCCGGCGCCGCACGGGCGCCCATCGCGCCGCGCCGCGCGGCGCGCGCCCCTGCCGGGAAGTTCGGGCAATTCATGGGCTTCCTATAGTCCGATGCAGACGTACTTGGTGGTCAGGTATTCGTCCATGCCATGGCGCGATCCTTCCCTTCCGAAGCCCGATTGCTTGATGCCGCCAAAGGGCGCCACTTCCGTCGACATGATGCCCACGTTGACGCCCACCATGCCGTACTCGAGGCGGTCGGCCAGCCGCAACACGCGGCCGATGTCGCGCGAGTAGAAGTACGAGGCGAGTCCGAACTCGACCGCATTGGCTGCGGCGATCGCCTCGTCATCGCTGGCAAAGGAGAAGACCGGCGCCACCGGGCCGAAGGTTTCCTCGCGCGCCACCAGCATGTCGTCGCGCACGCCCGACAGCACCGTGGGCTCGAAGAAGGTTCCGCCCAGCGCATGGCGGTGGCCGCCCGCTTCCAGGCGCGCGCCCTTGGAGAGCGCGTCGGCCACGTGGGCTTCCACCTTGTCGAGCGCTGCGGCGTCGATCAACGGCCCCTGCTGCACGCCGTCTTCGAGGCCGGGACCCACCTTGAGCAGGGTCGCGCGCGCGGCCAGCTTGGCGACAAAGGGCCGGTAGACCTTTTCGTGCACCAGGAAGCGGTTCGTGCACACGCAGGTCTGCCCGGCATTGCGGTACTTGGAGGCCAGCGCGCCTTCGACCGCCGCATCGATGTCGGCATCCTCGAAGACGATGAATGGCGCGTTGCCGCCCAGCTCCAGCGACAGCTTCTTCAGGGTGGGCGCGCACTGCTGCATGAGAATCCGCCCGACCGCCGTCGAACCGGTGAAGGAGAGCTTGCGCACCACGGTCGAATCGCACAGCGTCCTGCCGACGGCGATGCTGTTTTCCGCATCGGCCGTGACGACATTGAACACGCCCGCCGGTATGCCGGCCCGCGTCGCCAGCACGGCCAGCGCCAGCGCTGACAGCGGTGTCTGCTCGGCCGGCTTGACGACGACCGTGCAACCTGCGGCGAGCGCCGGAGCGATCTTGCGGGTGATCATGGCATTGGGGAAGTTCCAGGGCGTGATCGCCGCGCACACGCCCACGGGTTCGCGCAGCGCCAGCAGGCGGCGGTCCGCCCAGGGCGACGGTATGGTCTCGCCATAGATCCGCTTGGCCTCCTCGGCGAACCATTCGACAAAGCTCATGCCGTAGGCGATCTCGCCGCGGGCCTCGGCCAGCGGCTTGCCCTGTTCGGCCGTCAGTATCCGTGCCAGGTCTTCGGTGGCGGCGATGCACAGGTCGAACCAGCGCCGCAGCAGCGCGGATCGTTCCTTGGCGGTCTTGGCGCGCCACGCGGGATAGGCACGCTCGGCTGCGGCGATGGCCTGGGCGGCATCGCGCGCACCGCAATTGGCAACCTCGGCGAGTCTGCCGCCGTCGGCAGGATTGACGACGGCGAAGCGTCCGAGGGAGCCATCGACCCACGCGCCGTCGATGAAGGCTCGTGTCTTGAGAAGTTCGCCATCCTCCAGGGGAGGCAGGGCGCTCGCGCGGTGCGGCATAGTGTTCTCCATTGCCGGCCCGGTGCGCCGGTGCGAACCTGCGCAGCCGCAGGTTTTCTCCGGCGGCATCCTGGGCCTGTGCAAAAGAAAACGAGGATAGCGCAGGTGGCCAAGTGGTTCGCCTGTGTTTGCCAAAGTGCGAGAGGCAATGGGAACGGTTGTCCGGGCCGGCTCACGCGCAGGGTGTAGAACGCAAACGTTTGCAAATGCCGTGGACTGCTTTGGGGCGTGGGCGGATTTGGGGCGCTTTTGCTTTCGAGAATGCCATTCTGCAAGGAAATTGCCACCCGATGGTGTGGGCAATTCGTTGCAACGCAATATCAAACGTTTGCATCGGTCCGTATGCGCTCGAATCGATAATCGGCTAATGTTCGCGACGACCCACCACAGACCGAAAAAAAACACGGCGCGACAGGGTGGATCGAGGACCAATCCGGAATTTGAAGTTGGGAGGCATGGGGGATGGATTACGCGCAGCAACAGCGCAACCCGGCAAAGCACCTGATCGGCTTTACGCTGGTCGTACTTTTGCACGTTGTTATCGTCTACGCGCTGGTAAACGGCTTGGCGCGCAACCTCGTCGAAATTGCCAAGAAGCCCTTCGAGACCCAGATCGTCAAGGAAGTGAAGGCGCCGCCGCCGCCGGAGGCCCCGCCGCCGCCGCCGCCCAAGCTCGACATCCCCCCGCCGCCGTTCATCCCGCCGCCGGAAATCCAGATCGCCGTACCCGTGCAGGCCAACACGATCTCCCAGGTTACGAACAAGGCGCCGCCGCCCGCGCCGCCGCCCGTCATCAAGCCGGTGCAGCGGGTGGCTACACCGGCGTCCATCGACCGCAACACCTGCACCGCGGGGCCGGAGCCGTCGTATCCGATGGCGTCGCGGCGCAACCAGGAAGCCGGCACGCTGGTGATGCGCATCCAGATCGATGCGGCGGGAAATCCGGCCAAGGTCGAGGTAACGCGTTCCAGCGGCCACACGCGCCTGGACGACGCCGCCAAGGCCTGGGCGATCACGTGCAAGTTCAAACCGCAGACGATTGACGGCGCACCCGTTGCCGGGTGGGCCACGCAGGCGTACACGTTCAATCTGCGGGACTAGTTTTTATCGTCGGAAAAATTCCGCGCATGTTCGAAGGAGGGGGTATGTTTTTTCGTAAACGTTGGATCGCCTTACTGGCGACGGTAATGTTGGGTGCCGGCACCGCCATGGCGGTTGGCACGTTCACGCAGGCAGCTGCGGCGCAGGCTGCCGAAGCGGGCAAGGAAGCCCCCGCGGCCACGCCGGCGCCGCCGCCACCGGTGATCGAGAACGGCAAGGAAGTCGTCGACAATCCCTACGGCCTCGATGCCCTGTGGAAGGGCGGCGACTTCGTCGCCCGCGGCACGCTGATCATCCTGATCATCATGTCCCTGGGCACCTGGTACATCATGTTCACCAAGTTCTTCGAGCAGTTCAAGCTGGGCCGCCAGGCCAGCGCGGCGCGCGGTTCGTTCTGGTCGGCCGCCAGCATCAAGGATGGCATCGCCAGCCTGAGCGACGGCAGCCCGTTCCGCTACATCGCCGAGACGGGCGTCAATTCAACGACCAAGCATGAGGGCGCGCTCCTGGAACGGATCGACCTCAACAGCTGGATCTCGATGTCGATCCAGCGCGCCATCGACAATGTCCAGAGCCGCCTGCAGGATGGCCTTGCCTTCCTGGCAACGGTGGGTTCCACCGCGCCGTTCGTCGGCTTGTTCGGCACGGTGTGGGGCATCTATCACGCCCTGACAGCCATCGGCATCGCCGGCCAGGCCTCGATCGACAAGGTTGCGGGTCCGGTGGGCGAGGCGCTGATCATGACCGCCTTCGGTCTGGCCGTCGCCGTTCCCGCGGTGCTGGGCTACAACTTCCTGGTTCGGCGCAACAAGGTGGCCATGGAAAGCGTGCGTTCCTTCGGCGCCGACCTGCACCTGGTGCTGCTGGGCCAGACGGCCGGCAAGACCGGCAAGTAGCCGCCTCCAGAAACCATTGAGCGGGACGATTCCATCATGGGAATGAACATCGGTCAGGAAGGTGGCGACGAGGACGAGGTCAACTCGTCCATCAATACGACGCCGCTGGTCGACGTCATGCTGGTGTTGCTGATCATCTTCCTGATCACGATTCCGGTCGTGCTTCACGAGGTGCCGGTGCAACTGCCCAAGGAGTCCAACCAGGCCTCCAAGACCAAGCCGGAGAACATCACCATTTCCGTGAACAAGGACGGGGACGTTTTCTGGGGGCAGACGCTGGTCAGCGACAACGAAGCGCTGGTCGAGCGGCTCAAGAAGGAGGCGGTGAAGATTCCGCAGCCCGAGGTGCACATCCGCGGCGATCTGAACGCGCGCTATGAGTCCATAGGCCGCGTGGTTTTTGACTGCCAGCGGGCCAGCATCGTCAAGGTGGGGTTCATTCTCGAACCCCCGCCGAAAGGATAGCAATCATGGCCATGCAAGTCGGCGGGAGCAACCCGAACGATCCGGATGTGATGGTGGACATCAACACCACGCCGCTGATCGACGTGATGCTGGTTCTGCTCATCATGCTGATCATCACCATTCCCATCCAGATGCACTCGGTGAACCTGAACATGCCCGTCGGCCATCCGCCGCCGCCGCCGACCCCTCCGGTGGTGATCCAGGTGGACGTGGATTTCGACGGCACCATCTTCTGGAACGGGGCGGCCATCGCCGATCGCCGGGCGCTGGAAGCCAAGCTGCAGGATGTGGCCAATGTACCCGACCAGCCCGAAATCCATCTGCGGCCCAACAAGCTGGCGCAGTACCGGTACGTGGCCGAAGTGATGGCCTCGGCGCAGCGCCTGGGCGTCAACAAGATCGGCCTGGTCGGCAATGAACAGTTCGTCAAGTAACCGGCGCGAAAGGTCTGTCATGCGCATCAGCGTTTTTTCTCCGCGGCGCGCGGCCGCTGCGGTGCTTTCCCCGGCGGTCCTCTGCGCGGTGCTCGCGCTGCCCCTGGCCGCCGCTACCGTGGCGGCCCGCGCCGACGATGCGCCGGCCGCCGCGCCCAAGGACACCGTCCGGGCCGAAGTGGGCAAGCCCCTGCAGGAAGCCCAGGCCCTGATGGCCGCCAAGAAGTACAAGGAAGCCCTGGCCAAGGTCAAGGAGGCCGAGGCGATTGCCAATCGCACGCCGTACGAGAACTTCGTCATCGATCGCGTGCGCGGCTCGGCCGCGGCCAACGACGGCCAGGACGAACTGGCGTTGAGCTCGTTCGAGTCCGTGGTCAACAGCGGGCGACTGCCGCCGGCCGACCAGTTGAAGATCGTGCAAGCCATCGCCGTCACCTACTACAACAAGCTCAAGAACTATCCCAAGGCGGCGCTCTGGGCCACGCGCTACATCAAGGACGGCGGCACCGACCCCACCGCCCAGGACCTGCTCATCAATTCGCACTACCTGGGCGGCGAGTACGCCGAAGCGGCCGCCGAACTCAAGCGGCTCATCGATGCCGACGAGGCCGCCGGCCGCACGACCACCGAGCAGCACATCCTGCTGCTGCTGACCTGCGACCAGAAGTTGAAGGATGGCAACGGCTCCTCGGCGATGCTCGAGAAGCTGCTCATTTCCTATCCGAAGAAGGAATACTGGGAACAGGCCATCAGCCACCTGGTGCACAAGGCCGGATTCGCCGAGCGACTCGATCTCGACCTGTTGCGCCTGCGCATGGCCCTGGGCGATCTCAAGCGCGACGCCGACTACATGGACATGGGACAGCTCGCGCTGGAGGCGGGCTATCCGATCGAGGCCAAGAAGGCCATCGACCAGGGCTTTGCCAGCGGCGCCCTGGGCAAGGGAGCCGATGCCGAGCGCCACAAGCGCCTGCAGTCCCTGATCAACAAGGAAGCGGCCGCGGACCTGAAGTCCATCGATTCGGGCGACGTGGATGCCGAAAAGGCCAAGACCGGCGACGGGTTGGTCAACGCCGGCTTCAACTATGTGCTCAACGGCAAGTTCGAAAAGGGCCTGGGCCTGATGGAGCAGGGCATCAAGAAGGGCGGCCTGCGCCATCCCGAGGACGCCAAGCTGCACCATGGCATCGCGCTGCTGCTGGCCGGCGAAAAAGCCCGGGCCGTGCAGGTGCTGCGCTCGGTGCAGGGCAACGATGGCGCAGCCGACCTTGCCCATCTGTGGGCGGTGCACGCCGGCAAGGTCTGATCGGCAGCGGCAGCTTGTTGGCCGCGCAGGCCGCGCGGGGCAGAAAAAACGCCGCAACCGAAGGGTTGCGGCGTTTTTTATCGGGCGGCGCCGGCGATCGGGCCGTTGCGACGCGGATCAATACGCCCAGAAGGGCCCCGTCTGCGCAGTGCCCGCGACCGTGATCGGCTGCAACTCAAGGCCGATATAGATGGTTTTGCCCAGGAAGAAGGGCAGGCCCCAGTCGATGCCGCCGGTCTCGCTGGTGCCGCCTTTGCTGGCTGCACTGAGGCCATTGAAAGTATTGTTGTTGCCGGTGCCCGACGGAAACAGCACCGTGTTGGCATTGGCAATCTCGAAGGTGAAAGTGTTGATGGGGCCGGTCGGAACGCTGGTCATGACCCCGGAAGTGTTGTAACCACCGCCCAGGCTGCCTTGCTGCCTGGCGCCCAGGATGATCACATCGGCCGGCAGGCCGTTGCTCGCGGCGACCGTGGGTGTGAACCAATGGGTAGTGGTATCGCCCGGTATGTCGGTGCCGGGAATGTAGATGCCGTTGGAACCGCTGTCGATGAAGCTGTTGCCGTAGGGGGTTGCCGTGATTGTGTAGCTGCTCGTGCTGATGGTGGTGATCGTGCTGAAGAAATCGCCGTAGCCGTCGGCCACGTAGGTATTGACGCTCGCGGTTGCGGCCGAATTGTTGCCGCGGGTGTTGATCCCGAAGGTGAGCGTTCCCCGGACGTTGCTTGCGCCCGTTGCCGGAGCAAGCGCCGGAAACTGCAGCACCACGCCGTTGTTGTCGGCCACGCCGTTGGCGTCGGCGGCGAAGGCAAAGACCGGGTTGGTGGTCTGCTGGTTGAGCGCCGCCACGGAACCGGCACAGCTTGCCACCGTAGGGCACGCGTAATAAAACCCGACGCTGGGGTTGCCCACGCATCCGGTTCCGCAGTCCTGGTCGAAAAGTCCGACGCCGAGCACGCCATTGGCGCCAAAGCTGCTGACATCGTTCAGGGGGCCAAGGGGGGTGACGGAAGTGCCGGTACAGGAGGCGGGCACCGTATAGGCGCTGGAGTCGCCGACCACCTGCACGGGAATATTGGCGGCGGTCTCACCGGCAATATGCACGTCGGCCTGGCGCATCGACCCCCATGAATAGCCGTCGGCAAACTGCACGCATTCGATGAGCGGCGCCCCGCCCACGGTGATTGCCGGCAGCGTGACGGCGCTGCTGAGCACCGATGACATCAGGCGCAGGCCGGTGGAACCGGTGTCGACCAGGATGTGATCGATGGTCTGGCACGACGTGGTGCCGGGCGTGCAGATGGTCACCGAGGTATAGGGCACATTGGCCGAATTGACGACATAGACCAAGGCGCTGGTGCCGCTGGGCGATCCGAACGGAACGCCGTAGGCACAGGGGCCGGAGTCGATCATCACGGGCACGCTGTTGCCCGTCGTCGGCGGCGTTATCTGGCTCTGCGGCTGGCCCCGGTCGCAACTGGCAACCTGCTGGGCCGTCGTGCCGCCGGCCATGTTCGAATTATTCGATCCGCCGCCACCACCGCAGGACACGGCCAGCGCACAGGCGGCGGCGGCCAGGGCCGACAGGACGATGCGTGCGAAAGGCGCCTGCTGCGACTTACTTGATGTCATTGCTGGTCACTCCGCTGGGTAGGGCGTCATTCAGATAGGCGCGGCCGTGGAACGAGCGCATGTGGCCGGAAGACTCGAAGACCAGGCCGCCGATGGCGAGGTTCACGTGTGCCCGCGAACCGGGCGGGCGGGGTGGCGCCGAGGCCAGCGTGTCGTAGTGCGCGCCCAGCAGCTGCTGCAGATTGGGCTTGGCCAGGCCGTGCCAGGTGACCGCGAAGACCTGGCCATTGGGGGCGACGTACTCTCGGACCAGGCCGTTCGTCGCCGTGGTCAGTTCATGCACCGTGAAGGCGGCGTGGCCCACCTGCCGGACGCTGGCACCGGCATGGACGCGGTCGGTCTCCACCGAGTCGATGCCCTGCCCCAGCGTCGCCCGCGCGGGCGCAGCCGTGAAGGCCAGTATCAGCAGCAGGGCTGCCGCTGCCTGCCAGCGTGCCGGGG
>Ga0075030_100002608_pt1 | contig 16378 bp, 10 predicted proteins | sample LitLauG_LLR_2012_FD_71393 | JGI IMG/M metagenome (GOLD analysis project Ga0075030, IMG submission 71393) | Freshwater sediment microbial communities from Pennsylvania, USA - Little Laurel Run_MetaG_LLR_2012 | ecosystem: Environmental > Aquatic > Freshwater > Creek > Sediment | place: USA... | reverse complement strand
GTTCTTAATGCTAAAATAAGAGACACACTCAATATGCCTCTAAAAACACTGTTTCTAAATCCCCCTTCGTTTGAAAACTTCGACGGAGGCGCTGGCTCCCGTTGGCCCGCCACCCGCGAAATAGAAAGTTTCTGGTATCCCGTGTGGTTGGCTTATCCGGCTGGCATGCTGGAGGGGGCGCGGCTGCTGGACGCGCCGCCGCATCACGTTTCCGGCGATGAGACCATCGAGATCGCCAAGGACTACGAGTTCCTTGTGCTGTTTACCTCGACCCCTGGGTTTCCCGGGGACATTCGGCTGTCGCGGGCAATTAAGCAGAGGAATCCCAGCATTAAGATTGCGTTCGTCGGCCCGCATGTCAGCGTGCTGCCGGAAAAATCGCTGCGTGACTGTGCTGAAATCGATTTCGTCTGCCGCAAGGAATTCGACTACGCGATTTACGATTACGCCAACGGCAAGCCGCTCGCCGACATTCCCGGCGTTTCTTTCTTGAAAGATGGGAAGGTGGTCCACAATCCCGACGCGCCGCAGATTCAGGATCTCGACGCGCTCCCGCACGTGACCGACGTCTACAAGCGCGACCTCGACGTCACCAGGTACAACGTGCCGTTCCTTTTGAACCCCTACGTTTCGCTCTACACCACGCGCGGCTGCCCGGCGCAATGTACCTTCTGCCTGTGGCCGCAGACGCTCAGCGGACATCCGTGGCGCAAGCGTTCTACCGACGACGTCGCTGCTGAGATGGCGAAGGTCAAAGCCTACTGGCCCGAAGTAAAGGAGTTCTTCTTCGACGACGACACCTTCAACATTCAGAAAGCGCGCACCATCGAGCTCTGCGCCAAACTGAAGCCGCTCGGACTTACCTGGTCCTGCACCTCGCGCGTCACCACCGATTTCGAAACGCTGAAAGCCATGAAGGACGCGGGATGCCGCCTGCTCATCGTCGGCTACGAATCCGGCGACCAGCAAATCCTGAAGAACATCAAGAAAGGCGCGACTATCGAGCGCGCCCGCCAGTTCACCAAGGATTGCCACAAACTCGGCCTGGTCGTTCACGGCGACTTCATCATGGGCCTGCCAGGGGAGACCCGCGAGACCATCAATACCACGATCGCCTTCGCGAAGGAACTCGACGTGGAGACCATTCAGGTTTCCGTGGCGCACGCTTATCCCGGCACCGAGCTCTACGACTATGCGGTGAAGAACGGATTCATTGTCGGCGACAACAAGATGGTGGACGAAGGCGGACACCAACTTGCGCACATTCAGTATCCCGGCCTGCCGGCCGACGAAATTCTTTCAGCCGTGCACCGTTTCTACGACGAATATTATTTCCGTCCGAAAGCCGTGTTCCGCATCTTGAGGAAGGCGGCGTTTGACAGCAATGACCGCAAGCGGCTTTACAAGGAAGCGAAGACGTTCCTGAAGCTGCGGTCGGCCCGCAACAAGATGGTGAAGAAGCATCACGACGCGGCCGCTACGGCCGAACCTGCCAAGGCATAGTTTTCGGGCAGGCAATTAAGGATGCGCGCCAAACGCGCGAGTTTGCATTCTCGCAAAGAAGGCGAGAAGGTTCGCGCGGCGCTCCCAGATTCCTCGTTCGGCACAAAACGCCTCGCTCGGAATGACAAGAGGATTGTGACCTTCCGCAAGTATCTGGTGCTGGCTGGAGTTACCGTTTTTGCAGCGGTGGGTGACTCCATGCTTTCGCACGGGATGAAACAGACCGGCAATGTTTCGTTGCATCACCTGCAAGGCGTCATTCTGGCGGTAGCCAATCCTTGGGTCGCGATCGGAATTCTTCTTCTGCTCGCCTTCTTCGCTTCTTACATGAATGCGCTCTCCTGGGCCGACCTGACTTATGTTCTGCCCGCCACGTCGCTGGGATACGTTCTGCTGGCGCTGGTAGCGAAGTTCGCGCTGCACGAGCAAGTCAGTCCAACTCGCTGGCTGGGCATCGCGCTGATCTCTGGCGGAGTCGGCTTCGTGGCCGGAGGCCCGGCGCTGACCGCGCATCCGCATCACGAATCCCCACCCTTCGCAAAGAACGCGAAGGATGGGCCACCCACAGCAGATATTGCTCCGGCGGTTTCCGGGGGAGTGGAGCGATGAGACAGCTTTGCACCTGGGGCGGGATTCTCGTCGTGGTATTCGCTTCTGTCGTGGGAGACATTCTTCTGGCCCACGCCATGAAGCAAGTAGGCGACGTGCATGCCTTGTGGCATCGCGCCGGATTGTGGAGGGTTGTCGGCCGCGTTCTCTCGAACTCAAACTTTTTCCTCGGCGTCACGGCCATGGCCGTCGCTTTCTTCAGCCTGCTGTTCGCGCTCTCCTGGGGAGACGTCAGTCTGGTCGCTCCGGCTGCCGCGTCGCTTACGTTCATCGGTAACGCTTTCGCCGCGAAAATCTTCCTGCATGAAAAAGTCGACCGGCGGAGATGGATCGCTGCCGTGCTGGTGGCGGCTGGAGTAGCGCTGCTGGCGGGGTAGTAGTGTGGGGCGGACACTCCTGTCCGCCGCCTTTGACTTTGATTTTGACTTTGCTCTTGACTCGCGGGGAGGATACGACTTTAGTCGTGCGGGGGCCAACAAATCAGCCCGGTTTTGGCGGCCGAGGGAAATCGTAGAAGGTGTGAGACGCGTCCGTGGAATCCCACCCTTGCAAAGGCGCAAGGTGGGGCACCCGGCTCCTTTCAACGACTGTCCCATTTTGCCTTCTGCGCCCGTTCATTCTTCTCGCCCGTCTCGCTGTCGGGAAAAAGATCTGCACAAAGCCGAAAAAGCGCACGGACATGGATCTTCGCGTTTCACCCATACCAGTCAGAGGACATTCGAGTTGGACTCACGACTTTTCCCTACTTCATCCGACTTGCGTTGCTACCTGATCGCTGCCAGAATAGATTTTCCCCGCTTCAATGCTCCCAGTACGGACGCTTCTTGAGAAATGCCCGACATACCAGAGTCGCGTGGCTCCTTGGAAGGCGGACTGATCGGAGGCGCCGTCTCCGGTGTTGTAGTAGGCATTGGCTATTACTTCGAATACCCAGCCGGTGGCCTATACAGGGTACCGCTGATATTCGCATACTCGATGGTTGTGGGCTTTACTGCGGGTGCCAACGCACAGTTCGGAGTTCCCTGGATTCGGCAGTTCTCCTTGGGGAATTCAGCAATTCTAGAGAACGGATGGCTACTTGCGACTTTCCTCTGCGCTGTTACTGGAGTTCCGGTGGGGACACTTGGTGCGGGCTTCTTTGTTCGCTTGGGCGGGCCTCTCGACCCGATTTTGTTAGTATTCGGCTTCATGGTGGGAACGGTTTTTGTAGCCTTGGGCTCGATCTTCCGCGTATACGGACGTACTCTTCGAATCGCCTGTCAGGCAGTTGGATTTGCGGTTCCGATTTCCGGCGCGCACTGCATCCTAGCAGGCGCTGTCGTACTACCGTTCGGCACCAGTGTTACCAGAATGTTCGTTGGGCCGACAGCGCACCCGCTCACCGGAGGTTCGTTGGTTGGCGGTGCCGTCGGAGCCCTAATGGGCAGCCAGATATGGCTCACCCTCTTGCTTTTCCGCCGCTGGCAGCCTGCTGATGGTGGTATTCCTCAGCTCAAGAGGTTGCCAAGCCCCATGGGCAACATTGGAGAAGTCAAACAATCACAACCCGACTCAGAAGATCGAAGCGTTTTGGGATACGACGTCTTTGTTTGCCACGCAAGCGAAGACAAAGCCTCTTTCGTAGACCCATTGGTGCAAGCTCTCCAAGAAGCGGGCATTGGGGTGTGGTACGACAAAGTCGTTTTCGATTGGGGAGAGGACTTAAGGAACTTCATTGACAGCGGACTTCAAAATTGCAGGTTGGGAGTGGTTGTGTTCTCGAAGGCTTTCTTAGGCAAGAAGAGATGGACCGAGTACGAATTGAACGGTCTGCTCGCGCGGGAAACAGCAACTAAGAAAAAGTTGATTCTGCCCATTTGGCATGGTGTTAATAGGGAGGACTTTCTCAAATACAGTCCTACTTTTGCAGATCGCCTTGCCAGAGACTCCCAGAAAGATTCGATCGAAGAAATAGTGGGTGATCTTAAGCACAAACTGAATTTCCTCCATGAGGATGCCCAATTATTCGCAAGCGACACCAACGAAACGAAGATACCGGACAGTGGCAGCAGGAAAAACTGAAGAGTTCGAGCGTTTGATTCTCCAAGTGTGGCGCGGTCGTCCCTAGCGAGTCGCCGACTCAAACCCGCCTGGGCGGGTGGCCCGCCCTTTCGGTGCTGGTTGAAGCCATATGATTGAGGGTGCCCCGTCCTTGCGCTTTTTGCAAGGGCGGGTACGATGCCGCCGGTACCATGGGTTGTTCGCTCTCGGCTTCCGTGGTACCCGCCCTTCGCAAAGAACGCGAAGGACGGGGCACCCACGTTGTTGGTCGTGCCGGGCAAGGTCAAAAGCCTGGGCCACCCGCCCAAAGGCGCAACCCGGCTGATTAGATAACCGTGGCGGCATGGAGCCGACACGGTTATCTAATCAGCCCTGGAGTCTTCTTCCCGGTGGTTCGGTCTGAGGTCACTGACAATTCTTGCGGCCGCTTTGTATCTGGGCTCCGCCATTTTTCTCCGCGGGGGCCGACAAATTGAGTGTCGTTCCTAACCGCACTCGGTTCCGCTTTGTCACGGCTCACCCAGGACTTACGAGTCTGTGTGAGAACTTCAAGCGTCCCTACTAGACGCGAGATGATTTCCCACTTTTCCCGGCGCTGAACGGGCCGGGCTATTATCAGTCGCCCCTCCGGGGCGCAAATCGCAGCGTTTCCGTTCCACCGTGTCGCTCAAAATCTAGTTCTCACCCACATTCTTACGTCCTTGGGCTAATATGTGCCGCCGCTTCGCAGCTGTGGGCTGGGTCGGGTGTCGAAAGCCGGGCTGGTTTGGGGGGCTTGCGGCACGACTGAGGTCGTGCCCTTCCCACCGGTCGAGAGCAAAGTCAACGTCAAAGGCAGCGGACAGGAGTGTCCGCTCCACATAAAGACGAGGGATGGAATTGTGCCGGCTTCGCGGCTTAGGTCTCGTGGGGACGGGCTTTTGATTTTTCCTCCAGATCTTGTCAAGACCCTTTTGGTGAGTGTTTCTTTGTAAACGACTCATTCGGGGCGGAATATATTGTTTGGAAAATGTCCGGTTTGCCCCCTTTGATTTGATATTCTGGAAGTATAGAGAGAAATCAATGGCGCGGGCCCTTGGGGCTTTGCGCCATTTTTGTTGGGGGGATGGGAGAGCGGCCGGAGAGAGCCAGCCGAGCTATCGCTGGGCCTGACCGGGTCTGAGACCCGGTCCCACACAGGGACTCTCAACATACCTTCTACAGAGCCGGGCTTTGCCCGGCCGGACAGCGGGGGCGGCTGTCCCCGCCTGATTCATTTATTCATTCATTCATCAGCTGGATTCGGGGCGAACATGGGACGCGGGAGTGTGCGAAGAGTAGGAGCGGGAGGAAGGAATCACACCAAGGATCGCGGGGACTTGGCGGAGATGCAGTTCATGGTGGCGGTGACGCTGCTGGGGTTTTGCGTGGCCAAGCCTTATGGGGATAACGAGCGCTATGACCTGCTAGTCGACACGGGGCGGCGGGTGTGGCGGGTACAGGTGAAGTCGACTGCGGCGAGACATCACAGAGGGTTCGCGGTGCGGTCGTCGTGGAGGACGAGCTATCGGCAAAGGCCGTATACACCGACGCAGGTTGACTTTTTGGCAGTGACGATTGTGGGCAAGCGGATCTGGTACTTGATTCCGGTGCGGGCGCTGGCGGGGCGGCTGACGATCCATCTGTATCCGTTTGGGAGCCGGAGAGGGAGCAGGAATTCGTTTGAGAAATATCGGGAGGCTTGGTATTTGCTGGGCGAGGGCAGGTTGCGGCGTCAGGCGGGAAGGGCGGAGGGCACGAAATAAGTCGCGGAGCAGTGGCGTGGTCGGCGAGAGCCAGGCGGGATGGCCACCCTTGAGATATCTGTCTGCAGTGTTCCCATCGAGGGTGCCAGAAATCCTTTGCGGTTCTGGAAGGCTGGGAGCCACGGACTTGTAACAGTCAAGCCTCACTCCCCAACGGGAATGAATTTGAGGTACCCACACTTGCAAAGCACGCGAGGACGGTCAACCTCGGTCGCGGCAGTCCCGAAAGAAGTCCGGGGCACTCGGCGATCTCCCGACGATGCCGTTGTGGAAACGCCCCACTTCTCGCAGGGAGTGCGAGAAGTGGGGCACTGCGCTAAATAGCGAAGCGGTTATTTGATGGTGAAGGGCAGAGCGTTCGACGTTCCTCCGCCTGGCGCCGGGTTCTTGACCACGATGGTCGCCGTGCCAGCGGACGCGATCGCGGCCTTGGGCACGTAAACCTTCATTGCGTTCCCGGTTACATAGCTCGCGGAAAAACGTTTGCCATTCCAAGTGACCACCGAACCGGGCACAAAGCCGGAGCCTCGGACCGTCAAGAGAAAGTTCCCACTACCGTGGGAAGCGGTCGCCGGGATCGAGGAATTCGCAACCGGCACAGGGGAGGAGATTTTGCTGGCAGTCAGAAGCAGAGTGGGGCTTTGTAGCAACACAACTTGGATGCTAGTGGGGTTGCCGCAACAACCGTTGGTCAGGATAAAGGCTAAGCCGTTGGTCCCCCATTGGATGAACTTCGAAAAGTTGAAGGAATTGTAGCCATTATTCAGTTCGGCCAAGTTGGCCGCCGCCAACGGCGTGAACTGGGAGAGGTTGTAGCTGGTGATGCTGAAACCGTTAAAGAAAGGAGTCTGACCGAGGGCGAACGCCCGATTCAGCGCCGAATTCGCCAGGACCTCGGGGCCGCCATTGCAACAAACGGCTCCGACATCGAACGTTCCCAACAGCAAGCCGGTCGCCGGATTGAATTCCTGGCCATTGCCACCAAAGATCAGGCCAGCGGAATACTGGAAGCCGTTTCCAGTGACCATATTGGACCACTGCTGTGCCAATGTCCCGCCGGTGGAACTGACCGCGATCTGGCTCAGTAGACCGGAAACATAGGCGTACAGCGTGGTGCCGCTGGCAAAGGTCAATTGGCTAGCCTGAACTGACGTGACAGAGTTCGCGAGTTTTGTCGAACCGGTAAAGAACTCAATCGGATTGTAGTAGCAACATTGGCTGGTGTTGAGCGCTACGGCTAACGTTTGTGCGTTTGCGGGAGACACCGCGATGGCACCGGCGAGGTTCGGTCCGCTGGTAGTGGTCCCAAGGCTGATCTGAATATCCGGCGTGAAGGCAGGAAGATCTAACCGCTGTATCGAGCCGACCCCATTCAGACCGACGTAGAGATACTTGGACGTGGCGTCAAGCGCCAATTTCGTGGGTTCGCTGCCGGCGAAATGGTATCCAGTGACAACTCCGGTGGAGGGATTGATCGCGGCGATACTGTTGCCGCTTGTTCCGAAGCTACTTGGCAGGGAGGCGTAGATCAGTTGCGCGAACGGATCCCAGACTAGATCGTTGGCGGGAAGATCCAAAACGGTGATGTTCACCGGATAAGTGACGTCGAAAGTGGTAGTCGGCGAGATCGTGCCTGGAGACGGATTGGCCACGGACAGCTGCACGATTGCGGCGGTGGCGAGTTCGGCCGTCGTAGGTTGAGCCTGGAGCTGTGTGGAACTGAGATATGTGGTGGGGATGTTTACGCCATTCCATTGCACTTTCGCGCCGGACATAAAGTTCTGGCCATTGACAAGGATGGGCTCGGAGGCGGTTCCGGCCACGATGGAAGCTGGCGAAACGTTACTGACCGTGGGTTGGGGTGAGACGACCTGGAACGTGGCCGATGTCGTTCCGCCGGCGGGTCCCGGATTCGTCACGTACAGATAAACTGCACCGACGTTCGACAGGGCCGTATCAGGTACTTGAGTTGTGATCTGCGTGGCGCTCACATATGTCGTGGGCAGAGGGGTGTTGCTGTTTTGAAGAAAGGCTAAGGTGGAAGACAAGAATCCCGAACCCTTGATTGTGAACTTTGTGGTCGGGCTGTTGACATAAACACCCGGCGGTGAGATCGACGTGACATTGGGAATGGGATTTCCGCCGGTACCCTGAAGGGGAATGTCGATAGGACCCGTCACGCCGGTTTCGGCGATCACCAAAGTGGCTGCGAGATTCCCCGTCGCGGACGGTGTGAAGGTCAAGTACATCTGGCAGTCCTGTCCGCTCGAGATAGTTCCAACACAAGGGGGCCCGTCGAAGGCAAAGCTGGAGCTATTCGTTCCAGCAATGGCAATGCTGGTGATGCTTACCGCACTCGTGCTCGAATTGCTGAGGAAGACGACCAAAGGTGGGTAGGAGGTTGAGTTGAGAGGAACGATTCCAAACTGAATTGGATTGGGATAAACGACAACGGGAACGGCGGCGACGGCCAGGCTCCCAGCTAAAGCGACGCAAGCCAGAATTAGAGTAACGCGCACCTTTAGATTCAAGAGGTTAAGCCCCTATTCTTCAAATTCCCCCTCAAGCGAACATGGCGAACCACGAAGTGTACACACAATCACCAGGAGAGTCTCTGGCCTTCGTAAGAATTCATCGCAAATTCACGGGTGTGCGTTGTAGTTTTCCACGCCTTGGTTAGGTTCAGATGGCTTCGAACGTACAATTGAGAAGGTTGCTGGGCCTATGGGGGCTATTCCGACTAGCCGGGCTGGCTTGGGGTGCTTACGGCACGACTGAAGTCGTGCCCTACCCACAAGATCAACTACAAAGTCAAAGGCAGCGGACAAGAGTGTCCGCTCCACATCATCTTCCGCAGGGCTCATCTTCCGGCAGAGGCCTTCGTGACCAGGCTTGGCTGGAGCTGAGCGCTGACCGCCGGTGCGGCAGACACAGAAGGTTCCGACTTTGGCGCAGCTGGTTGCGGCGAGCACAGGTCGATCACCTCGCTGATGCGCTGGGTCTCGTGCTGCTTGGCCATTTGCCAGTTGCGCAGGGCTTCTTTCTCTTTCGCCACCTGATCAAGGTTGTGCTGGATGCGCTCGGCGTAATGGGCCGTCAGACGCTCCATTTCCGCCTGGAGCTGGGTATTTTCCTGCGCCGCGCGGGCTTCAAATTCTTCCACCTGCCTGCGCTGGCCGTCTTCATAGGAACCGAGGGCTTGCTGGCGCCGGGTCGCATCCTGGAGCAACTCGTCGGCCGAGGCGCCGGCCGCGTCGAGCGCCATCAACACCGAGGCGCGCTGGATGTCTTTGGACAAAGAGCGGATGCGCTCGCTGTTCAGCATCTCGACTACCTTGTGGATGCCGTATCCGGAGCGCGGGCTCAGGATTCCGGCAGCGTGGTAAATGTCGTCGTAGGAGAGCAGATCGCCGCGCGGACCGTTCCAGGTTTCCGCGGCATGGGTGTTGGGCTGGTTCACTGGAGCCTCCGTGGGCGTGGGCTTGGCGGACGCGTCTTCGTTCTGGTCCTGCTGGCGACGCCAGAAATTCGGGAAGTGCTTTTTGGATTCCATAACTTTCCTTTCTTGACGAGTCGACAAAGCTGCGGACTGAACTTGTGAGCGCCGGTCTAATTGCGGACGGGATGGCTGACCTGCACGAGCTGACGTTCTGGGCACGGCCTTGGATGACCGACCTAATAGTGGTTCGGACCGAGGGCTCGAGGGCTGAAGCGTGCCGCTGGGAACGGCCTGCACTGATGACGGGATACTTGATGCGAGCACGCCGGCGGATTCGGGCTGGGAATCGAGCGCCGGGAACTTTGGCGGACTGGGTTCCTGTCTTTCGGGGGCGTGATGGACTGCGGTGGTTAGGTCTGCGGGCCGCCCGGTGTCGCTTGCGTTTGAGGCCTTCGTGATCTGATTCTTGCTTTCGGACTCATCCCGCAGGACTCCCAACAGGAAGTCCGATCCATCGCGGCGGCAGTTTCGGGCGATCGCGCAAAACTGTTCTCTGTGCCACTTGACGGTGAGCCTCGAGCCAATCCCGATCGGAGCTTTCACCCGGAGGCAGGCCCCGGAAACCGACGTGTCTTCTATGGTCGCAGGCGCACGAAAGGGCGTACCGGTGGGGTCTTGCCACAAGATCTCAGCTACCGCCCACATGGTCCTTCTCGGCTCGATGTAGCGCCCGTCCATGCCATCTGTATCGGCGGAGCAGCCAAGGAGTTGAGTTACTAGTGGATAGAGGTGCTGGAGGGCCGTTGAAAGGCGTCGTAAAGCCGTTCAGATGGTTGGTGCTCCTGATCACAGACTGCCTCGGCGGAAAAGGCTAAGAATATTGCCGAGGTGGAACTATGAGCAGGCAAAAGGTTTCGCTGGAGGTCATCGAGGATTTCCTGGCCCAGAAACGGATTGCGATGGTTGGACTCTCCCGCCAGCCCAAAGAATTTAGCGCGATGTTGTTCGAAGAGCTGTGTCGTCGCGGGTATGACGTGGTACCGGTCAATCCCGGCGCGTCAGAAGTGCTGGGGCGGCGTTGCTTTGCCCGCGTGCAGGACATACAACCCCCGGTGGACGCCGCGCTGCTGATGACCTCGCCTGCGGTGACAGAGACAGTGGTTGAAGACTGCGCGGCGGCGGGCATCCGGCGGGTTTGGATGTACAGCGCGGGCGGTGCGGGTGCCGTCAGCCCAAAGGCGGTTGAGTTCTGCGCAGCGCGCGGCATTCAGGTGGTGCCGGGGGAGTGTCCGTTCATGTTTTTTCCGCATGCCGGACTCCACCGTGTACACGGGTTCATCCGCAAGATCACCGGGAGCTATCCGCGACGTTTCCATGCACTGGCGGGATAAGCAGTCGAACCAAGGCCAGGCTGGGTAGATACCGGGCTTACTGTAGTCGCTGAGCTTTGGCCTGCCACAGCGCGGCCGGACAGCCGAGGGCGGCTGTCCCCACATAGGCGACGGGGATTCCTCGCTGCCTGCTCTTCGTGCCCTGTCGGTGGGGGTGGAACCGTCAAACTGCTATATAGTGCAATACGACAAGTTCTACATAGGGCTGCGTCGCAATCGGATATTGCCAAGACTGCTATAGAGTACTATACTCCGCCAGTCCGTATCTCAGCCGCCAGAGGTGTTTCTCATGGCAAAGAGTATTTCTGCGCCCTCCTGCCGAGCCTGGTTGCTTGGCACAGTAACCCTCCTTGCCTTTGCGGTTCCGTCGCTCGCCCAGGACAAGATTCTTGGAGGCTATTTCGAAGAATGGGGGATTTATTACGCTGGGTACAACATTGCGAACCTGCAGCAGAATGGAGTCGCTGGTGAGCTCACGCACCTGATGTATGCCTTCGCCAACGTAACCACGACTCCGGCCCCGGCATGCTCCATTGCGGATAGCTGGGCCGACTACCAGAGTCCGTATCTGCCCAGTGTCAGCGGCGCCCCATATAGCGGGCCGATGTACGGCAATTTCGCGGCTATCCAGCAACTCAAGCAGCTTCATCCCAAACTAAAAGTTCTGATTGCGGTTGGAGGTGCATCGGCCGCGAATACGGCGGCTTTCGTTGCCGCATCCAGCACTCAGGCCGGCCGTCAGGCTCTGGTTGCCTCCTGTATCGATATGTTTGTGAGGGGCAACATCGCTGCCGGCATCTCGGCACCGGGATTGTTTGATGGCTTCAACATTGATTGGGAGTACCCAACGGCGACCGACGCTCAGAACTTCACGGCTCTGCTCCGGGAGTTCCGCCAGCAGTTGAAGGCTCTGACCAAGACCACCGGCAAGCGCTACGTGATGTCTTTCGATGGACCGGCCGGCTCGCAGAACTACGTGAATATCGATCTGCGCAACGCCGCCATGCAGGTTGATTTCATCACGGCTGAGGGCTACAACTATGCGGGATCATGGGACACACAAACCAACGACGCGTCTCCGCTGTTTGACTCCAAACAGAATCCTCTGTTCGGGCAGGGGCTCGACATCGACACCACTGTCAATGCCTATCTCGGCGCAGGCGTGCCTCCGCACAAGTACGTCATGGGGTTGCCTCTCTACGGGGCCGGCTGGACAGGCGTACCCGACGTCAACCATGGGCTGTATCAGACCTCAACGGGTCCGTCTCCGGTGTTCCTCGCCAACGGAACCGCGCTCTGCACGGATCTCAGCGGCAACACTGCGGGATGCGATACCTTGCTAACGCCGGGGCTCGCCACCTATGGGACATTGGCGACGCTCACCTCGAATGGATTCAGCCGTCACTTCGACAGCCGGAGAATCGCAGTGTCGCTCTATGATCCATTGGGCGGCACGTTCTACACTTACGAAGATCCAGTGACGATATTTCTAAAGATGATTTACACCGATCTTAAAGTGCCGGGAGGACTCGGCGGGGCTGACGTTTGGGCGCTCAAAGACGATGACGCCAACGGAACCATGGTCAAAACCATGGCTCTTGGATTGGGGCTAGCCTCTGAATAAGTCGATTGCGTCAGTCCAACCAAGAAGCCTTTAACCGCAAAGTGCGCAAAGAAAAACCGCAAAGGCCGCGAAGCAAAGTCGGCGAGGAACAGGGGCGACTTGATCAGACATTCCCCGGATGAGTGAACGTCTGGGGCTCAGCGGCTTTGGAGATCTGCAATCGCAGGTGCCCCGTCCTTGTCTCCGCACCTGGCGGAGATGGGCGGGGCTTTTGAGTTTTACTGAATATCACGGTTAGCTTCGGCTGCGCTATTTCTCGAGCTGTTTGCGAGAGGTCGGCAGCGTGGGGCTACCTCAAGAGAAAATCCTCATGAAGCCGGTGGAGGGCAGATCGGAAGATAGAAATCGCACCTTCTCCCGTTCCGCGGCGCTCACCAAGGCTTCCGCCGCCAGATATCCGCTGCGGACCGCTCCTTCCATGGTGGCGGGCCAGCCCGTCGCGGTCCAGTCCCCGGCGAGAAAGACGTGCGGCCACGGCGTCACCGGTCCGGGACGATAGGCATCGATGCCCGGCCGGGGCGAGTAGGTGGCGTTTACTTCCTTGATGACGGTCGCCTTCACGAGATTGGCCTCGCGAGCGGCAGGGAAGAACTCGCGCACTTCGGCGAGCGCTAGATCGACGATCTCGGCGCGTGATTTGTCGATCAGAATTTTCGAGGAGCTCACGACAAGTTCGATATAGCTGCCGGCCTCAGGGGCTAAAGCCCTTTTCGTAGTGGAGGTCTGCGCGGCACCCTTCGACTCGCTGCGCTCGCTCAGGGCAGGCTCAAAGCTGAAGTCGTGTCCTTCCCGTTCTTTTCTCAGAGGCGCTTCAGCGTTCGACTGTGTCCCTGCGTTTGATTGTGTCCCAGTGCTCGAAAGTGCTTCGGTCATTCCGGCTTGCATTCGCATGGGCTGAAGGCGCGACTTGTGGAACATCCACTGGACTGTGCGGTCGAGCAGGACAGCGTGGTCGAGGTCGGAAATCTGGCGGTCGAACCACAAATGAATGCCGGTGATGGGCGAGTTTTCGAAGTGGCTGAGTTGCTCGCGAAGGGGGGCACTTTCGGTCGCAGCGGGGAGAACGCGGTCGAGTGCGTCGAAGGGGAGAGCGAGGATCAGATAGTCGAAGGTTTCGTTCGCGAGTAGCTGCACCGGTTCCGGATTCCCACTTCTCGCAACTGCGGCGAGAAGTGGAGCACCCACGGAAGGTTGGCTGTCCAGATTACGTAGTTGGAGCTGAATTCGGGACGCAAAGGCGGAGAAGCCTTCAATTGGCTGGCGGAAATGCAGCACGCCGCCGCGGGCCTGGACATATTCACCGGCCTTGTTGTAGAGCTCAGTCAGCGGGACGGTGGGGACTCCCATTTGCCGCGCGGCCGGAGACTTCATCGACTCGCGCACCACTTGAGCCGCTGAGGAGATCGAAATCCGGTCGAGTTCTTCGCTGAGGGCGCTGACCAGAATCGGCCGCCAGAAGCGGGTTACGGCGTGCTCGGTTTGGCCGTGGCGATCGAGCCAGTGTTGAAATGATTGGCCAGTGTCGCGTTGTTCGGTGAGCGTCAGGGGGACCAGCGCGCGCGCGATCGACAGTTTGTCGGCCATGCTCAAGAACGAGAAACCGAAGAACGACGGGGCGGTATGCAGGGGAGCAGGAAGAAACGAGGACTTCATCGTCGAGATCCGGCTGCTGGGTTCGATGAAGGTCATTTGATCGAACCAGCGGATTTGATCGGCGACGCCGATACGCTCGTAAAACTCGATCAAGTTGGTACACACGCGGAACAACACGTGCTGGCAATTGTCCACTACTTCGCCGGTGCCGGGGTGTTCGTAGGACGAGGCGCGGCCGCCGAGGAACGGGCGCTTCTCGAATAGGGTGACGCGGAAACCGATGTCGGATAAGGCGCACGCGGCGGCTAGCCCGGCTAGGCCGCCTCCGGCTACGGCTACTGTGGGTTGGGATGGAGTGGGAGGCATCAGATCAGGATGGGCCGAGACGAAGTCCCCGCCCTCTCGCAAAGGACGCGAGAAGGACGAGGCACCCGCTTGGTGTCAAGAAGGCCCCATTTCTCGCGCACAGAACGCGCGAGACATGGGGCACCCCACGTCGAGGTGACCATCGGATGGTTGTAACCCTGCCTTCATGTCAGGCGTTTGATGAAACCTTTCCCCAGGATGAGGAGCTTTTCCCAACGGCTCAGGCTAACTTTGGCGGTGAAGACGTCGTACTGCTTCTCGGCAATCCTTTCGAGCAGGCGGCGGTAAATATTTACTAAGACCCAGAGCGCGGGCTGGCTGTCTTCGGAGACGAAGGGAATCAGTTTGTCGCCGGAGGCGTAGAATTCGCGGGCGCGATCCGCTTCCAGGGCCAGTAGCGGGCGGAAACGCGCGGGGTCTGGAGTGGCGAGCAGTTCCGACGCGGAGAGGCCATACTTTGCCAAATCTTCTTCGGGAAGATAGATGCGGCCCATGGCGGCATCTTCTTTCACGTCGCGAATGATGTTGGTGAGCTGGAAGGCGAGGCCGCAGCGCTCGGCCAGCGGCTCGGCCTCGGGATCGCGGTAGCCGAAGACGTGAATGCAGACCAGGCCAACGACCGACGCGACGCGATAGCAATAGACGTGGAGATCTTCGAAAGTCTTGTACTGGATCGTAAGGCCGGGAACGCTGGTCGTTGGCGTGGCGGCCTCAGCATCGTCAACGTCCATGGCCGTGCCTTGGGCAAGTTCGTCGAGCAGACCAGCAGGGATCGAGTAGCGACGCTGCGCGTCGGTCAGGGCGAGGAGGATGGCATCGTCGGTGGGCTGGCCTTGCTGGGCGGCGTGAAGGCCGTCGAGCCAGGTGTCGAGCTTCTGGCGGCGTTCGGCGAGGCTCAGCGAAGAATCGTCGGCGATGTCGTCGCAGCGGCGCATGAAGGCGTAAACGGCGCACAAGGCTTCCCGCTTGCGCCGCGGCAGGACCAGAAAGGCGTAGTAGAAATTCTTGGCCGCCGTGCGCGTGATACCGCGGCAGACCGAGTACGCCATGACGAGCTGAGGCGGAGCGGGAGTCCAGGGAAGTGGGACCTGCTGCGCGCCGGCGCTCACCGCTTTCCTCCAACCCCCAGCAGCTTGCCTAGGGCGGCACGGGCTACCAGCGCCAGTTTGCGGGGCTTCGAAATTGCGGGGCGATTTCCGAGAACGGCGTAACCTTGCTTTTCGATCGCACGGAGAATTTCCTGGCCGCCGCGGCTGAAGAGTTCCAAGTCGACGGCGAGTTCGCGATCCAGTTTCCCAATCAACGGCAATCCCTGGCGGAACCAATCGTGGGAGCGCTCGACTTCGAACCTCATCATGGCGCAGAAGGCTGGGGTGTTGCGCTTGTTGGCGATGTCGTCTTCTGTGACGGTGAAGCGGCGCAGGTCTTCGAGCGGGAGATAGATCCGGCCTTTGACATAGTCAACGCTGACGTCTTGCCAGAAGTTGGCGAGTTGCAGCGCGGTGCAGGTGAAATCGGAAAGCTGCTGGCGCTCGGGGTCGCGGTATCCGCAGAGGTAGAGCACGAGATGGCCGACGGGATTGGCGGAGTAGTGGCAATAGGCAAGAACGTCTTCGAAGGTTTCGAATCGGGTGACGGTTTGGTCCTGCCGAAAGGCAGCGAGCAGATCGGAGAACTCGTGCCTGGGAATACAGAACTGGCGTACGGTTTCTGCGAGGGCTACGAAAACCGGATGTTTCGGCGCACGGTCGTAGCAGGCATCGAGTTCGCGCTGCCACTGGTCCAGTAGTTCGAGCGAGGCGGCAGTGTCGCCGACTTCGTCTCCGAGATCATCGGAAATGCGGCAATAGGCGTAGACATTGAAGAAATGCTGGCGCAGGTTGCTGGGGAGAAACCAGGTGGCGACGGAGAAATTCTCGTAGTGGGTGCGAGCCAGGCGGGCGCAGTATTCGCGGGCTTCGGCGAGGGTGGGAGCTGTGGAGGGGATTGCGTAGGCGGCGGGCAGGCGGCTCCAGCCGAGGGCGGCGGG
>Ga0075030_100002606_pt1 | contig 16379 bp, 16 predicted proteins | sample LitLauG_LLR_2012_FD_71393 | JGI IMG/M metagenome (GOLD analysis project Ga0075030, IMG submission 71393) | Freshwater sediment microbial communities from Pennsylvania, USA - Little Laurel Run_MetaG_LLR_2012 | ecosystem: Environmental > Aquatic > Freshwater > Creek > Sediment | place: USA... | reverse complement strand
GCTTCAGTTGCCGCGAGCAAATCGCGCAAGGCACGGGTCGACATGCACTTCACCTCGCCGAAGTGCTGCAGATGGCACTGAATCCGCCCACTATTCTGACGAACTCTTATCCTGAATCGTCCGTCGTTCGTCTGCGAGAGACGCAAGTCCGCACGTCCATGCAACGGGCCGCGATTGGCCTGGGAGCCGTTGCGGCTGGCGGATTCCTGCTTTCCCGACTGCTCCGAAGTCGCTGAATTAAGGCGTTTTACCACGCATTAGCTCAAAGCTAATGACTCCAGGTGGTTCCAGCTGCGTTTTTCTGGGAGAATAGAGACCTCGCGCTTCTTCAGTTCGTCCTCGGGTTGACCAAGCCGCAAGCTTTTTATCTTATGGATCGTGAACTTATCAGCGTAGTGAGTCCTGATGTCGCCCAAGCTGTGACCAGCAAAGTACAGTCCGTGCCGCAAGCGTCGGCCGCTGCGCACTTGCGCGGGGCCGTGCTGGCTTTGATCCAGTTTGATGTTTGTGAAGAAATCCGGCTGGATGAACTGCGCAAGCTCTTGGGTGCGCGCACGGCCCAGGCGACATTCAAAAATCAGGCGCCCAACTACGTCCAGTATCAGCGTGCACCGGTCGTCGAATCTCTCGATCCCTTAGTGCTCGAAAGCGGCGAGCGCCTCGAAGGACATATCAAGTATTTTGACTACGGGGTGGTCAGTCTTGTCTTCGAGTTGCCGTTTGCGGGAGATTGGGACGACCTCGTGAAACTCTCGTGCCGGTGGACTTCCGACACGAATTTCGAAATTCTCGCGTCGCGCGTCGTCAAGGAAAAACTGGAACGCGCTGCTCCGGCCTTGGTGAAGCCTTACGACCACAAAGAGAATCCATGGCTGCAGGAGGATTACTTCATCTTCCACTTGCGCGAGATTGCAGGCTCACCTTCGGCCAACGAACTGCTCGCATCCAAGGGAGATCAGATCGCCCAGGTCGTGCGTGGCGAGACCAGCTTGCTGTCAGACGGTGAGCGCCAGGAAATCCTGCAGTCGCGCATGTCCTACTATCCGCATGATCTTGCCGTGATCGGATGGAACGCGGCCTTCATTTTCGACACACCCTCGGGCGCCGAGACTGCGATTCAGCTCTTGCAGTACGCCAACTCCCAGCTTCTCGAATTTCGATACTACGACGAGCTGATGACGCGCGAGCTGGAGAATGTTTACGACTTCCTCGAGGCAGGAGGGACCGGGCTATGGTCGCGGTGGAGTACGGCGCGCGCCGCGTCCAAGCTGCATACAGTCCTGCTCGACGTGAACGAGCTCACCGAGCGTGCCGACAACGCCATCAAATTCCTGAGCGATATGTTTTCTGCGCGACTCTACAAGTTGTGCGCTCAAAAGGTAGGCGTGCTCGACTATAAAGACCTGGTCAAGGAAAAGCTGCAAACCGCCGAGGATCTTTACCGCTTCATGGTGGAGCAGTTCAACCAGTCGCGCGCGTTCGTGCTTGAGTTGATGGTGGTCGTCATCCTGATCATCGAACTCATCTACTTCTTCAAGGGACATCCGATGTAGAGTTCGATCTCTGACTTGTTCGAGGTTCCTTCCGGTTCAGCTGGGATTGAACGGCTACGCTTTTGCTAAAACTCGACATGGAGCCGAAAGGTGGGCACAAGTACTGGTCCGCGGTCGCGGTTGTATCCGGGATTGTTGATGTGTTGCAGGCCGGGAGCGACGTAGATGCCGCGCCAGACATGGAGAGTGTAGTAGGTCTCAAGGATGTTCTCGCGGCCATAGGTGAGATGCCCATCACCGAGAAGAAAACCCAGTCCACCTGCGGCTAAGTAATTCTGATGGTCTTTCTTGATGGCGTTGCTGACGAAAGCGATGCCGGCGCGGTCTTGCTTGCGATGCCACCAGGAGCCCGTCGCACCCAGGCCAGCGGCGACGGTTTGATCGACCTCGGTGTAGGCGAAGGATTCAGTTTTACCGTTATCCCAGCCGATGCGGGCGAAGGCAGTAAGGTGCTGGGTGAGATTCTGTTCGATGTTGAGGCCGAATCCGTACTTCCCCGTGATGTGCCAGGGATGGTCGGTGATGTCGGGAGTTTTGCCCTCCGAAGCTGCCTTGACCGTCTGATCGCGATAGATGCCCATGTTGGCGTGGTTCGTGTAAGCGAGCAGGCGAACCACACCTGGCCTGTTGGGGAGGAATCCTTTGCGTAGTTCGTATTCGAAATTCTCAGCGTGAGCCTGCCAGGGCTTCCAGACGAGATCGATACCGTTCGCAATTTTCGGCATCAGGCCTTCGGCGAAACGGAATCCCCAGTTGCGATCTTCGTAGTCGGCGGTGAACCCGACGGTGTAGCCGCGGGTGTCGGCGGCATAGTCCCAGGCGCCGATATTGTCGGCGGTCCAGTTGATGAACTGGAGGTGCGTGTCACTGCCGACGGAGTTGAGGTCGAGAAAGTCTGGCATGCTGAACTTGCCGAATCGAACTTCGATCCGGCGCCGTGGAACTTCCTCAAACAACGAGAGGAAGCTGCGCTGGTTTTCGACCTTGTCGTCGCTCAGCGCGAAGACGTGGTGGATCATGCCGCGTCCGAGATACGGGATCTTGCTAAGCAGAGGGTTGCGCACGATGTCGAGGTCGGTATTGCCGGCGAGGCCAAAGCCTTGCGTGAGCGCGGCGCCGCCGGCTTCTTCGATGTCGACCAGGACTTCGGTGGAGTTGTTGAAGCGATATCCGGTGTAAAGCGTCATGACCCGCGACGTTGCCTTTTCATAGTGCGGGCTCAGGCTGTGAATGCCGCTGTAGAGCGCAGGGAGCCCAGGATGCGTCTGAAAGATGAAGTTGGCTTGTCCCGTGAGCCAGAAGCGCCTGTCCTTGAAATGAGGCAGCATCGATTCTGTGCTGTCGTCCGCCGGAGGATCGACGGCGGGAGTTGCGTTACCCTCCGGAGCTAAAGTCTGTTGCGCCCGAAGTGGAAGAGGGGCAGCGAACGAGGCCGCGAACCCGATCACAAGAACGGCCGCGCGAATGCAGAATCCGGCGAGGTTGGTGGAAATGCTCATGCTTGATGCGACTTATGCCAGCGGACGGTTCAGCCCGCCGTAGCTCTCCTGATTTGGTTTTCCCCAGTGCTATGATTAACGCCACTATACCATCAGTAGTTAACTATGGTTAACTACAATCTGATCGGAGGGCGTACGAAACTAATTGATCTCCAAGGTACGCCGCCCTGATTAAAGGAGTGTTACTTTGATGGGCAGCAACACCGCCCGCGTACTTTCACGCGGACGGAGTCCACTGCATCTGTAACTTCCGGTTGCCGTCACTGTCGGTAGCCACGACCCAACTCATGTGCAGGGGAGTGCGCTCCACTGTATTTTCCACATGCAGGGTGGAGGCATCTTCGTAGTGGATCACGCGCGCGAATTGCGTCGTCGCCATCGCTACAGGTGCGATTAAGGTGATGCAGGCCATTGTCGTTTCCTCCTTTCTTGGATTTGAACTCGTCCATTTGGATGTCGCCATTTCACGAACGCCGTAAAAGTCGAATTGACTTCACAAAACCGCCGGCATTAGTGTGCGTGGTTCCGGAAGGCTCCTCCCAGGTCCATCACGTGATACAGCACGAGCAGCATCATGAGGATCAGGTAACAGCGCAACGCCATGAGTGACAGCCTCACGCTGGTGGTCATGGGCATTAGGCCAAGTTCGGAGGTGTCGACCTTCTGCTCTGCCCGGTCATCAAGCGGGTGCACCACCACAAAATGATCCTCGGGAATGTTCGTGACCATAGTTGGTCTCCACAGATCCATGACACTCATGTTGGGCCTCTCATTTCTCCCTAGCTTCTGGGGAACAGGTTGGGGGCGGCCACCTGCGCCGCCAGGATCAGTGAAAGGATGAACAGGACAACGATGATGGTCCAGTTCACCCGGTTATTCCAAGGTTTGTTCACATACTTTTCGCCAAGAACTTCCTTATCGTTCAGCAATAGTTGCAGAAAGATGATGGCCGAGGGCAGCATGATTCCGGCGAGCACCTGTACTCCCAGGATGATGAGCTGCAACGGCGCGCCCGGGATGAGCACGATGGCCGCGGCCAGTCCCACGCAGACCAGGTAAGTCAGGTAGAAGCCGGGAGCCTTGCGGATCGGCATTTCCAGGCTGTGCGGCCAGCCTCTGACTTCGCCGTAGGCCCACGCACTGGAGAGCGAGATCGCCGTTGTGCCCAGTACCGCGGCATTGATCATGAGCAGCAGGATGGCGCTACGAACCGCCTCGCCGGAGAAGATGTGGAGTTCGTTGGCCATCTGCGCGGGATCAAAAAAGGCGATACCGTGGACCTTCGCGGCATTGCCCGCGATCATCATGCACCCGGCGACCACAATCGTGAACACCGCGCCCAGCAAGGTGTCCAAGCGTGCCCACTTCACGTCGGAAAAACGCAGACGCTTGTCGGCGATACAACTCTGCTGAAAAAACAACTGCCACGGAGCGATCGTCGTGCCGACAATGGCGATGACCAGGAACATCAAGCTGGCTGTAATGCCGCCTTGCGGAATGCCGGGGACGATGGTGCTGTGCACGATTTCGCTGAAAGCTGGATGGACCTTGAACGCGATCGCAACCCATGCCAAGTCCAGCACGCAAAGGAATACGGTGACGCGCTCCCACCGCCGGTAGCTTCCGCTGAGAACCATGACCACCAGCGCCAATGCCGCCAGCGGTACTCCGACTTTGGGCGAAATGTTCATGTGGCTCAGGGCCAGCGAGATGGCGGCAAACTCCGTCACCAAAGTCAGGAAATTCACCAACTGTAAATCGACCAGCGAGAACAGTCCCCACCAGCGGCCAAATCGCTGGTAATTCATGGCGGCATGGCCTTTGCCGGTGGCGATGCCGAGCCGAACCACCATTTCCTGGATGAAGTAGGTCACGGGCAACAGGAGCAGCAAGATCCATAGCAGCCGCGTGCCGTACTGAGCGCCGGCCTGAACATAGGTTGAGACGGCGCCCGCATCGTTGTCGGCTTCCATAACAATGAGTCCTGGACCGAAGACCGTGAGGAACGTGAGCACACTGTAGAGCCATCGCTTACGGACCACGCGTCCCCGAACTGGCGGGAGCGTGGCCTCAGCGCCTGCGGTAGAAATGGAAAGCACTTCATTGCTCATCGTCCACCTCGCGATCACGCGACTGGCAGGTAGGCGAAAACAAACAGAACTCGGGCGCGCGCTTTCGAAGGAATTTCGCGAAGGTCGCTTAAGTGCCGCGGAGCTTGGTTGTCGTGGGTAGAAGAAACAGAGGTGAGGCGATAGGAAGGGTTAAAGGTCTATCGGGTCACATCCACTGCTTCTACACCGGGAAGCCGCCGAAACTTCTCGGAGGCTTGCACCCACTGCTAGTATTCATACGTCCTTATGCAAGTCTGGGCGGGGAATTCGCAGCCCGCCTGTGGAACGTTATATCATACCCCCCTAGGGTATATGTCAAGCAAAAAATCGCGGAAATCGAAAAATTATGAAAGATAAATTACCGGAGATATCGAAGGAAAAGCAGAAGCTCTTCTCCCGCATCAAGCGACTGAGTGGGCAGATCACGGCCGTGGAGCGGGCGGTGACAGACGGGGACGAGTGCGCGGATATTCTGATGCTGCTGGCGGCGATTCGCGGAGGAGTAAATAGCTTGATGGCCGAGATCCTGGAAGATCACATCCGGCTTCATATCACGCATCCGGACCGGGGTGCTGAGTCACCCGAGGAATTGACCGAAGACCTGATTTCGCTGGTCCGAGCCTATTTGAAATAGAACATTGCAATTGCTTTGGAATGGAACCGCCGGTTTGACAGCATTCATTGTGAGCCCATAACCTGATTTGTCTTCTATGAAAGTACTGGTCTTAGGTGGTGGAGGGCGGGAACATGCGCTGGTGTGGGCGCTGAAGAAGTCTTCCCGTATCTCGCAGCTTTATTGCGCGCCCGGAAATGGCGGCATCGCGGAGGATGCGGAATGCCTTGCGGCAGACTTGAAGAATCTGGAATCGATCATCGCGCTTGCGGCGCGCCTGCAGCCCGATTTGACCGTGGTCGGGCCGGAACTGCCTTTGACCTTGGGCGTCGTAGACGAGTTCATGCGGCGAGGATGGCGCGCCTTTGGACCGACGAAAGCCGCCGCGCAATTGGAGGCAAGCAAGAGTTTCGCAAAAGAGTTCCTGCAGCGGCACCACATCCCGACTGCTCCTTTTGCCATCTGCGATTCGATTGAGCAGGTGCGCTCGGCCCTCGGTCATTTTCATGTGCCGGTAGTGGTCAAGGCGGATGGATTGGCAGCCGGCAAGGGCGTGGTGATCGCTAAGACCAAGGAAGAGGCCGCCAGTGTGGCGGCAGAGATGCTTAGCGGCAAGATGCTGGGCGAAGCAGGGGCGCGGGTGGTGCTCGAAGAGTGCCTCAAGGGCGACGAGCTTTCGTTCCTAGTTTTCAGCGACGGCGAACGCGTGGCTCCGCTGGTCGCCGCCCAGGATCACAAGCGCGTGGGCGACGGCGATACCGGGCCGAACACGGGAGGCATGGGCGCCTATTCGACCGCGGATATCGTTGACGATCAAATGCGCGACTGGCTGGTGCACCACATTGCCCAACCTGTCGTGGACGGCATGAAAGCCGAAGGTACCGAATTCAAAGGTGTGCTGTACTGCGGATTGATGATGACCGCGCGTGGGCCGATGGTGCTGGAGTTCAATTGCCGTTTTGGCGATCCCGAGACGCAGCCCATCCTGATGCGGCTGGAGAGCGATCTGGTCGAAGCGCTCGAAGCATCGATTGACGGGCGCGTGAGTGAGGGAGATTTCAAGTGGTCGCCGGATGCCTCGGTATGTGTAGTGATGGCTTCGGGCGGGTATCCGGGGACTTTCGCGGTGGGCAAGCGCATTGATGGAGTTGAAGAGGCCAACGCTGTCGCAGGGGTCAAGGTCTTCCATGCTGGTACTTCGAAGCGCAATGGCGTGTATTACACGGCGGGGGGACGAGTCTTGGGTGTGACTGCGCGGGCTGCAGACTTGGAGACCGCGGTGGCGCGAGCGTACGAGGCCTGCGGCAAGATTTCCTTTGAGGGCGCCCACTATCGGAAGGATATTGCAGGACGGGCGTTGAAGAAGTGATGGCGCAACAGGCGAGCCTTCATGTTTATCGTTTTAATCTTCTTGTCGCTGTGCGGATTGGGCGCTCTAGTCATAATGGGTAACTGCGCTCTGCGCCCGCAGTGGCGGACAAGTCGCGTCTGGAGGATGGGCACCATCTTCGGAGTTGCCGGATTGGCTATTCCTGTTGTCTGCCATCTTGTTGGAGTAGATACAGCTTCTTCGGCAGATCTGGTATGGCCAACGCAAATCACGATCTGGCCCAACCGGCCAGACGATTCGGTTTGGAAGACACCGGTGTTTTTGAGCATGGGGATTCTCAGCAATATTGGACTTTATGCGATTGTTGGTCTGACGGTCGGAGTCGTCTGGACCTGGATTGGACGTAGAAATGTCACTACCGTGGGAGACAACGAATGAGCAAGCCGCTGGTTTCGATTGTAATGGGGAGTGATTCGGATCTTGAGATCATGCGCGAGGCGGGGAAAGCGCTCGACGATTTCGGTATTGCGTATGAGATCGACGTTACGTCGGCGCACCGTTCGCCCGATCGTACAGCCGACTACGCGCGAAAAGCCGCCGACCGCGGAATTCGCGTGATCATTGCCGGCGCTGGCGGCGCAGCCCATTTGGCTGGCGTCATCGCGGCGCATACGACGCTGCCAGTGATTGGCGTCCCGATTCCATCGACATCGTTGGACGGAATGGATTCGCTGCTCTCGACGGTGCAGATGCCGGCAGGAATCCCGGTTGCGACGGTTGCGATCGGCAAGCCCGGAGCGACGAATGCTGGCATTCTCGCGGCGCAGATCATTGGAGTCGCCGATGAAGCGATTGGGAAGAAGCTTCACGGCCATAAAGAAAAGCTCGCGCGGGGCGTGGAAGAGAAGTCAAAGAAGTTGAAAGAAAAATAGCTTCCGAAGGACGCTACGGCGGTCTGGACTACAGCTTCAGGCCTTTTAAATATTCACGGAAAGGACCACCGAGATCGTCTCGCTTAAGGGCGAACTCGACCGTGGCCTTCAGGAAGCCCAGCTTGTCTCCTGTGTCGTAGCGGCGGCCCTCGTAGACATACGCGTACATCTTTTCTTGCTTTAGCAAGATGCGCATGCCATCGGTGAGTTGAAGTTCGCCTCCAGCGCCCGTCGGAGTCTTGGCGAGGCAATCGAAGATTGCCGGAGTGAGAATGTACCGGCCGATAATGGCCAGATTCGAGGGAGCTTCTTCGGCCTTCGGCTTCTCGACCATGTTGCGAATTTCGAAGAGGCGGCCGTTGTAGCCATTCACAGGTTGCGCGTCGAAGACTCCATAAGAAGAAATCATCTTCCCTTCGATCACCTGGGCAGCAATGACGGAGCATTGCTTTTCGTGAAAGACATCGGCCATCTGCTTGAGAGCGGGGACGGGATTGTCGATCACGTCGTCGGCAAGCAGAACAGCGAACGGTTCGTTGCCCACAAGTTCGCGCGCCATCAGGACAGCGTGGCCGAGTCCGAGCGCTTCTTTCTGCCGCACGTAGGCCACATAGATCATGTCCGAGATCGAGCGCACAATTTTGAGCAGGTCCAGCTTGCGGCGCTCCTCGAGCATCTTCTCGAGTTCGTAGCTGACGTCAAAGTGGTCCTCAATGGCCTGCTTCCCGCGTCCGGTAATGATGATGATCTGGTCGCAGCCCGAGGCCATCGCCTCTTCGACTCCGTATTGAATGATGGGCTTGTCGACCAGCGGCAGCATCTCTTTCGGCTGTGCCTTGGTGGCGGGGAGAAAGCGGGTGCCGAGTCCTGCGGCGGGGAAGACGGCTTTACGGAGTTTCATTTTCATGCGGTGGTTCGTCGTGGGTCGTTAGCGACCGATCATTGTAAATGTTCTGGTTTGCTCCTGCCGCTGCTTCGCAAGCGATGTTCCGGGATTGTCAACCCGCGTGCTTACCATCTGCCTGCGAACCGACCTCTGATGCCGATTCCTCTGCTGCCAGTTGCTCCAAGACCGTGCGCAGTGCCCGTAGAACTTCCTCTGCTTGGGTCGCTTTCACCACAAACTTCAACATCCCATCGGGCGTGAACTGCGCCCCCCGCTGGCTGGAAACGAACCTCGCTAATTGCTCGGGATCGACGGCCGCATTCTGCCGGAACTTGAATGTGACCTGATCGCGCTTGCGGTCGATGGCATTCACGCCCACCCGCATGCAGAGTAGTTTCAGGCTGGCATAATCGAGCAGGTTGCGGACGGCTTGCGGCGGAGGACCGTAGCGATCTTCAAGCTCGGTGCCCACATCGGCGAGTTGCGACTCCGTCTCGACGCGCGCCACGCGTTTGTACATCTGCAGGCGCTGGTTCTCTTCCGGAACATACTCGCCGGGAATCCGAATATTGAGGCCGAGGTTGAGTTGCGTTTCCGTTTCTTCTGGTGCACCTTCTCCCTTCATCTCGCGTACTGCGCGCTCGAGCATCTGCGTGTAGAGTTCGAACCCGACGGCTTCGATGTGCCCGCTCTGCTCACCGCCGAGAAGGTTTCCCGCCCCACGCAGCTCCAGATCGAGCGCGGCGATCTTGAATCCTGCGCCCAAGTCAGAGAACTCCTTCAACGCCGCAAGGCGCCGGCGCGCAATCGGCGTCAGTTCGACATCCCGCGGCACCAGCAGATATGCATACGCGCGGCGGTTCGAGCGACCCACGCGCCCGCGTAACTGATAAAGCTCAGACAATCCCAGCCGGTCCGCCCGGTTGATCAGGATTGTGTTGCACAGGGGTATGTCGAGGCCGTTCTCGATGATCGTCGTGGCCACCAGAATGTCGGCTTCGTGATGCATGAACTTCAGCATCACCTTCTCCAGCTCCGTTTCCCCCATCTGTCCGTGACCGACGGTGATGCGCGCCTTAGGCACAAGTTCCTGCAGTTTGGCTGCGATCTCCCAGATGGTTTCCACCCGGTTGTAGACGAAATAGACCTGTCCGCCGCGCTCGAGTTCCTGCTCGATCGCTGATTGAATCAATTTGTCGTCCCAGCTGGCAACAACCGTCTGGATTGCCATGCGGTCTTTGGGCGGAGTTTCGATAACGCTCATGTCGCGCAATCCGACAAGCGACATGTGCAGCGTGCGCGGGATCGGGGTAGCGGACATGGTGAGGACGTCGACCTGCTTGCGCATTTGCTTGATGCGCTCTTTGTGGCGCACGCCGAAACGCTGTTCTTCGTCCACGATGAGCAGGCCAAGGTCGACGAATTTCAGATCCTTCGAGAGCAGGCGATGCGTGCCAATGAGAATATCGATCTTGCCTGCTTCCAGTTTTTGCAGGATCTCTTTCTGCTGCTTCGGGTTGCGAAAGCGACTGATCATTTCGATCGTCACGGGAAATGGTCCGAAGCGCTGCTTGAACGTCTCGTAGTGCTGAAAGGCGAGGACTGTGGTGGGCGCGAGCACCGCGACTTGCTTGTTGTCGCTGACCGCTTTGAACGCCGCGCGCATCGCGACTTCCGTCTTGCCGTAGCCCACGTCTCCACAGAGGAGGCGATCCATCGGCTGCGACGATTCCATGTCGCGCATCACGTCCTTGATGGCCTGCGCCTGGTCTTCGGTTTCGCTGAATTCGAAAGCATCTTCAAACTCGCGAACAAATTCGTTGCCGGAGGGAAACGCGTGCCCCTGCGCCATTTTGCGCTCGGCATAGAGCTTGAGCAGTTCGTCGGCCATGTCTTTCATGGCCTTACGCACGCGAGCCTTGGTCTTGGCCCAGGCCTGCGTGCCGAGATGACTGAGCGCAGGTTTCGCGCCCTCTGACGAGCGGTATTTCTGGATCAGATCAAGACGCGTCAGCGGGACATACAGCCGTGCGCCCTCGGCGTATTCGAGGAGCATGAACTCGGCATTGCCGTCGCCTTGATTGATCTCCTTCAGGCCCTGATACTGGCCGATGCCATGCTCGACATGAACAACGTAGTCTCCGACCTGCAGGTCGCGGAAGTCGGAAAGAAACGCGGAGACCTTCGATTTCTGTCGTCCTGGCCGCGCCGCGACCGTATCCGATTCGTCGAATAAATCGCGCGCACCGAAGATGGCCAGATGCGCGTCAGGAATGACAACGCCATCGGGCACGTAGGCCTTGGCGAGCGTCGTGGTCTGCACTTCTCCTGCAAAGTAGCTGGTTTCGTCGGCGTAGCTCTCGCCGCCTCGCGTGCGGCTTCCCAGCCGGAAACTCGTGTTGTATTCGGTGAAGATATCGGCGAGTCGTTCGACTTCCCCGGTGTTGGGAACGGACAACAAAACCTCATTCCCCGCTGCCGTAAGCTTTTTGACTTCCTCCAGCATGGCCGGAACTGCCCCATGGAACCGGGGAGTCGGTTGCGTGAGAAAGGAAACGACCTCTTCCTGTCCGTCTCGGGTAATGCCCAGATGTTCCAGATCGGCCCCCGTCATGCCGCCAACTTTTTGCCACCATGCGTCAGGGACAAGATAGAGATCTTCCGGCCGAACCAGGTTGCCAACTCCACTGCGCTCATGCGCCTCCACCACACGAGTCCAGAAGCGATCGAATTCAGAGCGCAGCAAGTCGGGTTCATCGAGCAGCACGGCGGCGCGCGGCAGAAGATCGAACACACTCTGATCGGCTCCGGCCACGGGCGCGTAAAACTCCCAACCGGGGAATACGGTGACCCCTCCCGACCGAATCGCCGCTTCGACAATCTCTTCGTTTCCGGTGATGCGCTTGCCCGAGAGGCGCGTGTGGATTGCGCCCAGCAACTGTTCATTGACCGGAGTCTCGGTGAGTGGAAGCAGCAAAGCTTCGTCGAGCGGGTTGGATGAACGCTGGGAGGTGGGATCAAACCTGCGAATGGAGTCGACTTCGTCCCCAAAAAATTCGATACGCACGGGCCGTTCAGCTTCCGGCGAGTAGACGTCGAGGATGCCGCCGCGCACGGCATATTGACCCGGCATCTCGACGACGTCGGCAGACGAGTATCCAACAGTGTTGAGATGGGCGAGAAGATTGTCGAGATCAAACGATTCGCCCCGCCGTAGCGTGCGCGCCAGCTCAGTGTAGTAATTGGCGGAACGCAAGCGGATTGCGGTGGCGGCGATGGGCGTGACCACGATCGCTGCCTTGCCAGTCGCGATCTTCCAGAGAGCCGTGGCGCGTTCTTCCTGCAGTTCCGGATGCGGCGAGAGATTCTGAAAGGGAAGGACGTCGCGCGCAGGCAAAGAAACAACGGCCTCGGGATCGCACGCGGACGTAAGCTCGCAGAAGCCCTGCAGGACCGGAATGAAGTCTTCCACAGTACGGTTGTCGTTCACGACCAGAATGAGCGGGCGTTCGGCTGCGCGCTGGAAAAGCACGAGCAGCAAGGCTTTTGCTGTCGGGGACAATCCAGACACACGAAGCCGCTCCGTGCCCTCTTTCAGGTGGGAGGCTGCACGCGCGAATCCGGGAAGAGTTTCCACGCCCGCGAAGAGTTCGCGGACGAAGGGAAGAAGCATGCAGATTGATTTTAACAGGAGTGTGGCAGACCGCCGCGCGGGCTCAGGCTGGCTGAAGTTCGCGCGCAACGTCACTGATGTAAGGCTCATGTACGAACTTGAGGTCCCCCCGTTCCACCAATGCTCGAGACGCGGTTAGATCGTCCGGACTAAGCCAACAGCCCTTGGCATCCTTCGCGCCGTTTGACAGCACTCCAGATTGAGACCAGATGGTCTTCGCATGGAGCTTCAAGGCGAGATCGGAGATGCCGGGGAGTTCGCCCAGGGGGCGATAGGAGTAGACCAGATCAACCCGCTCCGGAGCGCGCCCGGTGCTTCGAGCGACTACCGCATCACCTTTCAATTCGTAGGCGGAGAAATCTTCCGGGCCGGGTCCACCGCGAACGATGACCTCAAATCCCGCGCGGACGAGCGACTCGGGCACATCTTTGCTCGGCCAGTCGATGACGAGTATCGTCCGAACGGATTGCAGGATTTCTCGTGCGGTCATAGGCGCTCAGAATAGAGTCAAACCGCTGCACTGTCAAAAACGCGACCTGCAGTTGACTCGTTTCGCGGAAATGCTTGCCCAGTCTATTGCACCGTGACTTTCACGGTTGCCGTGGTGCGCCCGTAAGCGTTCGTGCCCGACAGCGTGTACGTGGTCGTAGCTGTTGGCGCAACGATCACGCTGCTACCGCGAATCGCTCCTACTTGCGGCGAAACTACGGAATACGAGGCGCCATCGACACTCCAGCTAAGAGTAACCGGCTGTCCTGCGGAGACGGTCGCAGGATTGGCCGTGAAGCTGTTGATGACCGGCAATGGGCCGGTTGGGACATTCGACGGCGTGTAGAGCGGACTGATCTGGATGACCTCAAATGCGGAGGCAGGGACGGTTTTCAGGCTGGCCAGATCATTATTGTCCCAACGATTGTCCGGGTCGCCGCTGATGTAAATCGAACTGCCGTTATCAGCCAGGATCATGCCGTATTTCTGCAGGGCCGCAAGAATGACTTTTGACTGCGGCGAAAATTTCGAAATATCAAATGAGGACTTCAGGCGCAGACGCATGCCCATGGGCGCTGCATAGGTTTTGGTCGAGTTCCCAGCCCAGTGCGAGGCAGGCGGCGTGAAAGCGTTTTGCGTGTACTTCACCGTGTAGCGGAGGGCATGGTGAATGGCGCCACTGGCGACCTCATCGTAACGGGCCAGGCCCGGAAAGATGGGAAGGCCGGCGGCGTCCGCAGACGTCCAGGTATAAGGGCGCTGCTCATCGTTGAGGAGATCCCACACGGCGCCGGACGCGGCGTTCCAGCTTCCGTTCTTTTGAAGATAAGACGAGTAAAGCTCATACAGCCAGCAGTTGTCGCGGTCGAGCACAAGAACATGGCGATCGCCATTACCCGGGTTGGGATAGCCTTCGATGGGCGCGTTCTTCGGGACTGGCATGGGGCCGGGATCGCTTTCGTTTCCGTACGCCGTGTATTTGATTCCCACGAATGGGGATCCGCTGACCACAATGTACGGGATGCCAATCGTCTGTCCCGCGTACTCGCCCGCGCCAAAGTCAGGGTGCAGTGGCGTGGTCGTGCCGATGACGTTGATGTAGTTCTGCGAATTGGGATCGACGGGCGCAGAGGAAATGTCCTGGTTCCAGAGATTGTTGGCAGGAAACGGAATGAAGCCATGCAAGCTGGCGCCGCGGCCAAGGCTCATTTGCGAGCAGGATTGCGCGGCGGCATGGGTCGCGAACATAGACAGGAAGAAGGCGACGATGCCGAGAAATCTTCTCATAGGGGTAATCTACGCCGCTGAATCCGCGCAGAAAAAATGAGATGGGCTAGAACTCCGGCCAACGATTTCGGCGCTGTGTAGTGCAAGCTCTTGCTCCTCTTGTCTTCCCGAACGAAGTGAGGGACCTGGGTTTTCGCACGTGCCGGCCAAGACTCATTCCTCGCTTCGCTGGAATGACAAAGTAGCCTACTAGACGGCTACGTGCTTAGGCCCGTGCTTCATTCGATCCGCCTGCCATAGAATGTGGTAGGGATTCGCAAAAAGTTCTTGACACCGGTTTCTTCGGGGTATATTTAACCTAGTAGTTATTTAACTGATAGGTTCACCACGAATGATCGACCGGCTTAGCGAGACTTTCGGGGCATTGGCAGACCCGACGCGACGAGCGATTCTAGGGCGCCTGGCATCGGGCGAGGCTTCGGTCACCGAGTTGGCCGCGCCGTTTGATATGAGCATGCCCGCAATTTCCAAGCATCTTAAGGTCCTTGAGAGGGCGGGACTGATTACGCGAGGCCGCGAGGCGCAGTGGCGGCCTTGCCGGCTGCAGGCCGCCCCCCTGCAGGATGTGGCGGGATGGATAGAGCACTATCGCAAGTTCTGGGAACAAAGTTTCGACCGGCTCGACGACTATCTGCGCGAGTTGAAATTAAAAGGGGCAAAAAAAGAAAAGGAGAAAATGCATGGCCGCAAACAACGCAAGGATTAACGCCGCGACGGATTCGTCGAAATGGGATCTGGTCATGACGCGGGTGTTTGATGCTCCGCGAGAACTCGTCTTCAAAGCATGGATCGAGACAAAACACGTGGCGCAATGGTGGGGCCCGGCGGGGTTCACGAATCCGGTCTGTGAAGTGGATGCACGCAAGGGCGGCGCGATTCGCATCCACATGCGTGCTCCGAATGGCGTTGTGTATCCGATGACCGGAGTGTTTCAAGAGATCGACGAGCCCGGGCGCCTGGTCTTTATCAGCAGCGCGCTCGATGAAAAGGGCAATTCCATGTTCGACATCCTGAACACTGTAACGTTCGAAGATCAGCGCGGCAAGACGACGCTAACTCTGCAGGCACGCGTCATCCAGGAGACCGCGGTGGCGCCGCAGTACCTCAAAGGCATGGAGTTGGGTTGGAGCCAGAGCCTCGATCGACTGGCAGCGCAAGTAGCGAAGATGCAAGGCCAGAAGGGGATTCACTCGGCAAACGGCTGAGTTTCCCGTCAGGTTCCGCATTTCTGCCCGCACCCGGCAGAAGTCGGCCTGCATCTAACGGTTTTCATTTCAGTTTAGCGGAGCAACCGAATGCAAGCAGCCCAACCCTCGAAGGCAACGTTATGGACCAGTCGCGTGATGAGCGCGCTGCCCGTGTTATTGGTTCTGATGGGGAGCGTGATGAAATTGCTGAAGCTCCAGTCTGTCGTAGAGGGCTTCGTCCGCGCGGGAGTTCCCGAGCGCCTCATCATCCCCGTGGGAATTATCGAACTCCTGTGTGTGGTGGTGTACTTAATTCCGTCGACCTCGGTCCTCGGGGCGATCCTGATGACGGGATTGCTGGGCGGAGCGACGATCACGACGCTAAGGATAGGAGATCCAACGTATCCCATGCCGGTGATTTTAGGAATGTTGGCCTGGGGTGGATTGTACTTGCGCGACTTGCGGCTGCGTGAATTGATTCCGTTGCGAAAAAATTGAGCTTGAGTTCAGTTTTCAGCCACGGAACAACGGCCGCGTAAGACACGTGGGGCCGCCGCTCCCGTTGATGCACAATTCAGAGCCGGGAAAGGTGCGCACGTCAAACCCGGCGTCACGAAGGCGCGCGTTGGTCTTGTGATTTTCTTCGATTGCCAAAAGGCGATTCTTCCCTAAGGCAAGCACGTTGCATGCTAGCGTGTCACGTTCCGAGGAATCGATCTCGATAAACCTGAAACCGCGTCCCCGCAGCAACTCGACTGTTTCCACCGCAAGCCACGGAAGATCGACCAGCACGGTGTGTTCATCGAGCAGGCTCATCAA
>Ga0075030_100002602_pt1 | contig 16398 bp, 14 predicted proteins | sample LitLauG_LLR_2012_FD_71393 | JGI IMG/M metagenome (GOLD analysis project Ga0075030, IMG submission 71393) | Freshwater sediment microbial communities from Pennsylvania, USA - Little Laurel Run_MetaG_LLR_2012 | ecosystem: Environmental > Aquatic > Freshwater > Creek > Sediment | place: USA... | reverse complement strand
GGAAGGTGAAACGAACCCGGCGCCCGTAGACTTATCCACAACCGAGTAGCAGAATCATCCTATAACCAGTGGCCCAGATTTACTCCGGAATGCTGGCCTAGTATGACGGCGGAAAGAACAGTCCTTGGGGCTGGATTCGTAAAAGACGTTGGAAGTTTCCGCGAGGCACGTCTCGTCGATCAACCATTCGCGTCCGTGCCACTTCGCGATCAATTCTTCCGGTGCCAAGGGCTTGGCCTCTCCGTCCTTGTTCTCCAGAACAATCTTGTTGGTTACCGTCTGTTTCATGATCGTCCAGGCGTTTCCCGTCGCCTGGCACAAGAAGCGCAGCCCCTTCCTAAATGCAAAGCGTTGCATCGCCACCTCCCGAGAAGTTCTTGAGCCAGACAAGCGCTTCGTCGGTCAGCGCCTTTTCGAAATCGATGCGCAAAGAATTCATGGCAATCAAATGCAGGACTTTGGCTTCGCCGCCGAGGCGTTCCGTTGCTTCGCGAAAGGAACAGGCGCCTGTCGGACCAATGGCAAGGTTGAGTTCGCATTGGCTGGGAACCCGACGGTCAGCCTTCGCGTGTTCGCGCACGCGCTTCACGGTCGAGAAGCGCGGTTCCGATCGGATGGTTTCGTCGGTCCAAATGCGAAAGAGCTTTCCCTGGCGCTCGTAATGCTGTGAGACCGCACGGAGCTTCGCGTGCGTCTTGGCCTTGCGCAGCTTTGACTTGGGCTTGACTTCGATGTCGACGACGACGTTCGTGGTGGTCTCGACGCGGAAGTCCGGGTAGTAGTCGTGCGGCTTTCCCTCCTCGTCGTAGTACGTCACCCGCTCGGGTTGCTCGCGGATGGTTCGAACGGTAGGAAGGACGTCAAGAACTGCGATGGCGTCTCCCTCCAAAATTGACTCCGCGCGAATCATTCGCGCTTCCTTGATGCTTGGAACCTTGCGGCGGAATTTTTTCCCGGTCCGCGTCACCGGATTTCGTACCGGCACGTAGCTCGTATCCCTTGGCATTCCTAGCTCCTTCGTCTCTTCTTGGGCAAAGGCTGGCCTATGGCGCATGCTTTGCACCAAAAAATTGCTTACTTCGTCGGAACAAGGGCGTAGCGACTGGTCTGGTTTAGGCAAAGTTGTGCCTGGACCAGTTGCGCCTGACCCTTGAGGTGGAAGAAATGCGGGGGGGGGAGCGGTTGACTCGCCAAACGGGCGCGCGGATACTCGCAATACTTCCTGTGCCACCAGGAATATCTAGACGCTGTTCGGAAGAGCCGCCCGGTCCCCACCGCGCGGCTTTTTCGTTTTTTACATTTCGGCGTCCTCCTCGTTTCTCTGCTCCCTACCGAGCTTTGGTATCAGCAGTTCCAGCAGGGACACGTCTTCCTCTTCTAGGGGCATGCGTTCCAAGAGCCGGAGGAGAATGCTTCCGCCCTCTAGAGAGACCGGCCCGGCGTTGATCGCTTGCCGTATGGCAATGACCTTGAGCGCCTGGTACAGCCGGAGTCGTTCCTTTTTCGTGGCGTCCATTGCCTTGAGCAGCCGGTCGAGGACCTGACTCGATGGCGCGTCTCTTCTTCCGCCCTCCAATCCAGCGACGTACGAGGCCGTCACGCCGGCATTGGACGCGAGCGTCTTCTGGCGCATCCTGCGCCTCCGACGCATCTGAAAGAGAAGTTCTCCAAATTCCTGGGACATGATTTTTGCCACTGCGGCCGCTTATTTGTGAACCACGACAGATTTTGGCCAGCGATTTCGTTCTTGTCGAAGTAGAGTTGCTTCAGTAGCTTTGTCGCCGAATGATTTCCGGGCCTTGGGCGGAGTTGCCGGGGCGACGACAAATTGCAGAGGGGTAATAGATGACGCGTCGCGCTGTGCGTAGGACGTTGGCGGATGAGTGGCGTACCTATCTGTGGGCGACCCGTCTTGTCCAGGAAACCGGACTTGAGCCTATTGAAGTGCAGCGCCGACTCTGGAAGCTGCGCTTCCCGGGCGAGCCCGAAGGGGATGCGACGAGCTTTTTCACGCAATACCTTCATGGGACGACTGTCGCACGCCTGGTTGTTCAGCGACAGGAGACCGCGAGTTGGGTTCTTCTTTCCGAACGACTGGTCCGCGGTTCGGTGGAGACGTTTCTCCATCCGGCATTTGATCTGTTCGAGGAAATCGAATTACGTGACAATCCAGAACGGGCGAAGGAGCGCTTCGTCGAACGCATCAATGACGAGATGCTGACGGGGCTAAGGAAATTTCGGGATGGCAGCGATGCAGACGCAGTTGTTCAGCGGCTGACGAGCTATTCGCGACTGCAGAGAGCGCGGCTCGCGCTGATGCGTCTGTCGACGGGGATGGAGCGGCATCCCTTTGGCTTCATCGGGACACCAGATGGTTTTCTGTGCGTACGTGACGAGGCTAGCGCGGATATTGAGCTTAAGTACGTTCGCAAGGATATCGATGCGTTAACCTCGATCGGGATCTACCTGGCCATGTATATAGAGGCGGGCGAATGCGATGCTTATGATCGCCGTGATCAAATCGCGGAAGAACTTGACTCGTTCCTTGAGTCTTGGGAGGCGAGCGAGCATGCGCCCACGTTCGCCTCGCAGTTCGCTGAGATCCTGCGCGGCGACTTTGAGAGGCGCATTTGCGCGAGCTACGATCCGTTTGAGGAGGCGTTCGCGTGGCGGTACGGAGTCGAGGCTTCCGTTCTAGCGACGTCGTCAGCCGTCGCCACGTCAAACGGCAAGCGGGAGACTGCCGATGCGCTGCGGTCGAGTTCAGAGGGGTTACGGAATTCGGTTGGCAACCTTCAGGTCAATTCGTTGAAATCCCTGAAGTGGTGCGAATTGCTGCGGGGAGCGCGCGCGTTCCGTAAGCTTGACGTTCCCGCCCCGAGGCAGCAATCCAGTCTCTACATTAGGAGGCCTGGAGTTTCGGCGGGCAGCCCTAATCCGCGGGAAAAGAATGCCGGCGGAAAGTAGTCTGCGCCCTGGGGCGCTCCGCGCGACGGTGGAAGACGTGGGGCGGTGACGTTCGCTAGCGGGAGGTTCTCGGCCAAGTTGCAAATGCTGAGAATGATTGCAACTATTCTGAGAACCTACACTCAGATATCAATGTTCCCCGCCGACAGGGCGTTCTCTTCTATGAAAACGCGGCGCGGTTCAACCTCGTCGCCCATTAGTGTGGAGAAGATGGCGTCGGCACCGATGGCGTCCTCGATCTGCACCTTGAGCAGGCGCCGCACCGCCGGGTCCATCGTCGTTTCCCATAGCTGCGCGGGATTCATTTCACCCAGGCCCTTGTAGCGCTGCTTGGCGACGCCGCTTTCGGCCTGCGCGAGCAGCCATTCCATCGCGGCGCGGAAGTCGCGTGCGGGGGCCTCCTTGGCGCGCTCGCCTTCGCCGCGCGCCACGCGAGCGCCTTCGGTGAGCAGTCCGCGAAAGACGCCGGCAGCGTTGTGCAGGGCCGCGTAGTCGGCGCCGATGAGAAAGTCGGCATCGATGGTGGAGGTTTTCCAGTTGCCGTGCTGGCGGCGTTCGATGCGCAGGCGGTGGCGGTCGGATCGCTCGTCGCGCTGCGCCACGACGGTGATGCCGCTGCCTTCGGTGGCTTCCAGGGCGGCGGCCAGGGCGAGTGCGCTGGCTTGTGCAGCCTCGGCGCTGCCGAGGTCTATGGTGACTCCGTTGAGAACCGCATCGAGGGCGCCACGGTCGATCACGCGCGCCAGGCGGTCTACGACGGTGGCGGCCAGCAGGTACTGGCGGGCAAGGTCCCCCAGGGCGTCGCCGGTGATGGGCTGGCCGGCCTCGTAGGCCTGCGCACTGGGGTAGAGCCGCGCGCCATCCAAGGCCAGGCGCAGCATGTACTGGGCGAGGTCGGCGTCGTCCTTGATGTAGGTTTCGGCCTTGTGGTGCTTGACCTTGTACAGCGGCGGCTGCGCGATGTAGATATGCCCGCGCTCCACCAGCTGGGGCATCTGGCGGTACAGCAGGGTGAGCAGCAGGGTGCGGATGTGCGCGCCGTCGACATCGGCATCGGTCATGATGATGATGCGGTGGTAGCGCAGCTTGTCGACGTTGAACTCGGGACCGATGCTGGTGCCCAGCGCCGTGATGAGCGTGGCGATCTGTTCTGAGGCCACCAGCCGGTCGAAGCGGGCGCGCTCCACGTTCAGTACCTTGCCGCGCAGCGGCAATATGGCCTGGAACTTGCGGTCGCGGCCCTGCTTGGCCGAGCCGCCGGCCGAATCGCCCTCGACGATGTACAGCTCGCACTTGGCGGGATCGCGTTCCTGGCAGTCGGCCAGCTTGCCGGGCAGGTTGGCGCCGTCGAGCAGCCCCTTGCGGCGGGTCATGTCGCGGGCCTTGCGGGCGGCCTCGCGCGCGCGCGCGGCGTCGATGATCTTGCTGCAGATCGCGCGGGCGTCGGCCGGCCGCTCCTGCAGATAGGCCTCCAGGGCCTTGGACACCACTTCTTCAACGGCCGGTCGCACCTCGGAGGAGACCAGCTTGTCCTTGGTCTGCGCGGAGAACTTGGGCTCGGGCACCTTCACGCTCAGCACGCAGGTGAGGCCTTCGCGCATGTCGTCGCCGGTGGTCTCGACCTTGGCCTTCTTGGCGAATTCGTGTTCCTCGATGTACTTGTTGATGACGCGCGTCATGGCCGCCCGCAGGCCGGTGATGTGCGTGCCGCCGTCGCGCTGCGGGATGTTGTTGGTGAAGGCCAGCAGATTTTCGCTGTAGCCGTCGTTCCACTGCATGGCCACCTCGACGCCGACGCGCGTGCCATTGGCGCCGGCAGGCGAGGAATCGCCGCTGGCGGTGAAGGCGTTGTTGTGCAGCGCTGTCTTGTTCTTGTTGATGTACTCGACGAATCCGCGCACGCCGCCCGAAAAGGCGAAGTTCTCTTCCTTGCCGTGACGCTGGTCCACAAGGCGGATGCGCACGCCGTTGTTGAGGAAGGACAGCTCGCGCAGGCGCTTGCTGAGGATTTCGTAGTGGAACTCGACCAGCCCGAAGATTTCCTCGTCCGGCAGGAAGTGCACCTCGGTGCCGCGCTTATCGGTGTCGCCCAGGACCCGCAGGGGCGAGACCTCGACCCCGTTGACGGTTTCGACGATGCGGTTCTGCACATCGCCCTGCTTGAACTCCACCTGATGGGTCTTGCCGTCGCGGCGCACCGTGAGGCGCAGCCACTTGGAGAGCGCGTTCACGCAGCTCACGCCCACGCCGTGCAGGCCGCCCGAGACCTTGTAGCTGTTCTGGTTGAACTTGCCGCCGGCATGCAGCTCGGTGAGCGCGATTTCGGCAGCCGAGCGCTTGGGTTCGTGCTTGTCGTCGAACTTGATGCCGGTGGGTATGCCGCGGCCGTTGTCGACCACGGAAATGGAATTATCGGTGTGGATGGTGACGATGATGTCATCGCAGTAGCCGGCGAGGGCCTCGTCGATGGAGTTGTCCACCACCTCGAAGACCATGTGGTGCAGGCCGGTGCCGTCCTGCGTGTCGCCGATGTACATGCCGGGGCGCTTGCGCACCGCTTCCAGGCCCTCGAGGATCTGGATGCTGGCCGCGCTGTAGTCGGCATTCGAGGCCGTGCCGTTGCCGCCTGCGCCAAGTCGGTCGGCGGCATCCATGGCGCTGTTGGCGGCACTCATGGGCACGGGGCCCTCGGGGACGCTGGCGCCCGGGTTGGTATCGGTCGGTTGCTCGGGATAGTCGCTCGGCACTGCTGACATTCGTGGTGGACCTTTTAAGGATTTCTGGCTGCCGGACTGAAGCTGCGGCGGGCGGGTGCGGCGCGCGCCCCGCGGCCGCGCTCAGATCCGCATGGGCATGACAACGTACTTGAAGCGATCCGAATCGGGCAGGGTGATGAGCGCGCTGCCCAGCGCATCGCCCAGCGAGATGCGGATCTTCTCGGCCTTGAGGTTGGTGAGGACGTCGAGCAGGTAGGTGACATTGAAGCCGATGTCCAGGCTCTCGCCCTCGTAGTCGATCTCGATCTCCTCGAGCGCCTCTTCCTGGTCGGTGTTGGTGGAACTCACCTTGAGCGCGCCATTGGTGAGCACCCAGCGCACACCCTTGAACTTGTCGGTGGTGAGGATGGCAGCGCGCGTCAGCGCCTGCATGAGTTCGTTGCGGTCGATGACGAAGGTCTTGGGGTTGTTGGCGGGCACGACCTTGACGTAGTCGGGAAATTTGCCCTCCACGAGCTTGGAGACGAGCTCGATCGAACCGAAGGCAAAACGCACCTGGTTGGTAGCCACCTGGATGCGCACTGGTTCATCGCCGTCGGGCAGCAGGCGGCTCAGTTCGTGGACGGTCTTGCGCGGAACGATGACATCGATGGAACCCGTGCTGTCGGCACGTTCGAACTCGCACAGGGCGAGGCGGTGGCCGTCGGTGGCCACGCCCCGCACCCGCGTACCCTCGATCACCAGCAGCATGCCGTTGAGGTAGTAGCGGATGTCCTGTGCGGCCATTGCGTAATGGACCATCGACAGCAGGTACTTGAGCGAGGACGCGGGAATGGTGAAGTCGACCGCGGCGGGCGCCTGGGCAACCGCGGGGTATTCCTCGGCAGGCAGGGTCTGCAGGTGGAACTTGCTGCGCCCGGCCTGGATGGAGAGCTTGCGGTTGGCGTAGGCCAGCTGCACTTCCACGTCGGGCAGGGCACGCAGGATATCGACGAGCTTGCGCGCCGACACGGTGGTGGCTCCCGACTCCTTCCCGGCCTCGAATTCGGCACTTGTCTGGATCTGGATTTCGAGGTCGGTGGCCGTGAATGACAACCGGTCACCCTCCCGCCGCAGAAGGACGTTGGCAAGGATGGGCAGCGTCTGGCGTCGTTCGACGATGCCGCTCACCACTTGCAACGGCCTGAGCACCGTATCGCGGGGCGCTTTGACGAGTTGCATCTTTTATATCCTCTTCGTAGTAGTAATTAATAGAGCAGGGGCGAATCTGGGGATAAGCCCGAAAAGGGCTCTTGCGCCAGATGCTTGGCCCTGCACAAAGCCAGTGGACAAGCGCACTGGCTGCACACATAAAGCGCGGGACAAGTCGGGACAACTTTTGGCATGCGGCCGTACGGGGCAAAGTTGTTGACGGTTGTCCCCAGCCGGATTGCGGTTACCCACAGGCTTTGCGCCGGCCCCGGCGGGGTCGGCGCGTCGCGCAAGACCCCGGCCCGGCGCAGCGCGTTGCCGCACGCCGATGCTCCGGTTACGGTGGTTGGCGGACATGGCGATTCAGCCCTTGAGCGTCTGTTCCAGCACGTGCAGTGCGTGGTTGAGCACCGCGTCCTTGGAACGGACGTCGGCAATCTTGCGTACGGCGTGGAGCACGGTGGTGTGGTCGCGGCCGCCGAAGAGCTCACCAATCTCGGGCAGGCTCTTCTGGGTCATCTCCTTGGCAAGGTACATGGCCACCTGGCGCGGCGCCGCGATATTGCTGGGGCGGCGCTTGCTGTACATGTCGGAGACTTTGATCTTGTAGTAGTCGGCCACCGTCTTCTGGATGAGCTCGACGGTAACCTGGCCGGTGCTGGCCGACAGCAGGTCTTTGAGGGCTTCGCGGGCAAGCTCGACGGTGATGGCACGGCCGTGGAATTGGGCAAACGCCAGCACCTTGCGCAACGCGCCTTCGAGTTCGCGTACGTTGCTGCGCAGGTTCTTGGCGATGAAGAAGGCGACGTCCTCGGAGATGTCGGCGCCTTCGACTTCGGCCTTTTTGAGCAGGATGGCCACCCGCATTTCCAGTTCGGGCGGCTCCACCGATACGGTGAGGCCCGACGAAAAGCGCGACACCAGGCGGTCTTCGATGTCGCGCAGTTCCTTGAGGTAGATGTCGCTGGTGATGATGATCTGCTTGCGTCCGGCTACCAGCGCCTCGAAGGCGTAGAAGAATTCCTCCTGGGTGCGGCTCTTGCCGGCGAAGAACTGGATATCGTCGATGAGCAGCAGGTCGAGCGAATGGTAGTAGCGCTTGAATTCGTCGAAAGCCTTGCGCTGGTAGGCGCGCACGACGTCGCTGACGTATTGCTCGGCGTGGATGTATCGGACCTTGGCATTGGGCCGGCGCGCCAGTATGGAATTGCCCACGGCATGTATCAGGTGGGTTTTGCCCAGGCCCACGCCGCCGTAGAGAAAGAGCGGGTTGTACGAGCCGCCGGGGTTCTCCGCGACCTGCATGGCGGCGGCGCGCGCCAGCTGGTTGGCCTTGCCAGTGACGAAAGTGTCGAAGGTGAGCGCGGGGTTGAGTCGCGCCCGCTCCAGGCTGTCGGGCGAGGTGGCGCTGGTTGCGGGGCGCGCTTCCGGTACTGCACGCACGCCGTCGATGTGCTGGCTTTCTTCTTGCGGTTCGGCTTCGTCGTCTTTGAGGGCTTCGGCCACTTCGGCGCTTTCAACCTCGAAGAGCACGTTGACGGGGCGTTGCAGAACCGTGGACGCTATGGCCTGGATGCGGCCGCCGAACTGCGCGCGTATCGCGTCGAGCTTGAGGCGGTTGGGCGCCCGCAGATGAACGTCGCCCGTGCTGGCGTCGAATTCGATTGCCTTGAGGGGTTTGATCCACGCGGCAAATTGCTGGGGACTCATTTCGCGCTCAAGCTCGCGCGAACAATCTTGCCAGAAGCTGAGCATTCTTCGTGTAACCCCGCCGCGACCATCGTCCGGCGCGTGACCGGCGTTGGTGACATTTGTTATGTACGTTCCCGACCTGGGCGGGGCTGCCTGCCAAGCTTCCCAGGACCGGGCCCCGTTCCTGCGCCCTTTTTGCCGGCGCGAAGGGTCGATTGTAGCCGTGTGCGGGAAAGTTATCCACAAGCCGGAGCCAGAATTTGCAGCCGCGGCGTACTTTGTAATGCCTTTATTTTCAATACAGATTTTGATAGTAAGTAAACGCTTTTAGGGGGTCGCGCGCCGTCTGGCGGCTCGCGCCGCCGCGGGATTTGGCGAGCGGCACAGCAGCGCCCGCGCGGCCGGTTTGGCAACCCCGATTCGGTATAGCGTTTGACGAACCCACCGGTTTTCGCGTCTAATAGCAGGCTTTTCGCTTGCCCAAGAACCCGACGCGCATCGTGCGCCACGGGGTGGATATTTCCGCCGGGTTGGCGTGCAGTTTCGGGGAATCCACATGTCCACCAAACGTACCTATCAGCCCTCCGTCGTGAAGCGCAAGCGCACGCACGGCTTTCGCGAACGCATGAGCACCCGCAGCGGACGCGCAGTACTCAATGCACGCCGCGCCAAGGGCCGCAAGCGCCTCGCTGTCTGACACGGTGTTGTCCGGGCGCTGCTCCTGGGGCAAGCGGCAACGCCTGCTCCGCGCGCCCGAGTTTGCCGCTTTCCTTGCGCCCCAGGCGCCGTGGCGTGCAGCGCGCCGATGGCTCGCCATGAGCGTCATCTCTCCCGTTGCATCCCCACCGACCGCCGGCGCGGCTCGCTTTGGCCTTACGGTATCGCGGCGCCAGGCGTCGCGCGCGGTCGCGCGCAACACCGTGCGTCGCGTCCTGCGCGAGGCCGCGCGACTGCAGGCCCCGGCGCTGGAGCAGGCGCTGGCGGGTGCCAGCGTCGATATCCTGTTTCGCCTCAAGGCGCCGCTACCCGAGCCGGCTGCGGCCGGATGGGGCATCGTCAAGGCACAACTGCGTCGCGAGGCCGACAGCCTGCTGGAGCAGCTGCTGGGCCAGTTGCGCTCGGGCGATATGGCCACTGCGCTTGCGCAGGCAGCCCGGCAATCGCTGGCACAATCCGCGCGTAAGCGCGGCGCTGCCGGTACCCCGGAACGCGGCGCCCTTGCCGCAGCCGGGCCGGCGGGGATCCCCGAATGAAGCGCCTGTTTATCCTGGCCCTGCGCGGGTACCGGTATTTCCTGTCGCCGTTCATGGGTAACCAGTGCCGCTTCGCACCCACCTGCTCGGTCTACGCGATAGAGGCGGTAGAGCGGTTCGGCCCGTGGCGCGGCGGCGTGCTTGCCGTGCGGCGCCTGGCGCGCTGCCATCCCTGGCATGCGGGCGGCTGGGATCCGGTGCCGGAAAGGGCTGTACCGGGCGTTGCGTCGGAGGCCGCGGGCAACGCGCCGCTTGAATGCGGCGGCGTGTCCCGTCACCGCCCCTAGCGGGCTGAATGCGAATGGCGCCGGCGCACAGCGTGCCGGCGCCGGAATTTTTTGTTGGAGATTTGGCGGACCATGGACTTTCAGCGCGTGATCATCGTGATGGTGTTTACCTTCTCCGCAGCATTGCTGTGGGATCGCTGGGAGATCTCTCAGGGCCACCCCGCAACCTTCTTTTCGGTCGGCAATCCGAGCCCCGCCTCCGCGGCCAAGACCGCGGACCCGGGCCAGCCGCTCCTGCCTGGAGCTACCCAGCCGGTGGTTCCCGATGCCGGGGCTATCGCCGGTGGCTTGCCGGGAGTTGTGCCTGCCGGTGGCGCCGATGGCCGCGTTGCCGGCAGCGACGGCAAGCCCGTGGCTGCTGAAATGGTGCACGTCGAGACAGACACCGTGCGCGCCGACTTCGATGCCCAGGGCGCCGTGCTGGTCCGCGCCGAACTGGTCCAGCAGCACGGCGCAACGCAGTGGACCGCGCAGGGACTGGCCGGCTTTGTCACGCGCACGACGCCCTTGCCCGAGGAACACGTCGTGCTGTTCGACCGCAGCGCAAGCCGCGAGTACGTGGCCGAGACCGGCCTCTTCGTCAACGGCGGTGGCACCAGCGTGCCCAATCATCGCAGCACCCGCTTCACCGTCCTGCCGGGGCCGCGCGTGCTGTCCGACGGCCAGCAGGAGCTGCAGGTGCGCTTCGAGGGCGAAGCCGGCGGCGTGGTCCTGCGCAAGACTTTTACATTCCGTCGCGGGCACTACGACATCGGCGTGCGCCACGAAGTGGAGAACACCGGCAGCGCGCCGGTGGCGCCCAGCCTGTACCTGCAGATCACGCGCGACAACGGCAAGATCGGCGACGAGTCCACTTTCTACAAGACCTACACCGGCCCGGCGCTCTATACCGATGGCGAGCATTTTCACAAGATCTCGTTCGACGACATTGCCAAGAAGGATGCATTCCAGCCCAAGCCCGCCGACAACGGCTGGGTTGCCATGATCCAGCACTACTTCCTCACGGCCTGGATTCCGGCCGGCAATGCGCAGCGCGATTTCTACACCCGGGCGGTCAGCGACCGCCTGTTTGCGGTGGGCACCATCGTGCCGCTGGGCAGCATTGCCCCGGGCGCGAAGGTGGCCGAGGACGCATCCTTGTATGCCGGTCCGCAGAACCAGAAGGCGCTCGAAGCGCTGGCTCCCGGCCTGGATCGCGTGGTCGACTACGGCTGGCTCGATCCCATCGCCAAGCCGCTTTTCTGGCTGCTGGTCTTTCTCGAGGGGGTGGTGGGAAATTGGGGCTGGGCCATCGTCGTGCTGACCATACTCATCAAGATCGCCTTCTATCCGCTGGCGGCGGCCGGCTTCAAGTCGATGGCGCGCATGAAGGAACTGTCGCCCCGCCTGGCAGCGCTCAAGGAGCGTTTCGGCGACGACAAGCAGAAGTTGCAGGTCGCGATGATGGAGCTCTACAAGAAGGAGAAGATCAATCCGCTCGGCGGCTGTCTTCCCATCCTCGTGCAGATTCCCGTGTTCATCGCGCTCTACTGGGTGCTGCTGGGTTCCGTGGAGATGCGCAATACGCCCTGGATCCTCTGGATCCACGATCTGGCCACGCCCGACCCCTGGTTTGTGCTGCCGGCCCTCATGATGCTGACAAGCTGGATACAGTTCACGCTGCAGCCCACCCCGCCCGATCCGGTGCAGGCCAAGATGATGATGATCATGCCTTTTGTCTTTGGCGTGATGTTCTTTTTCTTCCCGGCAGGACTCGTGCTGTACTACGTGCTGAACAACGGCCTGTCGATACTTCAGCAGTGGCGCATCAATCAGGTCATCGCCAGCGCGGCCAAGAAGTAACCGCCTGTCCCGGGCAACGGGTTTCCGGCGCCTGGGGCGCCGGCTTGCAGGCGCGCCGCGGGGCTAGTGCTGCGACTTGATGTTGCGGCTGGCGGCCAGCTGCGCCGTGAGCGTGGCGATCTCGGCTTCCACCTGGGCGAGTTCGAGCTTGTCGCGGGCGTTGCGATGGGCTTCCTCGGCGCGCTTGAGCGCTTCGGCGGCCTTGGCTTCGTCCAGGTCCTTGCCGCGGATGGCGGTGTCGGCCAGCACGGTGACCACCTTGGGCTGCACTTCGAGTATGCCGCCGGCCACGAATACGCGCTCCTCGTCGCCGCCGGCGATCTTGATGCGCACGACCCCCGGCCGGATGCGCGTGATGAGGGGCGCGTGGCGCGGGTAGATGCCCAGCTCTCCGGCCTCGCCGGGGAGGATGACGAACTCGGCCTCGCCGGAGAAGATGGCTTCCTCGGCGCTGACGACGTCTACGTGGATGGCGGACATGAGTGCTCCCCGACTCTTTCTGGGGCCAAAGGCCCCCGACCATTTCCCCTCTCCCTCCGGGAGAGGGGGAAGGGGTGAGGGTGCATGCCCCCGGACAACCTTTCCATAGAGGCCCAAAGGCCCCCGATCACTTCATCGTCTTGGCTTTTTCAAACGCCTCGTCGATGGTGCCCACCATGTAGAAGGCCTGCTCGGGCAGGGCGTCGCATTCGCCGTCGACCAGCATCTTGAAGCCGCGGATGGTTTCCTTCAGGCTGACATACTTGCCCGGCGAACCCGTGAACACCTCGGCCACGTGAAAGGGCTGCGACAGGAAGCGCTGGATCTTGCGCGCGCGCGAAACCGCCAGCTTGTCCTCGGGCGACAGTTCGTCCATGCCCAGGATGGCGATGATGTCGCGCAGTTCCTTGTACCGCTGGAGCGTGGCCTGTACGCGCCGGGCGGTGTTGTAGTGCTCTTCGCCGATGACGTTGGGGTCGACCTGGCGCGACGTGGAGTCGAGCGGGTCGACCGCGGGATAGATGCCCAGTGCGGCGATGTCGCGCGACAGCACGACCGTGGCGTCCAGGTGCAGGAAGGTGGTGGCCGGGCTGGGGTCGGTAAGGTCGTCGGCGGGAACGTAGACGGCCTGCACCGAGGTGATGGATCCGGTCTTGGTCGAGACGATTCGTTCCTGCAGCTTGCCCATTTCCTCGGCCAGCGTCGGCTGGTAGCCCACGGCCGACGGCATGCGGCCCAGCAGCGCGGAAACTTCCGTTCCGGCCAGCGTGTAGCGGTAGATGTTGTCGACGAAGAACAGCACGTCGCGGCCTTCGTCGCGGAAGCGCTCGGCCATGGTGAGTCCCGTAAGGCCCACGCGCAGGCGGTTGCCGGGGGGCTCGTTCATCTGGCCGAACACCATCGCCACCTTGGATTCCTCCAGGTTGTCGGTCTTGACGACGCCGGCTTCGATCATCTCGTGATAGAAGTCGTTGCCTTCGCGGGTGCGCTCGCCCACGCCGGCAAAAACCGAAAGTCCCGAGTGCTGGGTGGCGATATTGTTGATGAGTTCGAGCATGTTCACGGTCTTGCCCACGCCGGCGCCGCCGAACAGCCCGATCTTGCCGCCCTTGGCGAACGGGCAGACGAGATCGATAACCTTGATGCCGGTCTCGAGCAGTTCCACGGACGGCGCCAGGTCGGCGAAGATGGGCGCGGCCTGGTGGATTTCGCGGCGCTCGTCGGACTTGATGGGCCCCACTTCGTCAATGGGGCGGCCCAGCACGTCCATGATGCGGCCCAGGGTGCCCGGACCTACCGGCACCTTGATGCCGGCGCCGGTGCCGCGCACGGCCATGCCGCGCTTGAGGCCGTCGCTGGGGCCCATGGCGATGGTGCGGACGATGCCGTCGCCCAGATGCTGCTGCACCTCGAAGGTGAGCCCCTGCTCGACGAGCTTGTTGCTCGTGTCCGGTTCCAATACCAGCGCGTCGTAGACGTGCGGCATGGCCTCGCGCGGGAACTCGATGTCGACCACCGCGCCAATGCACTGAACGATCTGTCCGTTTGCCATTATTAACCCCAGTTCAAATTCAAATCTGTTTTGCGGCCCGCCTTCGCTTCCGTTGGGAGCTACGGCGAGGTGGAAGTGCTGCCATCGCTATGCGATGGCAGCGCTGCCACCGACGATCTCGGAAATTTCCTTGGTAATGCCGGCCTGGCGCGTCTTGTTGTAGACGAGCTGCAGCTCTTCGATCATCTTCTTGGCGTTGTCCGATGCCGACTTCATGGCGACCATGCGCGCGCTCTGCTCGGAGGCCATGTTCTCGGCCACCGCCTGGAAGATCAGCGCTTCTATGTAACGCACCATGAGGTCGTCGATCACGCTGCGCGCATCGGGTTCGTACAGGTAGTCCCAGGAGTACTGCTTGCGCTCATCGGCCGACTGCTCCAGGCGCCCGGCGTCGAGCGGCAGCAGCTGCTCGAGCACGGGTTCCTGCTTCATCGTGTTGACGAATCGCGAATAGGCCAGGTACACCGCGCCCAGCCGGCCCGCCGAGTAGGCGTCGAGCAGGGGCTTGACCGGACCGATGAGCTTTTCAAGGCTGGGGCGGTCGCCCAGCTGGACCACTTGCGCCACTACGTCGCCGCCCAGCCGCTGCAGGAAGCCCAGGCCCTTGGCGCCGATGGCGCTGGCCTGGAAGCGTATGCCCTCGCTCTCCCACTTGCGAAAGCGCGCCAGCAACAGGCGCTGGATGTTGGTGTTGAGTCCGCCGCACAGTCCCTTGTCGGTGGTGACCAGGATGAGGCCCACCGGCAGGCTGCCTTCCGCGCGCGGCACCAGGAACGGGTGCTTGTATTCCGGATTGGCCTGCGACAGGTGTGCCGTTATGTTGCGGATCTTGTCGGCGTACGGGCGCAACAGGCGCATGCGCTCCTGCGCCCGCCGCATCTTGGACGCCGCCACCATCTCCATGGCCTTGGTGATCTTGCGCGTGTTCTGCACGCTCTTGATCTTGACGCGTATTTCCTTGGTGCTTGGCATGGGCTGTAACCTGGACTCGTTGCGCGGTGGCGCGGGTCGGCGGTGCTTCCTGGGGATCCTGGCGGGCGTTGCGGGCAGCAGGCCTAGTAGGCGGCGCTGGACAGGAAGGCCTTGATGGCCTCCGTGAGCAGCTTCTCGTCGTCCTTGGGCAGGTCCTTGGTGGCCTCGATGCGGTCGATCAGCGCCTTGCTGTGCAGCTTGAGGTAGTCGCGCAGCGCCCGCTCGGCCTCCAGCGCCTTGGGCACGGGAATGGCGTCGAAGAAGCCGTTGTTGACCGAGAACAGGATGACGGCCTGCTCCCAGACCTGCAGCGGCTGGTACTGGGGCTGCTTCATCAGTTCGGTGACGAGGCGGCCACGGTCGAGCTGCTTGCGCGTGGTTTCGTCCAGGTCGGATGCGAACTGGGCAAACGCGGCCAGTTCGCGGTACTGGGCCAGGGCCAGGCGTACGCCGCCACCCAGCTTCTTGATGACCTTGGTCTGGGCGGCGCCGCCGACGCGCGACACCGAGATGCCGGCATTGATGGCCGGCCGGATGCCCGCGTTGAAGAGGTCGGTCTCGAGGAAGATCTGTCCGTCGGTGATGGAAATGACGTTGGTCGGCACGAAAGCGGTGACGTCGCCCGCCTGGGTTTCGATGATGGGCAGCGCGGTCAGCGACCCGGTCTTGCCCTTGACGGCGCCACCGGTGCGCTTCTCGACGTATTCCTCGTTGACGCGCGCCGCGCGCTCGAGCAGGCGCGAGTGCAGGTAGAACACGTCGCCGGGGTAGGCTTCGCGGCCAGGCGGACGGCGCAGCAGCAGCGAAATCTGCCGGTAGGCCCAGGCCTGCTTGGTGAGGTCGTCGTAGATGATGAGCGCGTCCTGGCCGCGGTCGCGGAAGTACTCGCCCATGGTGCAGCCGGAGTAGGGCGCGATGTACTGCATGGCGGCCGAATCCGATGCGGTGGCGGCCACGATGATGGTGTAGGCCATGGCGCCGTTTTCCTCGAGCTTGCGCACCACGTTGGCGACCGTGGAGGCCTTCTGGCCGATCGCGACGTATACGCAGATCAGGTCCTTGCCCTTGGAGTTGATGATGGTGTCGATGGCAACGGCGGTCTTGCCGGTCTGGCGGTCGCCGATGATCAGTTCGCGCTGGCCGCGGCCGATGGGCACCATGGCGTCTATCGATTTGAGGCCGGTCTGCAGGGGCTGGTTGACCGACTGGCGCTCGATCACGCCCGGCGCCACTTTCTCGATGACGTCGCGCTGCTTGGCTTCGATGGCGCCCTTGCCGTCGATGGGCTGGCCCAGGGCGTTGACCACCCGGCCGATGAGCTCGGGTCCGACCGGCACGTCGAGGATGCGGCCGGTGGTCTTGACCGTGTCGCCTTCCGAGATGTGCGTGTACTCGCCCAGGATGACGCTGCCGACGGAGTCGCGCTCGAGGTTGAGCGCCAGGCC
>Ga0075030_100002600_pt1 | contig 16399 bp, 9 predicted proteins | sample LitLauG_LLR_2012_FD_71393 | JGI IMG/M metagenome (GOLD analysis project Ga0075030, IMG submission 71393) | Freshwater sediment microbial communities from Pennsylvania, USA - Little Laurel Run_MetaG_LLR_2012 | ecosystem: Environmental > Aquatic > Freshwater > Creek > Sediment | place: USA... | reverse complement strand
ATAGTGAAACCCGCGATGAGCATGAGGAAGACGGCGCCGATAAGCGAAATCGGGATCGCGACCACTGGAATGAGAACGGAGCGAAATGATCCCAGGAATAAGAAGATCACGACCACCACAATCAGCAGCGTTTCGCCGAGGGTGTGGAGCACTTCGTTGATGGCGTCCTGAATATACTCGGTCGAGTCATAAGGCACGCCGAGCTTCATCCCGGTGGGCAACTGCTGTTCGATCGCGGGGAGCGCCTGGCGCACGTTCTTGATCACTTCCAGGGAATTCGCAGTGGGAAGGACCCAGATGCCCATGAAGGTCGCCGTCTCGCCATTGAAACGGACATCCTGGTCATAGTTCTCGGCACCCAAGACCACGTCGGCAATCTCGCCCAGACGCACAACGACTCCGTTCGATTGCTTCACCACCATCTGGCGAAACTCGTCGACATTGCGCAAGTCAGTGTTCGCCACCAGGTTCACGGAGACCATGGAACCCTTGGTGCTTCCCACGGCCGAGAGATAGTTGTTCTTCGACAGAGCATCGTGCACATCGGAGGGGGAAACACCACGCGCAGCCATTTGCTCCGGTTTCAGCCAGACACGCATGGCAAAAGTGCGATTGCCCAGAATGTCCGCTTTCTGAACACCGCTGACTGCGCTGAGCTTGGGCTGCACGACGCGCGTCAGGTAATCCGTGATCTGATTCTGATCGAGATCCTCGGACGAAAATCCGATGTACATCGAGGCAAACTGAGTGTCCGCGGTTTCCAGGTCGATGACCGGAGCCTCCGCCTCCGGGGGAAGATCGTTCCGGACCTGCGCCACTTTGGCTTGGATCTGTGTCAGCGCCGCGTTGGTGTCATAGTTCAGCTTAAGGTGAACCGTGATTGTGCTCAGCCCCTGAGCGCTGTTCGATTCCATGTAGTCGATGCCGTCGGCGCTGGCAATCACGCGTTCGAGCGGCGTCGTGATGAAACCACGCACCAAGTCGGCATTGGCGCCCACATAGGTAGTCGAAACCGTCACCACGGAGATGTCGCTTCGCGGGTACTGGCGCACACTGAGCGAGCGGATCGACTGCAAGCCTGCGATCAAAATGACCAGGTTCACAACGATCGCGAGGACCGGGCGTTTGACGAACAGATCCGTAAGCTTCATACCGATATCCTCGCTCTAGCTGTCCTCGGGTTTCGGAGTGGGGTTGTTCTCAGGTTGCACCTTGTTATTGACCTGAACCGGGGCGCCATTGCGAAGTCGGAAAACCCCCGAACTGACCACCTCGTCGCCGGGATTAATGCCGGAAGTGATCGCGACCTGATCGCCTTGAGACCCCTCGATCTTCACCACCTGTTGGCGTACGCCGCGATAGGTTTTGCCTTTTGCATCTTTCATCTCCACGACAACAAACACAGAATCGCCGTAAGGGGCGTAGTTGATGGCAGAGGCTGGCAGGGGGACGACATCGCGCGCTTTGCCTACCGGCAGGTCGACTTGAACGAACATTCCGGGACGCAATTTATCTCCGGGATTCGCCATGGTGGCTTGCACTTGAATGTTGCGGGTCTGCTCGTTCACAACCGAATCCAGCGCCGTGATTCGCCCGTTGAATTCCACCCCTGGCAAATCAGTGCTGGTCACGCGCAGACCGCGTCCGAAATTGACCTTGGAGGTGTTTTGCTGCGGCACCCCAAAGTTGACATAAATAGGATTGAGAGATTGCAGCGAAACGATGGCCTGCCCAGCCGCCAGATACTGGCCCAGGTCAGCCTGACGAATACCTAAGACTCCGGAAAAGGGGGCGCGGATTGTCTTGCGTGCTATAGCAGCACGAATATCCCCGACCTGCGCCTGCGTCGCTTTCTGCTGCGCCGTGGCACTGTCGTATTCCGACCGGGCAATTACGCCCTCTTTCACAAGTTGCTGGATACGCCCGTAGTTGATCTGCGCAAGGTCGCGTTGCGCCTCCAAGCTCGCCAACTGGGCCCGCTCCTGGCGCGTGTCGAGTTCGACCAAAACATCCCCTTCATGCACCCACTGCCCGGACTCGAAATGAATCTTGTCGACGGTCCCCGGCAGGTCAGCGCTCACCGTCACCCCGTGGATCGCGGCCGTTGTTCCAATGATCGTCAAGGTTGAAGGCCAGGTGCCCCTTTGCGCCACCACGGTGGTCACGGCCGTCGGCGGGGGTTGGAAACCTGCCCCCTGCGCAATGGCCGCCTCTACTTGCCGGTATTTCAGGAATCCGAGGCCACCCAAGAGAGCGGTCACCGTAACCAACATCAGGATCATTCGTTTCGCCATGAATTCGCCCCCACTAAACAAATACAACAAGGAAATGTCTGCGCCTAAGGACCGTGTGTGACAACGTCGGAATAAGCGATCTGATATGGATTTCACCAGGCGCCGAAAGGATTCAGGGCTTCCGCATTCCTTTCTCCCTGACCTTCGAAACGGCCCGGCTTGGCCGCTGTCGGGCCCAGATCAGGGAGTTCCGGTCTTCGCCGCCAGATCCGGGGCCTCCGACGCCCAAGCAAGGCCTCTGCCGGCCGTCTCTAATCAACACACTAGCGTCGACAAGTAGGTCGCTTGACGTAATCGCTTGAGGGCACTCCTCGTCTTCGTCTCCCAGGTCCTTATTACAAGATACATTGGCTACAACCTGCTAAAGCTCCTGGTTTTTTCCGGGAAATGGAACGCTGGGTGGATGTTGTACGAAAACATGCGTCCCGCCTGGATAGTGGTGACCTGGGCACCTGGGAGAGCAGAATGGGGTGCTCCGCAGGCGAGCGGGATAATTCGAAAAGGGTGCGGCAAATGGGATTTCCTTCGTTGAGCCTGGCCGCATTTGTTCTTATGGTGGCTGGACTGTCAGCCCAGACGACTAACCAAACTGGACAAAGTCAAAGCGCCGGCGAATGCGACAACACCGCGGACATGCGCAGCCGCGAGGCGTCACGCTATGGGATAGCACAACGTGAGTTCAACGCAGCCTATCAGAACCTAATGGGGCATCTCGACAGTGGACAAAAGGAAAAATTGCGTCTGGCGCAGCGAGCGTGGATTCGCTCTCGCGACGCAAATGTTAATTTGCCGGCCAGCCCAGTACAAGGTGGTACCGTGGCGCCTCTGGTAAGGATCAGCGTCCTGACCGACATGACAAAGGCAAGAACCCTCGAACTAGACCAGAAAACACCGCCTTCGTATCCCAAAACAAAGTATGACCTCGGTTTATCGCCTTTATGCTCACGGTTCAGCCGAAAACCAATCCGGCAATGCCACTTAAGTTGGCAGGGACGCACGGGGACGAGAGTCAGATGATCCGTCCGTCGCTACTCTCTTGTTTCCCCCCGCGGTAGCCGGCTGTGTCAAGATTTTTGAGCGGTCAGGGGCACCAACATCAGGTCAGGCTTGCCTTTTCGGTGGGAATGTATTCACGTGGAGGTCCTCGGGGAACGGTATAATCGTCGCCATCAGTTGTGGGGCTTATGAGAATAAAGGAGCGGCTGGCGAACGTGTCGGTACCGGGCAGAGCAAGTCAGTTGTGCGGGAACGAAGGCCGATGGCGCCAGAGCGGGAGTTAGTAACGCAGCTTCTGCAGCAATGGGGCAGCGGAAATAAGGCCGCCCTCGACGAGTTAATGCCCATTGTTTACGAGCAACTTCGCAAACTGGCATCTCGCTGCTTGCGCGCCGAACGACCCGATCATACCCTGCGGGCGACAGCTCTAGTCAACGAGGCCTATTTGCGCCTGGTGGATGCCGATGTCGCTTGGCAAGATCGAGTCCATTTTTTTGCAGTTTCGGCTCGCATCTTGCGGCGCATTCTCGTTGACCATGCAATTGCTCATAACCGCGACAAGCGTGGGGGCGGCGCCCAGAAAATTTCGTTGGATGAGGCCGTACTGGTCGGTCCCCAGGCGCCGGCGGGGATCGTCGAGTTGGACGAAGCGCTCACGCGGCTGGCTACGCATGACGATCGCAAAAGCCAGATCATCGAGCTGCTTTTTTTCGGCGGGCTGACCTATGACGAAACTGCGGCCGCGCTCAAGATTTCTCCGGCCACAGTGCATCGCGAACTGAAGATGGCCAAAGCCTGGCTGCACCGAGAACTTTCGCAAGACCTCTCCTAGGAAAAGGTAGTGACTGACCCTTCCTCCAGTCCCGAACGCTGGCGACGCCTTGAGGCATTGTTCTATGGTGCTCTCGAGTTGAAGCCTGATGAGCGCGCCCAGTTTCTGGACCAGCGCTGCGGCGGCGACTCGGATCTGCAAAAAGAAGTAGAGACTCTTCTGGATTCTGCGGAAAAGCCTGCCGATTTTCTGGAAAAGCCTGTGCTCGAGGCGGCGCGCCAGATGATGGAGAACGATCGTCGTGAAAGCATCGCTCGTGGCACGCGCTTGGCACACTACGAGATCGTTTCCATGCTTGGAGCCGGCGGAATGGGTGAGGTTTACCTTGCTGAGGACACCCGACTGAGGCGCAAAGTTGCGCTCAAAATGCTTGCGCCAGACCTCACTCGGGATGAACGTGGTTTACGTCGCTTTGAGCAGGAAGCGTACGCAGCTTCGGCGCTCAATCATCCCAACATTCTCACTATTCATGAATTTGGGCAGGACAGTGGCCGGCATTTCATTGCGTCGGAGTTCGTTGAGGGCGTGACCCTTCGCCAGCGGCTGCAAAACGGGAAGCCCGAGCTAAATACCTCCATCGGTATTGCAATCCAGATTGCGAGTGCTCTGGCGGCTGCGCATGCTGGGGGGATTGTTCATCGCGATATCAAGCCAGACAACGTGATTGTCCGAACCGACGGAATTGTAAAGGTCCTGGATTTCGGAATTGCCAAATTGAACGCAAGGAAGGTAGGAGAGACCGCACGTCGTGGGATATCCGCCATCGCGACTTCAACTAGCGAACCTGGAACAGTACTAGGTACTGCGAGATACATGTCCCCAGAGCAGGCCCGAGGAATTGATGTTGACGCGCGCAGCGATATTTTCAGTCTGGGGGCGGTGATGTATGAGCTCGTCACCGGAAGAGTAGCGTTCGAAGGCGAGACGTCCAGCGACATCATTGCTGAAATCCTGAAGGTCGACCCTCCGTCGCCGGTCGAGTTTGCACCGGATATCCCGCATGAAATCGAGCGCATAATCAGCAAAGCGCTGCGCAAGGACCGTGAAACCCGATATCAGACAGCAAAGGACTTGCTAAACGATCTTCAGGATTTCAATAAGGAAGTGGAGTTTCAAGCCCAGCTCAGCAGGTCGGCTCGTCCTGGCGAAAGATCGAGCGGGGCGAGGAAAATCACGCCAGGAAAGCCTTCCACAGTCCGTCCTGAACCGGCAAAGCCAGGATCGGGCAGTCGCTGGCCACTCCGCACGGACTCTTCCTCTGATGGATCGGAAGCAACTTCTCCACACCAAAGGTGGCTAGCGCTCGCGGTGGTGTTGGTCGCAGTGTTGGTCATCGGCTACTTCCTAGTGAGGAAGCCGACGACGGTCCCCGTGGCGGCGCGGCCGCGCAGCCTGGCCATTCTTCCGTTTCGAAATCTCAGACAGGACCCCGCAATTGACTTCCTGGGATTCTCACTGGCGGATGCGGTCATCACCAAACTCGGCTACATCAACGCGCTTACGGTGCGTCCGTCCTCTTCTGTCGACAAGTATCGCGGTCAGGTCATCGATCCCAGAAAGGTGGCGGCAGACTTGAACGTCGACACTTTGCTCACTGGCAGTTTCATCAAAGATGGCGATGACCTGAGGATCACCACGCAATTGGTCGACGTGAGGCCGGCCAGGATTCTCTGGCAGGACGTCATCGATCTGAAGTACGACAAGTTGCTAACCGTGCAGGATCACGTAGCGCAACAGATCATCAAAGGATTGGAGTTGAATCTCTCTCCCACCGAAGCGGCAAATCTCAAGCCTGACGCCCCCATCAATGCTCTGGCTTACGAAGACTACTTGCGGGGAGTCGATCTTTACTCACTCAATCAGTTTACGGAAGCGATCCAGTTGCTGGTTAAGTCCACCTCCAGTGAACCCAACTACGCTCCCACCTGGGCACATCTGGGCCGGGCCTATACGACCAACGCCTCCCTTCGGTTCGGTGGGAGGGAGGACTACGCCAAAGCTCAGAATGCGTATGAGAAGGCGATCGCATTGAATCCTGCGTTGGTTGAGCCACGGATCTACATGGCCAATCTGCTTACCGATACGGGACGAGTAGAACAGGCGGTGCCATTGCTCAGATCCGTTCTGCAAAGTAGCCCCAATAACGCAGAGGCGCATTGGGAGCTGGGATACGCTTACAGGTTTGGCGGGATGCTGCAGGAATCGGTGGCGGAGTGTGAAAAAGCGCGGCAGAACAACCCGCAAGTCAAGGTTAATAGCTCTGCACTGAACGGCTATCTATACCTGGGTGACTATGAAAAGTTCATGCAGAGCCTGCCGGTCAACGACTCGATTTACATCCTCTTTTACCGCGGCTTTGGAGAGTACCACCTGAACAATCTTGAACAGGCGGCCAAGGATTTTGATCGTGCTTTCGAAATGGAACCTTCCCTGCTTCCGGCGTACGTTGGCAAGGCCCTTAGCTACTCGATCAAGCACGAGGGTGCCTTTGGCCTCCGGATTCTTCATCAAGCTGAGGATAAGATCGACGAACAGGGCGTGAGCGACGCGGAAGGTATTTATAAAGTCGCTCAAGCGTATGCTGTGTTGGGTGACGACGTCTCCGCCCTGCATATGCTCCGTCACAGCATCGGTGGCGGGTTCTTTTGCTACCCCTACTTTATGCGCGATCCTCTGCTGCAGAATCTTCGCAACAAAGCTGAATTCCAAGCCCTTATGAGCCAAGCCCGCCAGAGGCACGAACAGTTCAAGGCAAAGTTCTTCTGAAGCAGGTCCCGGTTACCCCTCTTTGTCAGGCGCCCGCTCGCGCCGCGATCGCCAGCCTGTCTCCCCTCGGGCCCTCTTTGTGATCCGCGCCCCTCGGCCCCTTTCACAAAACCGCCACCAAAGAAAATTTGAAGATGGTGAGGGAATCGACCTCGAAGTGTCGCTTTTATCAGTGAAGGGGAAAACAAGCCGCCCGGCGGCCGATCCCGACCATCATCCATGGCGAAACGAGGAGAACACATGAAATTCAAGACACTTGCTCTCGGCTTAGCATCCACGGTACTGGCTTGCATATCTGTGGCGGCGCAGAACTCATACACTTTCAAGACGATCAACTATCCGCACGACACTTTTACCCAGTTATTGGGCATCAACGTAAGCGATGAAATCGCTGGCTACCACAATGTCAACGACAACAAGGGCTTTACGTACACCGTGTCTACGAAGAAGTTTCACAACGAGAACTTCCCGGGCTCCGTGGCCACCCAAGTGATCGGGATCGACAAACTGGGCGGGACCTGCGGCTTCTATGTTGACAACGCCGGCGTCACCCACGGATTTCTGGATGACAACAACAGCTTCAAATCGATAGATTTCCCAGGTACGCCCTTCAACCAGTTGCTGGGCCGGAACGACAAGGCGCAGGCTGCCGGCTACTACAGCCAAACTGCAAACGGGAGCGGCCCTTTTGTTCCCTATATATATGATGCCAACGGTGGCGTCTTTGAGGTAATCACCATTCCGGGATCCGTCAGCGCGCAGGCGACTGACATCAACTTCGAGCAACAGGTCACGGGATTCTTCATCGACTCCGCCGGCACCAACCATGGCTGGTGGCTGAATGCAGGAACCTTGCTACAGCTGGATTTTCCCGGCTCGATCTTCACGCAGGCGACCGGTGAGAACAACAAGGGAATGGTCGTGGGAGTTTACCAGGACGCCGGTGGCGCAACGCACGGCTTCGTGTACAACACCCACAACGCACAATACACGTCGGTGGATGATCCCCACGGCGTCGGCGTGACCTTCGTCAACGGTATCAACGACAACGGTCAACTCGTCGGCTTCACCATGCCGAGCAGCACTACGGCATCGGGATTCCTTGCCGATCCGAAGTAGTAGGAAGTAAACAGCATCCGTTCGATCATAGATTACGCACCTAGGGATAGCGTCCCGGAGGCCTGCAAACCAGCAGCTTACGGGACTTTTTTTGGGGGGCGGTCCTCGAAACGCCCGGTCCGTCAGAGATGGCCCGGCGAGGAATCTCAGCCTGTTTACATCATCCAGCAACCGTCCGAATGCGGACATTGTGATCTCACAAGCGGACAGCCCCGGCCGTCGCGAACACTACCTTCCTTAATAGAATCAATAGCTTATCGCAGTAAACATCGGCGTAACGAGTGCTGTAACAGGAGCGACATCGAGAGAAGGTACGCATGGAATCTCTGTTACAAGACCTGCGCTCGGGCTGGAGAATGTTGCGCAAGAATCCAGGGTTCGCGGCCGTGGCGATTTTGACGATTGCGATTGGCATTGGAGCGAACACAACGATTTTCAGCTGGATTCACGGTGTGCTCATCAATGCGCTTCCAGGCGCCGGAAAGCCGGACCAAGTCGTAGCCCTGGAAGGCTTGACACCGTCCTCGGAGTGGGTGCCCACATCGTACCCTGACTTTCGGGATTTTCGTGACCGCGCCAAACAGATCGACGCCATGAGTGTGACCGTCCCGATGGCTCTGGCGGTTGGTGATGAAAGAAACATCGAGCGCACCTGGGGCGAGTTGGTCTCGGGAAACTACTTTGACCTTCTACAGGTCAAGCCGGCCTTGGGCCGATTCTTTTCTTCCACCGAACGCGGCGACGAGCAGAATGCCTATCCGGTAGTCGTGATCAGCCATTCGCTGTGGACGAGCCACTATCATTCAGACCCGTCGGTTATTGGGAGAACGGTGCGGATTAATCGCTTCCCCTATCAAATCATTGGCGTCGCACCGGAAGCTTTTCAAGGATCGATGCCGGGACTCTCCTTCGAGATGTGGGCGCCGGCAACCATGTATGGACAATTGAGCTCGACTGGCGACTGGATGTTACGGGACCGCAAGACCCGCATGTTCCGGGTTCTCGCGAGACTGGCGCCCGGGGTTACGGTGGAGCAGGCTCGCGCTGAGATGAACTCAATCGCGGGTTACCTTGCAAAGGAACACGCGAGCACAAACGAAGGCATGAGCGCCACTGCATTGGCGCTCTGGAAATCGCATTATGGAATTCAGGATTCTCTGCTGGCTCCGTTGGGCATCCTGATGGGCGCAAGCGGCCTGGTGCTTTTGATCGTGTGCGCCAATGTCGCAAATCTGCTCCTGGCCCGGGCAGTGACCCGGCGGCGAGAGATCAAGATCCGCGTCGCGTTGGGGGCTGGGCGAGCACGACTGATTCGCCAGCTTTTGAGTGAAAGTCTAGTGATCGCGACGGCAGGAGCGGTGATCGGCCTGTTGCTGACCGAGTGGTTTGGAGGATCGCTGCGGTTGATGGTGCCGGCGGCGTCGGTCCCCAATCTTGCTAGGCCACCGATCGACGGAGAAGTGCTCCTCTTCACGGTGCTTCTCGCGGTTGCGGTGACGGTGATCGCAGGCATGGCACCAGCCATCGAGTCTGCCTGGGGCAGTGTCAACGACGCGCTCAAGGACGGCGGGCGCACGGAAACATCCAGTGCCGGTTCAAAGCGCTTACGCGGCGTGTTGGTAACCTCTGAAGTGGCGCTGGCGCTGGTTGCTCTAGTCGGCGCAGGACTTTTTGTTAAAAGCTTCCAACTCGCGCGCGCGATACGCCCAGGTTTTAATCCTCAGCACGTCGCGATTTCCACCATGAGCCTCTCAGCGGCGAATTACGATGCCCACGACGCGGACTCGTTCTGCCTTCGACTGCGGCAGGCACTCGAGCGTCAACCCGGGGTTACCGCAGTCAGTTATGCAGATTATGTGCCTCTTAGCGTGAGTGCCGGATCCTGGGAAGATCTTCAGATCAAGGGGTACCTTCCCGCCCCGGGCGAGAACATGAAGATATATCGCAACCTGGTGGCGCCGGGATACTTCAACCTTTTGAATATACCGCTCGTTGAAGGCCGGGACTTCAATAATCGTGACGATTCATCCAGCCAGCCTGTAATGATTGTGAGCCAGGAGTTTGTGCGCCGCTTTATGCGCAATGGGAATCCCGTGGGCCAGCAAGTTCATGGCTGGGGACAGTGGTTCACCGTGATCGGGGTGGCCCAGGACAGCAAGATTTATCGGCTAACCGAGAGCCCATCTCCCTTCTTCTATGTTCCGATTCGCCAGATTTATCGGCCCGAGATGGGGCTCAAGTTCTATGTCCGATCTTCGGGCCCCTTAAGCGACGCCGTCGCGGCTCTGCGCCGGGAGGCGAACGCCATCGATCCAGCGGTTCCGGTTTTCGATGCAATGCCGTTGGGGGAACATATCGCGGCATCGCTCTTTGCGCAAAAAATCTCCGCCAGCCTGCTCGGTACGCTCGGTTCCGTGGCGTTGCTGCTGGCGGCAGTCGGTCTGTATAGCGTGATGGCTTACTCGGTGTCGCGGCGGACGATCGAAATTGGTGTCCGCGTCGCACTGGGCGCACGACCGCGAGACATCCTACGCATGATCGTGCGTGAGAGCCTCATACTGGCGCTACCTGGTGTGGGAGTCGGCGCCTTGCTTGCGACAGCGCTGGCACGTGTGGTGTCGCAATCGTTGGTTGAGGTCAGCCCAGGAGATCCGGTGATTTATGCCGTAGCCGTGTTTTTCACCTTATTGATCACGTTGTGCGCCGCTGTGGGTCCAGCGCGGAGCGCGGCGAAGGTCGACCCCAATGCAGCGTTGCGATGCGGGTGATATTTGTGCGCGTATGGGGTGCGTTTTTTTCTGGTGTCCCAAACACTAAGCTGCGGGGAGGGTGATGCGCATCACTGACCTGCCCGGCTCCCTGCGGTACTGTAAGTCTCAAAGTTGAACCGGCGCGCGTCGTTGCCATCCTCACCCTACATATCTCGACGCGCGCCACTCTCATTTTCAGCGTCGGGGAGGTACTCGGACAGTTACCGTTTCGGGTTAACCGACTTTGGCGCACTGGGTGACGTGCAACGATCTTGGCCAGCTGCAGGCTATCTTGAGTATGCCGTCATGAATTGACCTGTTTTGGCGCCCAGCAGATTCGTAACCTCCTCATGCAAGCGAAAGTTTAGATCCGTAAGGCTGAGTATTTCGATTAGTTCCTCGCCTTGCATCTCCTTTGCCCGATAGACGACCTCGTCGCGAGGTAATCCGATGGCCTTTGAGAGCTCACCAGCATAGATTCCATACTGGCCTGCCCCCGCAATCTCCCCGAGAATTCTGGCGTTCGTTTTCGACATGCGATCGAGCCTCCGCTTGAGTGCCTCCAATGATTTTTCAGCTGGCCAAATTGGAGCGACACCAGCATTCTCTCCCGGGGGAGGTGGTGTTGTTCTTTTTCGGGTACACCAGGTCCCGTCGACTCTCCTGACGCCAATTGGGCACGGTTTTCGTCATCGGGCAGCGTAGCAAGCCGGTCGACCGAAGCCAGAACACCACGAAAAGTAAGAACCACCAGGACGGCGCCAATGAAGGCCATCGAAACCCCGACGCTGGTTGAGGCGAACTCATTGCCGAAAAGATTGAAGTTCGTATTCGCTCGCGTGCTGCCAAACGCAAGGTAGACGCCGCCGACAAGAAGGATCGTCCCGAGCAGCGCACCCAGCACGGCGATAAGCCGGAGCAGTGGAGACGCAGCAAGTACGTGCGTAGGAGATGCAACTTTCATGCTTCTCACCGTGTTCAGGCCCGCATCTGGGAAATTTCATCCCGTTACTTGTGCCTTGGCCAAGCCCGAGGGAACCACACCGTTGGCGACGAGCACGCTGCGGTCCAGGCCTTTCAACAGCTGCCGCATGAGGTCATAGCACTTTGGCTCCTGAAAATAAGCACCGTGTACGTCGACTCCGTTCGTGTTTGGGTTAATGAGCGTCGAGCAATCCACGTCCCACACATTGTCCGGAATAGGACAGGTTCGATCCAGGCCAGTTCGTCCCAGCCGTCGTTTTCCAAAGTGCTTTAGCCCGGCAGACATGCCCAGGACGGATCTCTTCCTGCTGCTGCCACCCGTGCTTCATCCCCTTCACTGCCGTCTACCTCGCTGCACAGGCTCAAATAAGCACGCCGGTATTGCTCGAGATTGTGCCAGTCGTCCCAATACCGACCGTGCTCTTTCAGCGTCTTGCTCAGCATGTTCGTTTTCTCGTCCCCGAGAGTCATGGCGGGATGAGCCACTCTGATCTGGAACTCGTGCTCGTTCAAGATCCACTCGGGCGCGTATTCCTCAATCGCTGACAGGGCCACCAAGAGCGGCTCGGGTATGTAGACATTTCCAAGTACCAGTGCCTTGAACTGTTCGTCATCTATATCCGTGACAGTAGCAGACGAAAGGTTTACCCGATCGGTCGAGACCTCGATTTCCCACGACCCCACTTTTCCATTTTCACCGCGTTCAATTAACTCCCTCACCCTTCCCGCATCCTTAACGAGCGTTGAGGAAATGTCTTCCGTTTCCGGAAGGTGTACGGGACGATCAACGCGTGGCAGCGGGGCATGCAGTCTTTCTCGAAGCCATCGCTCTCCGAGGGACATCGCTTTGCCGCGCAGAAGTGCTCTTTGTCGCATGGCTAGATAGCGCACCTTGTTTTGGAATCGTCGAGCCGTTCGGGGGGTGTTCTTTGCGCCGCCGGTCATTACCAAAGGATGCCAAACAGCGAGCGCGTTCGTGAAGGGCGCTTCATCTCGGACGATCCGTTGAGGCAAACGCCGCAATGAGGTGGCAAGCAAGCTGATTGTGCCAAGGGCTACCAGGTAGAAAGGCCAACCCGCAATCCACCCTTTCTCCCACGGACCTGCACCATATTCTTCGATTGTCGGCGACCACAACAATGCCGTCGTCGGACCATAGGGGAAGACGCCTTCACTTATAGGTGCCTCCGGCTTTCGTAATGGATTGGTCTCTGCATTGGCGCCTGTGGTAGCCCTGCTTAACACGTCGGGCGAAGTTGAATTCGGGTTGGGCGACTTAGAGCGGAGGCCGTTGGTCCCCCGTTGGTCAGCTGGTGGAGCGTTCCAAGTTGAGCCAGTCGGTGGCGTGGGGATCGCCGCAAGTTCAAGCACCCAACCGCGAATCGTGGAACGAGTCAACGTCCACAATCCGAATAACATGACTCCAGCGAGAGCTATTCCCATCAGAGGTTGCATCCCCATGTAGATACGCCTTGATCGTGCCACGATGTCTTGGACGCGCTGCTCGTTGGCGTCGCGCTCTTTCTGAATTTCTTCTTCAGTGCGAAACAAAAGCCGCCGTTGCAACGGTGTCGGCTCTGGAACCGACACTTCGATCTGTATGAGCTTGTCCAAGTAGAGACGTGCATAAGCGCGTCTTTTGGCGTAGGTTTCAATGCTCGTGGGTGTCTTGCCCCCTACAAGTAATACGGGTTGAGAAACTCCGGTGTGTGCTTTTGTCGACCGAGCTTCTTCTATTGCTTGCTCGATATCTTGCGGAGAAAGTCCCAGCGCTTCCCAAGTCATCGTGTCTACCACGGGAGCAAAACTGAGCCCAACACAATGCTCTACAATGTCCCGCGCCATGCCCAAGACAATGAAGCAATCCCCACTGGAAGCCAGGAAGTTCACGCCCTCCAGAACCTCACGCACTTTTTCGGGGCGACAGCGGTCGAGGTCATCGATCAGAATCAACATCCGCTGATTCTTCCCCAATGATTGAGTGACATCACTGAATTCGGAGGCGAAACGTTGTCTGAAACTGGTTTGCGCGTCAAGGTCTTGGATCTTGGTTCCACCCGAAACTGACGCAAGCAGACTTGCCGGATTTGATCCGAATGCGGTGAGACCACTTGAAACAACTTTGTAAATGGCGCCCGCCGAAGTGAGGATGGTGAGAATTGGCTTGCCCGCCAAGTTCGCGGTGATTTCTGTGCTGGCCTTCCCAGATGAAATCCAATTCAGGAGTGAAGTTACACTAAGTTTGAAAGAACCGGCGACAAAGATACCGGCTTTGTAGATTACGAAGACGGCGGTCACCAACAGAACGAGGTCGAACCAAGAGCGTCGTAAGCGTCTCCAGGCAAGCCTTGACCGAAATGCCCACCCCGAAACCTGCCAAAGCGGAGGCACTGCTTGGGTCTTCACTGCCTGCAGCAGTGCCGCCAACATCTGATCCTCTTTCTGATGGTGCCACGCGTTGAACCAGACCGGATGCGCGCCCCAAGCCTCCAGATTGCTCTTGAGAAGATTCATCAGGGAGGTCTTACCGCTTCCCCAGCGGCCGTTGATGGCAATTGCCAGAGGTGGCCGTGTCTTCTGGTTGCGCAGGAAAAACGCCAATCCAGCTGCAATGATGCTGAGCCCGAGAGCATCTGGATCGCCGGGCTCCAGCGGTTTGTCGGCAATAGCCTGATTGCCGATAATCGAGGCGTCCGCCTCCCGGTCTCCAGCCACCGTTGGGCGATGCGTCTTATCACCCCTCGATTCAGGCACGGCAGTGGGTGGTGCTTCTGTCTCATCAACGGGAAACAGCACAGGCGTGGCTAGTACTCCACAGATCAGCAGTGCGGCCAGATACCAGGGGGCAACGAAGTGTACGTATGGGTCAACGTCCTTCGGCTCACTCCACATTCCCAAACGCAATAACCGCGCCGCATTCCTTGACAAAGGACGCCAACTCGCGCCGCCGTCAGCCGTACTGAGCAGGACGCCATTATCGCCAGTAACCCAGCCGGTTTTGATGTCGCCACGAAAATGCATCGACTTCAGGCGCTCCCCCGTGAATGACTTGAGCACGGTCCAGGTTCGTGCACCGTCGGTTGTGTAGAGGACTTGTGAAGTGGCTGAACTACTCGGATTCCGGGAGTTTTCGATCGCTTGCGTTGTGTAATTGATAGCCCATCCGGTCTGGGTGCCGGAGAAACCGGGAAAAGACAGCGCAATGATATCGCCGTCGGGCTTCGAAGATTGCATCTCGTGCAGGTTCCCTGGGCCGTTGGTATTGTCTGTGAAGACGTTGAAATCGTGAGCGGCAGGGTTCCATTGAATCGCATCGAATCCGGTCGTCCAACTGCGGCCTGTCACGCTTTGGAGGTGGTAGGCACCCGTCGCTGGTTCTTGTTCGAATTCAAGCTGCTTGTCAGACACAGTGACGGTTAGAGAGTTCTCCACGGCGGGAGATCTCTTCCAAGTCCAACTCTGCCCTCCATTTTGAGTGCTGTAGATATCCGCTTGGTTCGTGTAGACATCACCTAATGTTCTGGTGTCATGGAAACCCCAGAGATCTGGCGCCGAAGAGGGGGGGGATATCCTGGGATCCTGTGACACGTTAACTCGCTTAGTCTCGGCATCCGACTGCGAATTCCCGGTTCCCTGATTGGCGCTATTCCGAGGGTCCATCCGCGGCAACTGCTCCTGTGCGTTCCCAGTTTTGCCTTGACTTACTGTCTGCTGAGCTTGTGCCCGGAGCTTCTGTGCGGCGTTTGAGTGCTGCACCTGCGGCGGAGAGCGCCCTTCTCCCGAAGCGGCATAAACCTTTTGCGTCAAGGAAAACCACGCCCTGTTCACCCTTGCTGCAACGCAAGGTGCAGAATTGTCTGGCGCATGGAAATCGCCGGTCGTTGGGTCATAGGAAAGCGCGGTCCACGTTTGCCCCTGATCCTTGCTGAAAGCAAGCAATCCTTTATCGCCAGCGATCCATAGGCAGGCCTTTTCCGGCACAGAGGAAACTGCGTTGATGTTGCCGACAATCTGCGGCAACCCCGAATCGACATTCCATTCCAGGGGCTGCGACCACCATTGCAGACGAAGTATGGGATAGGGCTCATGCCACACGAATGGTTGCACGTACTGGCGAATTGCATTACCCGTGGCCAAAACAAACAATAGAACCGCGGACACGGCCAGTCTTCTGCGCGACCAACCCCCGACTCTCAGAGCCTGCGAGAGCCACCGCAGGATGTGCACTGCCAGTGCAAGGACCTCCTGGATGAGTCGCAATGCCATCAACAGAAACGGCTCGCGATCCACTATCGAGGATGCACGTTTGGACTCCGTCGGTGGTCGTGACATAGAGCCTCTCCGCGCCGCTGCTGACTGGAGTGGTCGTCACAAGAGAGTTCCCTCGGCGCCAGGGAATATCCTCCACACTTTTGTGCGAGACCGAGAATCACATCTCCTTCGGACACCATGGTTAGACCTGCAGGCGGACCCGGTTGAATCTCTTCCAGCGGTTGCCTGAGGGGCGCGCCCATCCGTCCGAATTTCTCGTCGTGCACCTACACTGCCATTCTTCGGCACTTCGATTCCCCAATTCACCTCATTTTTAGAGACTTAGCGCCCGGAGCGCTAGAGTCCCTGCCTGAAGACCTTGGGGCGACTATCCGTTCGGATAGGGA
>Ga0075030_100002599_pt1 | contig 16403 bp, 13 predicted proteins | sample LitLauG_LLR_2012_FD_71393 | JGI IMG/M metagenome (GOLD analysis project Ga0075030, IMG submission 71393) | Freshwater sediment microbial communities from Pennsylvania, USA - Little Laurel Run_MetaG_LLR_2012 | ecosystem: Environmental > Aquatic > Freshwater > Creek > Sediment | place: USA... | reverse complement strand
CAGCGGCTTTCCGCCGCTCGCGGCGCCATTAACAGCCTCATGGCCGAACTCATGGAAGACCACATCCGCAACCACATGCCTCGAAACTCAAAATCCTCGGAAGAAGCCGCCGACGATGTCATCAGCATCGTCCGCACCTACCTCAAGTAGATAGAAGAAGGTCGCGTTTCGAACGATTTTTCTATATCTTCTTTGAGCCGAGCTATCCGTTATCGATTTCAATGAGCCCCAAGGAGACTGTGGTGCGAAGAATTCTTGCAGCCCTCGCCTTTGCCGCATTCCTCAGCGCTCCGGGAGCACGCGCCCAGGCCGGTCCTATCGAAGGTGGCCACGAATGGCAGGTGTGGACCGGCGGTGGCCACGGCACCAACGGCAAGGAATCCGGCGACGGTGTCTGGAACGTCGGCTTCCGTTACGGCCTGGTCCTCACCAAGCCACACGGACCCGGTTTCCTGCGCGGCCGTTTGGAATATGCGGTGGACGCTGTCCCCGTTTTCCTGGTCGTCCAAAAAACGAATACGGCTTACGGCGCGGGTATCAACCCGTTCGCCTTCAAGTGGACCATGGACAATCACGGCAGTGTCGCTCCCTATCTTGAGCTTGGCGGCGGCACTCTCTTTACCAATACCAAAGTCCCCGAAGGCACATCGCGCATCAATTTCACTACCAGCGGCGCCGTTGGCTTGCACTTCCTGCGCAGCAAATACAACATCAGCACCGAACTTCGCTTCATGCACATTTCCAACGCCGGGCTTGCCAATCCGAATCCCGGCATCAACACCATTCAGTTTCGTATAGGCTTTGGCCGCTTCAGCCAGAAAGAATAGCCGCCTCGGCAATGCATCCAATTCGAATCTAGCGGTGAGTGTGCGAGATGAAAATGATCTGGATCTTCGTAACGATAATCGGTCTGCTTGCTGCAGTCACTGTTGTCCGCGCCATGCGCACCGGCGAGAAAGCGCCTTCCTCCGGGACGCCGGCGCCGGACTTCGTCCTGAATTCTCAGGATGGCAAACCGCTCAGTCTCCACGATCTCCGCGGCAAGTGGGTTGTTCTCTATTTTTATCCCAAGGATTTCACCAGCGGTTGCACCAAGGAAGCGCACAATTTCCAGCGCGACCTCCCGCAGTACGAACAGAAAAATGCGATTATCTTGGGAGTTAGCGTCCAAGATGAAGCGACGCACCAGAAGTTCTGCGCTAAAGAAGGCCTCAACTTCAAGTTGCTTGCGGACACGAAGTATGCGGTCTCTTCCTCTTACGATTCGCTCGTGAATCTCGGTGTCGCCAAACTTTCCGCCCGCCACACCTTCCTCATTGATCCCGCCGGCATCATTCGCAAAACCTATCTCAGCGTCAATGCCGCCAAACATAGCGAGGAAGTTCTTGCGGATTTGACAAGCCTGCAGGAAACGCAAAACTCAAAATAGCCAGCCAGTCGGAAGCGCTAGCGACTCTCTCAGGCCAAAATGTACAGTGTGCTGAAGTTCTCCACGTCATACTCTGTATTGACGCTACGGAAGGAGCCGAATGGACGATTCCCCTGAGTTCATGAAGTCTTCTGCCAACAAAATTGCCACGAGTAGCCAGGCGACTCCTGGGGTCGAGGGTTACGTCTTTGACGGGGCGGATGGGAGTCAAATGGCCTTCTGGACTTGCCGTGAAACAGCGGTTTCCGCGCCGCACGTGCATGACTACGACGAATACATGATCGTGGTGCAGGGCTGTTACACGCTAATTGTTGATGGCAGACGCATTTCCATCAAAGCGGGAGAGGAATCTTTCATTCCAAAGGGTGTCTGGCATGGGGGTGAGACTGTCGCTGGGACAAGGACGATCCACGCCTTCGGTGGCCGCCGGGCCGAGAGAGTTCAGCAGTAGGTAGATGATTCTCCGCAGAGAGCGGATCAGTTTCCGCAAGCTGCTTCGGAAGGCACTTCGGAAAATTCAGGCAACGGTGTGAGATTGCTCTTGCCCAGCAGCGTATTCAGCGCCGCCAGGTCCTTGTTCTTCAGGTCCTGCCAAGTCGCAAGAGCTTCGTTCGAACTCTTGCATATCCTCCGGTAGGCCGCGAACGATTCTTCCGAGGGCGCGAAGTCCGCTCCATCTACGAGGGCCATCAGGGCCGTCAACGCATCGTTCACCGCGTTGAGACTGGTCGTTTTCGGTGTCTCCAGGATTGGCGTGGCCTCTCCCGCAACTGCCGCCACCTTTGCGTCCAGCGCAGTGGCAACGACGGCAACGGGGTCTTCCTTCGGACGCTTCATCCACTCGGCTAGCCGCGCGCGCAACTCTTTTGTCTGTTGGTAGCCATCAAAATTTCTCCCCAGCAGCGCCGATATCTTCAGTTGCAGCTCCAGTGAACTCTGCAATTCGTTACGCGGCACCGTTACCCGCGGATCCATTTTGACTTCCAGCGGCTGGCGAAGCAGTTGGCCGCTCGCCTTCAGCCGCACTTCGTATCTCCCAGGAAGAACCAGTGGACCCTGGGGCGGCAGCGGCGTCGAGTCTACAATCGCGGCGATTGGATAGTTGTACGGCGACTGCGGATGCATAGCGCGCGGATCGGTGTAGCGCAGGCTCCACACGAATCGGTGCATTCCTGCAGCTTTTGAAAGCGCCTGTGGGTGCCCGATCCAATACTCCGCCACGAACGGAGTTTCCTCCAGTGGTTTCGGCACGTCTGCGCTGGAAAAGCTGCGCACCAGATTTTCATTCGCATCGTAAATTTCCAGTTGAATTTCACCGGCAGAATTTGCCGGCAAGAAATAATTCAGAATCGCGCCATCGGGAGGATTCTTTCCGGCGGGAACTTCAGGAGGGAGCGGCGTATCTTGATTCTCGTCGCGGCGTACGCGGATCGCCGTTCGCGGGGCAAAGAGGTGCGCGCCCGAATTGCCCGCGCGCACGTCTGCCTGGCGAAGCGGCGTGACGTCGTCCAGTATCCAGAACGATCGGCCATAGGTCGCGGCCACCAGATCATCCTGCTCGATCGCCAAATCATGAACGGCCACAACCGGCATGTTGAGCCGAAGCGATTGCCAGTTTTCTCCGTCATCGTAGGAAACATAAACTCCCATTTCAGTCCCCGCATACAACAAACCCCTGCGCACCGGATCTTCCCGTACCGTTCGAACAAAATCCATCTCGCGGATCCCACGCACCGTCTCTTGCCATGTCTGCCCAAAATCTCGCGTCCGGAAAAGGTGCGGTCGCAAATCGTCATGATTATTTCGATTCACCGCCGCGTAGGCGGTTCCGGCACCGAAATGCGAGGCTTCTACAATACTCACCGTGCTCCACTCCGTGACGTTTGGCGGCGTGACGTTTTGCCAACTCTTCCCCGCGTCTTTGGTTAGCTGAATGTTCCCGTCGTCCGTCCCTACCCAGATCACTCCCTCTTTCACTTCTGAAGGAGCGACTGTCAGGATCGTGCCCCGCGACTGTTTCGTATCCTTTTCATCCGGCCGCGCGCGCGTCAAATCCCCGCTCACCGCTTCCCAGCTTGTGCCCCCGTTGTTTGTCTTCAACAAAAACTGCGTCCCGAGATAGAGCAAGTGTGGGTCCTGCGGTGAAAATACCATCGGGATCGTCCAGTTGAACCGGTACTTGCTTCCGAATGACACTGGCGCCGGCGAAATGTCCCGAACTTGTCCCGTCGTTTTTGACAATCGCACCACGCTTCCGCCGGGTCCCGCGTTGTACACCACGTCCGTGTCCAGCGGATCGGGGATCGTGTAGCCGCTTTCTCCCGGTCCCACCGGAAACCAATCGCGCTCCGTAATTTGTCCATTGTTTCCGCGGCTCGCGATTCCCGCTGTTCCGCTGTCCTGCTGCGGCCCGTACACCCAGTAGGGGAAGCGGTGATCGGTCGCAACCCTATAGAATTCCCCCGTTGGCTGGTTATACCAGGGTGTCCAGGATTCACCGCCATTCAGGCTGATGGTTGCGCCCTGGTCAACTCCCAGCATCACTCGCTGTGAATTCGTCGGATCGATCCACACTGAGTGATAGTCGTCTCCCCCCGGCGCGCCCTTGATCGCGATGAAGGTGTGGCCGCCGTCATTCGAACGGTACATGTTCTGTGAAGGCACATACACAATGTCCGGGTTCTTCGGGTCCACGAAAATCTCGCTCATGTACCAAAACCCTTCTATCCGCTTGTCCTCCGTGGCCTTTTTCCACGTTGCTCCCGCATCGTCCGAACGGAACAGTCCGCCTTTTTTGTCCTTCGCCTCAACAATCAAGTACACGCGTTGCCCGTGAGTCCCTGGCGCAACCACTACTCCCGCCCGGCCCCATTCCACTTCCGGTAGCCCGTGCCCCATGATTGGCGTCCAGGTGACGCCTTCGTCGGTGGATTTATAGAGCCCGCTCCCGGGACCGTACGAAGTTCCTTTTTGTCCCGGCTTTCGAATGCCGTGCCACAGCGTTGCATAGACCACGCTCGGGTTTCCCGGCTCAAAACAGAGGTCGATCGCCGCCGTAACGTCATCCTTGTAAAGAACTTTCTTCCAGTTCCTCCCGCCGTCCGTGGTCCGAAAAACTCCTCGCTCCTCATTCGGCCCGGAACTGTGCCCCATCGCCGCGACCAGCACTACATCCGGATTGCGCGGATCGACCAGGATCCTCCCGATATGCCGCGTGTCCGCCAGCCCCACATGGTGCCAGGTTTCTCCGCCGTCCACGGATTTGTAGACGCCATTTCCGTAGCTGCTGTCCGAAAAAATCGAGTTGACGCCCGTTCCCGCATAAATAACGCTCGGATTCGAAGGTGCCAGTGTCATCGCTCCAATCGACGAAACAGGCTCCTTGTCAAAAATCGGTTTCCAAACCACTCCGCCATCCGTGGTTTTCCAGATTCCCCCGCCGTCCGCCGCAAAATAATAAACGCCCGGACTTCCCGGCACGCCCGCCACCGCATTCACTTTTCCGGCGCGAAACGGCCCAATCATCCGCCACTGCATCTCCGAATAAGGTGAGTTTGAATTCTCCTGCGCGCTCGAACTGCCGGCCGTACACAGGCCGAGCAAGGCGCCAACGGTGGTTCGAAAGATACGGCTTCTTAGGCGGAACATTCTCATCAAATACTCCTCTGAATGGTGGTACTCAGCGATTGGCCAACACTTGAATTTCAGGAATCCTCAGCAGCCGCTCGTCCGCAGTCACAAGCGTCAAATCATATACCTTCGCCGTCGCCACCAGAAATCGGTCTGCGGGATCGCGGTATCCCAGCATTGTGAATCGCAGTTCGTGGGTCCAACCATAGTCAATTCTTGGACTCTCCATTCTGTCCTCTTCGCCATGCTCTTTTTTGTCTACGGTTCATCGTCGCCATCCGCATCGGCGGACGGCCCAGTATCAGCTAATTTGTGTGCATCAACCGGAGCGAGACCTGCCTTCGTAAGTTCAGCATTCAGCGCGACCACTTCGAAATCGCGAATGTCTCTCCAACTGCTGACGAGACGTCGCAGGGCATCCACGAGTTCTTTGTAAACGGCCGTAGCTTGCGTTGTCGGCGCCGCATCGGCGCTGTCTGCAACGGCCAAAAGGGCACCGAAATGTTGGTTCAGCGTCGAAAGATTCTCCGTTGGCTTCCCGCCCGGCGGTACGCCGAAGAAACCCGACTGCGACGCGCCTTCCATTTCTGCCAGCTTCTTGTCTATCGCCGCAATCTTCTCGCTCACTGCGGAGTTCCCTGCTTTCTCCGCGCGATCTTTCAGTTGCGCTCGCAACGATTGAACATACGAAAGGACTTCGTAGCTGGTGTTCATAGAGACCGTACTTCCCTGCTCCATGGTGAACTGCATTTGCAGGTCCGCAAGCGAGGTCTTGATCCGCGGATCCATTTTCACAGTCAACGGCTGCGTGTGCGTCTTTCCGTCTACTGTCAGCTTCACCACGTATTCTCCCGGCAGAGCAAACGCCCCCAGTGGATACCGCGGCGTGTCACGCAGGATCGCGGAGATCGGAAATTCATGCCCAAGCGAATCCGGCGGCGCGTAATGCAAGTCCCAAACGAAACGGTGCATTCCCGGGCGTGCGGAGAGAATTTGTTCCGGGCGCACCCAGTACATCGGTATCGGATTCTCCGCGGCGATCTTCGCCATATCCGGTGGTGTGTCCGTGCTAGAAAACTTTCGAACGGGTTGATTGTGTGCGTTGAGAATCTCGAGCGTCACCGGTGCATTCGCCGCAGAAGCGAGGTAATAGTCGATTATGGCGCCGTCGGGGGGATTTTTTCCGGCGGGAAATTCCGGAGGAAGTGGCGTGTCCGGATTGCGATTCCACCGAAAGCGGGGCGCTTCCTGCGGCGCGAAGAGATTAACATTTTCTTTCGCGAGGTCCGCGTTCATTTGCCGAAGCGGCGTGACATCGTCAAGAATCCAGAAGGAGCGGCCGTGCGTGGCTACGATCAGATCGTCGCCATGAATCGCGAGATCGCGCATCGACGTGTGCGGCAAATTCAACTGTAGCGGCTGCCAATCGTCGCCGTCGTTGAACGAAACGTAGACCGAGCCTTCCGTTCCGGCGTAAAGCAAGCCCTTGCGAGCCGGATCTTCGCGCACCACGTTGCTGGCGCCGCCGCCGGGAATACCTTTTGTAATTTCCAACCAGGTTTTCCCGAAATCGCGCGTGCGGTAAATGTGCGCGCGCAAATCGTCGAGCCGGAACGAGTTGATTGCCGCGTATGCCGTGGCAGCATCGAAGTGCGAAGCTTCGATGATGGAAACTTTGCTCCACGGCTTCAATCGCTGCGGCGTTACGTTTTGCCAGGATTTTCCGCCGTCGCGCGTGATATGAATCAATCCATCGTCGGTGCCTGCCCAAATGGTGTTCGCTTCCTTGAACGAAGGGGCAAGCGCGTAAATGACGCCGCGGTGTTTCCCTCTTTCCGGGTCGCCCGCCGCGAAAATTCCAAGATTCGCGGGAATTTCATACGATTCGCGCGTGAGGTCGGGACTGATGACCTGCCAACTATTTCCCGCGTCCGTCGTTTTGAAAAGAACGTTGGCCGCAAAATAAAGTGTGTGTGGCTCAAGCGGCGAAAAAACAATTGGGAGCGTGCGTGTATAACGATATTCGCCGCGGCGAATCGCCTCCGGCGTGACCTTTGCAAATTCGCTGATGTCCTGCTTGGTGCGCGTGAGCCAATCGCCATAAAGAATGTTCGAGTCAAGCGGGTCGACGGCAATGTAGCCGTACTCGAAAATGCCCGGCAAGCGCCAATCGCGGAAGGTGATTTCGCCGTAGTCGCTGCGGCTCAGCATTGCCACGGCGCCGCTTTCCTGCTGCGTACCGTAAACCCAATACGGAAAACGATTGTCGGTGGTGACGTGATAGAACTGCGCGGTTGGCTGATTGTACCAACTGCCCCAGGTCTCGCCGCCGTTTACGCTGATGACCGCACCCTGATCGGCGCTGAGCGCGATGATCTGCGGATTTTCCTCGCTGACCCAGATGCGCTGGTAGTCGTCGCCGCCGGGCGCGCCCTTGAATCCCACAAATGTTTTTCCGCCGTCCCTTGATTTCCACGTCGTGGTGTTCGCAACGTAAATCACGTCCGGATTGTCCGGCGAGACGGCGATGCCCATCGCGCCCGGACTGCGGCCGCCGATGCGGCGATCGGCGTTTACTTGTTTCCACGATTCGCCGGAATCGTCGGAGCGGTAGATGCCGGCATTTTTCCTGGCCTCCACGGTGGCGTAAACGATGTTCGGCTGGCTGTGCGAAGCGCCGATGCCAATGCGGGCCAGGCCATCGTCCGCCGTGGGAAGACCTTTGGTGAGCGGGCGCCAATTGGTTCCGCCATCGGTGGATTTGAAAAGGCCGCTGCCGGCGCTGATGAAGGATTCGCCGCTGCGAACTTCCCAGGGCGCAACGCGCGCGGCCCACAGCGCTGCGTAAACTGTTTGCGGATTTGCGGGATCGAACGCGAGATCGGCAGCGCCGGTGTTTTCATCCTTGTAGAGAACTTTCTGGAAAGTTTGGCCACCGTCGGTGGAGCGGAAGACGCCGCGTTCGGTATTGGGACCGTAGGGATGTCCTTCAGCAGCGACGAAAACACGATTGGGGTTCTTCGGATCAACGAGGATTGCAGTGATTTGCTGAGCGTCGCGCAAACCAAGATGCGTCCAGGTCTTTCCCGCATCGGTGGATTTGTATACACCATCACCGGTCGCAAGATCCGGGCGTTGTAAACCTTCGCCGCTGCCGACGTAGATGATGTTCGGATCGGAAGGAGCGATGGCCAGCGCGCCGACGGAGCCGCTGGGCTGGTCATCGAAAATCGGATTCCAGGTGTTGCCGAAATCGGTGGTTTTCCAAACGCCGCCGTTGACGGCGGCCATGTAGAAAACGTTGGACTGGTGAGGCACGCCAGAGATGGCCACGGTGCGGCCCCCGCGGAACGGGCCGATGCAGCGCCAGCGCATCTCGGAATAAAATTTTTGGTCGAACTGCTGCGCGTTGGCCGAAATGCAAAACACTGTTGCGACGACAATTCCAGCGATGAGCCATTTCCCTGCTGCACCGATGCGCATCCGAGTCCTCCGTGAGAAGGAGAAGGATACGCTGGCGGCGGGAGGGGAGCAATCTGTCGCGGGCGAAAGAGCACAGCCAAGAATGGCTGCGCCCCTACAAGGGGATGGAGAAGAGCGGGTGTCAAGCCGTTGTCGAAGTGGACGGCGGGATCGAAACGCGATCCTCTTCACTTACTGAACTGCAGTCGGAGGCTTTTCATCAGATTCGATTCTAGTCCCCAACATCAACTTTCCATTTAGCGAAAAGACCATACCCAATCGCCTGTCCACGTCGTGGTGCGCTCCCGAAGGTGTAATCTCCACTTGGCGGTTCGTTTGTGGGTTAATCCACCAGACCTTGCGCTCGGATCCTTCCGCATCGGTCTCATACGCGTCCAGAAATGCTTCCGTCTCCGCGGAACTATCTTCGAAGCTCTTGAGTGCATCCGGAGAAAGTAGCGTCCCTTTGCGAACTCCTGCCCATTCGGCATCTCCCGATGGCATCTGGGTCATTCGCACCAACTCCGCCCCGTCCTCGGGCATGGGCCAATTGTCGAGGAATGCGGCAGATCGGAAGAAGGCAGCGAGCTTGCCCGTAGTGAATAGCTTCTTTCCCGTTTTGAAGTTGTACGCGCAGACTTCGGTCACTGCGATCGTCACCACAACGTCCGGACTCGCCAACCGAATGTGATTGGGAAAACTGTCAGTATGCAGTTTCGCGTCGAGCAGCGGCTTGCCCGTGCTTCGCTCCAGGCTGTGCAAGCCCTGCCAATCGGTGTAAACAACGGCGTCCGAGTTCTTGTCCCAAACTAGATTGGTGGTGTGACCATGCGTCTTTCTGCGTCAACGCTCCGTCCCAGAGGTCGTATCCACGGCCGCGATGCTCTTTTCCCCGAGAGCAACTGCCAGTCCATCGTGCAGGAAAATACCCGTGATCTTGCCGAGATCGTAGATTCCCCAGTCCGCCTTCTGTGTGATGGGATCGATGGCTTGAACATTTTTGGAACCGTAAATCAGTTTCCCATTCGCCATTTCCAGTGGCAGGGCGAGGCTCCCGGTCCCGAATAATTTGGACCCGTCGGCCCACAGTACTTTCCCATTGGTCAAGTCCACACAGCCCAGCACTTGGTTGCCATAGTAAACAAAAAGATGATCGCCGAGCGCTTTCACGGTCGCAGTGCCAGGCATAAACGTGCGCTCGTACTCTGCATTCCATTGAGGCTTGCCGGTGACCAGATCCAACCGCTCGAATTCGAATCGGTAGGGATATAGCAACATCGGAAGGCGGACGCTGCCGGTAATGATCATTTCCTTTACAAAAGCTTTCTTCTCGAGCCGCCTCAACACCAAAATAGCCTGGCCACTCTCATAGAGGGGAACTGCCGTCATTAAATCGTCGACTTGCGGAGCGTCCCAAAGCCGCTTCCCGGTCATCAGGTTGACGGCAATCAGGCGTCCATCGGAGTCGCCCGGCAGTTTCACGCGGTTTAGCAAAAGCACACCCATCCCGGGAACTTCCACTATGTTTCTCCCCCGGTCGGCGGCTGCGTCCAGGCCACCAAGTGACTTGCCGCTCGGTTCGACGACGGGAAACATCCACAGCTGCCGTCCGTCCGCCTCGTCTACGGCAATCAGACTTTTGCCAACCTGCACGAGGAGAATCCCAGGAGAGGTTCGCACGTACCATAAAACGGGTTGGGCGAATTGCTTAGACCATGTCAGTTTCAACTTCTGCGAATTGACAGGAATCGCGACAAATAACAAAAGGCAAGACACCGCGAGCAAATGAGTCTTCACCGAACGATTCATCGACTTACCTCCCGCGTTGCCTGCCCCGAGTCTAGCCGATAGTATCAATATGACTTTCCTTCCGCACCACTTCGCGGGTGGTGCCAAGTGACCGCTCGATCCGCAAAGACATTGTGGACGGGTACTTCATCGCCCGATTTTGGCGCCGCGGCGCAACACCACTGTCAGATGATGTGGAAGGTGTACAATGCCCGGCGTTTTCCGTTGGAGAAGGTGGGGACCAAAATAGAAACTAGAAAATAGAAATTGGAATAGCGAAGAGTCGGCGAGGCGCGGAGAGTCGAAACTAGAAATTCGAGACTAGAAAATAGCGAATAGAAAATCCGCCTTCCGGCCTATTCGCGGACGATGCCGGCGAGTTCGGGGACGTCTTCCAGTTCATGCCATTCGTGGGGGAGACCGCGCATGGCCAATCCGCAATCAAATTCGACTGATCCGGCGGGAAAACGCGAAGTATCGAAATAGAAAGCCGCGCGTTTGAGGTGAACATCGAGCGGAGTCATTTCCCACCGCAGCATGCGTAACTGAATTCCTTCGAGCTTGTCGCCACGCAGGGAACAGGAAAAGCCGCAATCGCCTTGACGGAAGAACCCGGAGACTTCGTCAAAAGTCGCGAAGGCGGGAGTGGGCTGCCAACTGGGAAGACAATTCGCGGAGAAAGCGATGTCGGTCTGGCCGCCGTCGCTGCGAACATCCATAGAAATTCCGTTTGCGTTTTCGGCCACGTCGAAACTGGCCCCATGATGCACGCCGGGAAAGGCACGGCCGCCAAGCAATTGGACCATTTTTCTGTCGGTCTCCCGCCTCCAGATAAAGACTCCAGGTTTCATGCTGCCTTTCGACATATAGCGAATGGCGATGCGATGCGCCATGTTTTCTGAGGAGATTCCAACGCCCCCGGGCAAGCCTTTGGGGCGCAACTTTTCCAAGCGGATCAGGCAGACTCCAGCGATGGCCCAGCCGTTATGTACTTCGGCTTCGACGGAGTCAGGCAGCAGCTTTTCCAATGCTTCGGGGCGGATACGAAAATTCAGAAGAATACGGCGCGCGATAGTGCCTTCGAGGACTGGCAGCATTGCGGTTGTCCCTTTCTCGTGCCTCACCTCATTCTAGACTGCCCCATTCCATAATGGTGTCTTCTACTTTATTGAGCCCGCCGAATGTGCTGGATGGTTCGGAAGGTGTAGAATCTTCGGCATTTTCGGACGGAGAAGGGGGTGGGCATTGTTCATCGTTTATGGCGTTTATCATTGGATGGCGAAGCGCGTGGCGTTTCGCAACGACTTCTGCCTGGCGTGCGGGGCGGCGCGGCGGGCAGTGCAGGTGCGGACGCTCGACGTGGGGCACATTTTCTGGATCCCGATCCTGCCGGCGGGATTTTGGAAGCGCTGGGTATGCACGGTGTGTGGACGCGATCCGCATGTAACCACGAAGACGCGGCGGGGATTTAAGTGGGCGGGATTGGTTATTCTGGTGATTTTCGCGGCCACTTTCTGGATCATGCCCGTCGAGCCGGATGCTGTAGCGGTGTTTTGGGGATTGCGGATCGCGGGACCGGTGGGTGTGGTGCTGCTGCTGCGGCATCTGTTGCAGACGCCAAAGGAGCCGACATTGAAAGCAAGGCTGGCCACGATTCAGCCTGCGGCGGATACGGTGTGCCCGTTTTGTGGAGCGCAATTGTTAGTGCTGGGCTCGCAATGCTCGTGCCCGGTTTGCGGGGTGGTGAGGGGATAGGGGGAGCAAACTAGAAACTAGAAATCAGAAACTAGAAAGTAGAACCCAAAACTAGAAACTAGAAGTTCGAAAATGACGAAGAGAGAATTCCCACAGATTCAAAGGAAGAAGGCCCGACGTGGGGTCGGGCCTCCTGGTTAATGCGCTAGGTTTAAACGAGCAGCGTGAGGATGGCTACCTCGTGGAGGCGGTGGTAGCGGCGACGGCTTGGGCTTTGGCGGCGAGTTCGGGGACGACGCCGAGTTGCTGCATGAGGCCGAGAGCGTCCCAGTTGACAAAGCCTTCGACCATCTTGTTGTTCGAGAAGCGGACGGTGGTCGTTCCGGTAATGTGAATCTGCTTGCCGGTTGGGGCAATGCCGTTGAGATCGCCTTTGTGGGTGCCGTGACAGGACCATCGGGTCATGACGGTTTCACCTTCGGCAATGATGTCCTCGATCGCCAAACGAAGGTCGGGCAAAGCATTGCGGTAAAGAGTAACGCGCTTTCTTTCACCTTCCGGCCCCTTTCCGAAATCGGGCGTTGAGGCGTCATGGTGGGTGTAGATGGGGGCAAAGAACTGGTCTGCCAGCGACAGATTGCCCTTGTTCCAAAGTTCTTCGATAAGACGACGGACGGTAGCTTTGTTCTTTTCTGACATTTCGTGTTCTCCTCTTTGAGAAAAGCAAAAACGGTCCTCGCACGGAGCGAGTCGAGCTCGAATGTTGTGGCGTGGAACCGCTGTGGTCCTGGGCGTGCAGTCCGATGGGCCGGACGAAAGGGTGGGCCCCGCGAGCGGAGAAACAGGAGCCGAGGACGTACTGCCCTCTTGGCGCTCGATGCGGAGCTTAGGTGCTAAAGAAACTGGCCTGGGACTACGGAGCGGGAGTCTCGTCACAAAGGGCGAGACTTCGAGATGATGCTGTGCTTCGCGCACGTGGGTGTCAAGGTTAATCGAAACTCATGGAAAAACACCCCGAGCAGTAGGAGAGCGGTGAGAGGGAAAAGCTCGGGGCTGAAGAGTCGCCGCTACAGGGAAAGGTGCCCCGTCTGGGAAGCCGGCCGCTACAGGGAGCGTGGGGGATAGGAGTCGAGGCGTTTTTTGTAGAGGAAGAGGACGCTGGGGCCGAAGGAGAGAAGCATGATGGCGATGCCGGTGGCGATGCCGAAGCTGGTGGCCAGAGGCGCGGAACAATCGTTACGGCGTCGGACGATGACGTGGCAAGGAACGGCGATCAAGAGATCCAAGACGCTGCCCTTGAGGAGCCAGGAGATGAGACGGGTGACCACGGCGGAGGAGTTGCGGAAATAGAAATAGAAGAGGATTCCCCAGAGGAGCCAAGCGGCGCCCCAAAAGAGAAGGATATTCACTTCTTCGTCGAAGAATTTTCCCCAAAACTTGTCGCCGCGAATGGCGAAGCCCAGAGACCAAGGCGCAGCGGAGGAAAGAAGAGCGGTGAGAAGAGCGCCGACGGTGACGGAGACAAGAATGTGGGCGCGGGGCTTGAGGCGCTTGAAGGACGTATCGACGGAAAGAAAAAGGAGAAGGGCCTGGCTGGCGAGAATGGCTCCGGCAGGAATCCAGAAAAACCAATTGCGATAAGTATTGAGCACATCGTGGAGGAATCCTGCCCACGTATACGAATCGCCGTTGGAAAAAAAGCCCACTACCGGGACGATAAGACCCAGGAGAATCAGAGCGTACACGACGGAAATGACGATGCCCCATTTGCGCATGGGTCCTCCGGTGGATAGGAGAGTGTTTATCACAAAACGGGGTGGATAGTATGAATTGGGACGAGCGACGGAAAGACACGGTCAAAGAATTCAACGTAGAGGGCACGGAGAAAAGAGAAGATGGCGACATAAAGTCGCCGCTACAAGAAGAGTTATGGGGCGGAAGAGGCGAGGGGGATATCGAGGTTGAATTTTTCTTTCGCGCGCTGGCGGATCCAAGCTTCGGCTTCAGGGCGGGAACGGAAGGTCATGGTTTCCCAGCCGATTTGTTCCATGAGGATTTCCCACATGCGGGCGAGGCCGTAACCTAAATCTTTTGGAGCAGCGACGGCCAGAAGCACGCCCGGATTGGCGATGGCGGCGATGCGGCGGTTCTGCTCGACGACGCTGCGAATGTCATCGGAGCTGAGGTGCATAGCGACCACAGAAGTGAGGTCAACGATGGAGTAACGCCACTTTTTGATTTCTTCGGGGAACGCGAGGAAACCAATGCCGGCCTGAAACAAATCGTCGATGGTCATGTCGCCGTGGCAGTAATAGATGACGCCTGCGCCGTCCTGGCGGCCTTCGATGCTAATGGGCATAAGGTAACGTTTGATGCGGGGGAAGAGGGTTTGGTGACAAGGAAAGGTTGGAGTTGAGGCATTTGTTATATATAGAAGGAGAAAGATTTAACAGAGGACATGGGGGCGTCGCTAGAGGAAAACGCCCGCCTCGGAAGGCGGCCGCTACAAGAAAAAAAGCGCCGGGCTGAAGCCCGGCCTCTACAAAGCAAAAGGAGAACAGCATCAGGTTAGGGGGCGTGTGCGGCGGGGATGCCGAGGTCGGCGATGTTGTCGCCTTTTTTGAGGGAGGGGACGGCGTTGACGTGGAGGACTACGGCGGAAACGGGAGCGCGAGGCTCGGCGATGACTTTGCCGACGTAGTCGGTGATGGTGCCGAGCTTCATGCCGGCGGAGACGTAAGTGCCGCGCTTGACGAGCGGGTACCAGATGCCGGGGCCGTCGGCTAGGACGTCCACCAGTTTTTCGATCCAGACGGGATTTTCGATGGGATGCGGATCGCCGGGGAGCATTTTTAGGGCGCGCATGGTGCTGAGGGTGCCGTTGACGAGGAGGGCGAGGTCGTCGGAGTCGACGGTGCCGGCGTGGCCGGCTTCGACGACAATCGAAGGTTTGCCGCGGACGGAGGCGGTGTTGTCGAGATAGCGTGTGGCGGCGGGATCGGTCGGTCGTTCGCGCCAGATGATGATGTGATCGAGGCCGAAGGCGAGGACCATTTCTTTTGAGGTGCGATCCTGGGCCTCGCGGCCGGTGGGGCCCCAGTAGGCATAGGGGCGGAGGCTTTCGTCGAGATCGCCGCCGTGGTAGTCGATGAGGTAGTCGCAACGGTCGACGATTTCTTTGGTGATGAGGTAGAGGGCGCGGTCGGTTTGCGTGCCGTCGGCTTTGCCGGGATAGAAGCGGTTCATGCTTTTGTTGTCGATGGGATTGACGTGGGGAACTTTTTGCTCGAAGGACTGGATGTTTATAAGAGGGACGAGAATGACAGTGCCCGTGACTTGCGCTGGGTCGAGAGCGGCGATGAGTTTTTCGACAGCGATGATGGAAGTGTATTCGGTGCCATGAGCGCCGGAGACGAGCGCGAGGACTTTGCCGGGCTTGGCGCCGTTCACCACGACGACGGGAATGCTGGTGGCGGCGTCGACGCCGGCGGGGACTTCGAGGGTGCCGGTGGATTTTTCGCCGGGAGCGGCGGAGGCCGTGCCGACGGTGAATTTGGATTGAGCGGAAACAGACGGGCAGGAAAATGCGGTAAGAACGGCCATCGCAAAAATCAAATTAGGAGAATGCAATGGGTCACCCCCGTGAGCCAACAAAAAGATCATCTGGGATCATAAGCGCTACAGCCACCAGTATCCCAATGAAAATCATTGCGAGATCGATAGCCGAGACATTCCTTCGGCGGACCACTGCGTAGACTCCGGCTGGCACCAACCACAGAATCATTAAGTAGGCGCTCAAACCTCCTGCAATAGCGAACAAAGGATGAATGTGAAATAAGCTAAATCCGACCATTTGGGGTCCGCGGGTCATTGTCCAAACGGTCTTTTCCCACGCAATTCGGGCCGCGAGCGGCAGTGCTAGTGGAAAGAAGCAAAGCCAAGAACCTCTGAGCCATTTCGGAAAGCTAGTTCGCGTCAGGTTCACAACTCGCAATCCCTCCTCGCGTCCTAGCTTGAAGGTTTGGAGACAGCTGTAGCCGGTGTCGGCGCGGGCTCGGGTGGACGCGCGGGGCTGCCATCGCCTTTGACGTAGTGGGCGTACCAGGCGAGGTTGCGTTCGAGGCGGTCCTTGAGGTGCGAAGGCACAGTGAATCCGTGATATTCGCCGGGATAGACGACGAGTTCTGTGGTGCGCCCGAGGCTCTTTAGCGCTTGGTACATTTGCTCGCTGCCGATGATGGGAACGTTCCAATCGATGTCGCCGCCCATGAAGAGCGTGGGAGTCGTGATGTTGGTGATGCGATAGAATGGCGAGATTTTTTCCCAGGTGGCTTTGTTTTCCCATGGGTAGCCGAGTTCGTAGAAATAGTCTTTTTGATATTGATCGTGGCCGAAGCCG
>Ga0075030_100002596_pt1 | contig 16412 bp, 18 predicted proteins | sample LitLauG_LLR_2012_FD_71393 | JGI IMG/M metagenome (GOLD analysis project Ga0075030, IMG submission 71393) | Freshwater sediment microbial communities from Pennsylvania, USA - Little Laurel Run_MetaG_LLR_2012 | ecosystem: Environmental > Aquatic > Freshwater > Creek > Sediment | place: USA... | reverse complement strand
GGGAGCGCCGGCACCCGGCCGCCGGCGCTCCCCTCCGGGGGTGGCGGAGCGGTCCGCCGCGTCCGGGCGTCCGCTGGCCCTTGCAGGGTCTGACAGATCAGGCACTGGTCGGGGGCGTAGCCGTGGAGGCAGGTGGAGGCCACATCTCCATGGTGGCGCACGGCGCACCCGGGCGCGCCACAGGACGCGCCCGGCCGCCCTTCGCCTTGCGCGCGGGGGGACAGCCGTGTAGCAATCGGGCTCAGAGCGAGCCCCAGGGGGGAACACAGATGCGTGCAGCGGTCCTCCGCCAGACCGGCGACGACAAGGTAGCGGTCCTCGACAACATGCAGCTCGAGGACATCGGGCCCGGCATGATCCGCGTCGCGATCCACGCCACGGGCGTGTGCCACTCGGACCTTTCGGTCATGAACGGGACGATCCCCCAGCCGGCCCCCTGCGTCCTCGGCCACGAGGGTGCGGGCGAGGTGGTCGAGGTCGGCCCCGGGGTCAGCGACCTCGCGGTCGGAGACCACGTGATCGTCGTGTGGGTCCCGCCCTGCGGCAAGTGCACGTTCTGCCTCACGGGCCAGGCCAACCTTTGCCCCAACGTGGTGTTTTCGGCCGCCGGCGGCAGCCCGCACTTCCGCCTCGACGGCGAGCCCGTGTTCGGCATGGCGGGCACCGGCACCTTCGCCGAGGAGCTGCTCCTGCCCGAGCAGGCGGCCGTCAAGATCGGCCCCGACGTGCCGTGGGACATCGCCTCCCTCATCGGTTGCGGCGTGACGACCGGGGTGGGCGCCGCGATCAACGCGGCCAAGGTGACCCCCGGTGCGAGCGTCGTCGTCTACGGGTGCGGCGGCGTCGGCGTGTCGGTGATCCAGGGCGCCCGGCTGGCCGGCGCAGCCGAGATCGTCGCCGTCGACCTCGTGAAAGACAAGCGCGAGGACGCCAAGCGCTTCGGAGCGACGCACGCCGTGCACCCCGACGACGTCCTGGCCGCCTCCAACGAGATCACGAGCGGCGCCGGTTTCGACTTCGGGTTCGAGGTGATCGGCCTGCCCACGACGATCCGTGCAACCTACGACGTCATCCGCCGTGGCGGGACGGCGACCATCGTCGGTGTCGGTCGCATGGACCAGACGGTGGAGTTCAACGCCTTCGAGTTCTTCTACAACGAGAAGATCCTCCGAGGCAGCATCTACGGCACCTGCGACGTGCGCGCCGAGTTCCCCCGGCTGCTCCGCCTCTGGAAGGCGGGCCGGCTCGATCTCGAGGGCATGATCACCAAGCGTGGCCGCCTCGACGACATCAACACCGCCTTCGACGACATGAAGGCGGGACGGGTCATCCGCACGGTGCTCGAGCTGTAGCGGGCGTCGGCGGTTCGGGCCGTCAGGCCCCGAGCACGACCTCCGCGACCTGGCGCATCTCGTCGAGCGAGCGGGCCCCGATCACGAGGGTGGTGACCCCGGCCTCCTTCCACATCGGCAGGTCGTCGCGGATCTTCGCCGTGGGGCCCACCAGCGTGATGTCGGAGACGGCCTGGCGGGGGACCGCTGCGATCGCCTCGTCGCGCTTGCCCTCGAAGAAGAGGTCCTGGATCTCCTCGGCCTCCTTTTCATAGCCCATCCGCCCGAACACGTCCTTGTGGAAGTTCATGTCCTTGGCGCCCATGCCCCCGATGTAGAAGCCGAGCATCGGCTTCATGGCGTCGAGCGTCCCGTCGATGTCATCGGTCACCACGACCTGGCAGTTGGTGGCGATCTCGAAGGTCGCTGCGCTCTGGCGGGCGCCGGGGCGGGCGAAGCCCTCGGCCAGCCACGACTTGTACATGTCCCCGACGCGGGGCGCGTAGTAGATGGGCAGCCAGCCGTCGGCGACCTCCGCGGTGAGGGCGATGTTCTTGGGTCCCTCGCTGCCGAGGTAGATGGGGAGGTCGGCGCGCAGCGGGTGCACGATCGGGCGCAGCGGCTTGCCGAGGCCGAGGCTGTTGGGGCCGCGGTAGGGCAAGGGGTAGTGGGGACCGTCGTTGGTGACGGGAGCCTCCCGGGCGAGGATCTGGCGGATGATGCCGATGTACTCCCGGGTCCGGGCCAGCGGCTTGCCGAAGGGTTGCCCGTACCAACCCTCCACGACCTGGGGACCGGAGACGCCGAGGCCGAGGATGTGGCGTCCCCCGCTCAGGTGGTCCATGGTGAGCGCCGCCATCGCGGTCCCGCTCGGTGTGCGTGCCGACAGCTGCACGATCGAGGTGCCGAGCTTGATGCGCGAGGTCTGCGAGCCCCACCACGCGAGTGGGGTGAAGGCGTCCGACCCCCACGACTCGGCGGTGAAGACGGCATCGAAGCCGAGCCGCTCCGCTTCGAGCACCTTCGCCAGCGCGTCCGCCGGAGGTTGGGCCCCCCAGTAGCCGAGGGTCAGGGCCAGTTTCACGAATCCTCCTGCGGGTGGGGGCTGCCCCGGGCGGAGACGGCAGCGGAGCGATCCTAGTGATCCCGGGTCAGCCGCTCCGCTCCGCGGACCGCGTCGCGTGGGCCTTGGCCCAGCGGTAGTCGGGCTTGCCCGCGGGCGTGCGCTGGATGTCGTCGACGAGCTGGAGCTGGCGGGGCACCTTGTAGCCCGCGACCTGGGTCCGGCAGTGGTCGGCCAGCGTGTCCAGGTCGGGCGAGCGGCCGAGGCGGGGGCGCACGATGGCCGCCACCCGCTCGACGAAGCGCTCGTCGGGGACGCCGACGACGACCGCGTCGAACACGTCGGGGTGCGACTTGAGCGCGGCCTCCACCTCCTCGGGGAACACCTTCTCCCCGCCGGTCTGGATGCACACCGAGCCCCGGCCGAGGATCGTGATGGCCCCGTCGGCCTCCACCATCGCCATGTCCCCGGGGAGCACCCATCGCACGCCGTCGGCGTCGTGCACGAAGGTCGTCGCGGTCTTGGCCTCGTCCTTGTAGTACCCGAGGGGGATGTGGCCCCGCCGGGCCAGCCGCCCGATCTGGCCCGATCCCGGCACGAGCGGCCGCAGGTCGTCGTCGACCACGGTGGTGTGGTCCCCCATGTTAAAGCGCGGCCCCGCGGCGGGACCGTCGAAATCGAGCACAGCCCCGTTGGCGCCCGTCTCGGAGGCGCCGAACGCATCGATGACCCGCACCGCGGGGAGCTGGCGGCGCAGCTCCTCCTTGACCGCCTTGGACAGCAGCGAGCCGCCGGAGCTGAGGACCTGGAGCTTGGAGGTGTCGATCACACCCGGGGCGGCGGCCAGTGCATCGGCCAGCGGGCGGCCCATGGCGTCGCCGACCATCATGAGCGCGCTGGCCTGCTCGCGCTCGACGATGCGCCAGATCTCGTCGCCGTCGAAGTGGTGACCGGTGTAGAGCACGACGGTGTTGGCGTTGGAGAGCCCGATCAGTGTGGCCCACTGCGCCCCGCCGTGCATCATGGGGGCCGTCACGACCGAGACGCTCGCATCGTGATCGGCATGCCTGGCGAGCGCCTCGACCGTGGCGACCGGGGCTCCCCCCGCGTTTCCGCCCTGGAGGGCGCCGAAGAAGATGTCCTCGCTGCGCCACATCACGCCCTTGGGCATGCCGGTCGTGCCGCCGGTGTAGAGGATGTAGAGGTCGTCGCCGCTGCGGGGCGCGAACCCCCGCGCCGGCGACGCAGCGGCGAGCGCCGCCTCGTAGTCGGCCGCACCAGGCACGGCGGTCTCCTCCGCCGTGGCGTCGTCGAGGGTGACGAGGTGGGTGAGGCGGGGCGCGTCGGCGAGCACGTTGGCGACCCGCTCCCCGAAGCCGCGCTCGTACACGAGGCCCACCAGGTCGGCGTTGTCGAAGAGGTAGCGCAGCTCGGCTTCGACATAGCGGAAGTTGACGTTGATGGGCACCGCCCGGATCTTGTAGATCCCGAGCATCGCCTCCACCCACTCGGCGCGGTTCCAGGCGTAGATGCCGACGTGCTGGCCCGGCTGGACACCGGAGGTCGCCAGGTGGTGGCCGAGGCGGTTGGCTCGCTCGTCGAGGCTGCGGTACGTGTGGCGGACCTCACCCGCGACGAGCGCGAGCCGATCGGGGACGGCATCGACGACCACCTCGAAGATGTCAGCCAGGTTGAACGCGCGTGCCATGCCAGCTCGGCGCTACGAGGGCGCCCGGTCGCCGAGCTCGTCGCGCAGCTGGCGCTTGAGGACCTTGCCTGTCGGCGTGGCCGGCAGCTCGTCGCGCACCTCGATCACCGACGGCGTCTTGAGCGACCCGATGGCCTCGCGCACCCACTGGGCCAGCGCGTCGACGTCGATGACGTGGCCGGGCGCCGGCACGACCGCGGCCGCGACGCGCTCCCCCCACTCGAGGTCGGGCAGGCCGAGGACCGCGGCCGTCGCCACCGACGGGTGGCGGATCAAGGTGTCCTCGATCTCCGCGGGTGAGATGTTCTCCCCGCCCCGGATGATCATGTCGTCGAGGCGCCCCTCGACGAAGAGGTAGCCGTCGTCGTCGGTGCGGCCACGGTCGCCCGTCGCCAGCCAGCCCTCCTCGTCGACCCGGCCGTTGCGGTCGAGGTAGCGCCCGCCGACCTGCTCGCCGCGCACGTGGATCTCGCCGTCGACGATGCGCACCTCCACCCCGGGGACGGGCTGGCCGACGCTGGCCAGCCGGGCCCGCACGCCGGGCTCCGCGCTGGCGTGGGCGACGCGGTGGTCCTCGGGGCCGAGGACGGCGATGGTGCTGCTCGTCTCGGTCAACCCGTAGGCGTTGGCGAAGCCGGTCTCGGGGAAGAGCTCGAGGGCCCGCTCCAACACGGGCGCCGGCATCCTGGCGCCGCCGTAGGCGAGCGAGCGCAGGGCCGGGGCCGGTCCTGCGCCGGGCGCGTCGAGCACGGCGACGATGCGGGCGAGCATCGTCGGCACGACGAACGCGTGCGTGATGTGCTCGGCGGCGGCCACCTCCAGCCATGCCTCCGCGGAGAACACCGGCAGGGGGACGACGCGCCGCCCCGCCCAGGTCGCCGACAGGACGGCGGCCACGCCGGCGATGTGGAACGGTGGGACCGACAGGAGCAGCGCCTCGTCCTCGCCCGCGGACGCGAACTCGCCGGTGTTGAAGATGTAGGCGAGCAGGTTGTTGTGGTCGAGCACGGCGGTCTTGGGGGCCGCGGAGGTCCCGCTGGTGAGCAGCAGGACCGCGGGCTGCGTGGGGTCCTCGGGGTAGCCCTCGGTGCTCGGATCCGTGGCGGCGCCCGCGCGCAGGTCCGCCAGCCAGTGCTCCGCGGGCGTGCCCCCGATGCCGGCGGGCGCCACCAGGGCCGGCGAGGGGAGCCGGTCGATCGCCGCCTCCAGCGTCGTGGCCGGGAGACGGTAGTTGAGGGGCGCGTAGCTGGCGCCGGCCCATGCCGCGCCGAAGAGCGCGGCCGGCACGACCGGGCCCTGCGGTTCGGCCAGCGCGAGGGTCGACGCCTGGCGTCGGGCGAGCTCGCGGGCGGTGGCCCGGGCGAGCTGGCGCAGCTGCTCGTAGGTGATGCCACCGTCGAGGCTGCCGACCGCGACGCGGCCGCCGAGGCCATCGGCGGCCATGTCGAGGATCATCGCCAGGTTCACGCAGGCCTCAGTCTGCGGAGGGGAGCGGCTTGGGTTGGGCCAGGTCCATCGGCTGGTCGTGGCAGGTGAGGGTCCCCTCACCTGGCTTGGTCACCAGGACGGTCGCCTCGCACACCGCGCACTGGTACCGCTTGCCCAGGGCGTTGGCCATCAGCCCTCCCGCTCGCTCATGGGTGCGTCGCAGCACGCGATCGGTCCCGTCGGCGCCTTCACGACGATCACCTCGGTCCCGCACGTCTGGCATCGCAGACGGCTCCCCACTTTGGTCGGTGCCTCACTCATGGGCGGTCACCCTACTGGGGCCGGGACCGGTCGCTCCACGACGGAGGGTCCCCGGCGTGCTCAGGCCACCGCGCCGCCGCCGCGCAGCGCGGCGATGTCGGCGTCGGCGAAGCCGGCGCGGCGCAGCACCGCGTCGGTGTCGGCGCCCGCGTGGTGGGCGGGCCCGGAGACCTGTGCCGCCGTCACGCTGTAGCGCGGTGCCGGGCCCGGTTGCAGCACCCCGCCCAACTCCACGAAGGTCCCCCGCGCCTGGTGGTGGGGGTGGCGGGGCGCTTCGACGGGGTCGAGCACCGGGGCGAAGCAGGCGTCGGTGCCTTCGAGCAGGTCGCACCACTCGTCGCGGGTGCGGCTGGCAAAGGTGGCGGCGAGGCGGGACTTGAACTCGGGCCAGCGGTCACGGTCCCACTGGTGCGCGGCCAGGTCCTCGTCGTCGGCCAGCCCGATCTTGTCGAGCAGGATCGCGTAGAACTGCGGCTCGATCGCGCCGACCGCGATCCACTTGTCGTCGCTCGTCCCGTAGACCTCGTAGAAGTGGGCCCCGGTGTCGATCATGTTGGTGCCGCGCGGCCCCCATCCCCCCCGGGCCCGGGCCAGGTAGAACGGCGCCATCATCAACGCGGCGCCGTCGATCATCGCGGCGTCCACTACCTGGCCGCCTGGACCGGTCCCGGCCGCCCGTGCGAACGCGGCGCAGGCGATCCCGAACGCGAGCAGCATGCCCCCGCCGGCGAAGTCGCCGAGGACGTTGATCGGCGGCGTCGGTGGCTGTCCCGCCCGACCGAGCGGTTCGAGCGCGCCGGCCAGCGCGATGTAGTCGATGTCGTGCCCGGCCGCCCCGGCGGCGGGGCCCTGCTGGCCCCAGCCGGTCATCCGGCCGTAGATCAGCGCAGGGTTGCGGGCGAGGCACACGTCGGGGCCGAAGCCGAGGCGCTCGGCGACGCCCGGGCGGAACGGCTCGATCAGCGCGTCGGCGTCCTCGACCAGCCGCAGCAGGACGGCGACGCCGTCGGGGTCTTTGAGGTTGACCGCCACCGAGGTCTTGCCGCGCTCGTGGGGAAAGGAGGCCGGCGCGCTCGGCTCGGTCGTGGGGACGCTCTCGGTGCGGTCCACCCGGACGACCTCAGCTCCCATGTCGGCCAGCAGCATCCCGGCAAACGGGCCCGGACCGAGCCCGACGACCTCGATGACCTGCAACCCGGCGAGCGGACCCATCTGCCATCCCCCCTGTACTGTCGTGCGTCGAGCTGACCGGTTGGAGCCGGGCGCGACATCCCCGGCATGGTGGTCGGTGCATCGAACTGGTCGATGTGACAGTGTGTCAGTCCGGAGCCGTCGAAGGAGCGAGCGATGCGGGTCGTGGTCAACTACGACGTGTGTGAGAGCAACGCCATCTGCATGCAGGTGGCGCCCGAGGTCTTCGAGGTGAGGGACGACGACTTCCTCTACGTCCTCGACGAGACCCCGCCCGAGTCCCTGCGGTCCAAGGTCGAAGAAGCGGTCCGGCGCTGTCCCAAGCAGGCGCTGTCGATCGCCGAGGACTGACACCCGGCGCCGCGTGGCGCCGGCCGGTCAGTCGCGGCGGGGTTCGATGAAGAGGATCTCGCAGTCGGCGAGGAGCACGTCGCTGATCGTCGATCGGCCCCACACGTAGATCTTGCGGCCCTCCACCCGGTCGACGCCCGCGAGGTACTCGATGCGGTGGTTGAGCGGGGTGGGGCGGCGCATCCGCACCGTCAGCGTGCCCGTGTAGCCGGCGGTGCCCGAAGCGCTCTGCGCGAAGCCCATCAGGTCGTCGAACGCGGCGGCGACGAAGCCGCCGTGCACCGTCGCCGGCGGCCCCTCGTACGCGTCGGGCCACACCGCCCAGCCCCGTGTCAGGTCGCCCTCGGCGTGCAGGTGCATCGGAGGAGCGAGGGGGTTGGCGCGCCCCATGAAAGGGCTGCGCTCGGCGAGCGTGGAGTCGGCGCCGCCGACCGAGGCCAGCCCGCCGTGGGCGAGCAGGCTCGGCTGGGCGCCGAGGCGGTCGGCCAGGGCGGTCGCCTCGGCGAGGAGCGCCTCGAGCGCGGTGGTGTCCGCGACCTCCTGGTCGAGGAGCGCGGCGCCGCCGACGAGGCGTCGGACCTGCTCGACGAGGCGGTGCTTGAGCGCCCGTTGCGAGCCCTCGGGGGGATCCTCCCTGGACCAAAAAGACCGGGCGTCGGCGGGCAGCTCGACCCCTCCCGGGAACCCGCCGCGGGCCAGCATGCGCTCAGCCAGGCTCCCTGGGCCGCGCAACGGTCCGAGCGGGGCGGGCGCGTCGTCAGCCATGCGCCGACCCTAGCGGCGGGGCCGGCTCGGGCGGCGCTGCCCTCAGGTGGTGCCGTCCGCGGTGGAGACCTGGAACGGCAGCGGCGACTGGCGGGCCTCGAGCATCTTCCACCAGGTCATGCCCGGCTCGTCGCCGATGACCTGGCAGCACACCCCGCTGGCCCGCCAGGCGTCGAGGCCTTCGCCACAGGCGAGGAGCTGGCGGGGCCGAGCCGAGAGCAGCCGGGCGCGCAACTGCCGCGCCGGGAGGACGGGCAGGACGACCGGTGTGGCGCCCGCCTTGAGGGTTGCGAGGTAGCCGACGGCGCGGTCCTCCCGGTGGGTTTCGCAGCAGAGCACCACGACCAGGTCCCCGGGCAGGACGCCCAAGGAGACCAGGCCGCGGGCGAGTCGGTTGCTCCGCCGCTCCCGCAGGCGCGAGCCGGGCGAGTCGGGCTGCGGCACGACGATGCGGGTGTCCGTCCCCCGCCCCGCGGCACCCCCCACGGCGACTTCGTCGATGAGGCGCATCGTCGACACACGACCACGGTATCAATCTGACGGCGTGTCAACAAGAACGTGTTCTACCCGGCCCGGCCGGGGACCGGCATGTGGCGACCGCAGAGTCGAGTCACTAACGTCCCGCGGAGCACCTCGGAGATGAAAGGGCACGCCGTGGCCGATTTCCTCGCAGGCAAGTCGATCGCTGTCACCGGAGCGGGTCGCGGCATCGGACGCGCCGTCGCCATGCTCTGCGCCGCCGAAGGTGCCAAGGTGGTCGTCGCCGACTACGGCGTGAGCACGGACGGGTCGGACCCGACCAGCGAGGTCGCCGACGGCGTCGTCAAGGAGATCGCCGACGCGGGGGGCACCGCGGTGGCGGTCGCCGACACCGTGACGACGATGGCGGGCGGTTCCCGCATCGTGCAGACCGCCATCGACAGCTGGGGTCGCATCGACGGCGTCGTCTGTGTGGCGGGGATCCTCAAGGAGCGGATGCTCTTCAACATGTCCGAAGAGGAGTGGGACCCGGTCGTGGAGACCCACCTCAAGGGCACCTTCACCGTGTTCCGCCATGCCGCCGCCGTCATGCGCAAGCAGCAGTCCGGGACCCTGATCGGCTTCACCTCCGGTGCCTTCCAGGCGAGCGCGGCCCAGGCCAACTACTCGGCGGCCAAGGGCGGCATCGTGTCGCTGGTGCGCAGCGCCGCCCTCGGGATGCACAAGTACGGCGTGACGGCCAACTGCATCGCGCCGATCGCCCGCACCCGGATGTCGGCGGGCGTGCCCATGGAGCTGGCCGAGATCGGTGACGCCGAGGACGTGGCGCCCATGGTCGCATACCTCCTCTCGGACAAGGCGCGGCACATCACCGGCCAGATCTACACCGCGGTGGGCGGCAAGATCGCCGTCTGGAACCAGCCGATGGAGGTCCGGGCCATGTACAAGGACGGCCGCTGGACGCCAGAGGAGATCGCGGCCCGCATCGACGGCACCGTCGGCACCGAGCAGATGCCGATGCTGCGGATGCTCGACGAGATGCGCCGGGCCGCCGAGGCCGGCGAGCGCAACAACGCCTGAGCCGCGTGGACCTGCGCTTCAGCGCCGCCGACGAGCAGTTCCGCCAGCAGGTGGTGGCCTGGCTCACGGAGCACCTGGTCGGGGAGTTCGCCGCCCTCGGTGGCGCGGGCGGGCCCGGGAGGGAGCACGAGGGCTTCGAGGTGCGCCTCGCGTGGGAGCGCGAGCTCGGCGCCGCGGGCTGGGTCGGCCTCGGCTGGCCGGTCGAGCGCGGCGGGCGCGGCGCGAGCCTCACCCAGCAGGTCATCTTCGCCGAGGAGTACAGCCGGGCCAACGCGCCGGCGCGGGTCAACCACATGGGGGAAAACCTGGTCGGCCCCACCCTGATCGCATTCGGCACCGCCGAGCAGCAGGCGCGGGTCCTGCCCGGCATCCTGCGGGGCGACGAGCTGTGGTGCCAGGGGTACTCCGAGCCCAACGCCGGCTCCGACCTGGCCAACGTCCAGACGAGGGCCGAGCGCTCCGAGGACGGCTCGTCGTGGATCGTCACCGGCCAGAAGGTGTGGACCTCCCTCGCCCAGTGGGCCGGATGGTGCTTCGTCGTGTGCCGGACCGAACCAGGATCCCAGCGCCACCGCGGCCTGTCCTACCTGCTCGTGCCCATGGACCAGCCCGGCGTGGAGATCCGCCCGATCGTCCAGATGTCGGGCACCTCGGAGTTCAACGAGGTGTTCTTCGACGGCGCACGCACGGACACCTCCAACGTGGTCGGCGCACCAGGTGACGGCTGGAAGGTCGCGATGGGCACCCTCGCCTTCGAGCGCGGGGTGTCGACGCTGGCCCAGCAGATCGGCTTCGCGCGCGAGCTCGACCACATCGTCGACCAGGCCCGAAGGCGCGGCCGGTCGTCGGATCCCGTGCTGCGCCAGCGCCTGGTCGCGGCGTGGATCGGGCTGCGGCTGATCCGGTACAACGCGCTGCGCTCCATGACGGGCCTCGAGGACGGCGGCGCCCCGGGCCCGGAGGCATCCATCTCCAAGCTGCAATGGGCCAGCTGGCACCGCTCCATGGCCAACCTCGGCATGGACGTCCTCGGTCCTGACGCGCTCATAGACGAGGAGGCGCAGAGCTTGTTCCTGTTCACCAGAGCCGACACCATCTACGGCGGTTCCAACCAGATCCAGCGCAACGTGATCGGCGAGCGGGTGCTCGGGCTGCCCCGGGAGCCCGGCCGATGACCGCCGCACCGGCCTACCCGATGCCGCACGGCCTGCTGAGCGGCAAGACCGTGCTCGTGACCGCCTCCGCGGGCACCGGCATCGGCTTCTCGACGGCGAAGCGCTGCGCCGAGGAGGGCGCGAGCGGGGTGGTCCTCTCCGACCGCCACGAGCGGCGCCTCGCCGAGTCGGTCGAGTCGCTCCAGGGCGACTGCCCGCAGGTGCAGGTGGTGGGGATCCCCTGCGACGTGACCGTCGAGGCCGACGTGCAGCGGCTGTTCGACTCGGCCGTCGCCGAGCTCGGCCGCCTCGACGTCGTCGTCAACAACGCCGGCCTCGGAGGCACCGCCAACCTGGTCGACATGACCGACGAGCAGTGGTCGGTCGTGCTCGACGTCACCCTCAACGGCACCTTCCGCTGTGTTCGGGCTGCGCTGGGCCACATGCAGCCTCGCGGGAGCGGCGCCATCGTCAACAACGCGTCGGTGCTCGGGTGGCGGGCCCAGGCCGGCCAGGCCCACTACGCCGCGGCCAAGGCCGGCGTGATGGCCCTCACCCGCTGCGCGGCGATCGAGGCTGCCGCCTTCGGGGTGCGGGTCAACGCCGTGGCACCCAGCCTGGCCATGCACCCGTTCCTCGCCAAGGTGACGAGCGAGGAGCTGCTGGCCGAGCTCACCGAGCGGGAGGCCTTCGGTCGTGCCGCCGAGCCGTGGGAGATCGGCAACGTCATCGTGTTCCTGGCCAGCGACTACGCCTCCTACATGACCGGCGAGGTCGTCTCCGTGAGCAACCAGCATCCCTAGGGGGTCGTCGTGGCCGTCACCGTCTTCGCCAACCTCGACGAGCTGCAGGCTGCGGTCGGGACCCACCTCGGCTACAGCGACTGGCTGCAGATCACCCAGGAGCGCATCGACCTCTTCGCCGACGCGACCGGCGACCACCAGTGGATCCACGTCGACCCGGTCCGTGCCGCGGCCGGGCCGTTCAAGACGACGATCGCCCACGGGTACCTGACCCTGGCGCTGTCGAACTGGTTCCTGCCCCAGATCGTGGACGTGCAGGGGATCTCGATGGGCATCAACTACGGCGTCAACAAGGTGCGCTTCCCGGCGCCCGTGCCCGTTGGCAGCCGCCTGCGGGCCGGCGCCGAGCTCACCGCGGTCGATCCCGTCGCCGGCGGCGTCCAGGCCACCATCGTCATCACCGTGGAGGTCGACGGCGGCGACAAGCCGGCCTGCGTCATCGAGTCCCTCAGCCGCTACCTGGCGTAGGGGCCTGCCGGGCCCGGCCCGACCGTCGGTCCCGGCGTGCCGTCGGGCGCCCGGCTGGGCAAGACTGCTGCCATGACGATCGTCCATCGCGTCCTGTACCCGGAGCCGATCTCCAGCCTCGAGGAGTACCTGGCGCGCGGCGGCGGTGTCGGGTTGGAGGCCGCCCTGTCCAAGACGCCCGAGGAGATCATCGCCGAGCTGGAGGCGTCGGGCCTGCGCGGCCGAGGCGGTGCCGGCTTCCCGACGGGTCGCAAGTGGCGCACGGTGCGCGACTACGCCGCAGCCGACCGGCGCTCGAGCATCGTGGTCAACGGGGCGGAGGGCGAGCCCGGCACGTTCAAGGACAGGACCATCCTGCGCACCAGCCCCTACCCGGTGCTGGAGGGCGCGCTGATCGCGGCCCGTGCCCTCGATGCCGACTGGATCGCGGTGGCCATGAAGCGCTCGTTCGTCGCCGAGGTCGCCCGCGTCCGGGCCGCCATCGAGGAGGTCAAGGCGGCCGGCTGGGCCGACGGCATCCGCCTCGAGACCTTCGAGGGACCCGGGGAGTACCTCTACGGCGAGGAGACGGCGCTGCTCGAGACCATCGACGGCCGCTACCCCTTCCCCCGGGTCGCCCCGCCCTTCCGCCGGGGCGACGTCGAGGTGGTGGAGAGCGCCGCGGACGCGTCGTCCCACAGCGGCCTCTCGGCCCACGTCGAGATGGCGGGGCCGGGCGGCGACACCGACGTGCCGCCCACGCTGGTCGACAACGTCGAGACCCTCGCCAACGTCGCCAGGATCCTCGGCCGAGGCGCGGCTTGGTTCCGCACCGAGGGCACCGAGCAGTCGCCGGGGACCATCGTGTGCACCGTGACCGGTTCGGTGCAGCGGGCGGGTGTCGGCGAGGTCATCATGGGCACGCCGCTACGGGAGGTCATCGAGGCGATCGGGGGTGGTGCCCGCCCAGGTCATCGGATCAAGGCGGTCCTGAGCGGGGTGTCGAGCGCGATCCTGACCGAGGACCAGCTCGACACGCCGGTGTCCTACGAGGGGATGGCCGCGGTGGGGAGCGGGTTGGGCTCCGCCGGGTTCCAGGTCTTCGACGACCACGACGACATCGCGGCCGTCGCCGCGGGCGTGTCGCGCTTCTTGGCCGTCGAGTCCTGCGGTCAGTGCGTGCCGTGCAAGGTGGACGGCATCGCGCTGTCGCAGCTGCTCGCCGACCTGAGCCGCTCGCAGGTCACCGAGGCCGAGTTCGCGAAGATCGGGCGGCTGGCCTCCACGGTCGGCGAGCGCGCCCGTTGCTCCCTCGCCACCCAGCACCAGGACGTGATCGGCAGCATCCTCGAGCGCTTCGGTCCCGAGCTCCGCGCCCACGTGGGCCGCTACGGCGACGGCGCGGTCGAGCCGCTCCTCGTGGCCGAGCTGGCCGACATCCAGGGGGATGTCGCCGTCCTCGACGAGCGCCACCGCGACAAGCAGCCGGACTGGAGCTTCGGCGACGAGTACTCGGGCAAGGTGCCCGCCGAGCGCTTCGGCGACCACCGCCACCCGTTGCCCCTCGACGACGCCTGACCCGGCCCGGCCCGCTGTCAGGCGTGGTCGAGGGCGGCTTCGAGGTCCGACATCGACACGCTCCCCGGGGCGGCACGCTCGTGCGCCATGCGCGCGACGGTCCGCTGGAGCAGCTCGTTGACCGGCGTCGGGATCCCGAGGAGGCGGCCGAGGAGCACGATCTCCCCGTTGAGGTGGTCGACCTCGGTGCTGCCCGTCCGCCGGTGCATGCTCTGCCACGTCGAGCTGGCGTGCGGGTGCTGGCCGGGGACCACCCGCATCGGGCTGAGCAGCGCCCGTCGCTCCCGGTCCTCCTCGTCGGCCGACCACCCGAGCCCGCCCGCCTCGAAGCACGCGGTCGCCTCGGCCCTCGCTCGCAGGTGCAGTTCGCTGCCACGCGCGCCCGCACCGCAGGCGGCGTCGAGGGCGTTGGCCAGGTTCATGAGCAGCTTGGCCCGCTTGCGGCGCATGATGTCCGGGTTGGCCTCGGAGCGCAGGCCCGAGCCGTCCAGAGCGGCGGCGATCTCGACGGCGGTCGGGTCGATCCCTCTCGGGTACCGCCCGAGGTCGAGGACCCCGGCGACCGGCGAGCAGGCCGCCCAGACCACGCCGGGCTCGAGGTGCTGGGCGGGCAGGATCACGCAGAGGCCGTACACCGCGGGGAACAGCCGCGCCGCCTGACGCTCGTTGTCGACGCCGTTCTGGGCGCACACGACGGGTATCCGGGGGGGAGCCGACGCCCGCAGGTCGGCGAGGGCCTGGGACGTGTCCTGGGTCTTCATGGTGAGCAGTACGACGTCGTCGGGTCCGAAGTCGATCTCCGAGGGATGTGCGACCGTGGGCACCCGCAGCGTCACGGCGCCGTCCGGATCGCGCAGGTCGAGGCCATCGGCCACGAGGGCGTCATGGTGCGCCCCGCGGGCGATGAGCACCACGGCATGCCCGGCCTCGAACAGGCGGCCACCGATGGTGGCGCCGACCGCACCGGCACCGAAGACGACGAAGCGCACCGGCCCCAGGATCACACATCCGGGAGGTCCCGGAATGCGGGCCTCGGACCGGGCGTTCACCTCACTGGTCGCTCCCACAGGGGTGGGGGCAGGAGTGAGGTCTTCATGTCCGCGAACATCCACACGCTGACCGACGCCACCTTCGACGAAGAGATCAAAGGCGCCGAGCTGCCGGTGCTGGTCGACTTCTGGGCCGAGTGGTGCGGGCCGTGCAAGATGATCGCCCCCATCCTCGAAGAAGTGGCGGCCGAGCAGAGCGGCAAGCTCAAGGTCGCCAAGGTCAACGTGGACGACTGCCCCAACGCGGCCCTGCGCTTCGAGGTCATGAGCATCCCGACCTTGATCGTGTTCAAGGATGGCGAGCCGGTGAAGCGCATCGTGGGCGCCAAGCCCAAGAGCGCCCTCGTCGGCGAGCTCAAGGACGTCCTCGCCTGAGCGCCCGCCGCGGCCGTCGGGCATCAGGCGGCGTGGAGGCCTTTCGACGTACGTGGTGTGCGCTGATGGTGTTCCCGGTGGTTCAGGCGGTCCCCGGGTCGGCCCAAAACGCCCGCCAGGTGGCCCACTCCTCGGGCAGCACGCCCTTGCCCGTGTGGTGCTCCGGCCAGTTGGCGTCGGGCAGCCCGATGGGGCGCTGCAGCATGTCGGCGCCGTACCACAGGAGGTGCTTGCGCCGGACGAAGCCCCACGCGCCGTCCCGGCGCGCGTAGGTGTCGAGGTAGCAGATCGTCTGCACGACCCACTCCGCGCCGACCTCGATCTCGCCGCGGCAGTACACCACGCCCCGCGCCTCGTCGGGGGAGTCGAAGTCGATGACGTGGTTGGTCACCTGGAGGATGGAGCGGCCGATCTCGCGCAGCGAGCGGTCGAAGAAGGCCCGGAGCGCCTGGCGCCCGGTGAGGTCGCGACCCACCCGCACGTCGGGCACGAAGAGCCCGACCAGGGTGTCGAGGTCGCGCGAGTCGGTGGCGAGGGCGTAGCGGTACGCCAGCTGCTGGATGGCCTGGTAGGAGAGGAGCCGGTCGACCTGCTCGGCGAGCGAGCCGCCGCCTCGGGGGACCTCCGCCGCGCTCATGCGCCCGGCTCGGGCTTGGCCGCCGAGAGGTACGCAGGGTTTTCCCCCCCGCCGTGGGCGACCCAATTGGCGCCCGAGACGTAGGAGGCGAGGGGGGAGGCCAGCACCACGCACAGCCCGCCGATGTCGGCCGGCTCGGCGAGGCGCCCGAGGGGGATGGTGGCGGCCACGGCGGCCACGCCCTCCTCGTCGCCATAGTGGAGGTGGGCCTGTTCGGTGCGCACGAGACCGCTGGTCAGGGTGTTGATGCGCACCTTGGGAGCCCACTCGACGGCCAGGGTGGTGGTCAGGTTGATGAGCCCGGCCTTGGCCGCGCCGTAGGCCGCGGTCCCCGGCGTGGGCCGGATCCCGCTCACGCTGCCGATGTTGATGATGCTGCCTCCCTCGTCCTGCCGCTGCATGACCGCGTTGGCGGCCTGGGCGACGTAGATCGGTGCGAGGAGGTTGAGGGTGATGATGGCGGCGGAAAACCGCGGCGACGCGGTGGAGGAGGGGGCGATGGGCGAGCCGCCGGCGTTGTTGACCGCCACGTCGAGGCGGCCGTAGCGCTCCACGATGGTGGCGACGAGCCGCTGGACCTGGTCGGGGTCTCGCACGTCTGCCGGGAGGAAGACGGCGGGGCCGAGGTCCCCCGGGTCGCTGCGCCCGCAC
>Ga0075030_100002595_pt1 | contig 16415 bp, 11 predicted proteins | sample LitLauG_LLR_2012_FD_71393 | JGI IMG/M metagenome (GOLD analysis project Ga0075030, IMG submission 71393) | Freshwater sediment microbial communities from Pennsylvania, USA - Little Laurel Run_MetaG_LLR_2012 | ecosystem: Environmental > Aquatic > Freshwater > Creek > Sediment | place: USA... | reverse complement strand
AAACATACATCTTTAAAAAATAATACGATGGACACTCAAAATTTCTCTACTATTCTACTGGTAGATACAACAGCGGAAAAAGTATTCGAAGCCGTAAAAAATGTTCGCGGGTGGTGGTCCGAAGAAATTGAAGGCGGCACGGACAAACTCAATGATGAGTTTACCTATCATTACAAAGACGTACATTCTTGTACAATGAAAATAATAGAAATTATTCCCGCTAAAAAAGTCGTTTGGCTGGTGACTGACAACTATTTCAATTTTACTATAGACAAAAGCGAGTGGAAAGGGACCACCATTAGTTTTGAAATAGCTGAAAAAGGCAGTCAAACGCAACTTCGCTTTTCTCACGTCGGTTTAGTTCCTGAATATGAATGTTTCGATGTCTGTTCCAATGCTTGGGCCGAGTACATCCAGCATAGTTTGCGCAACCTGATAACCACCGGAAAAGGGCAGCCAAACAAAAAGGAAACCCAAAAGAATGTTGCATAAACCATTTTTTCGGTCAGCCGCCTTCTTTCCAAAAAACTCAAAATACCATTTCCAATACCCTTGCTTCAGAAGGCGGACAAGATTCTTACATATTCAAGCAAATCCGTTTCGCAAAAAAAAGCACTGAGTCCACATGAGAATGGCGCTCGCCGCCAATGGCAGAAAGACGATCTACTGCAAGAAATCAACGAAACAAGTGGTACCTTTAAACCGTTACACTCTTCAAAAAAAAGGCCCTGCCTGGTATGACGGCGTTCATCTTATAGTTGAATGGGAGCGGCTTGTAAGGCAGTACGAAACCAAAAGACGACTTGAAACGAAAATAACGGACCATCTTATCCTGCATGACACGAAAGATCCCTTTGCCTGCCACAAAAGTGAGATACACCATACTGGCCGCAGTGTTTGTCAATGTGGTGATCAACTATATGGACCGTAGCAACATTTCCGTGTCAGGGGCATTAATCAGCAAAGAACTTCATTTTGATTCTATAAAAATGGGGTATGTTTTTTCGGCTTTTGGGTGGTCCTATACAGCACTGCAGATTCCGGGAGGTATCCTCGCTGATCGTTTTGGCGTAAAATTTCTATACAGCGTCACTCTAATATTGTGGTCACTTGCCACGATCGCTCAAGGTCTTGCTGTTGGTTTGTTCTCGTTCATGTTGCTGCGCTTTTTAGTCGGTGCATTCGAAGCCCCGTCATACCCGATGAACAACAGAATTATAACCAGTTGGTTCCCGACCAATGAAAGAGCCTCTGCCATTGCAATGTACACATCAGGCCAGTTTATAGGCCTGGCCTTTTTAACGCCGGTACTCACCTATGTCGGGTCTTATGCCGGCTGGAGAGGACTATTCTACCTATCCGGGACCATTGGAGTTTTGTGGGGTATCAGTTGGTATTTCATTTACCGTCCTCCAACCAGTCACAAAAAGGTAAATCAAGCAGAACTCGACTATATCAAACTGGGCGGTGCCATTATAAGCACCGACAGCGAAAACGAAGGCCAAAAAAAATTTGAATGGAAGAGTCTTGCTTTTGTACTTTCGAAAAAAAAATTATGGGGCATTTATATCGGCCAGTTTTGCGTGGTCGCGACCTTGCTTTTTTTTCTGACTTGGTTCCCAAAATACCTGGTTGATTACAGGAAAATGAACTTTATAAATTCCGGGGTATATGCATCGATTCCATTTCTGTGTGCGTTTTTTGGCGTTATTTTCTCGGGATTTTTATCAGATTATCTTGTGAAAAGAAAAATATCCCCGGGGCTCGCCAGGAAGTCGCCTATTGTAATCGGATTGTTGCTGTCTGTTTCAATTATTGGGGCTAATTATGTAACGGATCCCAAATGGGTGATTTTTTTCATGTCGCTGGCATTTTTTGGAAATGGTCTTGCTTCGATTACCTGGGTGTTTGTTTCCCTTCTCGCACCAAAAGACCTGCTGGGTTTAACGGGAGGAACCTTTAATTTTATCGGAGGGTCGGCTGCTATCGTCGTGCCGGTTACAATCGGTTACCTCGTAAAAAACGGCGACTTTTCTCCGGCTCTTATCTTTGTGGGTTGCCTTGCGCTATTAGGAGCATTAAGCTATATTTTCCTGGTGGGAAAGGTAGAACGATTAGACAGTTTGGCAGAATTCGGGAATTCCGGTAATGAAGATTATCGATAAATTTATCACCCCAAATATGGCCTATTATGAAAAGTAGATTATTTGCCGCTGCGATGGTTTCTATGCTCTGCACCCGGGAATGTGATGCCCAAACGTTGCAACCATCTTCCGCATCAAATATTGAAAGTATAGGCAAAATTGAATTATACGATAAGGCTGCGGTGAATATCATAGATAGCAATGCCACTATCCAAATTATTGGACGAAACTATACATGGTCTGAAGGGCCTGTTTGGATTGCCGCCAAACAAATGCTGCTCTTTTCTGATGTGCGTCAAAACAGGATATACCAATGGAATATGAAAGATACGCCTGTTCTGTATCTCACTCCCTCAGGTTATACGGACACTGCATTGCGAAACGGGGAAAATGGTTCTAACGGGCTTGCAATTGATAAGAATGGAAAATTGTTGCTCTGCCAGTCAGGTAACAGGCAGGTAGCCAGGCTTAATGTTCCAATAGATGCTCCCAGGCCAGTGTTTACTGTCCTTGCACCCAATTACCAGGGAAAGAAATTCAATAGCCCCAACGATCTTGTTGCCGACAGCAGGAATAATATTTACTTCACAGACCCCATTTACGGCCTGCCTGCGGGAGAAAAAGATCCCTCGAGGGAATTAAGTTTTGAAGGTGTCTATAAAATCAGCGCGGCGGGTAACATCTCGTTACTGATTGATTCGATTTCGCGGCCCAACGGTATCGCACTGTCCCTGGACGAAAAAATATTATATGTTGGAAGCAGTGATGAAAAACATACACGCTGGTATGCCTTTCATCTGGACAGGGAAGGCAATATTCGAAGTGGCGGCGTGTTACTGGACGGAACTGCTATGAAAGAAAAGGCAACAGTCAAACAAGGTGCGGACGGTTTCAAGCTGGATAAATTTGGTAATATTTTCAGTGCCGGTCCTGATGGTATCAATATCATCTCTTCCAACGGCAAATTATTGGGCCTCATAAAAATTTATAACCGGCCGACTTCCAACTGCGCCTTTAACGAAACAAAAGACGTGTTGTATATTACTGCCGATGACCTGGTGCTCCGAATCAAACTGCATGTTACGAAACCATCGGCACCCCGCTAGTTAAATCTCGTGAGAAGTAGTAAGAATAAATTGCCCGTCCCGTGAAAAAGGAAAATTATGCAGTCATTTTTTTGAGCCCGCGAACCAAATCTTACTATATATCTTCAGGAGCAAGAGGAAATTTTACCGGCTGATGACTGCGCTGAGAGCGATAGATTGCCGAAAATATTTCAACAGTAACAAGTCCGTCCCGGGCGGTAACGAGGGGACGCCGGCCCTCAATAATCGCCCGCAGAAAGTCTTCCACCTGCCGTTCGTGAAAATAATCGACGGCATTCACTGCGTTAAAAAAATCAATGTCTTCTTTTTTCCAGATTTCCTGCATTTGTTGTTCACCGGGAATCGTCCAGATATCATTCACCGGAGGTTCAGTAATACCTGTCATCCCTGCGATAAACATGGCGCCGCCATCGGTTTGCACTCCAATTGATGCCCCATTGCTGCCGTGGACATGTACTTTTCCAAAAAGTGCCGGATGCTGAGAATTACTTACAACTATATTCCCCAATGCACCGCTCTTAAATCGTAAAACCGCTACGGCAGTATCTTCCACTTCGATGTATGGATGATTCTGGTTGGCCCAACAACCGTACAACTCATCAATTTCACCCATATACCATTGCAGCAAATCTAACTGGTGCGGTGCCTGGTTGACCAGTACACCACCCCCTTCTTCCAGCCATTTGCCGCGCCAGGGATCACTCTTATAATAACTTTCATCGCGCCACCCCAGCATTTGAACAGTACCCAGGATGGGTTTACCGATTTTACCTTCATCAATTGCCTTTTTGACGCGCAAAGCCGGCGCATAAAACCGCCGCTGACAAACGATCCCGAGCAGCAACTTATTTTCCGCCGCCACTTTCATCATTCGGTGACAATCTTCGACGGTCGAAGCCATCGGCTTTTCAATTAAGACATTTGCACCGGATTCCATAGCAGAAATACTGCCGGCTGCATGATTAGGATGGGGAGTACAAATAATTACCGCTTCGAGCTTTTCTTTTTCAACCATTTCTTTAATACTGCTGTACGGCAAGACATGATATTGCTCGGCAAATTGCCGCGCTTTGTTGACATCACGACTATAGATGGCCACAAATTCAGATTCGGGAATGGCTGAAAGTGCCCTGGCGTGCAAATGAGTTACTTTGCCGCAGCCAATTATTCCAGTCCTTATGCGTCGCTGCATCATACTGTCACGGTTGTAAAATTACTTTCATGAGGCCAGGTTCGCGGTTGTATAACCTTTTAAACCACGCCGGCCCCTCCGCTAAAGGAACTACGGCACTCATCATGGGATCCATCTTAATAAGATTGCGGGCGATGAGATCCAGCGCAGCTTCATATTCACCGCATATGGCGCAACTGCCTTGCAGCCTAAGCTGGCGGCTTACTACGATTTGCAAGGGCAGATCGACCAGCGGAGAAACATTTCCCACAAGGGTGATAGTAGCGCCCTTTCGCACGCCTGCGATCACGCTGTTCAACACAGTCGAATGACCCACCACTTCGAACCCGATATCGGCACCCCTTTGGTGGGTAAGTTCTTTCACTTCTTTAACGACATCATCACTTGCTGAATTGAAAATATGCGTTGCACCCATCTTCAGAGCAAGGTCAAGACGGCTTTGATCGATGTCAAAAACCATAATATTAGTAGCACCGGAAAGTTTCAGCACTTGTATGATGAAAAGACCGATGATTCCTGCCCCGCCCACCAAGACTGAATCGTTCAGTGATATATTGGAGAGCTTTACAGCATGAATCGCTACGGCAACCGGTTCAACCATAGCCGCATATTCGAAGCTGACCGTGTCGGGAATTTTGTAAAGAATATGTTGCGGAATAGCCACGTGGGTAGCAAAAGCGCCATCCCGGTGAAACTCATCGCACGATACACCTAAGACCTTTCGATTATCACTGAGATTATAAAACCCTTTACGGGAGTACCAATCCGCTACCTGGTAAATGGTGGAATCAAATGTAACCCGATCGCCGATACGCCAATCCGTGACATTTTCGCCGACGGATTCAATTATCCCCGAAGCTTCATGCCCCATAATAACCGGCGGCTGACGCCTCCCGGTACTTCCGTCCATTCCATGGACATCGCTTCCGCAGATACCCACCGACTTTACCCGAACAAGAACTTCATTTTCAGTTAATACGGGCAGCGGCACTTCTTTCAATTCCAATTTATTATAGTCAGTTAGCACTAATGCTTTCATGATACCCTGTTTTTAATAGTTAGCCGGCTAATTCTCGTCTTACGCTTTCTTTGTCTTTTCAGCCGGCAAAATTCTGATTACCCCTTTAAATGAGCTTGTTTTTGGAATAAACATTCTATCGTATTTCTTGGCAAAGGTAGCTCTTGGCACACAGCTGCGAACCCCGGGTTTCTCAAGCCACCTCGGGGTCTGCACTCATTGTGATACAAGCCATTTCAAAACATTGCCTGGAAAATTAGCCTTAATGATCCTATTGAATTGCAAAAAAGTTTGTTCATACTGCGTGCCGGTCGCTGCCAGAAAGCTCATCCCCCAACTGTTCCAATGTTTTCCCTTTGGTTTCAGGGAAGTATCTCCAAACAACAAAAACCTGCAGCAACATCATTATGGAAAAGAACGTAAAGGCATACCCGACTCCAAACTTAAATTCCTCGGCAACGACCGGAAAAAGGAAAGTAATCACCACTGCAAAAAACCAATGAGTAGAGCTTCCCAGGGATTGACCTTGTCCTCTGACACTATTTGGGAAGACTTCTGATATTAATACCCAAATAACAGCACCCGTTGAAAACGCGAAGAAAATAATATATCCGATAAGAATGACGAGCAGGTCATAGCCGCCGAATTTTTGCGCAAAAAAGGCTCTCGCCACTAGTCCCAAACAAATGGCCATCCCCACGGATCCTGTCATCAATAACTTCTTGCGGCCAACCCTGTCTATGATCACCAAACCAAGGATGGTAAAAATGCCGTTCGTAATGCCTATTAGCACCGGCTGGAAAAGCGAGTCGGCAGTCGATAACCCGGTCAATTCGAATATCCTTGGCGCATAATATAATATCGCATTAATACCGGAAAATTGGTTAAACATGGCTACCAGGAAGGCAATGCTAATGGGTTTGACATACTGGCCTGAAAAAAGACGGTCTCTTTTTGCATCCATGCTCATTCGTATCTCATCGATCTTTTCTGCAATATTGCCGGCTTCGATTTTCACCAGAACTCGCTTTGCTCTTTCAAGCCTGCCTTGCTTTATTAAAAAACGGGGGCTTTCAGGTACCAACGTTAATAATAACAAATAAGCCACAGCCGGAACGCCGCCTACACCAAGCATCCAGCGCCAGGAATTCTCACCCAGGTCCCTGAGCAAAAAATTCGAGATGTAAGCGATCAATATACCAAAGATCACATTGAATTGAAATAAGGCCGTCATCCTGCCCCTTAAATTCGCCGGGGATATTTCCGAGATGTACATCGGGGCGACGACCGATGAAGCCCCCACTGCAAGTCCGCCCAAGAAACGAAAGAAAATAAAAACGTACAAACTATGGGCCAGCGAACTGCCGAATGCTGCTACGGCGAAAAGGAAGGCAATTAAAAACAACATGGGCTTCCTTCCGTAGCTATCAGCCGGCCGACCTGAAAACAGGGCTCCGATAACCGTTCCAATTAATGCGGAAGAAATAGCAAATCCATGTAAAAATGGTGATAGTTTGAACAATTGCTGAATGGTCTTTTCAACGCCCGAGATCACGGCAGTATCAAACCCGAAGAGAAATCCTCCCAGCGCAAGTATGACCGACCATCCAAATACTCTTACTATTCTTTTATCCATATACCTGGATTTTAAAACGATTCTTTCCCGATCACTTCTTTCGGCAGGAATTTCTCCTTAAGTAAAGGCACCTCGCTCATAGCGAGGAAATACGGATGTCTTTAAAGGTGGCCTTTCCTTCCGAAACGTAGACCCCCCAGTTGCCTTCTGCAAAATCATAGCAACGGAAATTCATTGCAACAGCGTCGTTAATATAGGCTACTCCCATGTTCCCGTCTACGATTACCTGGAGATGAACCGGCGAACCCGGCGTCAATTCAATTCCACGATTTAATTCAATCATTTGGGTGACTTCCGACCGGTTCCGTGGCCACATATCGAATGCAAGCTTATTATTTCGTGGTTCCAGCCGGATATAATAGGACTGTTCCATGTCATCACTTGCTCGCAGCATCAAGCCGCATTCTTTGGTTTCCTGCGCAAATAAAACCATCGCTTCTATCAGACAGGTCTTCGGCATTTTGCCGGCAAGGGCTGCTCCAAAAGCGCCGATGGCATTAATTTCCACGTGCTCTTTATCAATTGAAGCCTCCGGTGTCTTCGAGGTGAATTCAAAGGGAAGGTTTTTTCCAAAAGCTGTCTTCACGGTGTCCGGTAAGTTTACCAGCAGTTCTCCATCTTTTGCCTGTTTAATTTCATGCACCACGAGATTGCCACCCCAATCCCACGTACTATTATCTTTGGCGTCCCGGCGTGTCGGATTCCACCCAAACAGGTACCGTTTACGGCCGTCCGACGCCGTCTTTGCGGCATAAAATGCGTGACCATCAAAATCATCTCTTTTCGGAACGATCCAAGGTCCCTTCAGGCTACGGCCCATCCGGTACCGCGTTCTAACCAGGTCGGTAAACTCAGAGAACAATAAATACCACCACTCACCCATTTTAAACAAGTCAGGGCACTCATGAGTAAAATAAAGCCCGGGTGCATAAAAAGCCTCTTTCGTTTGCCAGGAAATAAGGTCTTTTGAAGCACTCAAGGCGGTCAATCCCCTCCTCCGTGGAATGCCGCTTTTGGACCTGGCAGCAGTAAGCATATTATATTCCTGGTTTTCTTCATTCCAAAAAACGAACGGGTCCCGCCAGTCATCTTTTTCATAAGCATCCTGGGGAGCAAAGAATTTTTGTTCCGGATATTTTTTCCATACGTGCATATCATCACTCACCGCATGCATGACAGCTTGTTCGGGTTTCCCCTGCTGTCTCAGGTACGGATTGTGGCCCGTATAAAATATATGATATTGCCCTTTGGCTTGAATGGCCGAACCAGTAAATACATACAGATCCTGTTCGTCCTTGGTACCTCGAGGCAGCATTTCTCCGTGGTCAGTAAATTGGACAAAATCATTGGTACTGATTCTGAACCACGGGGTGCCCTCTCCAAATCGCTCCGGATCCCTCCAATCCAACAAATAAAACAACTGGAACGCTCCGTTTGCAAATAGTGGAATGAAGTCGGCAGCCCAGGCATTGTTCGGTTTATAAAAGAAAACCCCATCACCGGTGTTTGGAGTCTTTTCGAAAATATGGCTTCGCCGCGAGTTTTCAGCTAAGCTTGCCCCAAGAGCTGATGCGGAAAGAAAAGGGAGGAGGGTTGATGCGCCCAAGAATTTTCTTCTTTTCATAATGCGAGTTTTTAAAATTTGCGCCCATGATCTATTGCCAGATGGAACTTGCACCGGTCCCTTGTTCATTTCCGCATGCATTAATTGCTACGCAATATCCTCACCAGTAAAGGCAGGACACGGCCATCTCTCAATAGTTGGGGTTTTTTTTATGTTGTTCTTCGATCATTTCCATTGACTTCTTATTCTAAAAAATCCTAATTATTTAACCAGCCATTTTCCTTTAGCCACAATACGCAGTAATTAAACCAGTTGGAGTGGGCTGGTTCTAAATTGAAACCATGTTCTCCAATTGGGAAAATATGTAACCCGGCAGGTATATTACTTTTTAACAGCGCTTGGTAGAAAACGATACTGTTTTTGACGGAAACTATCTTGTCATCCTCGGCCTGGATTAAAAACGTCGGCGGCGTCCGCGTACCAACTTGCAATTCGTTGGAGAATAACCTTATATTGTCTGCGGTGGGATTTTTGCCGATCAGTGCGTTTCTGGACCCCATATGGGTCAGAGAATCACTAAAACTGATCACCGGGTACACCAGGATAGCAAAATCAGGACGGAGGCTAGTGCCGTCCGGATTATCAATGTACGAGGTAATAAAGTGTGTCGCAGCGGAAGCCGCAAGATGGCCGCCAGCTGAGAAGCCCATAATCCCGATCTTGTTGGAATCAATCTTCCACTCCGCAGCCCGTTGCCGCACCATCTGCAGCGCGCGCTGAACATCCTGCAAAGGGCCGATGGCTTTGTTCTTCATCGAACTATCTGAAGGCAGCCTATATTTTAAGACAAAGGCGGTAATGCCTATCTGCCTGAATTTTTCTGCTACATCCCAACCTTCCTTTTTCATCCATAAGCCTTCATAGCCGCCGCCGGGACAAATGATGACCGCAGTACCATTTGCAAGGTTCGGTGGAGGCAGGAATATTGCCAGTGACGGGCGCGTCACCTTAAAGAAAACGGGTTGAGCGCTAGCATATTCTTCATCTGCAGTAATAATGGAATTAGGTATGGTACCATTGTAAAGCGGTATCGTTCGCTGTGCATTGCACAAAATGGAAATTAGGAACGTACAGGAAATTATCCACCCAATTTTGACTGCATTCCAAAGCCTCAATTCCTTAGAGTTTTTGCATTTTTTACCAACAAATTCATTTCTCATTTGCACTTGCTTTTGTTGATGTAATATTTTTATAAACACGCCAAACATGGGTCATTATCCTATTTAATTGTCGAAAACCTATATATACTGTAGGTCTTATAAACATGCCCCGGCTCCAAAACAGTCGACGGGAATGAAGGCTGGTTAGGTGAATCCGGAAAATGCTGGGTCTCCATTGCAAAAGCAGTCCTGAAATCATCTTTGCTACCGTCAGCAAATGTATTTTTGCTGAGCATAAAATTTCCGCTGTAAAATTGCAAACCAGGCTCCTCGGTATAGATATCCATCACAATCCCCGACTTGTCGCCGGTTACCGTGGCGGCATGATGTAAGCCATTTTCCGTATTCGCATTCAACACAAAATTGTGATCATATCCCTTGCCATTCTTTAATTGTTGGTTGTCGGAGTCAATCCATTTCCCAATGGCATGGGGTTGAGTAAAATCGAAGGGCGTACCATCCACGCGATCGATCTGGCCAGTCGGTATTAAACTGGGGTCTACAGGCGTATATTTCCGGGCATATATTTCGACCAGGTGATTTACGATAGTTCCGCTTCCTTCCCCGTTCAGATTAAAGAAAGCATGGTTGGTTAAATTAACGATGGTTTTCTTATCAGTTGTCGCTTCGTATTCACATTTCAAACCATTATCGGCAGTTAATGAATAGGTTACTTTTACATGAAGGTTTCCCGGAAATCCTTCTTCCATATCTTTTGACAAATAACTAAGCTGCAGGGTTGAATCATTCACTTGCACAGCATCCCACATAACAGCCTGAAATCCTTTTTTGCCTCCGTGCAACGTATTTGGTCCGTTATTGGTAAACAAAGTATATTGCCTGCCATCGAGTGAGAATTTACCTTTGGCAATTCGGTTTCCGTATCTGCCAATAGTTGCTCCAAAATAGGGTTCAGTAGATTTCACGTAATCCCCGACACGCTTAAAACCAACGACAACATCCGTCATTTTCCCATTTTTGTCCGGCACGAACAAATCAACCAAACGACCACCGTAATTGGTAATGGCAGCCATCATTCCCAGGTGGTTTTTCAAAAAATAAAGTTCGGTTCGTTTGCCATCAATCGTTGAGTCAAAATACTTCTTTTCAGGCATTAGACTATTTAGTCTCGTTGCTGAACTGTCAGAAATAAGAGCATTTTTAGTTGTCGAGTTATTATTACAAGAAAACAATAACGGGACTAAGAATGGTAATAAGCCGACACAATATCTCATAATGTATAATTTATCAAATTATCTATTTGGAATTACCCAATCTGTATCAATAATGCATCAATTCATATTTTAAAAGTCAAACAGGACTATACGGTATACAGGTTTCTGTTTAAGAAATCATTTCTAAACTTTCCTTTTGGATCATAGCGATCCACCAATTGTTTGAAATCTGCCAATTTTTCAATCCGCGATTGCAAAACAGACGGTGGCATCGTAAATAATTTTGCCCAATGGGGTCTTGCATTAAAAGGCGCCAGTTGCGCTTCCACCAGCGGAAGCAATTGCATAACCGTCTCCGTTTCCTGCTTCCAGGTCGTGTGCAATGTCACACAGTTTTTTCTGTAACAGGGGCTCATCCAAAGATTGTCCTCATGGACCGCGCGGATTTCAGAAACAAACAGGTGCGGGGAAATCTTTTCGTGGAGTTCCTCCATAGCCATAATTGCTTCATAGGCATGCTCGATGGGGACAAAAAATTCAGCCTGTAGTTCCTTGCCCGTGCTGGGCTGAAATCCCATCTTAAAATGGGGCATCCTCTCGTACCAGGGCCCGGGAATGCCCATCTGGTCAGTACAGTCTTCGGCAGATTGTTCTTTGACAGGATGCATATTCCTGGTGGCGAGCGTGGCCCCGAATAATTCAGCGGGAGCCGTCGAGGTATCCCCTTCAATGACTTTGCTCTTCACCCAGACCTCCGTTATGTTCTTATTTTTCCAGTCGGTAAAAAGACTGACACTATACCCGCTGGACATAATGGCATCAAAATTTCTTTCCAGTTCCCCCATCGGTAAATCCAAATACACATACTGTTTCATATTAAAAGTAGGTTCGAGATCAAGGGTCAGTTTTGTCACAAATCCCAGCGCTCCCAGACCTACGACCGCCCCCTGAAAATGATCCCCGTCGGTTCTTGACAGGGAGACTACCTCACCAGCAGCGTCGACAAATTCAATTCCCGAAACCGCGCTGGAAAGGTTACTATTCTTCACCCCGGAGCCATGCGTAGCTGTTGCACAGGATCCAGCCACCGATATGTGCGGCAGAGAGGCTAAATTGTGCAGCGCATAGCCATTTTGATACAAATACGGCGCTAGATCCCCATATTTGATGCCTCCTTCGATTGTTACCGTATTGGCCACTTTGTCCAGTGATATTATTTTATTCAGGTCCCTCGAAGAAATGAGATTATGGGTATTGTCGGCTATCTTGTTGAAGGAATGGCGGGATCCAAGCGCCGTCACTTTATTACATTTCCTGACAACCTCTTGCACCTCCCCAAGGTTTCGGGGGTAATGGACATTGCCGGTGCTAAACTGCAGGTTGCCCGACCAGTTTTTTAACGGCACCTTATTTATCTTGGGGCTGCAAGCTACCATCTGTGAAAGTGTGGCGCCTCCAGCTAAAACCGACATTGTTTTTAAAAACGTCCTTTTATCCATATTAATTTTTTCTATAAGAGTACTGAAAAATCGGTACAATCCCAACTCCTTTATACGCCCGCCATTTGTTTCATGATGGAGCACCGGACTTCTTTTTCACTGGTCCGCTTTATTTGGTATTTGCAATCGCCAATAATTCCCTGTCATGATGAAACTTAACTTGACAAACATTATCAAAAATCATCGTTGCTCCATTCCCAGAACTGTATGCCGGCCATGGTGGTAACGCTCCTGTATTGGGATTGCCGGTCTTTGCAAAATTTATCCAGGCCTCACTCATCTTGTCCGCCAATTCATACGCTTGTTCTCCACCGCCCGTCATTTCCTCACACCTCTTAATATTATTGAAGACAAATGGCAACTCCATACAATGCATCGCCTTATAGGAACTATCCAAAACCGGTGACTGCCATGTAAAAAGATACATATACACTGGTGCAGCTCCTGGCACTGCTTTGTGATCAGCTTGACTTATGGCCCCGGACCGTAAGATGAAATCAATATCAAGGTAATCGGATGGCTTTACCGTTTGAGGATACGCTTTTTTTACTGCCGCCAAATAGGCCGGTACTTTATCTCCGTATTTGGCTTGCAGCTTTCTTTTTGCACTATCCATCGATATGTCCCCGGATCCAGGTACAAGTGGTGCGAACTCGTTTTTTGTTGAGCCAATGAGCATCGGTATATCTCTGGAGAGTGCCATGGCGGAAGCTTCATTGGGTTGGTAGGGAAGAAATTTACCATCAAGGACGGGTCCCCAGTTAAGACCAAAGAAGGTTCTTTCTTCCGGTCGCAGCGATTCTTCGACATTCTTTAGTGCTCTCCACCCGGCCGCATTCAACACTTCATAAGGAATCTTTTGCAAGGAATCCACCTGGACAGGTTGTAGTCCTAATTCTTCCAGTACGCCAGCCGCTACTTTTTTGGCAATACTGTCTTCCATAAAGCGGCTTACATAACTTCCGCTCTGTACGATGGCCCGCTGAAATAATCCTTTGGCGGACGGAGCATTTAACAGGCAGGTGACCTTACCGCCACCCCCTGATTGTCCAAATATCGTGACGTTCCCGGGATCACCACCAAAAAGGGCGATATTTTCATTCACCCATTGCAAAGCTGCCACCAGGTCCATCAGACCCGCATTCGGCGATGACGCATATTTTTCCCCGTAGGCGGCCAAATCCAGAAAACCAAGCACATTTAATCGATGGTTTACACTGACGACCACCACATCGCCCTTCCTGCTTAAGCTTTCTCCTTCCAGTGAAGGCAGATCAGCTGAAGAACCCGACGAAAAACCTCCTCCGTGAAACCACACAAGGACAGGTTTTTTGGAGCGCTCGCTTGCTTTTTTTGTCCAGATATTTAGGTTCAGACAATTTTCATTGATATATCCCCAGTTGTGCTGAAAAGGAAATTCCGCTTCGTCGATGACAAAAGATGTCAGCGCCCTGGGACAGGCGGGTCCATATGCCATCGAACTCCGGACGCCTTCCCACTTTGCCGGCTTTTCGGGTGCCATAAAACGCTCAGCCCTGGCATAAGGTATGCCTTTAAAAGTGTAAATGCCATTATGGATATAACCGCGGACTTTACCATATATTGTTTGGACAATGGCTATGTCTTTGCCAGCTATTATCGGGTCGTTATTTTGACAAACTGCCATCCCAACCTGACAGACGCTGATGCAAAATAATAAGTTGTTTTGCAGTTTCATTTTAAGATGTTGAAGGTTCAAGACAATCTTATCGGGAATAATAATCGGTAGCCAGTAACTTCTTTGCGTGCTTTCGAGGTTCCCTCAAACCGGGGTCATCTATAACTGGGATTTGATGGGCTGCGCGCATGGTTTTAGTTGGGACGACTATTGAATGATCTCACCTGACTTCATCTGAATGTTGTTGCCGCCTCCGCTGCGAAAAGGAGAGTTGAGGGCAACAATTTCATTTTTACCCGTTTGATATAAAGAACCCCAAAATGTTGCAGGCCAAATATTTGGCATCCTTTTCCAGTGGCTCCCAAAATCTGTGCTTACAGAAAGATTACCCGAATTAGATGTTACTAAAAGGTCCCCGTTAGATAGCGAAGTAATAAAAGGGCCGCCCCTTTGGTCCGGTATCATATCCCCAAGACCTACCGGCCACGTAGTGCCGTCATTACTTATTTTATAATGCACATCGCATTTTTCCGGACCGCATACTTCATATACAACTATATAATTTCCATTTTCCATCCTTGTCCAAACGGGCATCCCTGGCCTGGAAGAGCCATGGCCAGGCAGATAAGCGACCCATGTTTCATCGCCCCAACTCCGCCCATTATCGTTAGAAATTCTCTGGGAAACAATTTGACTATAAGAGGGCCCTTCAGCGACGTGCTTTTCATTTGCATACATGACCGACACCGTCGCGTCATCCAGCAAATAAAAATGTGGCTCATATATTCCTTTATCAGGGTGGCCTAATGTTCCGGGTGCTCCGGCGGTTGAATCAATCACACCGATCCTGGCCCATGTCTGGCCGAAGTTTACACTCCTGTAAACCGGTAAAATATACGATTCCTGCCAGCGAACACTGCGGCAGGCTAATAAAATGGATTTGTCCAGTAACTGAATCATTTCTGTATTATCCAGGTCCCTGCCTGATTCTGAAATGGTCGAAATGGGCTGCCAATGCTGACCCCTGTCGTCACTCGAAGAAAACTGTAGTTCAAGCCCTCCGCCCTTCATTTTACTGTACCCGTTGTTCCTGGCAATAGTATAGCCGACCAGCCATGTCCCGTTTGATAATTGCAGCAACCTTGCGTATTGTGAACCATAAATGCCCTGGCGGCGATAATAATCAACCGCGTCTTTTACCGCTCCGGCGTCTTTAAAAGTCGGCATGTTATTGATCAGCACCGGATCCTTCCATCGAATCGTCAGATTTTTTGAGGCTTGGTACCCTGTCAGGGACCTGATGAGTTTGACTTCTTCTACGCTAAAAGGAGTGCCATCCCGGCGAAAAATATCATGAAACCAAATCTTTGGCTCGGAACCATCCGGCATGGGGGTATCCCACGCATAAATGGTATTTGTCTTTCCAGAGACAAGACCCCAATTGATGGCACCCACATCCGTCCTTTTCAACAAAGGCATTATGGTGGCAAAAGTACTCCCCCGGAGCCTGGCCATATATTCGGTGCAGATGAGCGGCCTTCCATATTTTTTCAATGAATCAATGACTTTGGCGTGCGCCGGTTCCTTCTCGTAGTTATGATAAGTGATCACATCATCATTTTCCAGCTGTAACTTGTTAAGATCGCTGAGTTTTTCATTCCATACGCCCGACGACAACGGTTGATCGGGATTTACTTCCCTCCCCCAACTAAACACATTGGCAAGCAGCTCCAAACTTTGATTGCCGTAACCAGAATTACCCGGTTCGTTATACACATCCCAAAGCAAAATTCTCTTGTCGTGCGCAAAGGTGCCAAGAATATCTTTCACATATTTTTCAAGGGTATCTTTTAATAATGGCTCAGTGTGATAAATTGTGCCGGGGTCTCTCAGCCAGCCTGAATTGTGGATACCAACTTTCGGAGCGGGCTGGGGGCCGCCGTGATATACATCATTCCAGCAGTCATCAAAGATGACAAAGATGGTACCGATATGATGTTTATCGGCAATTGTTAAGTAGGATTGCATACGGTTCTTAAACCCGTCTGGATCCTCCATCCACGCCACGTGATGCAGAAATACGCGCATGGCATTAAATCCAATGGATTGCGCATATCCCAATTCCCTGTCGATCGTCACCGAATCAAACGTTGCAGCCTGCCACATCTCCAACTGGTTTACCGCTGAACTGGGGATGAAATTAC
>Ga0075030_100002589_pt1 | contig 16430 bp, 15 predicted proteins | sample LitLauG_LLR_2012_FD_71393 | JGI IMG/M metagenome (GOLD analysis project Ga0075030, IMG submission 71393) | Freshwater sediment microbial communities from Pennsylvania, USA - Little Laurel Run_MetaG_LLR_2012 | ecosystem: Environmental > Aquatic > Freshwater > Creek > Sediment | place: USA... | reverse complement strand
CTCATACACCTTGAGCCAGTACACGCGCCCGGTGTTGGTGAAGATCAGAATGTAGGCGTGGGTCGAGGCGATGAACAGATGCTCGACGAAATCCTCGTCGCGCGTCTTCATGCCGGTGCGCCCGGTGCCGCCGCGGCGCTGCATGCGGTAGGTCGAGATCGGAGTGCGCTTCATGTATCCGGAATGGCTGACCGTGACTGCCACCTGTTCGTCGGCGATCAGGTCCTCGAGCATGATCTCCGCGGCTTCGTCTTCGATGACCGTGCGCCGCGCGTCGCCGTAGAGTTTCTTGACCTCTTCCAGTTCCTTGATGATGACTTTGCGCAGCTTCGGCTCGGAGGCAAGAATCGATTCGTACTCGGCAATCGCCTCGCGCACCGACTTCAACTCGTTCGAAATTTCGTCGATCGAAAGCTTGGTCAAGCGGTGCAGTTGCAGTTCGAGGATGGCGTCGGCCTGCTTCGTGGTGAACGGCTTCTCGGGATCGAGCTTTGGAGCGCGTCCTGTGGTATTGATGTCGATCTTCTTGCCGCCAAAGTACGCGACCAGGTTCTCTCGAGCGTCGGCACGGTTAGCACTGCCGCGAATAATCACGATCACGTTATCGAGGTGATCGAGCGCGGTCAGGTAGCCTTCCAGAATGTGCTCGCGATCACGCGCCTTGGCCAGCAGATACGAAGTGCGGCGGCGCACCACATCGACGCGGTGGTCGATGAAGTGCTTGATCGCCTGGATCAGCCCCAGTTCCTTCGGCTGGCCATTAACCACGGCCAACAGAATCATGCTGAAGCCTTCCTGCATCGAGGTGTGCTTGAAGAGCTGATTGAGCACGATTTGAGGTTCGGCTCCGCGCTTGAGTTCGATCACAATGCGCATGCCGTCGCGATCGCTCTCGTCGCGCAGGTCGGAGATGTCGTCGATGGTCTTGTTGTTGACGAGGTCGGCCATACGCTCGATCAGGTAGCGTTTATTCACCTGATAGGGAATTTCGGTGACGATGATGGCCTGCCGGTCTTTATTGATGTTCTCGATGGCGGCGCGCGCGCGCATCATGAAACGCCCGCGCCCGGTTCGATAAGCCTCAAAGATTCCGGCGCGGCCGTGAATGATGGCCGCGGTCGGAAAGTCGGGACCCTGCACGAATTTCAGGATTTCCGGCAACTGCGCGTTGGGATTATTCACCAGCGTGATGGTGGCATCGACAATCTCGGTCAGGTTGTGCGGCGGAATTTTTGTAGCCATGCCAACCGCAATTCCGTCGGAGCCGTTGACCAGCAAATTCGGATACCGCGCGGGAAGAACCGCAGGCTGGGTCTCCGTGCCATCGTAGTTGGGATAAAAATCGACCGCTTCCTTATCGAGATCCTCAAGCAGCGCAGTAGAGACGCGCGTCAAACGAGCTTCGGTATATCGATCTGCCGCCGGGGGATCGCCATCGACCGAGCCAAAATTCCCTTGTCCATCGACCAGCGGGGCGCGCATGGCAAACGGCTGCGCCAACCGCACCAACGCGTCATAGACCGCCAGGTTCCCGTGCGGATGGTACTTGCCCATGACTTCGCCGACGATGCGGGCGCATTTGCGCGTGGCGCCGCCGGGGCGAAGGCCCATTTGCTGCATGGTGTAAAGAATGCGGCGATGCACCGGCTTCAGTCCGTCGCGAACGTCGGGCAAAGCGCGGCCGATAATCACCGACAGGGAATAGTCGAGATACGACCGCTTCATCTCCTCTTCAATATTGACGGGCTGGATGTTGAGGGCGCCCGGACCGGTCGGACCTTGCCCGTCGCCGCCAGGAGGAGTTAAAGGAAGTTCAGGATTCTGCGGATCGTCAGCCATGAATTAGCTCTCAGCTCTCAGTTGTCAGCTCTCAGTAAAAGTCGTGCAGTGACGGGGCTCAGCCCCGTCCAATAGGGCCCAGGCCGGTCCGCTTCGCGACCCGTACGAATGTCGCTAAGTTCTTGCATCTACAGGCATTATCTAAGCGGATTTCTTTCAAGATTATAGCACGTTCGGGGCCGCCGAGGAGCGGCCAACCGTTGGCTTTTCAGGCTCTGCGGAGGGTCAGCAGCGTGATCTCCGGGGGCACGCCAATCCGTACAGGAAAGCCGAAAGTTCCAAGCCCACGATTCACATAGAGCGCGGCCTGGTGCGATCCACCGCCGTTCATTGGAATTGGCGGAATTGGCAGCCGATAAAGCCCCGCGACAAAGGGCGAGATCAACCGCGCTGGACTGACGCTATGGTCCACAATCTCAAACTTTACCTGCCCGCCGTGCGTGTGTCCGGCGAGACTGAGTTCGATGCCTAGCTCGGCAGCGCGGCGAAACGAATTCGGATTGTGGGAAAGCAAAATGTTTGGCATGTCGCGCCGAATCAGATGCTCGACTTCCTGCAGCATGGGGCCAACCCGCTCGCCGCTGACCATGTGGTCGCGCTGGTAATCGACGCCCAACAGATTGAAGCGTCCTCCGTGGTGCTCGACGACCTCGGACGAGGCGCGCAGCAGGCGCATTCCCTTTTCGCGGAAGAGCCGTTCCGCCTCGTCTTCCACGCCCGCATAAATTTCATGGTTGCCATTGCATCCCCAAACGCCCAGCGGAGCGCGCAGGCGGCCTAACTCGGTAATGCAGGCGTCCAGCGGATCGCCAACGCTTGAGACAAAGTCTCCTGTGACAAAAGAAATGTCGGGCTGCAGATCGTTAGCCATGTCCACCGCGCGCCGAATCTCGTGCGGCGGCATGTAGTCGCCAATGTGGATGTCGCTAAGCTGCGCGATGCGCAACCCATCCAGTTCCGGAGGAAGATTGGCGACTGGTACATCGACGCGCTCGATGGTATAGCGCAAGCGCCCGGCGGCAAATCCATAAGTAGCGGCCAGAAATGGAAAGCCTCCAGCAAGCACGGCGGCGTATTGAAAGAAGGTCCGGCGCTCCGGACTGAATCCGCCGGCTGCCGCTCCAGAATGAGGCAGAAACCGCGCCGCGGCGTTGGTGACCCACTCGATCGCTCCCACCGATTCGACCGCCAAGAATCCGAAGAATGAGGCGACCATCCACAAGCGGGCTACGGTGGAGATCGTTTTGCCGAGATTGAAGCCGTCCAAACTGAGGCGCGAGATGCCGTGGCCAAGCAGCGGATCAAGTAGCGTCGCGAGAAGCGCCGCGGCCAGTGCGATCAGTCCGGCATGGAGGCCGAAACGCCAGTTAGCATTTGAGAACGCGGCAATCCACGTCCACGCCCGCAGGAACCAGAAGCGCTGGACGGCGTAGATGGCCAAAAGAAACAGCGCGAAGAAAAGAACTCGGGTAAGGATCAGGGCAATGCTCCAATGAGTGCTTACGCCAACTTAGATGCGTCGCTGAGAGGGAAGACTCGCCGGAAAAGAGGCGCAATGAAGATTGCGTGAATCTCGGGCTTTGTGTCATGCATCGAGTTGCTAGCCCGGCTGCCTGCCACAGTTCACCACTGCTCGTCGGTACGCCTTTCCCACTCAAAAACGAGACGACCCGCAAGTTTGTCTATGGGTGGCCGCCCGGAAGGGCCTCGGAGGTGCATGTCGAGGATGAGCTCGGCGACTCCCACATCAGGGTCAGCTATCTGATACCCCATTTCCATCATCCGGCTCGCCGTCGTTCCCCTCGAAAGACGTGCATTCAGTATTTCGAACACATGGTGTGGTGATGCAAGTATTTGGCCGGTGAACAATTCGAACAACGTGATCCCAAACGAGAATATATCGCTTCGGACCGTGACGTCTCTTGGCGTGATTGCCTGCTCTGGGGACATATACTTCAGAGTTCCGAGTCCTCGCTGGCTTGTCACCGTCAGCGTTCCGGTGCTAATCGACGCTTGGAAGTCGCCCCACTTCATGATGCCAAAGTCACCCAGCTTGGCATGGGGTTGAGAGCTAGTAACGGAGCTCTCGGGGATGAAGATGTTCGCAGGTTTGACGTCGCGGTGAACGAGTTTCTTTTGATGGAGGTACTGCAGCGCTTGGGCGGTTCGTGCTGCGATAGACAATCGTTCTGCGGTAAGAAAAAAGGCTCGTCGCTCTACTTTTTCTAATCGTCGGCGCTCCTCCTTCTTGATATAACTCTCAAGTGTTTTACCTTTGACCTCTTCCATCAGAATGAAAGGATTCTTTGGGCTACGGTTGGCAAACGCCTCTCCGCCATTGTTATCCTCATATGCATAAACTTTTATCAGGCTCTCATGGGCCAGTTTCTGTGAGCGCTGCCCCTCGCGGCGAAAACGAGCTGCCACGTCGTCAAACACGGCTTCGTCAATGTATTTAGGGTCGGGTGCCAGGAACTTGATGGCGAACTCCGCCCCGTCGGAGACTCTTTGAACCCTCCGAACCAAGGCTGCGGCCCCGTCCCCAAGCCTGCCGCGCAGGATATATTCAGAGCCGTCGACCGTAAACTTTTGGCCACTCTCCGGTCTGCACCGATTGCGACTCAGCCAATGAGCCATTGCTTCTCCAGAGAATATTCTACTCGTGTTTGTCGGGCCAATTAGGTAGTTACGTCGCTGCTAGGCGGACGCATACGCTTGCCCTCGACCCCTGCAGTGGAATTTCACGAGAGGCGATAAGCGCGACAGTCGGTAGTAGGTACTCTCTGCGCTAGCTAGACGCCAGGTAAAAGGATATTATCTCCGCGGATGGCTGCATGAATCCCCGCATTTACGAATTACTTAGTCGCCTCGAATATTTCCGTCGGGAAGCTCACGAAATTGAACGTGAGCTCGCTGCGCAAGGCATCCCTGACCGCCTCGTTGGCGATGAGTTTCTCACAGGGATAGCCGAGCGTTTGGTACGGGGTGACTCCGTACTCCATGCTCTTTCCCGGGTTGACTTCCGTGACGATTTTTATCGATTCGTTCGGGCCATCGACGGTGACACTCTGGTGGTTGAGCCCCCTTTATCGTTGCAAGAATGGATTAAGGACATCCATGTTCGCCTGTACGGCATCGAGACTCCTGAGCTGCACGAGGAACACGGAGAGGAGTATCGGAAGCACCTAGATGAATTGTGCTCCACAGACGCAGCGTCCCGGCTGATGATTGTTTGGGAGCGTGAGCGTCTGGGCAACAATTACAGCGGATTCCCGCTGTCCAGCTTTGAACGTGGCATAGGGCACGTTTTCTTCCGGATGGCCGGGGGTAGATATCTATATGTAAATGGTTTGATGCTCCTGCTCAGACGCTCTTCGCTTCTCCGCGCCGGGAAGAGCCTGCTACGCGGTGGCCGACGCATTAAAGCTTTGGACATACGGCTCGAATGGCCAGGGCCTTGTCCGGTGGAACTTGATCGAGGCAGCAACGCTTCCCCGACTCTCTCTTCTCTCCTTAGTATGCATCCCCCTGCTTGTTTACTCGCGTACGAGCAACCGCCCAGTCTTGACCCCCGCGACGAACACTTTGAAGACAAAGTCCTGGAGTCGTTCCGAAGGGGATGGACCTATGGTTGTCCGTTCGAACTAGAAATGCAGCGTCAGAGCGAACAAATTCAGGACAAGCTCGTGACGCTGCATGTCTCTCCTTTCGACATACCGCTAAGCGCGATAAGCATGTGGGCTGCGGATAGGCCGCCGCAGGCTCCCGACGAGCCGACCTGAGGCCGTCTGTCTCGGACGGTAGCCCCGCACATTCACAACCATTCCTCCTCATGAAGTCTCCACTCGTAATCAACCCCGTAGCGGGTCCACCACCTCAACCCCGCCATAACGCTGCCCATGTGGCAAGTCCGCGGAGTAGAGGACCGCGGCTCCGCAGCTCTCGGCGGCGTGTAGGATCAGGGCGTCCCAGTACGAAATCTTGTACCGCGCTTCAATCCCAAGAGCTGCGACGATCGCTTGCGGGGTGTTGATGACGATTTCCCAACTCAGGTAGTCCTCAGTCAGCTTCGCGATCTCGTCGCTTGCCAGCGGATGCGCAACTCGGCGGCGAAGATTGACGCAGAGTTCCTGCAAAACCTGCGTACTCAAAGCGCCTTGCCCCGTCGTCCATAGATGTTCAATTAGTTGGCGGGCGCGTTCGTGCTTCAGGCCGGCATCACGGTCGTGGGCGTAGATCAAGATGTTGGTGTCGACGAAACACTTGGGACTTGCCGGCGTCATGACCCGACCCGTCATCGCTGTTGCGGACCACGTTCGTAAAGCTCGTCGCGCGACTTTGGCGGAGTCCAACCCAGGTTCATCCCGTCGCGGAGTCGTGCCAGGGCGCGTCGGCGCGAACGATCATAGCTCTTGCGCTCGCGCACGATCTGCTCCAGCCGAGCCGCCAGCATCGCGCTGATGGAGGTGCCTTCTTCCGCGGCCAGGATGCGAATCTCACGCAGGAGGGCAGCATCAAGTTTCAATGTGATATTGGTTTTCATTTGTGCACGTATTAATGTGCAGAACGATCTTACGTGCTCATGCATTTTCTGTCAAATGCACTGAGAGAAAAACCGGGGAGCGGTGCGAGATTTGTCACCTTCCGCGGCGAATTTCCGGCCCCTGCCGATTTTATGGCTACCATCGGCGTACCTATTTTCGTGGTCTGTGCGAGATGAGTACCTGCCCCTATCGTGGCTTCATGGGATGACACTGGTCCCGGAAGGATTGGTCCATGAAGCGTCTTGGGATGTTGCTGCCGGCATGCGTGCTGGCGGTCTGCGCCAGCGGGCGCGCATCGGTTACTGAAATACGCCAGAATTTTTTCAATCAAAAGACCAACCTGCCCGCCACCGCCATTATGGTGGCACCGGTGGGAGACGCAAGCTATCTGATCAGCGTCTATGAATCGACCGCGAGTTGTGCCGTTGCCGTCGTGCCCACACTGCGCTGGACTGACGAGAATGGAGTCGCCCGCTCCCAGCAAGGCGCCGTCGGCCCCGGAAGCGGAAACTGCTACCTGTCTATCATCGTGAACCTAAGAGTTCATGCCAACACCGCCCCGACGGTTGAAGCCACGGGCGATGACGGCGGCTCCGTGTATTCGCTCTACGTCTCAGGACTGGGCTTTTGGCCGAGCGGGGCCCAGGGACAAGGCGGCCTGTCTGAGGTAACGGGTACGTTGCCGACCAAGAACCTCGTTTATGCCCTTCCTGTTTACGGGCCCGCGGCCAGCGCCAGCGCGCTGCTGGTGGCGTACTCCACGGGCTATGCGGGTAAAGATGTGCCCTACGCGAGTTGGACGGATGAGGACGGCAATAATTCCGTGGAAGTGCCGGCCGGAACATCGGCGGTCATACCGTTGAGAATCGCGGGAGGCACCAAACTCTGGATTCATACCTACCCCGGAGACACTACGTGGTACGCGGTCATTATTTTCGGAGTACCGTCCGCAGGCGCGGGCCCTTTCGGCGACTACGAAGCAAATCTGCTGGATTGGAGCGATGCCACCTACCCGAATTGGCAAACCCTGTTCACAGCCGGCAGCGCGGGCGCAAATATTCTGCTCTTGAGCGACGTGACCGAACCGGCCAATAATGGAACGGTCGGCGAAGGTTTGCAGGTTCATTGGACTAATCAGGCGGCGGCTCCCTGTGCGGCCTCGCTGGTGGCCGCCCCCTCGGGAGTTCCGGCCAGCTGTGTTTCTCCTGTTTTCGTCGGCAGCAACAGTCCGTTGCAACTCAGGACCTATAACTCCACCGGAGTCCCATGGGGGCCCTCGCCGACGTACAGCGCGGAAGTGGACGTGCTGCAGTTCTAGAAGGCGTTCACCAACAAGTCCACGAAGGTGCACGACGGGAGACTTGCCAAGGCCTCCGTGGTCCTTCGTGCCCTTCGTGGTTCACGGTTGTGCAGACTGCATCGTGAAGATATAAGAGTCTGCCCAGGAAGTCCCCCTTGCATTGCCGGTCCGCTATTTAGTAGTTGACAACACGATACCTTGTAATACATAGTATTCGCGTGAAGGGACCTGCCGCCCGCGATCCAGAAGCCGGAGACAAGTGGGAAGTTCAACTGCGCAAAGGATGCCTGGAGCTGGCCATCCTGGCGGCGTTGTGGGATGAAGAGCGTTACGGGCTTGAGATTCTGCGGCGGCTGGAGAGCGATTCCGATTTGATCGTCTCGGAGGGAACGGTGTATCCGCTGCTCAGCCGCTTGAAAGCGCTGGGAATGGTGGGCAGCAAGTGGGTCGAAAGCGACGCCGGACATCCCAGGAAATACTATGCCCTCACGCCAGCCGGAAAGCGGCGGGCCCGCGAAATGGCCAGAATCTGGACGCAGTTCTCGTCGAGCATGAGCAAGTTACTCGCTCCACTCGCGAAGGGAGAATAGATGACCATACCGGGCGACTCGCAGCAAAGAATCGAAGCGTACCTGGGCAGGTTGCGCGGTCGACTGCGGGGAATGAAAGACGACGAGGTCCGCGAGATTGTCGAAGAGCTGCGCAGCCACATCATGGATAAATTGGTCGCAGGCGGGGAAACGACGGCCGCCGCAGTTGATGCAGCGTTGGGTGCCTTGGGCACTCCGGAAGAACTGGCGAGCCAGTACGTCACCGATAGCCTGCTGGCGCGGGCTGAGGTCAGCCGCTCGCCGCTGCAGATCCTCAAAGGCTTGTTCCGATGGGCCAGCCTGAGTGTTGCCGGCTTCTTGGTGCTGTTCGGCGCCGTCCTGGGATATTTCTTTGGAGCGGTTTTCATTCTGGTGGCGCTGCTGAAGCCTTTCCATCCGCACAGCGCAGGATTGTGGATGCTTCCAGCCCCGAGCGGAGACTTTGAGTTGTCCTTTCGGCTTGGGTTTGGAAGCGCGCCGCCGGGTGGCAGGGATGTACTGGGCTGGTGGACTGTGCCAATCGGCTGGATGGTGGGTTGTGGGCTGGTGATGTTGACCACGCAGGTTGCAGTCTGGTGCGTGGGGCAATACCGCAGATCGCGCGCGTACCTCAAGGCTGATCGACCGAAACTGCGAATGTAGGAGGATGAAATGTCCGGACTGATCGACGCGAGCGCGACGCCGGCTCCGAGCGCGGCCGATTCTAATCCGTTGCGAGGGATCCGACCGACCCCGGCGCAGCGGTGGCTCTCGCTGGCTGAGTTTGTCCTCGGCAGCGCAATCGTGATCGGCCACAATGTCTACCATGTGATTCCGAACGAAGTGCCGATCCTCTTCGTGATTGGCCTGATTTCTCTGCGGGTGCGCGACGGCGGCTGGGGCCGGGTTGGACTGCGCTGGCCGGTCTCGTGGAGGCGAACCGTCTTGTTCGCGCTGGCGGCGGCTGCCGTAAGAATCCTGCTCGGGCAATTTGTGGTTGATCCCCTGACCGCCCACTTCTGGCCGGCAGCAATTGCGCCGAGTGGCGCGAATGACATTACAGGGCACGCGATGGTGGCGCTTCGCTGGCTTGTTCTCGTCTGGACCTTTGCCGCATTCGGGGAGGAGATCGGCTACCGCGGCTACCTGGTCACGCGCGCGGCGGACGTAGGCGCCCGCTCCCAGACGTCTTACTGGATCGGTGTCGTGCTGGTCTCGATATTGTTCGGATACGGACACTACTACAAAGGTCCGTCGGGGATCGTGGACTCGGGCATGGCCGGCCTGGTTCTCGGAGCCGCATATCTGCTTTCCGGACGCAACCTGTGGGTGTGCATTCTGGCCCACGGGTTCATTGACACGGTCGGCGTTGTCGCCCTGTTTTTCGGATGGACGAATTAGGCGAGACTCCCAAACCTGCTTCGTGCGCCTTCGCGGCCTTTGTGGTTGACGGTTTTAAGACTGGCATTAGCCGCCTTCCACCAGTTGACGCCCGTCGCGCTCGCGCTTACGATAATTGTTCAACTTCAAGCGAGGGTGGCTTGCTGTAAGGCAGGACTTCGGTTTCACGGCAAGGCAGCAATCATCAGGGAGTCATGGACAAGAAGAAACTAGAGACGTTCAGAAAGAGACTCGAAACCCGGCGACAGGAACTGCGCCACATGGTTGTCCGCAATCAGCAGGACGGCCGCACTGTAGACGACGAGGCCACGCAGGACGTCGCCGACCGCGCTGCTAGTTCCTACAACAAGGAATTCCTCTTCAGCCAGAGCAACAACGATCGCCAGCTGCTCAACATGGTTGATGGCGCACTCGCTCGCATCCGCGAAGGCAGCTTTGGAGAATGCGTCTCCTGCGGCAAAGAGATCAACGCCAAGCGCCTCGAAGCTGTGCCCTGGACCCGCCACTGCATCGAGTGCCAGGAAAAAGCGGAACAGGGCCTGCTGGAAGCCGCCCAATAGTTTCGTGTGGCGCGGACACTTCTGTCCGCGGTCTTTGACCTGGTTTGGATCTCAGGCGTGGGCCTAACGACCAAGCACGGGATACGGCTCGTCAGTAGACTCGCCGCCGAACAATCCTAAATCATTGATTCCAATAGGCTAAAGCGAATCTGGAGTGCCCGCTGTCCCACGGTTGACTGGCATAGCCCCTTCGGGCCATGCCATTCCCCAACTTTCCCGGACAAAAGCGACTATCGCAGTGGTATGATTCTCCCAATCCTCACGCCGCGCCTGGGGCTCGGCGAGCGAAAAATCTGACTCTAAAGGGTGAAAGTTATGGCTTGGACCGTTCCTGTTTTCGAAGAAGTCGTTCTCTGCTGCGAAATCAACTCCTACGTGAGCGCAAAACTCTAAACCTGCAGACTGTTTGCTGACTTAAGATGCGCATTCGGATCCTCGGTTCTGCGGCCGGGGGTAGGTTCCCGCAGTGGAATTGCGGCTGCGGCAACTGTGTCGCCGTGCGCGAAAATAATTTTCCAGGTAAGGCGCGGACCCAAGCTCAACTCGCGTTGAGCGCCGACGGCTGTGCCTGGTTTCTAGCGGGAGCCTCTCCCGACTTGGCTTCTCAAATCGAAAGCTGCCCAGATCTTCATCCGCGGGCCTTACCCAATACTCCGCGCGATTCGCCGATTGCCGGTGTGGTGTTGGGAAGCTGCGATCTCGACCACGTTGTCGGATTGCTTCTGCTCCGCGAGCTTCAGCCTTTGCGTGTTTACGCGGCCCCCTCGATCTTGCGCATTCTGCGGGAAGAGAACAGCATGTTCGGTATGCTGAACCGCGTCGAGCCGCAAGTGGTCTGGACACCCATGGCGCCGGGTGCACCGTTTCCCTTGTTGTCCGCCGACGGGAAGGACTCGGGATTACGATGCGACGTCCACTACCTTTCCGCCCGCTATCCCAAATATGTCAAGACTGAGATCGCGAAGCTCGGCTGCGAGGAGGCGACGGCTGCGTTGTTTTTCGAGTCCACGACGGGGAAGCGGGTGGCTTACGTTCCCGCCGCGGGCAGCCTCAGCGATACGCTGCTCGAAAAGATCCAGCACGCCGACCTACTTTTGTTCGACGGCACTTTTTGGAGCGATGACGAGTTACAGCGTGTTCAAGGCAGCGGCGAGACCGCGCACCAGATGGGACACATTCCGGTGGAAGAGAGTCTCACCCTGCTGAAAGGTATTAAAGTTGAACGCAGGATGTTCGTTCATCTCAACAACACGAACCCGATCCTCAACGAGGCGAGTCCCGAACATCGGGCCGTGCGCCAGGCCGGCTGGGAAGTGGCGGAGGACAATTGGCAACTGGAACTGTAGCCGGAGGAAACACGGCGAACGCCGCCAAACTTACGTTTGAAGAATTGCGCGCCGCCCTGCGCCAGGTCGGCGAAGAGCGCTATCATCACAAGCATCCGTTCCACGTGCTGATGCACGAAGGCAAGCTCAGCCGCGGACAACTGCAGGCCTGGGCGCTGAACCGCTATTACTACCAGTCGATTATTCCCATCAAAGACGCCATCATTCTTTCGCGCGCCACCGATCCCTCATTCCGCCGCGTCTGGCGCAAACGCATTGTCGATCACGACGGTGACGAGCAGCGCAACGGGGGGATCTTGCGCTGGATCAAGCTGGCCGAAGCGACGGGCCTCGATCGAGAGCGGGTGGTAAGTGCGCGTGAAGTTCTGCCGGCCACGCGCTTCATCGGAAACGAATATCTCCACCTGGTGCGGACGCGGCCGTTTGTAGAGTGTGTCGCCTCGTCGCTTACCGAACTTTTTTCGCGCGACCTGATCGCGCTACGCATGGAGAGAATGCGGCAGCACTATCCTTGGCTCGCGTCGGCGCTCGACTATTTTGAGGCGCGGCTGACCGAGGCTCCGGAAGATGCCGCCTTCGCGATCCGATACGTGTTCGACCACGCCGCGACGCGCGTCGACCAGGAGCGTGCTATCCAGGCGTTGCGCGACAAGTGCGACATTCTTTGGGCGCAGCTCGACGCCCTCTATTTCTCGTATGTCGAGCCGGGCTGGCCGCCGCCGGGGGCATTTAGGATCGCCGATCATGGCTGAGCTTACCGATGCGAGCGTTCCGAAGTTTGCCGCGGGATGCCGCTGGGGCGGGACCACCGAAGCTCCGGTCGTGCTCTTCCCCGAAGGCGCGATCCGTGTGGAAGGAACGGGCCGCATCATCCTCGAACTCTGCGACGGCCATTTGTCGCTGGCAGAAATCGTGCAGAAGCTGGAAGCCCAGTTCATGCTGGCGCCCAAGGACAAGATCCGCGCCGATGTTCTGACCTTTCTGCAGCAGCTGCACGCCAAGCGCATCATTGATTATTAGAAGGATTATTAGAAGCAAGAATAAAGTTGTCATCCTGAGCGAAGCGAAGGACCTCTGCATCCCGCCGCTGCGAGCAAAATGCTAGAGGTCCTTCGCTTCGCTCAGGATGACAAAGGCTTTGGTTGATAATGCCGAATCCGCTGGCCCTCATCGCCGAGATTACGCACCGCTGCCCGCTGCATTGCGTGTACTGCTCGAATCCGCTGGAGCTGAGCTCGCGCGAGGAAGAACTCGCAACCGCAGACTGGCTGCGCGTTTTCAGCGAGGCCGCCGGGCTCGGAGTTCTGCATCTGCATCTCACCGGAGGCGAGCCGCTGGCGCGTCCCGATCTGGTCGAAATGATCGCAGGCGCGCGGAAGGCAGGTCTCTACACCAACCTGATCACGTCCGGCATCGGCCTTTCGCGCGAGCGACTGGCCCAGCTTGTGGAGGCGGGCCTTGACCATGTCCAACTCAGCTTTCAGGATTCAAGCGAAGGCAGTGCCAATTGGATTGCCGGAGCGCGGGCGCACGCGCATAAGCTGGAGCTGGCGGTGTGGATCCGCGAACATCGCATCGCGTTCACCACTAACCTCGTCGTTCACCGGCAGAACATCGACCACCTCGAAGAAATGATGGTTGCGCTGGAAGCGCTCCATCCCGATCGCATGGAAATCGCGCACGCGCAATACTACGGCTGGGCGCTCCAGAACCGGTCGGCGTTGCTGCCCGCCCGCGCGCAACTGGACCGCGCGGTGGCCGTGGTGGCAGCGGCCGAGGAGCGTCTGCGTGGCAAGGTTCGCATCGATATGGTCGTCCCCGACTACCACGCCCGCTTCCCCAAAGCCTGCATGGGCGGCTGGGGACGCCAGTCGCTGCTGATCGATCCCGCCGGCCGCGCCCTGCCCTGTCATGCGGCGGGAGTGATTCCGGGCCTGCGCTTCGACAACGTGCGCGAGCACACGCTCGACTGGCTCTGGCAGAGTTCCGAAGCCTTCCAGAGATTTCGCGGCGAAGACTGGATGCCCGAACCTTGCCGCTCCTGCGACCGCCGCAAAGAAGATTTTGGCGGATGCCGTTGCCAGGCCTTTCTGCTGACCGGCGATGCCAGTGCGACCGATCCGGTGTGCGAACTGGCGCCCCTACATCACTTGATCGAAACTGCAGTGCATGAAGATGCCGTAACGGGTGCCGCCCCCGACGCACACGAGGCTCCGTTTCATGTTCTTCAGGAGCGGATGGCTGGATTCTGGAGTTACCGCACGGATCCGAAGTGAGGGAGTGTCACGGCGGTTTTGCAACCATAATGAGGTTGGGTTCCGACTTGAGCTGAAGTTCCTTGGCCAGCACCGCACATCAGGATGTGACCGATTACACAGACATCGCGTTGCGCTTGGTGTTATCAATAGCGCATGGGAGCAACGGCAAAACCCCGCTTTACCATTGTCTTCCTGATGCTCCTCGGCATGGGCCTGTCGCTGAGTTTTCCGGCAGAGGACGTCCTGGACGCCATCTACAATGAGTCCGAAGCGGTGCCTTGCGAGCGCACTCCGGTGTTCTCAATCGACGCGCCGCCACTTTCCGCCCGGATAGCCAAGGCCGAACTCAACCGCGGTTCGGCGCTCCATTCCATTTCCTTGGTAAAACGCTGCAAGCTCTGCCGTGAAATCAGTGCGCGGGGGCAGGTCACATCGGTACTCTCTGTCCGCGATTCCCTCACCTTCATCGATCAGCACCTTGTTCTTCGCTGTTAAGACCCCTTCCGGCCGAATGCTTCTGCGGCTCCTTGTCATCTCGTAACGAGCCACTCACGCTGCAAGGCTGCATCGCGTTCCGGACGGGACAGACCTCCCCGTACTCCCGGCGGTCCGCATGCACGGCAGCGTAGCTCCCCACCTGTTCAAGCGGGGGTGGCTCCATCCAATTCAACCGGATGTTTAGCTCATGGAGGCAAATATGAAACGAGTCAGTATTCTCCTATCGTTGTTCTTGGTGTGGTTCCTGGTCGCCAGTGTGAGCGCACAGGTGCCGACCGAACGCATTCTGCTGGGCAACTTCAGCAAGGCAACAATCACGATTCGCAGTCTGGCCCCACCTGGCTACCAGGAAGTCGGCACTGTGAAGGTAGGCACCAGCCCGCGTAGCCTGGCTGTTCTGCCCGGCGGACGCTTGGCGATCGTCGCCGACCTTAACTCGGGATACATGTCCCTCATCGACTTCACCGCCAACGCAGAGGTGACGCGTATCCGCGGCGCGCGTGGCCGATACATGGCCTTGACATCCGACGGCAAGCTCGCGGTCACAGCGTTGGGCGAGATCGTGACCGTGGTGGACACCTCCACGTTGCAGATGCGAACCGTCTCTTTGAACGGAAAGGTTGACGATGACCCGCTCACGGCCGATGTGATCGAGGGCAAGATCTTGACGGTCGGACACCACGCCTACATGAATCCCAACGGCCCCTGGCCGGTGGTGATGATCGATCTGGACAACCTGCAGGTCAAAACCATCCCCGGCAGCAATGTCGGCACGGGACCACGGCAGCAATCCATCGCACTCACACCGGACGGCAGCAAGCTGCTGGTGTTGCGCACCGGTGTGCCCGATCCGCGGTATCGCATGCTGATAATCGACACGGCGACCAACACCATCTCCTCAACGTTTGATCCCGGCCCGGGCTCCAATATTATTGGCGTCCCCGCCGGTACGGCCCCTGGGCGGTGGGGATACGTCGTACAAAATAATCCTGGCGGTGGCGGCCGCTTTCTGAGAGTACTCGACCTGAGAAAGAATTTGCCGGTCCTGGGCCCCGGCTTCCAACTTCCGGTGCCCAATGTCATAGACATGGATTTCACGGCCGATGGCCGCCGCCTGTTCGCGCTGAATCCTTCCAGCCCATCCAGCCTCGTCGTGGTGGATACGACCGTGCTGCGTTCCGGAGTGGGTAACCCCATCCTCGGTAATCTGGACGCCGGTCCAAGCGAGAGCGCACTGCGTGTAGCCCAGGTGCAGACACGGCGCCCACTCACCGCCCCGGTCGTGACCGGGATCAGCCCAAACGTGGTGGTGAATGACGCGCCCCGCACCATCGTCGTAACGGGTTCCCACTTTGCGCCCGACGCGCTCGTCCGTGTGGGTACGCTCGACCCGCTGACGCCCACCCAAGCCACCTCTTCGCGGCTCCAGGTGCAACTGCCCGCGACCTCTGCCGCCCAGCTGGGCGACATCATCGTCACCAACCAGAACAGGTTCCAGCCGCTGGCCGAGCAACACCAGAGCGGAATCCTGCGCGGCAAGTTCACCATCTACGCTTCACCACAGTACCAACCGGAACAGCAGGTGCTGGCTTCCAATTTTGGGGAAAGCACGGTGACCCAGTTACACGCCGGCGCCGCTGCTCTCCCGATGTTCGATTTTCCTAATGACTGGCTGATGGGAATCGGGTTTTCCGATGATGCCAACCACGCCTACATTCCCAACGCCAGCATCGGCGAAGTGAATGTGATCGACATTGCTGGGAACGCGATCCTGCCTTCGATCCCACTGCCCGGCGCTCCCGGTCAAGGCACTAGCATTGCCATGGCCCACCACCCTGGTACCGGCAAACCGGTCGCGTACGTTGGGTCCTACATTTACAACCAGGATCAGGATACGTACGACGAGCAACTCCAGATCATCGACGCCGACCCTGCATCATCCACCTATAACTCCGTGATGGACACGATTAACGGCGGTCTGTCGAACACCAGCACTTACCGTGGCGGCCTGGCAGCGACACCGGATGGCAGTTTTGTCTACTACTGGGCCATGGGCGACACCAATTACCTGATGATCTTCGATGTCGCGAACCACTCGTCCAGTCACCTCCCGAT
>Ga0075030_100002588_pt1 | contig 16431 bp, 13 predicted proteins | sample LitLauG_LLR_2012_FD_71393 | JGI IMG/M metagenome (GOLD analysis project Ga0075030, IMG submission 71393) | Freshwater sediment microbial communities from Pennsylvania, USA - Little Laurel Run_MetaG_LLR_2012 | ecosystem: Environmental > Aquatic > Freshwater > Creek > Sediment | place: USA... | reverse complement strand
GGACTCAGTCTCTCCATCCCGCTCAGCCAGCCCCGGAATTCCTCGCTGTCCAAACATGCCTCCTCGAATCAGAGGCCATCACCCTAATCCGCACCAACAGCTAACGCTATAAGAGCCAAATTGCTTGCGTTGGCGCGGCCGATCACGTCGACGGGCCGCTCCTCGCGGTGACGGCCGAGTCGGCGTCAAAGCTAGGGGCTGCTATCCCCGCAGCCTCGCATTCTCCGCATCAAACGGGCTCTCGCCGATCACCGATGCGCGATGTTTCTCGCCCAGCACGATGATCTCCAGTTCGCTCCCGACATCGGCGAATTGCGGCTGCACCATCGCCAGCGCCAGCGATTTGCCGACCCGCCAGCCGTATCCGCCTGAGGTCGTCCGCCCGACCGCGACCCCGTTGCTCAACACCGGTTCAGAGCCGCGCGCATCGGCGTCCGCTACATCATGCACTTCGAGCGTCACGAGGCGGTTCGCAAAACCCCGATCGCGCCAGGCGATCAGCGCGTCGCGGCCCAGGAAATCGCCCTTTTTAAGGTCGATGAAACGCTCGAGCGCCGATTCGAGGCCGGCATATTCGATCGACAACTCGCGCCCGACCAACTTGTAGGATTTCTCCAGCCGCAACGAATCCATGGCGCGAATGCCGAACGGCTTGATGCCAAACTCAGCGCCGGCGCTCATCAGACGATCGAAGATGTAATTCTGCATCTCGATCGGATGATGAATCTCATAGCCGAGTTCGCCGATAAAGTTGACGCGTAGCGCGAGGGCGCCGGCGGCGCCGATCGACAGCGGCCGCGCGGTCAGCCACGGAAACGCGGCGTTGGCGAGATCGATGTCGGCGACTTTGGCGAGCGTCTCGCGCGAGTGCGGGCCAGCCAGCACCAGCACGCCGTATTGCGTGGTCACTTTGTCGAGACGCACGCTCCCGTCGCCGGGAAGCAGCTTTTGCAGGCAGTCGAAATCGTGGCTTTCCAGCGCGCCGGCGCAGACGAGATAGAACCGCTCGCGACCCGTGCGCGTCAGCGTGAATTCGGCGCACACGCCGCCGCGCCTGGTCAGCAGATAAGTGAGCGTGACGCGGTTCAACGCCTTGGGAATCTTGTTGGTGAGGATCGAATTGAGCCACGCCTCGGCGCGGGGTCCGGAGACCTCGATCTTGGCGAAGGCCGACATGTCCTGCAGGCCGACATTCTCATGTACGTTGCGGCATTCGGCGCCGACAAAGTCGAAATAGTTGGAGCGGCGGAAACTCCATTTCTCGCGAATGGGCGCGCCATCCTGGACAGGCGGATGGTTATCGTTGAGCAGGACGTCGGGCCGGGCGAGGTCGGCCTCGCTCAGGCGATAGCCGGGCGGGGCGAACCAGTGCGGGCGCTCCCAGCCGTAGATCGCGCCGAACACGGCGCCCAACGCCTTCATCCGGTCGTAGCACGGCGTCTGGCGCAGCGGACGCGTCGCGATCCGTTCTTCATCGGGGTAATGAATGGTGAAGACCTTGGCGTAGGCTTCTTCGTTCTTCTCCTTGAGAAACCCCGACTGCGCGTACGGCCCGAAGCGGCGGGGATCGACGCCGAGCATGTCGACTGTCGGCTCGCCCTCGGCGATCCATTCGGCGAGTTGCCATCCGGCGCCGCCCGCGGCGGTCACGCCGAACGAATGTCCCTCGTTGAGCCAGAAGTTCCTAAGGCCGGGCGCCGGACCAATGATCGGCGAGCCATCTGGCGTGTAAGCGATGGCGCCGTTATAGACCTTCTTGATGCCGACTTCGCCGAATGCCGGCACGCGCGCGATGGCGGTTTCGATATGCGGCGTCAGGCGCTCCAGATCTTCCTGAAACAGCTCATATTCGCTTTCCGCCGACGGCCCGTCGAGATAGCAGGCCGGCGCGCCATTCTCATAGGGACCGAGCAGCAGCCCGCCGGCTTCCTCGCGCATATACCAGGAGCTGTCGGACTCGCGCAAAACCCCCATCTCGGGCAACCCCTGGGCCTTGCGCGCGAGGATCGCCGGATGCGCCTCGGTGACGATGTATTGATGCTGCACCGGAATCACCGGCACGTTGAGGCCGACCATGCGCCCGGTTTGCCGCGCAAAATTACCGCTCGCCGAGACGACATGTTCGCAGGTGATGTCGCCCTTGTCGGTGACGACCTTCCACTCGCCGGAGCCCGTGCGCTCAATCGCGGTCACGCAGGTATGGCGATTGATTTCGCCGCCGCCGTTGCGCGCGCCGCGCGCCAAAGCCTGGGTGAGATCGGCCGGCTGGACATAGCCATCCCCAGGATGCTGGATCGCGCCGAGGATGCCGTCGATTTCGCAGAGCGGCCAGATTTCCTTCACCTGCTTCGGCGTCAGCATCCTGACTTCGATGCCGCCGATCGTCGCGGCGACGCCGGCGTAGTAGCGATATTCGTCGAGCCGATCCTGTGTGCGCGCAAGGCGGATGTTAGAGACGGTCCGCAGGCCGACATCGAGGCCGGTTTCTTCGCCGAGTTTCCCGTACAGCGCGACGGAATATTTGTGAATCTGGCCGACGGAATAGCTGACGTTGAACAGCGGCAAGAGTCCCGCCGCATGCCAGGTCGAGCCCGACGTCAGCTCCTTGCGCTCGACCAGGACCGAATCCGCCAGTCCCTTCTTGACGAGGTGATAGAGCGTCGAGACCCCCACTACGCCCCCGCCGATGACCACCACCCGCGCATGCGTTCTCATTTTCCCTGATCCGTCCTTGGCTGTTCGGTTGACAATCCCGCGCGGCGATCCCTTCCCCCCTTGCGGGGGAAGGTGTCACGCGGAGCGTGACGGATGAGGGGTTGCCGAAGAAGATCGCGGCGGCGGCGATCGAGGCGCTCTGTTCGGCAACGATCCCTCATCCGACCCTCGCTTGCGCGAGGGCCACCTTCCCCGCAAGGGGGGAAGGGGGTCGCGTGGTCGCCTGATCCGTTTGTGCCGCCGCGATTCGCATCGCTCAATACATCGCGTCCGGCATCGACGCCTTGCGCTTTTCAATGAATTCCCGCAGCGCCGCGTCAATGCCGGGATCAATCGGCGGCGCCTCATAGTCCGCCAGCATTTTCTTCCACAGCGCGTTGGCGCGCGTCGCGGCATCCTTCGAGCCCTCCTCGGTCCATTGCTCCACCGAATTGTTGTCGGCGATATTCGAGCGGTAGAACGCGGATTCGAAATTAGCCTGCGTATGCGCGCAGCCCAGAAAGTGCCCGCCCGGCTCGACCTGGTGGAACGCCTCCATCGCCTGGCCGTTCTCCGAGAGATCGATGCCCTTGGCGAGCACGTGCATGGCGCCGAGCTGGTCGAAATCCATCACGAACTTTTCGTAGGAAGCAGAGAGGCCGCCCTCCATCCAGCCCGCGGCGTGCAGCACGAAATTGGTTCCCGCCATCACGGTGGGCACAAGAGTCTGCGCGCTCTCGTAAGCGGCTTGCGCGTCGGGAATCTTTGAGGCGCACAACGATCCGCCGGTGCGAAACGGCATGTTCATCCGCCGCGCCAGTTGCGCCGCGCCATAGATCGCCAGCGTCGCCTCCGGCGTGCCAAACGTCGGCGCGCCCGATTGCATCGACAACGTCGAGACGAACGTGCCGAAAATAACCGGCGCGCCGGGGCGCACAAGCTGACAGAACGCCGTGCCCGCCATCACCTCGGCGAGCACCTGGGTCAGCGTGCCGGCGACGCTGACCGGGCTCATCGCGCCAGCGAGGATGAACGGCGTGATGATGCAGGCTTGATTGTTGCGCGCATAAACCTCCGCGGCGCCGAGCATCGTCGAATCCCACACCAGCGGCGAATTGGCGTTGATCAGACTCGTGCAGACGGTATTGGCCTGGATGAAGTCGGCGCCGAACAGGATCTTGCACATGTCGACCGTGTCCTGGGCGCGCTCTGGTTTGGTGACGGAGCCCATGAACGGCTTGTCGGAAAACCGCATGTGCGCATAGACCATTTCGAGGTGGCGCTTGTTGACAGGCAGATCGACCGGCTCACAAACCGTGCCGCCGGAATGGTGGATAAACGGCGACATGTAGGCGAGTTTTACGAAGTTGCGGAAATCTTCGATCGTGCCGTAGCGCCGGCCCTTGTCGAGATCATGCACGAAGGGCGAGCCGTAGTTGGGCGCGAACACCGTATTCTTGCCGCCGATGACGACGTTGCGCTCGGGGTTGCGCGCGTGCTGCACGTATTCGGCCGGGGCGGTTGCGCAGAGCTGGCGCGCCAGACCACGCGGGAAACGCACGCGCTCGCCCTTGATTTCGCAGCCGGCGCCACGCAGCAATTCATGCGCTTTGGGGTACTCTCGAAACTCGATGCCGATTTCCCACAGCAGCGTCTCGGCGTTGCGCTCGATGATGGCGAGGCCTTCCTCATCGAGCACTTCAGTCAGCGGAATCGCGCGCTTGATATAAGGGATATGCGCGCCGCCGCGCTGAGCGCGAGCCGACCGCCGGGCATCGCGCCCACGCCGGCCCTCAGCGGGAGGCGCCGATGGCTCCGTGGATTGATCCGACATTCGTGTCCTCCCGGCGGGCTGCATGCGGAGTGGCCCATTGCGCATTCTTGCACCCGGATGGCGCCAATTGAAGAACTAAAATGCGCTGGACCTATATTTCGCTCTTTGTGAGGAGCTGCGAGCGCCCCGTAGAGTGCGATCCTACCTCTGCGCCACCTTCCAGTTTGCCGCTTGATAGAAGGGAGCGTTGGAGGCGGGGAGGGGGTCGCGCCCGAGAATGATGTCGGCCGCCTTCTCGCCGATCATGATCGTCGGCGCATTAAGATTGCCGGAGGTGATGGACGGCATGATCGAGCTGTCGACAACCCGCAAGCCATCCACGCCGATAACCCGCGCCTCAGGATCGACCACCGCCATCGGATCACCAGGCGCGCCCATCTTGCATGTGCAGGAGGGATGATAGGCGCTTTCGACGTGGTCGCGCACAAAGGCGTCGATCGCTTCGTCGCTGACGATCCTCTCGCCGGGCCGGATTTCGCGTCCGCGATATGGATCGAAGGCCGGTTGAGAGAATATCTCGCGGGTCAGCCGCACGCAGGCGCGCATCTCCATCCAGTCGTCGGGGTGGCTCATATAGTTGAACTGGATGCGCGGATGCTCACGCGGATCGCTCGATTTCAGCCGGACCCAGCCGGAGCTTTTCGAGCGCAAAGGTCCGACATGCGCCTGAAAGCCATGCTCGCTGGCAAGACCTCCGCCGTCGTACGAAACAGCCAGCGGCAGGAAGTGATACTGAATATCGGGGTAGCGCACACCCGCGCGCGAGCGAATAAATCCCCCGGCCTCGAAGTGATTGGTTGCGCCAGGGCCGAGTTTTCGCGTCAGCCATTGCAGCCCGATCAGTCCTCTCGAGAACATGCCCGTCTGCCCGAACAGCGTGATCGGCTTTGTCGAGGCGACCTGAAAATAAAATTCGAGGTGGTCCTGCAGGTTCTCGCCGACGCCCGGCAACTCCTTGACGATCGGAATGCCGAATGCGCGAAGCTCTTCGGTGGGTCCAATTCCCGAGAGTTTCAGCAGTTGGGGCGAATTGATTGGACCGCCGCACAGAATGACTTCGCGGCGCGCTTGCGCCACGTGAGTCTGGCCGTCCCTGAGCCACACGACGCCGCGCGCGCGCTGTCCTTCGAACATGACTTTTGCGACGAGCGCACGCGTGACGACGCGCAGGTTCGGGCGCTTCATCGCCGGGCGCAGATAGGCGTTGGCGGTCGACCAGCGCCGGCCGTCTTTCACCGTCATGTCGAGCTTGCCAAAACCTTCCTGCTGCTCGCCATTGATGTCGGTGGTGGCGGAATAGCCGGCCTGCTGCGCCGCCTCGATGAAAGCGCCGTAAAGCGGGTTGTCGAGCCTACCGGTGCGCGTTGATAGCGGCCCGCTATCGCCCCGCCAGGCATTAGCGCCATTTCGCCATCCCTCCGCGCGGCGAAAATACGGCAGCACGTGGCGGTAGCCCCAGCCCGAGGCGCCTTCCTCCTCCCACCGATCGAAGTCGAGCGGATTGCCCCTGACATAGACGAGGCCGTTGATCGAGGACGACCCGCCCAACACCTTGCCGCGTGGGCAATGCATGCGACGCCCGCCGAGATGAGGCTCGGGTTCGGTTTCGTAGCGCCAATTGTAGCGCGGCATGTTCATCGGGATCGACAACGCGGCGGGCATCTGGATGAAGATCGAGCGATCCGACCCGCCATATTCGAGCACGAGCACAGTGCTGCGACCATCTGCCGTCAGCCGGTCCGCCAGAACGCAGCCGGCCGACCCCGCGCCGACGATGATGAAGTCGAACGTCTCAGACGCGTGTGCGCTCATGGCCCGGCTTTGTTAGGGCAGATCGATGCGCGTCGCTAAATCTGTTCCGGCCCGCGCGAGATCGCGGCGATGCCCGTGCGCGACACCTCAACCAACCCGATAGGGCGCATCAGATCGATGAAATCGTCGATCTTGCGCGGGCCCCCGGTCAATTCGAAGATGAAGCTCTCAATCGTCGCGTCGATGACCTTCGCTCGAAACGCCTCGGCCAGGCGTAGCGCCTCGACCCGGTGTTCGCCTTTGCCGCGAACCTTCACCATCGCGAGCTCGCGCTCGATCGCCCGCACGCTCAACGTCAAATCCGTCACCGAATGGATCGGCACCAGCCGCTCGAGTTGATGGCGCACCTGCTCGATCACTTCGGGCGCGCCCGAAGTCGCGATCGTGATGCGCGAGAGGTGCGTTTCATGCGCAACCTCGGCTACCGTGAGGCTCTCGATGTTGAAGCCGCGCGCCGAAAACAGGCCAACGACGCGGGCAAGCACTCCGGGCTCGTTATCGACAAGCACCGACAGCGTATGGCTCTCGGAATTGGATTTGCCGAGCGCCGAGGAATAGGGCGAGGGCGGCGCGACGGGAAGAGTGGTTGCAGGGGCGTTCATCGTCAGCCTATCAGGGGTTCAAGGACAGGGGAGGTTTTTTGCGCCGCGCCGGCGATCCAGCGCTGAAACAGCGCAAGGTCGATGTTGCCGCCGCTCAGGACGAGGCCGACTCGCTTGCCAGCGAGCGAGGTGTGCTCCTGCAAGGCGGCAGCGAGAGCCGCGGCGCCGGCGCCCTCGGCGAGATTGTGCGTATCGGTCCAGTACGCGCGCACAGCGGCGGCGATCTCGTCGTCGCTGACCAGCGCGATGCGCAAAGCCCCGCGGCGAATGATATCGACCGCTTCGGCGTGGGGCGAACGCGTCGCCATGCCGTCGGCGAGCGTATCGGCATGCGGCGTCGTCACGACGCGACCAGCGTCGAACGACAATGCGTAGGCGGGCGCGCCGGCCGCCTGCACGCCGACGATCTCGGTCTTGAGGCCGAGAGCGTCGCGTGCGGCAATGCAGCCGCAGATGCCCGAGCCCAGTCCGATCGGCACATAAAGGCGGTCAAGATCGGGCTGCTCGGCGAAGAGCTCCAGCGCGTAGGTTGCGACGCCGAGCACCAGATCGGGGTGAAATGAGGGGACCATCTCCAGCCCGCGCGCCGCCGCCAGCCGCAGCGCCTCCTCGCGCGCCTCCTGGAAGTCCTCGCCGGCCTCGATGAGTTCGGCGCCGAGCGCGCGCACGGCGGCGTTCTTCTCGCTCGAATTGCCGTGGGGCACGACGATGGTTGCGGCCAGCCCGGACCGTCGCGCCGCGAAAGCGATGCTCTGTCCGTGGTTGCCGCGTGTCGCCGAGATGACGCCGTTGACGTCCGGCCTTCGGCGGCGTAGCCGGTTGACATAGACGAGGCCGCCGCGCAGTTTGAAAGCGCCAATCGGCCCGTGGTTCTCATGCTTGACGAAGACTTTCGTCCCGAGGCGCGCGCTCAGCAGCGGCCAGCCGAGCGTCGGGGTCGCGCGCATCGATTGGCCGACCAATGCGTGTGCCGCGCCGAGTTCATCAAGGGTAAACATGGCCATGGTCCCGCCGAGTCAAACCAGCATCTTGCCTTTTTCGTCGATGACGTTGCCGATCTCCATACCAGCGTCATCGCTGAGATCGGCCATCAGCATTTCGTTGTGCGCCTTGCCGGAGGGGATCATCGGGAAGCAATTCTCGGTCTTGTCGACGAGGCAATCGAAGATGACGGCGCGGGGCGTGTCGATCATTTCCATGATCGCGTCATCGAGTTTGGCTGGATCGGAGCAGCGGATGCCGTGCGCGCCATACGCTTCGGCAAGCTTGACGAAATCGGGCAGCGATTCCGTATAGCTCTCGGAATAGCGACCGCCGTGCAGGAGTTCCTGCCACTGGCGCACCATACCCATATATTGATTGTTGAGAATAAAGATCTTCACCGGCAGCCGATATTGCAGCGCCGTCGACATTTCCTGCATGTTCATCAGGATCGACGCCTCGCCGGCGATATCGATGACCAGCGCTTTGGGATGCGCGAGCTGCGTTCCGATCGCCGCCGGCAGGCCATAGCCCATCGTGCCCAGACCGCCCGACGTCATCCAGCGATTGGGTTCCTCGAATGGGAAATGCTGGGCCGCCCACATCTGGTGCTGGCCAACTTCCGTGGTGATATAGACGTCGCGCTTGCGCGTCAGTTCATAGAGGCGCTTGACCGCGTGCTGCGGCTTGATGATCTTGCTCGAATTTTTGAACGCGAAGGAATTCCTCGCCCGCCAATGATCGATCTGGCTGTGCCATTTGGCCAGCGCTGGCGCGTCTGTCTTGATCGCGCTGGCGCGCCACATGCGCACCATGTCCTCGAGGACGTGGCCGACGTCGCCGACGATGCCCAGATCAACCTTGACGTTCTTGTTGATCGAGGACGGGTCGATATCGACATGGATCTTTTTCGAATGCGGCGCGAACGCGTCGAGCCGCCCGGTGATGCGGTCGTCAAAGCGCGCTCCAAGGCAGATCATCAGATCGCAATCATGCATGGCGTTGTTGGCCTCGAACGAGCCATGCATGCCGAGCATTCCCAGCCATTGCTTGCCGGAGGCGGGATACGCGCCAAGGCCCATCAACGTCGAGGTGATCGGAAAGCCGGTCAGTTCCACGAGTTCGCGCAGCAGCGTCGAGGCCGCCGGTCCCGAATTGATGACGCCCCCGCCAGTGTAGAAGAGCGGCTTCTTCGCCTTGCTCATCATTTCGATGGCGTGCTTGATGCGGCCGGCGTCGCCCTTCACCTGCGGGCGATAGGTCTTGTGCTGGATGTTCTTGGCGAAGCTGTAGGCGCCGGATGCGAACTGGATGTCCTTGGGAATATCGACGACCACCGGACCCGGGCGCCCGTGCGAAGCGACATAGAACGCTTCGTGCAGAATCCGCGGGAGGTCTTCGACTTTGCGCACGAGGTAATTGTGCTTGGTGCACGAGCGGGTGATGCCGACGGTGTCGCATTCCTGGAACGCATCGGAGCCGATGAGATGGGTCGGCACCTGGCCAGTGATGCAGACGAGCGGGATCGAATCGAGCAGCGCGTCGGTGAGGCCGGTGATCGTGTTGGTCGCGCCGGGCCCCGATGTCACCAGCAGCACGCCAACCTTGCCGGTCGAACGCGCGTAGCCTTCCGCGGCATGCGCGGCGCCCTGTTCATGTCGCACGAGGATGTGGCGCAGCTTGTTCTGCTGGAAGATGGCGTCGTAGATCGGCAGGACCGCTCCGCCGGGATAGCCGAACAGGACTTCGACGCCCTGGTCTTTGAGCGCCTCGACGACCATCTCGGCTCCGGTCATCTGCTTCGACATCGCATCCACTCCGTCCGGTAGGCAAATTTCACACAATAAAAAAGGCCCTCGTGGGGCCTCGGGGTAAGCGCCAGCGTGAGATCAGGTCCTAGACCCGTCCCGCCTCCGGCGCCAGACTTACGATAAGGGTGATAGTCACGATGAGCCTCGATAAGTGCGTGAGACGATAGGCAAGCCGGGCGGGGGCGTCAAGCCCAGCCGCGCCGCTTGCGGGAAAGGCAGGTGCCGAACCGGTGCCTGACTGCCGCGACCGCACTTCTGGGCGATATTATACTTGACGGGACCAACCACTAGGTATATGGTTGCGGCATAAGGAGTTTTCACCGTGACCAAGCCCATTTTCGCCGCCGCTCACTTCAATGACGAAGCCGCTGCTTATGCCTATGTCGAGGCGCGGATTTGGGCCAACGGTCGCAACTGCCCGCACTGCGGCGTCATCGGCCAGTCCGGCGCGCTTTCCGGCAAGAGCGACCGTCCCGGCCTCTACAAATGCTACGCGTGCCGTAAGAAGTTCACCGTCAAGGTGGGGACTATCTTCGAGGACAGCCATATCCAATTGCGCGACTGGTTGACTGCAATCCATATGGTTTGCTCGTCCAAAAAGGGAGTGAGCGCAAACCAGTTGCACCGGACCTTGGGAATAACTCTCAAAAGCGCTTGGTTCATGGGCCACCGCATTCGTGAGGCGATGCGTGACGGTTCGCTCGCGCCTATGGGCGGCGCTGGCGATATTGTCGAGATTGATGAAACCTACATTGGCCGCAAGCAAGGCGTTGCGAAAGGCCGTCGTGGCGGCTGGCATAAGAACGTCGTCTTGACCCTTGTGGAGCGAGACGGTTCGGCGCGTTCTTTCCACATTGATCGCGTGACCAAAGAGGAAATCGTTCCAATCATCAAAGCCAATATCGACCGCGAAAGCCGCTTGATGACCGACGAAGCCGGAACCTATATCAAGCTCGGAAAGGACTTCGTCTCGCACCAATCGGTAGATCACAGCCGCGAGGAATATGCATATTACGACAAGTTGTCCGATACCGTCGTTTCGACCAATACCGTTGAAGGCTACTATTCGATCTTCAAACGCGGAATGAAGGGCGTCTATCAGCACTGCCAAGAGAAGCACTTGCACCGCTATTTGGCCGAATTTGACTTCCGCTATTCCAATCGCGTCAAATTGGGCGTCAATGATATTGCCCGCGCCGACCTCGCCTTGCGCGGCGTTTCTGGCAAGCGTTTGACCTATCGAACGATTAACTGAGGGAAGGCGTCGGTATGGCCGCGAAGCAAAAGCCAAGAGCAATATAGAGCCGCCAGTTCAAGAATGACGGCGGCTCGGACGCCGATAGTCGGCAAGCCAAGAAAGATCATTTGCCGGTCGAACGACCTGTCCTTGAGAGGGCGCTTGAGGCGGGATCATTTCTTTACCCTGAACAATCCGGTTCAGATAATTGGTAAAAGCGCTTACATCTAGGAAATAATTCGGATAAGCGGCCCGTAAATTGTCGAATTTGTCGACCTCGACAAGAACTGAATTGACAGCCTTTTGACTTGATTCAGCGGTATCGTAATTACTAGCACCGCCCGATGGACTTGAATATCCAGTAATATTCACAATTTCCCGTGCGCTATCGAATTGCATTAAGAAGTATTTGGAGGTTTTATATATATATATAAGACTCCGCAACCTGAAATGCCCCGTTTGTTTTGATTAGAGTATTGACGGCGTCCAATTTGCGGTTCAATTCTCTTATTATGCCAAGTCTTAGCGCCCTGTCGTCAGGGGTGTCTGGACAAATAGGACAACGCTCGGCTTCTGCGAACTCGGAGGACATCAGGGCAAAGAGATACAGCCACCCGGGGTCGCCGTCGCCGGCCTTCAAGTCTTCACCGCGGATTAGTCCAATCGACTCAACGGCGGTTGCCCACACGTGCTGCAATCTAGTCCGAATTTGGACTTCGATCCGGTGGCCCTCAAAACCCCTATCGACGCCATGTGCCGGATTAAACGACAGGACGAAATGATGGCTTCGATAGCCCCCTAGCTTAGGATTCGCAACATAGTCATCTTCTCGGATAATTTTGTGCGCAGTGTCTCCCATTTTGTAAGATTCAGCGATAGATATAACATCATCCATCGAATCCATTATTGCTCGGCAGCCGCCGAGGTCCTGCATTTGCCGCAATGTATTGGTTGATCGAGATAGCTTCAATCTGATCGAACGCATCCGCTTAATCCGGCCAGCGGTAATTCCATTACCGCGCCGACGAATTTTCCCGCCAAGTTCGTATCTGATCTTTCTCATAGGAAAAGCGTGCGAATTGCGCCACGCGTAAGCGATGCGGAAAATGTGAAGATATTCTTCGATCTTATCAGGGTCCCACGGCATCGATCCGCTCAGAGCCTTCCCGGCTCTAACGATCTCCTTCTTTGGGTAGTCGAAGATTGGAAAATCGGCCATGTCGCCTATGATGACCGATTCGTCGGCGCAATCAAGCAGCGGGGCCTCATCGCAGATTGGGGAAATATCCATATTTCAAGCTCCAAATCATGCGAAATCGTGTTAAATGGCGGTGAGTAAAGCGAGGTAATAAATGCCAGCCAAGAAAACCACCCTCACCGACGCGGAGCGCGCCAAGCGCATTCGTGACACTGCGCGAGAGATCGGAACGGACAACGACCCGAAGTCATTTGAACGTGCATTTGCGAAGGTGGTTCATGTCGAGAAAGAGCAGCAATCGCAGGGGGCCAAGCGAAGCGCGAAAGCCTGACAATGACAGCCCGGCGCGGATAGGGGCCATAGAGGCGGAAAAGATAGCGCGCGCCGCACATGAGGCAGAAAGACGGGCCATTGCCGATCTACAGCCGCCCACAATCAGAGCGTCGTTAACCGAGCAAGAGAAGCAAGCGAGACTCGCAGCGTTGAAGGCGAGCGATACCTAGTGGTTGGTCCCGTCAAGTATAATATCGCCCACTTCTGGCAGCGACTGAACGATATCAGCACCTTGGGCGCCAAAACGCGTCACTTTTTTCCGGCGGCGTAACCATCGTCTGGAACCAAAGTCCTAGAAGATGCCAATATATTGCGAATTGCAGGAAAAAGTGAAATCCAGATTGTTGGGGCAGCCGCACTTCTTCGCGTAAAGTTCCGGCTCGAATTTATAGACCAGTATTTTCCAATACGCGCTGTTGCAGTTCCGCTCCTGCTCCCGAACCGCCGCCCAAGCGCCCGCTATCGCCAGGAATGCGATGAGCAGTCCGAAAACCTTCAATAGCGCGCGGCGCGCCAGCACCCGCGGCCGATCAAGTGAGATGCTTGCCATCCCAACTCCAACATTCCCGATTGCTTGGAACATAACACGAACATCTACTCACTGCAAGTGATTCTCTGGCGTGTGGAACTTGCGCAAGGTATTTTTGCATTCCGCTATCCTCGATCTAACGTCGGCGATTGAAATCCCACCGCCCCGCGTAGGTCAAACAGCGTGCGGGGGCGCATTGTGGACAGGCTCTTTGGAGCAGAGCAGACGGCTAACGCCGATACCCTTGTCCGCTTCCTTCAAAATAAGCGTGATCAAGTTGGGGTTATCCGCCACCGCCCCTTGCAAGATCTCCAAGTATTTTTGTCGGCCCGTCACAAGGTTCTTTTCGTAGTCCCATCCCGCCAACGGCCCCGCGAGAAAATCGGGGACGCGAACCAATTCGTCGTACCATGTCTGCTTAGGTCTGGTGGGATCAATTTCGGGAAGTCCGATTACGGTCTTGATTGAACGCTCATCAATTCCGTACCTCTGGCAAAACGCCGAGAAATTGACCGCGAACATGTGATTTGCGACGCGGTCGTATGACGTCGTAATGTTGTCACGGTCGGGAAACCACCCGACGATCTCAATCTCGCGCTCTCGCGCAAGAACGATCCCGCAGAACGCCGCTAGAACAGTGGCAATCATCATCGTGGACATTAATTGCGCGCTAAAGTTGTTAGCGTTCGCCTTCTGCCTGAGTTGCTCGAATGCCTTAATCACAACCTTCTGATTGTCCGCGTCGTGCCAGTTTCGCATTGTCTTGAGCGATTCATCCAACGAGACTCTAACCGAGTGAATGTCGCCCAGCGCATTGAACTTCTTTGGCGTCAGAAGGCAAATTGTTAATGTATCTCCGCTGTGGAAGAACTCCTTGAGTAGAGGCGTGATGTCTTTCGCCTTCTTGAAATCCTTCGGCACCAGTTTCACGATCTTGGCTTTAGTTACCGCGAAATCGGCATTGTAAGGAAAGAAGGTAAAAGCATAGGCGTCGCTTGTCGCGTCCTGCCCATTGATCACAAAATCGCACGCGATGGACCACTTTGTAACGAACGGATGCTTGGCAAGGAAGTTTCGGAATTCGTTGATCGCGCTGGCGCTAAAGGTAGTAATCAAACATTCCATTAGGCCATCGGCGCTGATGCGTTGCGAAGCCACGTTCACAGGAATGGTCTCTGACAGTTTCGTTCTCACCGTTTTTTCACGCGACGACCCCCAACAATACCCCTCTCCCCGCGTGCGCGGCGAGAGGGGCTACCTGGCCCCCAGCCCCGCGACGATCGTCTCGATCACCTGCTTCTTCGCCGCCTCGAACCGCTCGTCGTCGAGCCTTCGCTCGCGCTCCAGCGTGGCGATCTCGTGGGCGGCGTTGGCGTAGTGCTGGGTCGTCGCCCAGATCATGTAGAACATGAAGCGCGGCTCGATCGGCCGCATCTTGCCTTCGGCGATCCAGCGGCGCACGACCTTTTCGCGCGAGGCCAGCCATTGCGCCAGCGTCGTCTCGAGAAAATCCTGGATCACCGGCGCGCCGCGCATGATCTCGCTCGCCCAGATGCGCGAGCCGAGCGGCATCGTGCGCGCCAGATCCATCTTCGCGCCGATATAGAGCGCCAGCGCCTCGGCGGGATTGTCGGCGATGTCGAATGATGAAGCGGCTTCGAGCCAGGCGGTCAAAACCTGTTCGATGACGGCGCGGTAAAGCGCCTCCTTGGTGTCGAAATAATAGTGCAGATTGGCCTTGGCGACGCCCGCCCGTGCGGCGATCGCGGCGGTGGTCGCGCCCCCGTAACCCGCCTCGGCGAACACCTCTTCGGCGGCGGCGAGAATTGCCCGTTCATTGGATTGTCGGACGGAGCCTTTGAGAACCGCTTTATTCAATGAATCGCCTCTGCCGGACGCCGCAAAACCCGGCGCGCAGCATAGAAATACGGCATTTGACCATTTGGTCAAATTCATAATAGCGTCGTGTGGGATTTCAATGGGAAAGCAGGCATGGCCGACCTGTCGAACGTGCGCATCAACGGATCGCGCCTCTGGGACGCGCTGATGGAGATGGCGAAGATCGGCGCGACGCCCAAGGGCGGCTGCAAGCGCCTGACTTTGACCGATCTCGACAAGCAGGGCCGCGCGCTGTTTGCGCGCTGGTGCGAGGCCGAAGGCTGCGTGCTGAAGGTCGACGAGATGGGCAATATGTTCGCGCGCCGCGCCGGCGTCGAGGATGGACTGCCGCCAGTCATGATGGGCAGCCATCTCGACACGCAGCCGACAGGCGGCAAGTTTGATGGCGCGCTCGGCGTGCTGGGCGCGCTCGAAGTGATCCGCTCGCTCAACGATCTGAAAATCAAAACACGCCGCCCGATCGAGATCGTCAACTGGACCAACGAGGAAGGTTCGCGCTACGCGCCGGCGATGATCTCCTCCGGCGTTTTCGCCGGCGCTTACACCAAGGAGTTCGCCTATTCGCGCGTCGACGCGGACGGAAAGAAGCTCGGCGATGAACTCGAACGCATCGGCTATAAGGGCGCGGAGCCAGCAAGACCGCGGCCGATCCATGCGTTCTTCGAGCTGCATATCGAGCAGGGGCCGATCCTCGAAGATGAATCGATCGATGTCGGCGTCGTCACCCACGGGCAGGGGCAGCGCTGGTACGAAATCCGCCTGACCGGCTTCGAGAGCCACGCCGGATCGACGCCGATGCCGCGGCGCAAGGACGCGCTGCTGGGCGCGGCGCGCGTCGTCGAACTCGTCAACCAGATTGGCCTGTCGAAGGCGCCGCTCGGCGTTTCGACGGTGGGAATGCTCAATCCCTATCCCAATTCGCGCAACGTCATTCCCGGCGAAGTGTTCATGACTTGCGAATTCCGCCATCCCATCAGCGAGACGCTCGATGCGATGGACGCCGCGCTGAAGGCGGGCGTGCAGGAGATCACGCAACGAGGCGGCCTGACCTACGATATGAAGGAAGTGTTTTACTATCCGCCGGTGCCGTTCGACGCCGGCTGCATCGCCGCCGTGCGCCGCGCGGCCAAGCATCTCGAGCTGACGCATCGCGACATCGTCTCGGGCGCCGGGCATGACGCTTGCTACATGGCGCGCGTCGCGCCGACCTCGATGATCTTCACGCCCTGCGTCGACGGCGTCAGCCATAACGAAAGCGAAGACATCAAGCAGGAATGGTCGACCGCGGGCGCGAACGTGCTGATGCATGCGGTGCTGGAGAAAGCGGAGATTGTCGGGTGAGGACGCGTCGCGGATTATCGCCGACACCTTCTCCCGCAAGGGCACGGCTGTCCGGGGAAATTCAAGCATAGCTGAACTCGCATTGATTTGGCGAGGATTTGGGTTGGGGTTTGGCGGGGTTGACGGGCGGCGGCTTGTCGATTCTAGCGATGGGACGCCT
>Ga0075030_100002586_pt1 | contig 16438 bp, 15 predicted proteins | sample LitLauG_LLR_2012_FD_71393 | JGI IMG/M metagenome (GOLD analysis project Ga0075030, IMG submission 71393) | Freshwater sediment microbial communities from Pennsylvania, USA - Little Laurel Run_MetaG_LLR_2012 | ecosystem: Environmental > Aquatic > Freshwater > Creek > Sediment | place: USA... | reverse complement strand
CACCACAGTGCCGCTAAGACCTATCGGAAGCTCAACCAAAAATCCTGGACCGGTATCTTCTACCGCTTCGGCTTCACCGCTACAGCCTTTCGTAGTCAGGACCATGAGCGACTTCTTCTGGAGTCTGTCCTCTCCAACGTGGTCTACGATCTACCCTACCAGACCGCCGTAGACAAAGGCTACATCGTGCCTCTGGAAGCCTATTACATCGAACTACCGACCGTCGAGTGTAACGAGCACTCTTGGCCTACGGTTTACAGTAAACTAGTGACTAACAACAAGTATCGGAACGACCTTATCAACCGGCTAATGATTAGACTCACAGTCGCTAACAAAAGTCACCTGGTTCTTGTTAAGGAGATTGAACACGGTGAAGCCCTAAGCTGGGACGGTAAGTTCAGGTTTGCAAATGGGGAAAATGAAGACACCAAGGACTTGATAGCGAAGTTCAATAGCAGGGAGCTATATCCCCTAATAGGCACTGTGGGGGTCTTGGGGGAGGGGATCGACACCAAACCCTGTGAATACGTCGTCCTGGCTGGCCTAGGTAAATCCAAGCCCCAGCTCATGCAGAACTTCGGCAGAGCGGTGCGTCGGTTTGAAGGCAAGGAGTCCGGTAAGATCATCCTATTCTACGATAAGAGCCACAGATGGACTAGAAATCACTTTCGCGCTCAATGTAAGGTTCTCCTTGACAGCTATGGCATTAAACCTGTAAAGTTGGAAATATGAAAACTATAAACGATGTTCTTTTGATCTTGGACTTCCGCATCGACAACCTGGAGAAGACCGTAAAGACTATGAGTATGGCTAGTCACGTCTGGGACGAGTATGATAATAGGCTTGACGAACTGAACAGTTTGAGAGAATATATTAAAGAGAACTTAGACAAGGAGAACAAGTCATGAACGCAACGCCAATCTGCTGTAACCGAGATGCCCGCTTTGTTGACAACGGTCCGAACATGCAGTACTTCTTTTGTGACGAGTGCCGCAATGAGGTTTTAGCACCTACTGATTTACAGGAGGTCAAAGAGACTGAAGAAGATCTCCGCTCTGGCCTTGAGCTTTTTGATTATTACTTCAGCAAGACGACAGCTCTCCGTAGCAAATCATTTCCGGAGCAGCCTCTTCACCCAAGCGCTGGTGCGCCCATGGCTGACAATGAGGCTCTCAAGATGAAGGAGTGGGCTGAAGGGAGTAAGCACAATAAAGAGCTTGATAAGCCGAGTTTCTATATTTACGAGTACACAAACGTGCTAGCTGACCACCTCTATACTGTCTTTGCATACTCGGACAAGGTTTCTGTCCCACATTTGATCGATCATGCCAGAAATAAACTCACCATGGTTTACGACGAGATCCGTGCTCATGTTCCTCTTGATCAGATTGATTATATTCACGTCGGAACTATTCTCAGTAGCCCCTACGTAGTCACTCTTGTAGATAAATTTACAGGTTACGTCCTACTTACGTTAAAAAAAGATCTCGCTCAGCCTGACGCCTACGCAAAAGACCCGCCACTTCAACCCCACCAGCCCGGTCCCACCGAAGAAACTCTGCGCTGGCTGAAGTGTAGTCCTGCGAGTTTACGAGCTTTAGAAGAGTCGCGTGCTTCAGCGCTCCCAGCCCCAAGTTGTACGCAAAGCATACCAAAGCCGAAAATTGATTATTATTCAAGTTGACGGTCACCAGACCGAAGACACCGTCCTCGAAGCGTTCTAGGTCTTGAACTAAGGCAGCGTCGGCTTGATCTTGGGTCCAGACTAGACCTTCAACAACCTCAGACCCGGTATGACCGTAGCCAATCGTCCAGACACCTACTTGATCTTGATAGGCCTCTAGCTTACAGCCCTCAAAGGACTTGATTAGATCAATCCCCTGTTGGTTGGTCTTCATGTAACATCACGATACCGTCGAGGTACCCTCTGGCCAAAAGTTCTTCTGCGGTCCAGGAAGTTTCTTTTTTGGCATAGTCGTCATATTCAGGCAAGGTCAAATGCATGAGTTTTGAGTTCAATTGCCGATAAGGCTCGTCGCTTTGGTCAAGCTCCTTAGCGACCTCTCGAAGCATCTCTGCGGTCATCGGCCTAGGCTCTAGTTGAGCCCTAATTTTGTGTACAATCATTTTTGCGTTAGGAGTAGAATATTTCTTGTTGCAATGACTCAAGATGTTAAATGCCATACTATGAGCGCGGCCTCGCACCACGCAAATCAGTTGGAAGCCCTTGATCTTCTGCTCAAGCTCTAAAAGCCCAAGCATAGTCTCCCCAGTGTCCACATACCCCCCCGGTGAGTCTAGAATTAACACTAGGTCGCCCCTAAGCTTCCGAGTGGCGTATAGCTTCGCTTGGAAGTCTGCGATGGAGTCAGGGACAATAGGGCCTTCAATCGTAATGACTTTGCTGCTCCTAAAAGAAAAATTAGCTCCAGCTACTTCGATGCTGTTCTCGAAGACGATAGGAGCGCCGGCGAAGTTGACGGCAAAAAACAACAATAACGCAAAACTTGAAAATAATCTCATATTACACTTTTTTGTTTTCGCTACCGAGCTTGTCGATAACGGCTTTTAGGAGGTCAGTTCCCGAAATACTATCCAGGTTCTCTAAACATGATTTTAACTCAACTACCGCTACAAGTCCAGCAATTAACTTGACAAAAGGCACTGCGTCTGTCATGTATTGCTCGGTCAAGAAAGCGAGCATGATAGCAGTCTCATAAACGAACATCTTTGACACGGTGCGCCTAATCCCAGACGAGGTAATAGGCTCTTTCCGCTTCACCGCTGCCCAGATGCCAGTAACCAAGTCTACAAAGACTAGCACCGCCGTGGTAATTAAAGTCGCCTTGATAGGCGCAAAGACCGCTAAGATCGAGATTAGTAAAGCGTCTATGTATTTCATGAGATCACAGTTTGACAGGAGTCTATGTGAAGCTCAATTGAGTAGGTATTAGCTTGGTCCATCCCGGCTACTGCCGTTTGAACTTGAGCTAGGGTATTGCTATCTGCGTCATAGTTCTGGATTGGAGATTTGCTGCCGTCTGCATTCATGACAAAAACAACATATTGATTCATGGTTCTAACCCTTTCAAAGCTACGTTAAGTCCGCCGGTCCCTGTGCTCGTATAAGCCACCCTAACATATTGATACGAAATGTCCGTTTTTGGTATCAAATACACCGCTGTCCCGCTGATTGGAGTTGAGGTGCTCGGGATGTCGCTCCAGTTGGTGGGATTTATAGAGTCATCAGAGCCTTCTAAGATGCAAACACCAGTCGCAGACGATCCTACGTTAGATAGTTGTACAGACACCGCCGTAAGGTTTCTGGAGTCAATAGGAGCGCTTGTGCCGGTTAGGGTACTAAGCACTACCAACGTGCTCCCAGTGCCACCAGCCGGCCCGTAATCCGCTATATAGAGGTTGTTGTTGTACAAGACAGCACCGAGATACCCAACGCTTGATGGTACCCCCTCTGTATACGTTGACACCAGTACTGGGGTTGCCGGGTTTGTGATGTTATAACAATCGACCGCCCCACCAAACACCGCGCTACTGCCGCTTGTTATATAGGCGAAGTCCCCATCTAACGAGGTCGTATTCGTCGCCGCAGACTCAAGCGTCCCAAAGCTCGCCGAAGCTGCCATAGAGCTGATATAGTTAGGAGAGTTAACATTTGTGATGTCTACAATCTGTACACTATTCGTGTTGAAGTCCGTAACATAGGCATAATTTCCATTTACAGACAATTGACCAGGCTTAGTCCCAGCCGGCAGAGTGTAGGTCGTAATTAGAGAAGGAGTCGAAGGTGTGGAGATATTCCAAATCTTGAGATAACGCACTGTCCAAGGCGCCGTCGTCTGGTAGTTCGTCGTGAACACATAGCCATTAGCGACACAGACACCGACTGATTTATTAAGAGTTCCACCCTCTTGGAAGACCTGCACTGGTAACAACGGGTTAGTGCAATCCACTACTGTCAGCCCCTTGCTTTGAGTAGAGATATAGGCGTAATTGCCACTCATGGCGACGCTGTACAAAGTACCAGGACTGCCAGTAACAGCACAGCGTCCGACATTGTATGGATAATATGGATTTTGAACGTTAACGACGTAAAAAGTGAGGCCGCTCGTTATGTAGGCATACCCATTCTGGATAACCATACAATAAGTGCCGTTTAGCCCCGGAGCACCGCCGTTCCAAGGATTAGTCTGCGTAGGTATCCAACCAGTAACAAAAGGGTTTGTAGGGTCTGTAATGTCGTATATGACCAAAGACATGCCTACCGGGTTAGCTCCGGGACTAGCGAAGCCGGCTACATAAGCGTAATTGCCGACTACAGTTACGTTCTGATACTTCCCTGCTGTCGTAGTTCCAGGGATGACAGGCAACGCTCCTGTCCCTACCACACCCATCGCTGGATTTGCGATTGTAGTTTGATAGTTGAGTTGCACGACCTACGCTCCTAAAGCTTTAAACACGACACTAATCGTGCCGGTCCCCGTGTTGGTGTACACCAAGCGTACCCATTGGTAGCAAAGCTCGGTCTTGGGGATTAGAAACGCTCCAGCTCCAGATACCGCGGTGCTGGCTGAGGGGATATCGCTCCAGTTCGTTGGCACGAAGTTTGCAGCTTGGGAGTCGTCGTTTGAGGCTTGAAGCTTCAAAGTCCCTAATCCACCCCCAGTGGTTGAGATCTGAGCTGAGCAGTAAAAGAGGTTGAGAGCGGGGATAGCGGCAGTGGTTACTGTAGCTGCTGTCTGGACTGGGATAATGTTATCGTTAACCTGCCTCATAAATCACCCACCTCTACTGGCCGGGACCAGCGAACACGACCACTGTCGTTTCGACCGTGTTCAACTGGTTGTCAATCGGAGCAGCAGAAGACAGGGTTACCGTCAAGATGTCTCCGGCAACGCAGTTAAATTGCTTACTTAGCGTAATAGCGCCTTGCGCCGTCGTAGGCGCTGGGCTCGTCACAGACACGCTAGCGCTTCCGCTCTGAGAGATCGTGATACTCACACTAGAGGGAGGGTTCTCACTACAAATCGCCTTAACGAAATAGGGCTGAGTTTGAAGGGTTGTATGAGTCCAAGTCCCTAACCCACAAATCACGTTTGATCTACTGACTTTTAAAGTGTTCGGCATTTATACCCACCATTTTGCAAAAGGACTGTTAGGAGAGGAGAAGTAAATAGCGGTCAACCCTCCAACACCGCCATACATTTTCTTAATGTATGAATTCCATTGACGTTTTACGAACCTAGCCCCGATAGTGTTCGGTAGCTGCTCAATCATGATATGAGCTAGAAGCTTGTCTGAAGTGCTCTCTTTTGGGAGTCTGGATGTAATGTAAAATCCTACATACAAAGCTAAGCGTTCAATAATGTTAGCTTTTTGACCAGCGCACATTTTTACAAAACCAATGAGGCCCACTTGGCGACCCAACCAAGCACTAAACGTGAATTTACCTGGATTTGGTTGATTGTAGACATAGTGAGGAAAGGTCGTTTTGCCGTACTTGATAATGCGCTCTGCAAAGTCGCATGAGAACGCTTTAGAGCCTACTGCAAGCGCAATCATGTTGTCTGGACCGTCCAGACTGTTATCTCCTGGTTTTCTCAATGGCAAGCCTCCTAATGTGAGGCATTGGCTCATGAGAGCATGATATCGGTCTTTATCTTCACTTGAGAGTAGGTTGAGTCTTTGGAGGATGAGATAGTATTCGGTCGTGAATAACGCACCGTTATCGCTAGACGAGTCGCCGGGTCTTGGGACATAAAGTCCGAAGTCTCCGATAAGCTGCTGGAAGTCTTGGCGAATATCAGACATTATTGGTAGAACTCCTCAACAATAATATAGCCTGATTTTCCAGCAGCCCCGGCTCCTGGAGAGTTTCCACCACCGCCACCACCGCCACCAGTGCCGTAAGCATTCGCTGCGTTACCAGCAGATGCAGACCCGCCGGCTGCTCCGCCGCCACCACCGCCCCAGAAACTAGCGCCACCAGTGCCACCAGCGCCGCCCTGTATAGTAGCAATACCTTCACTGCCGGGGCATCCGTCGCCTCCAGTTATGTTACTTGTCCCACCGGATGCAGTTCCGCCTAGCCCCGCTATCGCCTGTGTTCCTGTAGAAGCTCCGCCTCCATTGGCAGTAGCCGTCCCGAACGTAGTAGCTCCGCCGGTTGTGCTCGCCACTCCTCCTCCACCAACACTATAGCTGTATGTCGCCGATGGAGAACTAACATAAAAAATACTTGTGCCGCCGGCCCCGCCACCGCCGCCGCCACGAAAGTTTGTGCCTGAACCCTCTCCAGACTGGCCGCCGCCACCGCCGCCGGTTAGAGTCACCTTAATATACAAAGGCGATGGGCTAGATGGCCGCGTATAAGTCCCAGATCCAGATGTGAAAGTTTGTTGAGTTGGAGCGGTTAAAACAGAGCTGGCTGATGCGTAATATTCGGTCACTTCGATGTAGCCTGAACCGCCTGCGCCTCCGGCATAACCGGACGTTCCGGCAGTACCGCCAGAGCCGCTTGTTCCGACAGAATAACTATAGGTAGCTGCGGGACTTCCAATAACCGCGTCAACAAATCCGCCCGCACCGCCTCCGCAGCCCGTGGTATAAGTAGCGTTATTATTACCACCCGCACCGCCACCGCCGCCGCCTGTATTTGTGGCACCCGCTAATCCAACAGGGGTAGCGCTTGCTTGAGTATTAGACCCACCGCCTCCACCACCGCCAAAAGCAGAACTACCGCCCGACCCACCCATTAAGTTTGTTGGGTTTGTTGATTGGTAGCTACAACCCTGACCGCTGCCACCCACCAATGCCGTTCCGATAGGACCAGCCCCTAAAGACGCTGACCCGCCAGACCCGCCTTGGCCGCCCACTACGCCTGCGGCGCCAGCACCTGCCGACAAAAGCGACGCACCGAACGTGGTAGCCGCTCCGTTGCCACCTGCGCCTATTGATGCAGTTCCTGATCCAGATCCGCCGCCGCCACCGCCGACCATTCGAACGCGAATAAAAATCGGCGCTGGGCTTGTTGGTGTCGTGTAAGTCCCAGATCCTGACGTGAAAGTCTGAACCGTTGGCGCCTTACCAGTCGAAATGTAATTATTCAGACTGATATTACCACTACCATCCGTGGTCAGCGCCTGTCCATTGGTGCCGTTAGCCGGTAACCATTTTCCGCCTGAAGGTCCCCAAATTAAAGGTGATGCAGACATTAATCACACTCCATAAGCGTTGAGAAAGAAGGTACCCCCTGTTGGGGTACCTGAAGTTGTTTTAACCGCAATGCGCGAACCAGCGGGGATGAACAAGGGTTGCTGTCCACCACCACCAGGGAAGATGTAAATCTGAGTTACTTCTGAAGCCGCAGCGCCTACTCCCAGAATGAAGCTTGAGCCTGAGCTATCGAAAGTCTCAACCGCATGAATGTCTGCAATCGTTGAGGCTACAACCTGAGTGTAAGCTGTCGATAAGGAGCTAGAGGCAACCGTGTATTGCGTAACCGCCTTGCGTCCTGGAGGCACCTGGACGTCTGAGAAGTTACCAATCAGAGTCAGGTAGCTCAGGGTTGAGGACGCCTGAGCGGTAGCAACGCGCGCCCTAATAAAGCGGTAACGACCCATGTTGTAGAACGCTTGCACCGGTGAGGCTTGAGCAGCAACCACGTTAACAAACGTCAACCCCTGAACCCAGTTAGAGTTATCGTCAGAACCGTCTAGCGCAATCTGGATGTTTCCAGTTCCGCCAGCGCCCAACAACACGATCATTCCAAGGCTCGAACAGCCTTCCGTGTTGAGCGATGCAGAGGTTGAGCCACCCGATGCCGGGTTGAGCGTCCTATCAATCAGCGTCTTGTGATAGATGCCGGAGGAGATGTTTCGATTGGATGTAATCGTTCTAGTGAATGACGGCGTAGTGCCGCCGATCGTTTCCACATAACGATATTGCTGGCCCCTGATGATAATTGGAGGACTCGTGATCGTACTAACAGCGGTAGCTCTAGGCGCTTGCCAAACCGATGTCCAAACCGTTCCATCCAAAGACTCTTGGACCTGGAAGTCATAAGTAGGCGTGGTACCAGAAACGACAGTGATGTTGACGTTGAGCGAGAGAACCGTTCCGTTAGTAATCGTCTTAGCAGCACTAGTAGTGGTAGTAGTAATTGCCGCAGATGCCTGATCCGCGTTCGTATACCAAGACGCTAGTGCGGCAACCGCGCTAACCGAAGTGACAGTTGAAACCGTGGTAACAGTTCCAGACGCAATTGTTGCAGTAGTTGCCAAGTTAGCCGCAGTTGTCTGAGCGACCTGGAACACGTTAGGAGCCCACGTTGCCTGAGCGAACCGAGAGAATGCCTGAATACTACCGCCAGTAATCGTTGTGGCGATGCGCAAGCGGATGTAGTTCATTTGCAGTGGGAACACATAGACGATCTGAGACGCAGTAGCGGTAATGGCCGCAGTGATAGGCGTTCCAGTAATAACCGCTTGGTTGAATACTGGGATTGTCTGGAAGTTAACGTTATCGTTTGAGCCTTCAAAGATAAACGTTCCGCCAGTTCCAGTGCTTACAACTTGAACGCTTGCGGATTTATAGTTATCGACGGCGCTAGCAGCTGAGCCAGATGTTGCCGTTAAGATATTGTTGACGGTAGCCGTTTGAGCCGATTGACCAGTTAACACCTGGTCCGGCATCACAACCTCTAGGTTAGAAAACTGATCGGACTGAAGCGAGACTTGCTGGCCATTAGTAGGCGATGGATTAGTGCTATTATAAACCATGCCGCCCAGCTGAGACTTAGCAGCCGCAGTTCCAGGACTTACTGGCCCGTCAGCCGCGTCCGTCATGTTCAGATTGGCAGCTGTTGCCTGTGTGACCGCAAACGAAGTGTTAGCGATGCTGCCAGATGAGATGTTGATGTTTAGAGCATTTGACGTACTACCAATGACGTTACCAGAGCCATCGACAACCTGTGTCTTTTGGCTAGCGTTCGTTTGATTAGCGGAAGTCGCCGCACCGGTGGGCAGAGCCGAAGCGTCTACCTGGACGTGGAGGTTAGAGCCTGTAGCTTGAACTACTGTAGCGTTGAGGTTAGCGGCAGTTGGTTGAGAGACTTGAGCTAAGAGATTGGCAGCGGTGGCAGATACAGCCGTCACAACATCAGCGCTGGTTAGAGCCCTGATCTGACGTGGGTCAATTTGAACACCTGCAACATCAATACCAACATCAAGCGCGCGTTGGGAGCCGTTCGCTTGCGAAGTGATGGAGTTACCTGACGGGTCTACAACCTGGGTCTTTTGATTGCCGCCAGTTTGATTAGCTGCCGTTGCGACGCCTGTCACCGAGATTGTACCCGATACAGGTATAGCGCTCTGGTCTGAGGCGATAACGACTGGCAACGAAGCGGCCATCGTCTTTTGACCGACAGTAGGGATATTCCCAGTGTTGGTAGTGATAGTCGTTAAGGAGCTGTTACCGGATGTTTGGAGAGCGGAGGTTGCTGCGCCGGTCGGTAGAGCAGAGGAGTCAACAGCAACGTGGAGGTTTGAGCCTGTAGGCTGTACGACGGTCACCGTGTCGGAGCTGGTTAGAGCGCGAGTCTGCCTAGGGTCGATCTGGACGCCAGCAACGTCGATACCAACATCCAAAGCCCTTTGACTTCCGTTCGCTTGACTGGTGATTGAGTTACCGGACGGATCTACAACCTGAGTCTTTTGGCCACCGCTGGTCTGGTTGGCGGCTGTAGAGACGCCGGTCACGGCGATCGTGCCGGACACCGGGACGATCTGGTCGGAAGCGATTACAACGCTCGTGCTCGCTGCCATGAGCTGAGCGCCTAGAGCGGAAGGAAGCTGAGCAGAGATGATCTTGGCTTGACCCGCAGCGGTATAGCCTTGGGAGTTAGTGCCATCAGTTCCAGTTACATACCAAGCTGAGCCAATGGAGCCTTGGAGTCCTTGATCAACTTTACCGATCTCAATGGTAGCGGTGCTCAGGTTGACGTTTAGGTAGCCGTTATTGCTGACAGAGAGCGGCGTTAGGTTGCCACCGGGATTAACGCCAGCGATTTCGGTTGAGGACGTTGGGGCTGTGACACCGTTTGCGCCTACTGAGGGGTTGGCTGAGGCGCTAGAACTTGGATAGAAATAACTCTGGGACATTGTTGTCTACTCCTCTAAGCCAGCTGCTTGTGCATTATGTAAATGTTACAGGTGCCTGTCCCTGCTATGCTTGACGTGTAGGCCAGTCTCACCGCGTTAAAAGGAAGCTGGTTTAGGTTGATCAGGATAACGTCGTTAGCGGCGGCTACAGAAGGAGTACCTCCGCCCAAGGGTAATGTCGTCCAAGTACCCGGATTTGTTACATTTCCGTCCACATCTTTGTTGTAATCTAAGCTGCCTTGCACAGCGAAGGTACCGGTAGAGTTTGTGGTAGTAGTGTTGATTTGGTAAGCTACGTTATCAGCATAAGTGATTGTAGTTACAGGAGAAACAAAGCTGGCAGATAAACTTTGAGGAGTAGAGTTTAGAAGCTGAGGCGTGAGGACATTTTTTCGAGACATTTACTACCCCCGGGTAGGTTAAGGCATGGTTAGCCTAGGCTTATCTATAATTGCTTTTTTAAACTTGACGGTGAGATTGAGCTATGAGATGCTTTAGGTGTCCAAAGGAGGACATTATGAAGAAAATCGTTCAAGTAACTGAAGTTGATGGAGAAGGTCTGGAAATGCTCTTGGGTAAGAAGGTAGAGTTGTTCTGCTTGAACTACATCTACGCCGGTACGTTGACGGGAGTCAATAAGACCTGCATTTTGATTGAAGACGCCTACATTGTGTATGAGACCGGAGCTTTTGGTGATGCGAAGTATAGAGACGCTCAAAAACTTCCCAAGCCTCGCTATGTCCAGATCGGCGCTATTGAGTCATTCAGCGAAACCACAAAGATCTAACCTATTGAAACCCGGTGCTTATTTTTAGAGAAGTAGGAGAGTGAGGTTCTATGCAAATCAAAAGAAGTCTTAAGAATAAGTATCGGGTTTATTATGGGAGTGGGAGTTGGAGTGGGAGTGGGAGTAGGAGTGGGAGTGGGAGTTGGAGTGGGAGTGGGAGTAGGAGTGGGAGTTGGAGTGGGAGTGGGAGTGGGAGTAGGAGTGGGAGTAGGAGTGGGAGTGTTGCTAGGTAACTCAATCCTTCTTAGCCGAATGCTCCTCTGCGGCTTGTCCCGGCGTCTGATATCCCTTTGCTAGCTTATTCAACGCCGCTGTCGATTTCTTTGGCGCTTGTTGAGGTTGTTGTGGTGCTTGAGCGGGCATCGGCTGAGCAGCCATGATACCAGCTGGGGTCATTGTGCTGTCCAAAGGTTGAGCTAGTAGCATTGACAAGCCAAAACGTGTCCTATATGGTATCATGTGGCCTTTATCAACTTCAGACACCAGCTCACCGGTTAACTTCGTCCTAACTCTTTCGTATAAAGCTGGATATAACGTCTTGAAAGTATTGACGTCCTGTGGCGTCAAAGTACCTTTCTTTACGCTGTCCAACACCACTAATGGCTGTTGAGCGATATTCAGTTGACGATTGTATGCGGCGCTTACAGCTGAGGAGGTTACAGGCTTCGAGTCCAGCGGCGCAGCTTTGGCGTTACTTGGACGAATTGAGTTCAGGTAGTTACAGGCGTTAGCTGCTGTAGCCGACAGCGCTTGTGCGTGCTCTGGGAGGTAGTGAGCGGTTTGCGTCCCGGCTGTCATCAAAACTTGTGGGTTAGCTTGAACCTTAGACAAATGCTTGTCGAGCTTCTCCCTGTCCTCGTCTGTCGGCATTAACGCAGCTGGTAATACTTCCTTACCAGCCGTAAACACTGCTTTGGCGGCTTTGCTCGTCAGATTCTCGCCTTTGATCGTTGCGTGAATGAAATCAACTGCGGTTTTGAATGCCCCGGCATCCACGTGGTTGCTAGAACCTAAGAACTTGAGGAGCGCTAGACGAGCGGCGTCTGGTACGTTGCGTCCGAGAGCCTTGGTCGCACTGCCCACCAACACACTCCCCGTAGCGCCGTGTCCCATGAGGTAGCTGATCATACCGGCTGCTGTGGCCGGTACATTGCTCATTAGAGCGTCAAGACCTTGCGGGGTACCCGACTTACCGACCTTCTCCGGTAAAGCGCCTATAAGGCTCTTAATCGCGTCTAATCGGGTTTGCTGGCCTGGTCCTGCAATGAAGTTCCTAAGCTCTGGACTCATCTGTGTTGCGCTCTCAAAAGCTTTTAAGAACCTCGAAGCGTCAATACCTTCAGCGGTCTTAGCTCCAGCGAGGAGGCTATTGATATGAAAGTCTTTAAGCGCTTGAGCTGTCCTAGGATAAGCGGCTTGGAGAGTGTTCAGGAGGTCGGCGTCTCCTTTACCAGACAGCTTGCGAAGGACCTTCTCTCCGTCCTCTTTGCCCATAGCTCTGACAGCTTTACCGAAACCTGAGACACTGGAGCCGGTGTTGAGTCGATCGTTCAAGGAGTTCACTAGCTTAGCTTTAGCGGCGAAATTTGCGCGGGTACGTTCGTAGTTAGCGAGTGCTGTCCCGCCTTCTTCACTACCAACGTGTCGTCCAATGAGGTCGGCTTCTGCGTCACGCAATACACCGATAATCCGCTGACCGGCTCTCGACAAAGGCGTCTGCTGACCAAACGGGAGGGAGCTAGCGGTGTTAGATCCAACGCGCTTGATGTAGGCGGTGAGATCGTCAAGGTTCTTTAAGCCCGGCAGCTCTTTCAATACTTGACCCACCGCTCTCATTTCGTCAGAGCTAGGTGAGATATTCCACTTCTCTTTTTCTGCGAGATTTGAAATCTTTTCGATCAGCGTGTCTGTAGTGCCCGGAGCTTTAGCTAAGGTTTGCAACGACTTGATTTGATTGCGAAGTTCGTCAACCTTAGCGGCTGCCTCTAAAGACTTCTCAACGCTGCCTTCCTGCTGGGCTTTAATAGCTTCTTTGGTGGCTTTGCCTAAGTCATTCGCGAGCTTTTGCTGTTTGCTTAGAAGCTCCTCGCTCTTATCTGTAACTGAAGGAGAGAACGGAACATCTTTGTACCGGCTCTTATAGGCTTCATATTCTTTGACTTCAGGTCCAATCTTCTCATCAGCCTCGTCAGCTAGGACATTAGCGATGTTCCTGCCGTGTTCGTAATTGGATATATCCGATTTCTCTGGGATGGAGTCTACCGTGCGACCGAAGGTATCGGACACCGCGTTACCGGCCTGGGCGTGGAAATTACGACGTGCTTCTTGAGCGATTAAGCCCGACTGAGTGGCACTGTCGTTTAGGGTCTGAGCCATTTGACGGGTAGTAGGCTCTTGGCTCATTCCAGCTTTGATCACCGGCTCTAGGTCTACTCCGGCTTCTTGAGCCATCTTAGCAACAGGATCTTCGGTAGCGCCTTCAATGCCTCCAGCGTGCTCTGTAACGGCCTTTAGGATGCCACCCATCTTGGTCCCTAGTGTAGCCTTCCAGAGCGGGCTGATAGCGCCTATACCTGCTCCAAAGCCTCCACCAATCAATCCGAAGAGGCCGATGTCGGTTACTGCAGTTTCAACACTTTGGCTCGGATCTTGGGAGAACATCTTGGAGACTTCATCTCCAGATTGGAATAGTGCGTTATCAACTGCGAACTTTACTGCTGCTGAGCCGATCTTAGCGGCTGTGGTTACTGGAGCGCCTAGGCCAGCAGCTTTAGCGGCTGCTTTACCTGCCGATTCGAGGAGAGCACCTTCGCCTTGTCCCGTTAAGCTTGAAGTTATGAGTCCAGCAGCTTGTCCTAGAGCATGAGCGCCTGGGTTTTCTTCTTGTCGAGTTTGTATTTCTTCAGGCGTAGCTAAGCCTAGCCCTGTTTCGGCTGCTGTTGAAAGACCGAAGGTAGCGGCTTGCCCTGCACCTTCTAACGCTGTTAAGGCCTGTTGACCGGGCGTAGAAGCTGCTAAGTGGCGTTTATAGGCTTCAATGTGTTGAGGGGTTGGATGAGAGTAACCTTCATTGAGGGCCTGTTGGTGTTGCTCTGCTGGAACACCAACAAGCTGTCCTTGTGGGTCGAGGAGATTAATGGTGTCGTTTTGCGATTGTTGAGTATTGGCGCTGGGTTGAGCTTCTTGAGTGCCAGTATTAAGTTGTTCGTCGGCCATATTGACCTTTATTGCACTTTAGGTTGTAGCTTTTGGATTGGCATAGCTCTAGGAATACGCTCAGCCAAATGCATACTGTCGAGTGTTGGAGTACCAGACCTAAGATTATCAAAGAATCTCATGCGTCTTTGGGCTTTGTTCCTTAATGTCTCAGCCGTATCGAACTTACCGGGTAACAAAGCATCAATTTGAAGGATAGACTCTTGCAAGTTGAATCTTCCTTCACTAGCTTTGGCGAGGGGGCCAGCAAAGGCGGCTTTGGCTGAGGCTGCGTCACTGGGACTAAGCAACCCTGCCATAAAGAGGCCCTGTAGATGCTGGGCGGACTCTTCTACCGCGCGTCTAGCCGCCTCAGTCTCTTGAATCTTTGCATATTCTTTTTGAGCGCCTTCTCTTTCCTTAGGGTCAGTAAATACATAAGGAATGGCAGCAGCCACGTCAGTATGACCTTTATTCAAACCAGCAAGAAAGGTTTGCCGCATTGCTGTTTGTTGCAGCAACGGGGCATATTGCATTGTCATCATCGCTGCTTGTTGCTGCAACGCCGCTCGTCTTGCTGGGTCTTGTTGTTTAGCAGCAGCTTCATTAATTTTATTAGCAAAAACTTCAGCATTAATAGCCTTGAACACGTTGGTTGAATCTTTAAGGTTTCCAAACTTATGCTGTAAAGCACCTAAAAGAGTATTTTTTTGATTTAGGTTAATTTTTTGAGCTTCAATATTTCTATCAATCTGATTGTTCATGTACTGCATGGCGGCATTGTTAGTGCTATGCTGTAGCCCTGCACCAAGACCTCCGACAAGAAGGCCGATAGCCGTAGATATTTTACCCGCCACGCTCATATTCTCTAAGTATTGATTTGGGTTAATGTGTCCATTTTTAATGTCATCGACCACATTAGCTATCTCGCCTTGAATGTGGTTGGATTGATTTAGGAAAGTGTCCTGCATTTCCCGGGCCTTTTGTGCAGCTTGATGGTATATCTTAGCCTGAGCCTCGCCGGGGGTTTGGCTCATTAGCTGTCTTTGAGCGTCTTGCCAGCTCTTATAGGCCCCCGTCATCTGCTCATTAAGATCAAAGGGTTTATCTTGAGGCCCAATAAAAGCTGGCTGTGCTCCCTGCGGATTTGGTTTAGGACCGTCTGGCGTATCAGTTGTAGGCACCAAACCATTTGGAATCGGATCTGGAGGCAGTCCGAAAGACTGCTTCATTGCGCTTAGCTGAGCGGCTTGAGCGGCTTGTTGGTTAAATGCAGCTTTTTGGGATTCAGCTTGGGCCTCGTCCTGATGTTTAGCTTGCATGGCTGAATTTGCAGCGGCCATCTCAATTTGAGGATCAGTCAAAGGCGAGGCATTTGGATCTTCTCCCGTTTTACCTAAAGCAAACCCAGGACCAGCAGGAGGGTTTACACCGCCTTTAAGTTGTTGCTTTCCTCTTTCATAAATGTCGATATACTTTTGATTAGGATTGGGAAGATTGAGGGCGGCATCCGAAACTATACCCTCGGCAGTATCTGGAACTGGCATTTGAGAAGAGTTATATGTTTCACCACCACTTTGTTGGGAGCTTGCAGTTTGTATGCCGTCTGGGCTTCCTTCGGCAAATCTTTGTATTGGCCCCCCTTGTGCAAGTCCCAAGCCGGACTTAAGATTGCCCCAATAAGTACCGGAGGATGGGCGAGCGCCAGAGTCGGTTGCTCCTTTTTGAACTGCCTCTGCGTTAGCTTTGGAGGCTTCTGGTACGTCGTCTTTACTAAGTTGTCCACCTTCGGCCCATGTAGTTCTCTTTGTGGGACTATCTTTGGCTCTTTCTAAGGCTTGCATTATCCTACGCTGATCAGGAGGCGCTACGACGTTTGCATTAGTAAATGTCGTGTACGCTCTGTGCAGCTCATCATGCTGAGCCTTAGTAAGCGGAACTCCCGGTTCTGTCACCTCGGTTCCAAAAAGTTTTTGAAGTTGTTGTAATCGCCCTAGTCTCAGTTGACCAGCCTCATCAGCAGCTAGATTAGCCATACCACGCCCAGCGGCTTTCATAGCAGGCATAGCGGCCTCGGCCACCTTACCGGCTACTCCTCCTGCAAGGACTTCTTCTGGAGAGATTTCTGGGTGTTGTAAAGCCTCGGATTGAGGAGTAATCTGACCTTGTAACGGAGGTTGGCGTTCTGTAGGAAGGACTTGAGCTTGCTGCTGTCGTTGCCGTTCTAGGATTTGGTTTTGTTGGTCATCTACTCCGCCGCCATCTGCCATCTTGGCTC
>Ga0075030_100002584_pt1 | contig 16441 bp, 14 predicted proteins | sample LitLauG_LLR_2012_FD_71393 | JGI IMG/M metagenome (GOLD analysis project Ga0075030, IMG submission 71393) | Freshwater sediment microbial communities from Pennsylvania, USA - Little Laurel Run_MetaG_LLR_2012 | ecosystem: Environmental > Aquatic > Freshwater > Creek > Sediment | place: USA... | reverse complement strand
AGATCGCGGAGACTTTCCAACGCAGTCTTCAAGGCCGAGCCCGCAGTTCCCGTAACTTCCGAGTCGGCCGCCTGCACCAACTTCTGCTCCCGTATCCGCCGCAGCACCGCCCGCCCCGCTGCCACTGACACCGGATGCGCGTTGTAGGTGAAGCCGTGCAGAAACGCCCCCGAACCGGCCGCAATCCCATCCACAACTTTCCTGCTGGCAATCACCGCTCCCAGCGGAGCGTATCCCGACGACAAGCCCTTGGCCGTGACCAGAATGTCGGGCGCAATGTCCCAATGCTCGCGGGCAAAGTTCCGTCCCGTGCGTCCCATGCCGGTCATCACCTCGTCGGCAATCAGCAGCACTCCATGCCGCCGACAAATCTCCGCTACCGCCTGCAAGTATCCCGGAGGAGGCGTCACCGCTCCCAACGTCGCTCCACTCATCGGCTCAAAGATGAACCCGGCCACCTGACCCTGCGCCGCCAGAATGGCGCGCTCCAACTCCGCCGCATACTGCTGTCCGCAGTTGTAGCAACTGTCGGTGCAGTCAAACGCGCACCGATAACAATAAGGAATGCCGATGTGCTCAAACTCGCGAACCATCGGCAGATAAATCTCGCGCCGCTTTTTATTGCCGGAAACCGCCAGCGCCCCGAGCGTCGACCCGTGATAACTCTGCTGGCGACTTAGTATCTGATGCCGCTTCCGCTCGCCGATCTCCACCTGATACTGCCGCGCCAGTTTCAGCGCCGTCTCCACCGACTCCGAGCCGCCGCAGGTGAAGTACACCGCGCCGCCCGTAAAATTCGGCCCGGCAAACTCCAGCAACTCCGCCGCAAACTCCTCCGCCACCGGAGTCGTGAACTGGCTGGTATGGACAAACTCCAACTGCCGGGCCTGCTCGGCCATGGCATCCGAAATCTCGCGCACGCCATGCCCAATGAAATTCACCGCCGCCGATCCCGAAAAATCCAGGTAGCGCTTGCCATCGGCGTCCCAGACGTAAACGCCTTCACCCCGCACAGCCACGGGATAAGGCTTCCGAAACGACCGGCGAAGCACGGGAGTGCGAAGTTGTTGTTGCTGAGTCAAAGTAGTTTCACTCACACGCGGATTATAAAGGGAACCCGCGGCCAGTACCGTGTGGCGCGAGTGTCCGCCGGGCCGCACCGTCGCCCCCTTTGCAGCGCAATGGGAGATTATTCTCCACTAAAGCGCAACAGTTTTCCGAAAGCCGCACCAGTTGGCCGATTTAACAAGGATTTAACACGGAAACAATTGACAAGCTGTCCGGCGCTGGTTATGTTTACGTGCGAGCTGGGGGTTCCTTGGGCGAAGTACGCTGGTTTTTCCCTCCCGTCCACTGTCCGTCGGGCTCGAATCTTCTGAAATTCACTCCGAAAAAGGAAATCACTCTATGAAAGTAATACGTGTGCAAGGCCTACTCGTGGCTGCATTGGCATTCGGGCTTGCCTTCAGCTGCATGAACCTGTTCGCACAGCAAGCCGCCTCGGCTCGTGTGCCGGTCGGACCTCCGGGCGCACCCAGGGTCAATGTTGCGGGGCCCCAAGGACCACTGCCGGCCGCTCTCCCAGCTCCGGCGCCGTCTCTCGCGATCCACATCGGCCAAAGCTACGACGGCGTTGACTTCAACGGCTCGAACTGCGGTTGCCTGCCGCCCGACACGAATGCTGCCGTCGGTGGCAACTATGTTGCCGAAGCAGTAAACATCCAGTTCCGTGTTTTCGACAAGACCACCGGAGCAGTCCTGCTCGACGAACCCCTCTCCACGTTATTCGGAGCGGCCACGGGCGGCGACCCGTACGTGATGTACGACGATACCGTTGGCCGCTGGTACGTTACTGGCTTCGACAGCAACGACACGGGCCTGTTCATCGCCGTTTCGAACGACGCCACTCCAGTCGACGGATTCAAAACCTATGACCTCACCGCTGTCGGAGGTTTCCCCGATTACCAGAAGCCTGGCTATACCAAGGACGCCATCTTCATCGGCTATAACGATTTCGGCAGCAATGGCGGCTATGCCAGAATCGTCTCGATCAACAAAGCGGCTATCCTGGGCGGGACGCTGACCTACTACGTCAATACCCCGGCCAGCCAGTTCCGCGCCATGCCGCCAGCCCAGATGCACAACACGACCTCGGGCGGCACTGAATGGTTCGTCTCCACCGACGGTACGGACGCAGGTGGCACCACGATCCGCGTCACGAAGATGACCAAGTACCTCAGCAACTCGGCGAAGTTCACCTACTGGTCATTGCCTGTCACGCAGTACCAGCAGGCCACCACCGCCGATCAACCCGGCGGCGCTGGCACGGTCACGGTCTTCCCGAATACCACAACCACGCAAGTGCATTTCCGTGGCGGGCATCTGGTGACGGCGATGGCCTCCGCTCTCGCAGGCGATGGGTTCGTCTATCCCAAGGGCTTGTACTACGTAATCAAAACAGGCGCGGTGCCAACGCTGCTCACGCAGGGCGTGATTGATCCCGGCGCTGGAGTCGCGGTTCAGATGGTAACGGTGGACGAGGACAAGAAGCGCCACCTGGGCTTGACCTGGATCGAGTCGTCGATCAACGAGTACCTGTCCATGTGGATCGGCAACGGCACTTCCAGCGTCAAGGCTGATGTCGCTCCCGGAGGCGGCTTTTTCTACCAGGGTTCTCGACTCGGCGATTACAGCTCAACCGTGCTTGATCCAGCGGATCGGTTGACCTTCTGGTCGGCGAACGAATATATCGGGTCCGACGGCAGCACCGATATCTGGCGGACGCATCTCACTTCGTTTACCGAGCACTAAACAAAGCGCTTGGTCCTTAACCTTAAGAGTGCAGGCCCAGCCTGCACTCTTAATTTTTTGGACGGATCAAGACTTGTACGTAATGGCTCGTCCCGTCGTCGGCAATCGATCGCTATCCTCTCCAAAGACCGGCAGATACGGGCCTTCCTCCCTAGTCACCAACGTTTCACGACCATGGTAACTTTCCGGATCACGTGGTCTAGACGATCATGGTCAGTAGTCGAGACTCCCTCTCGCCCTTTATCGCGACGACTGCCCACTGAACATGAGCAACCTGACACGGGTCGCAGATTTCGAGCCTCGTCGCAAAACGCGGGTCAGCACGATGACTCCTGCGTCGCGATTCCGAGGCATTGGCACGAAGCGGCAATCTGGTTTCAGCCTTGTTGAAATCCTGATCGCGATTGCCATTATTCTCACGCTGGCCGCGCTGGCCATCCCGAATTACTTAGCCGCCGTCAATCGCGCAAAGATCTCAAGAGCGGCCGGAGACATTCGAACCATCGGCAACCAGATCCTGGGGTACGAAGTCATTAATCACGTGTTTCCGACGACACTCAGTCAGGCAGGTTTCGCCTCCAACATCGATCCCTGGGGACAGCCCTACCAATACCTGAACTTTGCGACCAATACCAATCCGAGCGCGGTGCGGGTCGATCGGTTTAATGTTCCGCTCAACTCTTATTTCGATCTCTACAGTACGGGCAAAGATCTGCAATCCGCACCGCCCTTGACGGCAACAGTCAGCCAGGACGACATCGTTTGGGCGGGCGACGGCGCTTTCGACGGTTTGGCAACGACCTACTAAGGTGGAACAGACGATATGATCCGACTCGCGGCACACAACCAACGAAGTAGAGCCTGGCAATCAACATCCCTTCTGTTGCTGCCACTTCTGTTGTGGCTCGCGGGCTGCGATCAAGGATCGGTTACGACACTGCCTCGCCAGGTGACGGGCACGTGGAGAACCAGCGAAGCTCGGTACGATGGCCGATTCATGAAGCTGGACGGCGACCGGATTACGTTCGGGATGGGTGGAACCGCGCCCGACCGGACTGAACTGGTCGAACGAGTCAAAATGACGCCACAAGACCATCCGACGGACTACGAAGTCAAGTTGAAGATGCCGGACGGATCGCCCGATCAGATTATCCTGCAATTCTCCGATCAATTCGGCGGGGAGTTGCGTCTGAAGAGCCAACCGAAGATTGTCTGGTCCCGCACCGTCCTGCCGGGTAAAAACCAGGTCGCGGGAACTCCTGCTGCAGCGCCGGCTCCCGCCGCGGCTGCTCCAAGCGCCGCGCCGGCACCCGGGTCCGCACCATTGCCAGGGCCAAAGGTTCAGACGCTCACCCGGGAGCAGATCTACGGGGAGCACATGACGATCTACAAGATCGATTGCCTCAAACCCAACACTTGCAAGAGCTACTAGAAAACACTACAAACGACAGACGAAATTCCGACCACTCGTAACGCCACCGTAACCATTACCCTGTTATCTTTTAAGAAATTCCCGGACACCTTACAGTCAACGTGTCCGAGGAAATCATGATCGTAAGAAAAGCGTGGGGCGCCGCCTTGCTGATAGCCGGGTTGCTGGGCGGAATCAAATACCTTTTCGACCTGATCGAGAAGGGCCAACGGCCCAGGCTCTGACGCAGGGAAAGAACTGACCGCCAACCTTCATTTCTGGACGCTGTTTCCCGCCGCCAGCTTGGCTTTCAGCGTAGTCATCGCGAGACCATAGCAGGGGTCTCTCTTTGCGACGAGGTCAGCCGCCTCCGGAATGCACATCAAGTCAGGGGTGATGCCGATTTTCTCAATGTCTTTGCCGTCGGGAAACACTGCATGTGCAATGGTGGTCTGAGCGCCGTAGAACACCGCAGCTTCGTTGCCAACATGCTGCTCAAAGTCTCGCGCCACCGCCACTGCTCCGGCAGTTTTATCTCCTATGATCACTCCACGGCCTGACAACTGGAGGTGCCGGGCGAGAATCTCGCTGGAGCTTGCGCTTTCGCTGTCCACCAGCACCGCGATCGGAACATCGGAAAATGAAGGTTTGCGCGGTTTGGCGGTTATTTTCTGCGTCTTTCCCCGACCGTTCTGGGTGAAAAGTTCGGTCTCACTCTTCTCCAGATAACCGGCAAATCGCTGGAGGTCTGCGATTTCGCCGCCCGGGGTTGCCACGAACATCGATAATGAGCGCACGGGAATCTTTGACCTTCCACAACAACTTCTCGGACAGATCACCAACGAAGTTACGGAGTTTTACATAGCCGATGTCGTCTTTGCTGGCATATTGGAACGGGTTTTCGGAGTACGAAGTCTCGTCCTCGCGGATGGCATCGAAGACTTTGGACATGTCGTACACAACCTCCATTGCCGCACGAGTATGCACCTCGGCCGGGATTTCAATACGTTGGCGCTTACCACCGCGTTCAATATCCACGACCAGCACGGCGGCAGGCTGTATGAACCGGTAATAGAACTGCGTTTGAAAATAGTGCTGGCGGTCGGCAACTACGTTTTCAATCGCGAGAACAGAGTCCCCCACTAACAGACCAGCTTTTTCGGCTGGGCCTTTTTCCTTGATCTTAAAAATGCGTACCGTGTCGCCGAAGGGCTTCGCCTGAAAACCGAAACGCGGCTCCAATGTCTGCCAGGGTGGAAGGAAATTGGTATGCGAATCGTCCACCTTGCGGGCCAAAAAGTAGATGGCAGCGAGCATTTCTCCCGGGCTGTTACTGGTGTCGATTTTCTTCTGGGTATCATGCAGCTCTTTTTCCCAATCGATTCCTTTAAGGGACGGGTCGTAGAAGTTCTTTTTGATGATGTCGTGCACACCTTCGGCGATCCCGTGCATTAGGTCACGATTGCCCTTGAGCGTCCCCTGCGCGAGGGAATCTGCGCCGAGACACGAAATCAACAAAACGCAGGAGGCCATAAGGAAGACAACCTGGGAGTGCCGAATCATAACTCCTCCTTCCGAAGTAACTATGATCATAGGTCCGATTGTCCCATCCAGCAAACTATCTATAATTGGCATACCCCGTGCGTGTCGAAAGAACCATTCGCGCAGTTCGTTACGATGAGAGACGTCGATCAGTAAGCAGTCTTTGGGGTTCCGTCACCCGCCCTCCCTGCCTTCTCAAGTCCACCCGCCGCTCGCCGAAGAAATCTCTTTAGGGACACAACCGTCCCGGGACACCATGACTCTCAAAGCGAAGTTTCGGTTAATGAGCGCTGTTTCTGCGGCGGGATTGTTGTCGGTTGCCGGATTCTGGATTCAAGGTCAGCAGGAAGCCTTGCTCTCGGGAAAACTCGAGCAGACCAGGAAGCTGGTGGAAGTGCCGTACTCCCTGATCGAGCGGCAATATGAACTCGAGACCAAGGGAAAAATCAGCCGCGCCGAAGCGCAACGACAGGCGCTCGAAACCATTCGCGCCATCCGCTACGACGGCAAGAACTATGTTTGGATTAATGACGACCATCCCACCATGATCATGCACCCCATGAAGCCAGAGATGGATGGCACCGATCTCACCACATTCAAGGATCCCACCGGAAAAGCGGTGTTCGTTGAGTTTGTTCATGCGGCTCAGGATCCAAAGGGGGGCTACGTCTACTATCTCTGGCCGAAACCCGGCTCCGAGCAGCCTGTCCAGAAGCTTTCTTTCGTGAAGCGCTTTGCGCCATGGGGATGGGTGATTGGAACTGGAATCTACATTGACGACGTGAACTTATCCTGGCGGGCCAGCGCCCTGAAGGCCCTCGGACTGGCCCTCATTTGCCTGACTCCTCTGGTCGTTGTGTCGATCACCATCTGGCGTTCGATCCACCTGCGTCTGCAGGACATTCTGGCTCGGGTCAAGGACGTCGCCGAAGGCGACTTGACGAAACGGACCGCGGTCACTTCAGACGATGAGCTCGGAGAGGTGGCGGACTGGTTCAACTCCGCCATTGACCGGTTGGATGAGATGATCCGCGCGATTTCGCAGAATGCCGTGCAGGTTGCCGGCGCGAGCCAGGAATTGGACGTCGCCAGCAACCAGATCACCGCCCGTTCCGAGGAAACGTCAGCCCAGGCCGTTCTGGTTTCGCAAGCGGCGGAGCAGGTGAGCCACAATCTCCAGACGATAGCGACTGGGGCCGAAGAAATGAGCGCCAGCATCAAGGAAATCGCTAAGAGTGCGTTCGAGGCTTCGAAGATTGCCACCTCGGCCGTGAAAGCCGCGGAGGTGACAACCGCCACCATCAGCAAGCTGGGCGACTCGTCTGCCGAGATCGGCCAGGTCGTCAAGGTCATTACGGCGATTGCCGAGCAGACCAACCTGCTCGCGCTCAATGCCACCATTGAAGCCGCCCGTGCCGGCGAAGCTGGCAAGGGATTCGCCGTGGTCGCCAACGAAGTCAAGGATCTGGCCAAGGAAACAGCCCGAGCTACGGACGACATCGGCAGCAAGATCAATGGGATTCAAACCGAAACCTCCGCCGCCGTGGTTGCGATCGCTTCCATCAGCGCCGTGATCAACCAGATCAACGATATCTCCAGCACCATCGCGACTGCGGTCGAGGAGCAGAACGCGACCACCAACGAAATGTCGCGGAACGTGAGCGAAGCCGCGCAGAGCAGCGGAGAAATCACCCGCAACATCACGGGTGTGGCCGAAGCGGCCCAGTCGGCCACCCGCGGCGCAACCGTTACTCTGAACGCCTCCCGGCAACTGGTGCAGACATCCGCACTGCTGCGGCAACTGATTGAGCAGTTCATGATCGGGCGCCGCGATCCACGCATGGCTGTGGAACTGGCGGTGCAGCTTACTGGGACTGACCAGAACGACAGCATGCTGGATCAGCAGGTAACGGCAATCAACATCAGCCGCCGCGGAGCACTGCTGAGCAATGTCCACGGCACGCTGCGCCCCGGGGTAAAGATTGTCCTGGCCCGGCTCGGCAAGAAGGAACAATTTCAAGTCGCGTGGGTCGGGGAACCTAATAGCCCTGATGCTGGTCAGGTTGGGGTGTCCGCCGTCGATCCGAGTTCCTCGTTCTGGAATGACGTTCTCGGAACAATGGCGCCATCTGCCGACGAGAAAGAGAACGCCAGAGCGGCCGGAGCGTAGTTAAGAGCGGATCGAAAAGCAGAGTGGACTTAGAAAAGCCGCTCGATGTTCAGGTACTCTTTCAGGACGCGGGAGGTTCCACCACATTCGACGTTTCCTGGCTGATGATTGCGATTGCATCTCCGCGGTGCTAAACTCGCGCCGTCCCAACCCTACGGATCTACCAGAGGATTCGATATATGAAACATCCAAAAACTGCATTTTCCCTGTTTCTGATCGTCGCTGTGGCCGTTGCCGTATTCGCATTCAGTGCAAGGAACTCCGCGGCATCTGGCACAACTCCGGCAGACGCGGCAAAGACCAAGAGCGTCGCATCGCCCGCCGAACAGGCCATCGCTGGCGAGAAGGCGATGTGGGAGGCGGAGAAGAAGAGAGACAGGCCTGCTTTTGAGAAGCTCGCGTCGGAGGATTACGCCGAGATCACGTCGGAGGACGGTTTTCTCGACCGGGAGACGATTCTCAAGACCTTCGACCAGAATGGCCTGCAGGACTATTCACTCGGGCCGATCAAGACCGAGGATGTGCACCCCGGAGTGGTCTTGCTGACATACACTTTCCACGTGAAGGAAATGCACGAAAAGGTGATGCACGAAGGCGACTATCTGGCCAGTTCTCTATGGGCCAATCGGTCGGGCAAGTGGGTCAACGTGTTTTTTCAGGACACGCGGAAGCCCTAGTAGCTCTTCCCTGGATGAGAGGGCGTTCGTGGAATCCAGCCGAAAATGATTGCTGTTTCGATGGCCTGAGAATCGGCTACTTGCCATTCCCGATTCCATCCCGGTGATAACTCTCCGCTAAGCGGGTGAATGCGTTACTCTGCAAAAGATGCGCCTGCTTCGCTTCCTCCGTCCGTCGCACCAGCACACGGCGTTCTCGGCCACGCTGCTGCTGATGACGGCCATCACGCTCTCGCGCGTCATCGGATACCTCCGCGAAGCCTACATCGCATACGCGTTCGGCGCCGGGCAGCAGACCGACGCCTATGTCGCCGCGTTTACCCTTCCCGACTGGCTCAACTACATCGTCGCCGGAGGCACCGCCTCGATCACGTTCATCTCGATCTACACCCGCTTTCTCGCCGAAAAGCGCGAGGATGACGCCAAGAAAACTTTCTCCATCATCATCACCGTGATGACTACCGTGCTGGTCATCGGCACGATCCTCGCTGAGATCTTCACGCCGCAATTCGCCGGCTGGATGTTTCACGGCTTCACGCCCCAGCAGATGTCTCTCTGCGTGCATCTCACGCGCATCCTGCTTCCGGCGCAAATTTTCTTCTATGTCGGCGGAGTCGTTTCCGCTGTTCTGCTCTCGCATCGGCTATTTCTTTTCCCGGCCTTCGGCCCGCTGATCTACAACGTCTTCATCATCGTTGGAGGCGTCGTCGCCGGGCACCGCATGGGCATTTCTTCGCTCGCGTTCGGCGCGCTCATCGGCAGCATCGCCGGGCCATTTCTCATCAACGCTATCGGCGCGGCCAAAATCGGCACCGGATACCGCCCTTCATTCGACGTGAAGAATCCCGCCTTCCGCGAGTGGGTGCGCCTTTCCATTCCGCTGATGCTCGGCGTCTCGCTCGTCACCGCCGACGACTGGATCCTCCGCTACTTCGCCTCGAGCGGTATCGGCGACATCGCCCGGCTGAATTACGCCAAGCGCCTCTTCGCCGTGCCGATTGCAATCTTGGGGCAAGCCACTGGACAGGCGTCGCTTCCATTTTTCTCGCGCCTCTTCGGAGAAAAAAAGTTCGAAGAGTTTGCCGCCACCGTGAACGGCTCGGTCTACCGCATCACCGCCGCCTCGCTGCTCATGACCGGATGGATGATGGCCATCGCCGTCCCGCTCATCGATCTCGTCTACCGCCGCGGCCACTTCACTTTTGCCGATTCGGAGTCGACGGCGATCTACTTTTTCTGGTTCTCGCTATCGCTCGCGTTGTGGTCGAGCCAGGCGCTCTACGCGCGCGCGTTTTATGCCTCGGGGAATACTCTGACGCCGATGATCGCGACCAGTCTGATCACATTGGCGTCACTGCCGATATATTCCTTGTTCTTCCGCACTCTCTCCGTCACCGGACTCGCCATCGCCTCCGACCTCGGTATCACTGCCAATGCGCTAGCGATCGCCCTGCTCCTGCACATTCGCGGCATGGTTCCGTTAGGCGGGATGAACTGGAAAGAGTTGAGCAAAGCTGCGCTGGTAGGGATCGTCTCCGGCGGATTGAGTTACGAAGTCATGCGCAGCGTCCCGCTGAACGGCAGCCGGATCGCCGATCTGCTGGCGCTAGCCCTCGGCTCTCTGACCTGGGCGGCAGCGGTGGCCGCCGGGTTGTGGCTGCTGCGCTCGGAATTGCCCGCGGATCTTCGCAGGAAAAAGCCTGCCGCTTTTCCGCGCGTCGCCGAAGGCGGGGCAGCCGAAACGATGGCCAGCGGAAGAGAACCTTAGCCCATCTGAGAAGACAGCATTGTTCTTGGGCGGGAGAAGGAAACATCGTCCCCTAAATGGGCGCCGGACCAAGGGACTTGTGGTATCGCTAAAGCGATACCCCGATACAAAGCCGAGTTTTTCAGCAAGCTGTTTTAGCCGCTGAGGCAGCACGCTGCAAAATAAAAAGGCATCCTCAAATCTGAGGATGCCTTTTCGTCAAATTCAGAAACAGCAGAGAAGCTTACGCCCTCGCTGCGATCGCCGGTTCCGGCGCTGCACTGGAAACACTCTTTGTCGGCTCTTCCGCTTTGGAAGGTCCAGCCGATCCCGCCTTGCGAATATCGATGCCGCCCTTGAAGAAGGCGCCGTCTTCGATCGAAATGCGCGCCGCCACGACATCGCCGGTCAGAGAGCCATCGCTGCGGATGTCGACGCGATCGCTCGCCGTCAGATTTCCACGCACCTTGCCCAGCACCACGATTTCACGCGCGCTGATGTTCGCCGCGACCACGCCGTTACGGCCGATCGTGACGCGATTGCCAGAGAGGTTGATCGATCCCTCGACCCGGCCATCAATATACAAAGATTCCGATCCCGTTACCTCGCCTTTGATTACCAGCGACTTGCCAATCGTGGCCTGATCCGAAGTGGTGGTTGTAACCGGACGCGGCACGGCAGCGGGCTCGTTCGCCATCACCGGTGCGCTGGTCGCTGTAGGCGTCGGACGCTCTGGCTCAGCCGGCCGGCCGGGGGTCGCAGGTTGATTCGTGGGCTTCCACATGTTGGTTAAAATCCTTTCCTGATTAGAAAATGCAGAATCGACGCCGCATTTCAGCTGCCAAAACGAATTCTACTCCTCACTAAACTCCCAACCCTGTGGAAATCAACCTTTTCTTATTGATTTCCATAGTTCCACTCGTGGTTCGTCCTCCCCACTAGCCGTGTAAGCCCTGCGTCAGCTGCGGTAATTCTTCCACCGCGATACTATGGAGCCGTGGGTACGTCTAACCAGCACCATCCCTGACAAGGAGTCCCGACTTTGACCGCGACCAATTCCACGACCCAAGCCTCCCTCCGGCCCGAACCAGGGGAAAATTCTCCTTATTACGACCGCTACATCTCTCTCGTCGCCGGCAATGACGTGCTGGCCGCATTCGACGAGCAGCGCCGTCAGATGCTGCTTCTGCTCTCTGGACGCCCCGAATCCGACGGCGATCTTCGTTACGCTCCCGGCAAGTGGAGCCTGAAAGAAGTCCTCGGTCACATCAACGATACTGAGCGCATCATGAGCTATCGGGCGCTGCGCATTTCCCGAGGCGACACGACTCCGATCGAAGGCTACGAGCAGGATGACTACGTCCGCAACGGTCCGTTCGCGTCTCGCACTCTGGCCGATTGGATCGAGGACTACATCGCCGTCCGACGCGCCACGATAACGCTGTTCCGAAATCTCGACGAAGCCGCCTGGACCCGCCGCGGTACCGCCAATAAGAATGAAGTCAGTGTTCGCGCCTTGGCCTACCTGATCGCCGGACACGAACTGCATCACCGACGGATTCTGGAAGAGAAATACCTACGCTGATTCCTGTTCTCGGTTCCCAGTTCTCAGTTCTCAGTAACTGAGGCGAACATTGAGAACTGAGAACCGATAACTGAGAACTGATGCTCTCCGACGCCGCCATCATTCGCCACATCGCCCGCCAGCCCAAGAAGACGGCGAGCCACAAACAGTTGCTGCGCGAACTCGGAGTAAAAGCCTCCGGCCGTCGCGAATTTACTGACCGCCTCTACGCGCTGGTCGCGAACGGAGAACTCCTCCAGGTCGACCGCGACCGCTACGCCATCCCGCACACCGCCAAAGGACGCAATCTCTTAGTCGGCCGCCTGACTATGCATCGCGACGGCTTCGGCTTCGTCATCCCCGAAGCTACCTCGCTCGACGACAGCCTCAAAGGCCGCCTCGCTGGAGACGTTTTCATCCCACCGCACGCCATCGGCTCCTCCATGCACGGAGACCGCGTGCTGGTCGAGGTCTCCAACATTCGTCCCGATGGCCGCGCCGAAGGCCGCATCGTTCGCTCCGTTTCGCGCGCGCATCCAACCGTAGTCGGTATCTTTCACTACGGAAAGCGCCACAACTACGTAAAGCCCATCGACGAAAAAGTGACGCAGGAAATCGTGATCCCGCCGGGAATGGAGATCCCGAAACCCTCCGACGTTCCTCGGCTGCAAGCGAGATCAGTGGATCGCGTGATCGGCGACGAGGCGAAAGTTCACACCGACTGGCAGGATCTCGACGGCGTAGTCGTCGACGTAGAAATCACCGACTGGCCGAGCGCCACGCAAAACCCGCGCGGACGCGTCGTCGAAATTCTCGGCGAAGAATCTGATTTCGGCGTCGACGTCGAAATCATGATCCGCAAGTTTCACCTGCCGCACCGCTTCCCGCCCGAGGTCATCGAAGAAGCGCAAGCCATCGCATCCGAAATTCCCGAAGAAGCTCTGCACCACCGCCGCGACTATCGCGACCTCCCCATCGTTACGATCGACGGAGAAACGGCCCGTGACTTCGACGACGCGGTCCACGTCCGCCTGCTCGCAAATGGAAACTACGAACTGCAAGTCCACATCGCCGACGTGGCGCAATACGTCACCCCCAACTCGCCGCTCGATCAGGAAGCACGTCTGCGCGGCACCAGTGTTTATTTCCCGGACCGTGCCGTGCCCATGCTGCCGCTCGAACTTTCGACCGACATTTGCAGCCTGCGCCCGAATGTCGATCGCCTCGTCCTCTCCTGCACCATGGAAATCGACCACCACGGCGAAATCGCGGGGTACGAAATCAACGAGGGTGTGATTCGATCCGCCAACCGCATGACCTATACAGCGGTCAACACTGTGATCGAGAAAGATCCCGCAGCGCTCAGCGAATACGCCACGCAAGTCGATCACTTCAACCGCATGCGCGACCTGGCGATGATCCTGAACCGCAAACGCAAGCGCCGAGGCTCCATCGATTTCGATCTCCCCGAAGCCGTCATCGAGTTCGACGAATTCGGCATGATGAAGAGCATCACCCGCTCCGAGCGCAACGTCGCTCACCGCCTGATCGAAGAATTCATGCTCTCGGCCAACGAGTGCGTTGCGCACTATCTTGAAAACAAACGCATCGCCTCGCTCTACCGCATCCACGAAAAGCCCGACGCCAAGCGCGTCTACGATTTCGAAGTCATCGCCGCCACCTTCGGATACTCACTCGGAGTCGGCGCGCTCCCGATTCAGCGGGTGCAATTAAAAGCTGACCGCCGCGATGCCCGGGGCACGGGCAAGCGCATCCGCGAAATTGAAGTGCCGAAAGAAGTTCACATCACGCCGCGCATGTATCAGAAGCTCACGGAGAAAATTGCGGGTAAACCGGAAGAGAGAATCCTCAGCTTCCTGATGCTGCGCTCGCTGAAGCAAGCCCGCTACTCCGAAGAAAATCGCGGACACTTCGCGCTCGCCGCCACCACCTACACCCATTTCACGTCACCGATCCGCCGCTACCCCGACCTGATCGTCCACCGCATCCTGAAAGAAGTCCTCCGCAAATCCGCCGAAAAGATGCGCGGAGATGTTCCGGTAGGCACCTCTTCTACGGCGACACGTCACATCGAATCAACCGCGGAGCGAGAGGGGACTGCAGCTGCGGAGCAGCGAGAGAATATAGCCCACGGCGTAAGCCGTGGGTCGGCGTTGGATCAAGACCGAGCCCCGGAGGGGCGAAAGAAAACTCGCGAGGCCGACGCTTCTACCCCGCCGCCATCTCCATGGTCCAAACGCCGCGACCGGGACGCCCACCAACACGCGGTCGAGCCCCTGGGCGGACCGATCCCGCTCGAAGAGCTCCACACCATCGCCGACGAGTCCAGCCAATCCGAACGCCGCGCCGACGAAGCCGAACGCGGCCTCATGGAATGGAAGAAAATGAAATTCATGGAGCGCCGCATCGGAGAAGACTTCGACGGCCTCATCATCAGCGTCACCAAATTCGGATTCTTCGTGGAACTCACCGACCTATTCGTGGAAGGCTTGGTCCCGCTCAACACGCTGGACGACGACCACTACACCTTCCACGAAGACACCCGCCAGATCATCGGCCAGCGCACCCGCAAGACCTACGGCCTGGGAAATCGCGTACGAGTGCTCGTGGATCGCATTGATCCGGTGGAGAAGAAGATTCAGTTCGCGATTCTGGAAGAGAAGCCACAATCGGCTACACGCCGCCGCAAATAAATGTGTATCATCCGTCCTATGCGCGCCCTTTGGGTCCTGGCCCTTACGGTAAGCATCGCGAACGCTGCCGATTGGAACCTTCCGGCGCCTTTCGTCGGCTGCTATGAATTGCGGGTCCTCTCCCAGCAGCCCGCCTTACTCAAGAAGAGTGACTTCCTTCCCCGCAGGTTTGTGCTAACAGCCCGCAGCACTAATCCCCAAGCAAGACTCTCGGACCAGCGATTCGTTGTGCAGAACACGGATACGAATGTGCGTTGGGGCTTGAGTGGTTTCTCCTCCTGGAGACCTAAGAATCCTGATGAGTTCGAGATTATCTGGAGCACGGGCTTTGTCGCGTACAGAGTGTCGCTAAGAAAAGCAGAGGGAGAGTTCAGGGGTAAGGCGCAGTATTCCACCGATGCGGATCCTCACCCCATTGAACCGTTTTCGGTTGGCGTTCGCCAAACCGGCTGCAAAACGAATTAGGATCCTCCGCATATGCCGAAAACTCGGAACTGTCAATCCCTCACTAAGCGTTGGCTGCGATGGCAACGGCAAGCCCGTGGCCACTGCAGTCAACATCGAGGTAACATTCCGTCTCTATTAGCTGACGATTGGCCTCATCGCGCAGAGTCGGCCACCCAATAAACGCTTCTGAAGAGCACCGTCTGGTTCGAATCCGCGTGCTTCAGCCTAACCTGAATCCTGTGAAGACCGGGATGGGGGTTCTTCGGCTCGAAGCTCAATAGGTAGCGGCTGTGAAGGTGATTCGCAAAGCCGACCATGTCTGACTCGAAGCCCTTGCGTGTGGCGAACATCTCATACTCCCCGCCCGTCATGGAAGCGAGCGCCCTTGCAGAGTTCTTTCTCATCGCTTGTCGCGCGGCAGCAAGTTTCTCAATGATGTCCATGCCCGGAGTCCACTCGTCGCGGTTACTGCCGCGCATCGTATCGAGTTGTTGCGAAATATATGGCGAGAACGGCAGCGCGTAAACCAGGGTGTGAGTCTCTCCCACCAATCTCACCGCATCGTCGACCTTCGCGAAGTGGCTGCCGTGATCGCGAGTCTCGCTGATCAACAACAGCACCCGTTGCCGCCCTTCCGGCCGGTTGCCAAGCATCTTTGCCGCATAGGCCACGGCATCGGGAATCGCTGCTCCGTGGTCGCCTGGTTCCAAGTGCTTCAGATCTTCTTCGATAACGTCGGCATTTTTTGTGAAGTCCTGCACCAGATTCAGATGACTATCGAAGAGAAGCAATGCCGCTTCGTGCCCCGGTCCCGTGAGTACCGGATCGAGCATTGCGGCCAGGCCCGCCATCCGGCCAAACTCCCGCCCGGCTCGACGCCCGACCTGAACCGCAATCACCAGCGATATCGGTTCGGCCTCCGCCGATTCATCCAGGTGAACGATTTGATCCACACCATCATCTTCAATGAGAAAGTCCGCTGCGTGGAGTCCGTAGACAGCGCTACCGCTCGCGTCTCGCACCAGCGTCGGCACCGGTACCAGGTTGCCTTGGGACCTGAAACTCGGCTCCTGTTGCCCCAGGGCGAACCCGAAAAGCAACACGAGCAATACAAAACTGGAACTGGATCTCAGCATAGGTCGATGCTCTGTATGACGATCCTGTATAGAATGAGGTTGTACCGGGGAGGCAAAGACCATGCCCACGCCAACCGAGCCGAAGCCAGACCAGACGCCGACAGACGCCGCCGAACACGTAGCCAGTGCCCGCAAGATTCTGCAGGAATTGCAGAAGAAAGTCGGCACTCATCCCGAACTCGGCGAAGCCATCACTAAACTCGAGATGGCGCTCAACATATT
>Ga0075030_100002582_pt1 | contig 16450 bp, 15 predicted proteins | sample LitLauG_LLR_2012_FD_71393 | JGI IMG/M metagenome (GOLD analysis project Ga0075030, IMG submission 71393) | Freshwater sediment microbial communities from Pennsylvania, USA - Little Laurel Run_MetaG_LLR_2012 | ecosystem: Environmental > Aquatic > Freshwater > Creek > Sediment | place: USA... | reverse complement strand
TGGCCGTGCTCGATGGTCGCGCGCAACGACTTGGTGAATGGAATCGGCGAATCGAGATGGAAGCGGTAGACCGACGTGCGGCTGCCCGCTAATTCCTGCCCTTTCACCGGCGCGCCGTAAAGTCCATAGGCAAAGGGATGGTCGCCGAAGCTCCAGGCTCCCAGAAAATAGTCTTCCGAACCGGTTCCGTTGATCGAGGGCGTGGTTTCGCCATCGATGAAAAACATGTCATCGCCTTCACCCCACCAGTCATTCTGATTCTGCAGGATCGACATGGTCACGCCCACGAAGTGGCCGCGGCCCGTGGCCTCCATCCAGACATAGTTGCCTTCGCCGTTCAGATTCTTCTTGTCGTTGACGTTCGGGTCGCCGTTGGAGTGCCAGTCATTGGTCCAGCCATGCGCGGGCGCGGCTTGACGATATTGCGCGTGAAAGTAAAGCTCGTCGGCGGGCAGCGGGCGGCTGTAGGCGCGGTAGTCGAGGTTGAAATAGAACGCGTCGACCTTGATCGCGCCTTCGTTGGTGACGGTGACGCGGGCATGCTTCTGAAAGGGCATGGGGAAGAAGCTGTTCAAAGCTTTGTCGGAGCCAACGGAAAGCGGAATGGACTGATAGAGGTAGTAGTCCCCCAAGCCGAGGCCGAAGAAATCTCCGACCGGAGTTTCGACGCTGGGCGTGGCTTCGCCGTCCCAGTACACGCGCAGGACCAGCGCTTTCAGGTGGTTGGGATCCGGGCTGGCAATCGTGATCCAGAGATGGGTGATGAGGCCGGGACCGGATTGGTCAAGCAGTGTGAGCGTTTCGCCGGGAGCGATGGTGCGCGCGTCCGCATTGCCGCCGCTGCGGTCGTAGCTGGAGGCGCGATGCTGCACGTAGTCCTTGGCTTGCGGTAGAGAGGAGAGCAAAGTGGAGGAATCCTGGGCGGTGAGAAGAACAGACTGCAGGCAGACGAAAAGTAGAACGAGTTTTCCCATTAGGGTTCTCCCGAGTGCGGGCGTGGTGATTTTAGGCGAAAGAATTCAGGATGTCTTGGGCAAAGGCGGCACAGCTCGCCCGGTCGGGAACCGCTGACACGATGCGCTCCGGATATTCATCATAGGTACGGTCGTCGAGGAGCCTGCCGTTCTTGGCTTTCCTGACTCCGCCCCACTGCTTGAAGAAAAATGGAACGTGGTATTTGCGGCATTGATCGCGGACTGAGATCACCCATTCCTTTCGCATGGGGCGGGCACCGGGACCACTCTCGCCGCCTACAATCGCCCAACTGATGCCGGAGAGATTGAATGCGCCCAGATTCTCGAGCAGCGGCTCGATCGAGAGAAAGCGAACGCGTGCGGGCGACTCTTGCAGATGACCGATTCTCGGCAAGCCATACTTCTGGTCTTCGACGCTGACGCCCCACCAGATGTGATCCTGTTCGGCGGCAAAGCGCAGGTGGCCGCTTAATAGCTCTCTGAGCCTTTCCGCGCGTTTGGTGAGCACCTGAAAAGTGTGCCACTTGGCCGTGACCATTACGCGACAGACGGCTTCAATGTAGCTGTCGGGCACGCCTTCCTGGAAGAGGTCGCTCATGGAATTGACAAACACAAGTTTCGGCGAGCGCCAGGTAAAAGGCTCGGCCAGCTTCTCAGGAACGAGGCGCAGGTCGAAGCCCTGCTCGTACGGATGTCCCTTGACGCCGCGAAACCGTTCGGCAAACGTCTCGGCGTAGCAATGCTTGCATCCGGGACTGATCTTGGTGCATCCGCGAACGGGGTTCCACGTCGCGTCGGTCCATTCGATGTGGGAGTTCAGTGACATTGTATTTAGAATAAATCGAGCTGGTCGTCAGTGTACTTTAGCGCATCATCCCAGAGCCGGTAAGCGAGCGGATGGCGCGAAAACAATCCAACGGCATACAGCGGATAATTCTTTTCGTAGTAGAAAATCTTTCGCATCGAGTAGAACGGTGGCGGAATGTAGTCCATGCTTGCCATGCTCATCGCAAATTCTTCAGCGAGGAAATGCGGAAAATCAATTCCTTTTTGCTTCGCATCTCTCCAGCGCTCTTGCCAAGACTCAGTATCCAGAAGCTGATTGATCTTCGAGGGATTTCTCACATACTGCTGTTCGGCACGAAGTGCGTCCATGTAAAGTGCCAGCAATACTACAAAGTCGACCATCCGAGTCGCGCCGAGCGCTCGAAGAGTCGCGAACTTAATGCCAATGTCATTCGGGTCGACAAAGCAAAGACTCAGAACTTTGTGACCTTTTGAATGCTGAGGGATGGCGTCGGCAATCGCAGCTATATTCGTGTCGCAGTCGCCCGGAACGATTGTCACCTCAGCATTCTGTGCGTGCCGCCGAACGCGTTCTTGCAGAGCACCCCGCTTCCCGGCGTCTGCTTCGCAAAAAATGTACTTGTCAAAAGGAATCTTGAGCGTTAGAGCGTTGATTGGCGAACCTGCAATGATCCGATCCGTGTCGCGGATTCGGCTGTAGCCAGCCCCTGCGTAAAGCTCGATATAAACTCGCTTCTGAAACTTCTCCTTCATTGCGCCGGAAAACTGAGCAGCATAGTACGCCACCAGTCGGTGCTTTTCTTCGGTCCACACGCCGACGTCGTTATAGGGGAGGCCGTCAGGTTGAACCTGAACCGTATTCTTGTCTTGGGCGGTCACATGCGGGGATTCTACTGCGCCAGTCGCTCTTCAAGTAGCTCGGCGCACAAACGAATCAGGAAAGTAACTTACCCGCACTCCTACAGTGGTATGTTCCCGTGCTTCTTGGGTGGGTTCTTGTCGCGTTTCGTTTCCAGCATGGCCAGGGCTTGGATCAGCTTTTTTCTTGTCTCTCTAGGCTGGATGACCGCGTCTACGAAGCCTCGGTCGGCGACGACATACGGGTTGGCGAAGCGGTCGCGGAATTCTTCGATTTTTTCCTTACGGACTTGTTCGCGGTTGGCGGCGGCGTCGAGCTCGCGTTTGTAGACGATGTCGACCGCGCCCTCCGGGCCCATCACCGCAATTTCGGCCGTGGGCCAGGCGTAGTTCACATCCGTGCGGATGTGCTTCGAGGCCATGACGCAGTAGGCTCCGCCGTAGGCTTTGCGCGTGATCACCGTGACCTTCGGGACTGTGGCTTCAGCGAAGGCGTAGAGCAGTTTGGCGCCGTGCTTGATGATGCCTCCGTACTCCTGGGCGGTGCCGGGGAGAAATCCGGGGACGTCTTCGAACGTCACCAGCGGAATGTTGAAGCAATCGCAGAAGCGGACGAAGCGGGCTCCCTTAACTGACGCGTTAATATCGAGCGTGCCAGCCAGGTTGGCCGGCTGATTGGCCACGATTCCTGCGCTGCGGCCGTCGAGGCGGGCGAAGCCTACTACGATATTTCTCGCGTAGTGCTCCTGTACTTCGAAGAAATAGCCGTCATCGACTACGGCATGGATCACGTCTTTGATGTCATAGGGCTGGTTCGATTGCGCGGGCACCATTTTGTCGAGGGCGGCATCGGCGCGGTCGATGGGGTCGGTGCAGGGCTTGCGCGGCGGTTCTTCCAGATTGTTCGAGGGCACGAAGCTGAGTAGTTCGCGCACCATCGAAAGGCATTCGGCATCGTCGTGCGCCAGGAAGTGCGCCACCCCGGAGGTTTCGTTGTGGGTCATGGCGCCGCCGAGCTGTTCTTTGGTGACTTCTTCCATGGTCACCGTCTTGATGACGTCCGGGCCGGTGATGAACATATAGGAGGTTTTGTCGACCATGAGTACGAAATCGGTAATAGCCGGAGAGTACACAGCTCCTCCCGCGCATGGGCCCATGATGGCGGAGATCTGCGGCACCACCCCGCTGTACAGCGTGTTGCGGAGGAAAATGTCGGCGTAGCCGGCGAGCGACATCACGCCTTCCTGAATGCGCGCGCCGCCGGAATCGTTCAGGCCGATTACGGGCGCTCCCATCTTCGCGGCGAGGTCCATGATCTTGACGATCTTGCCGGCGTTGGCTTCGGAGAGCGATCCGCCGAATACGGTGAAGTCCTGCGCGAAAACGTAGACCAGGCGGCCTTCGATGCGGCCGTAGCCGGTGACGAATCCGTCGCCGTAAATTTTCTGCTCGGCCATGCCGAAGTCGCTGCAGCGATGGGTGACCAGCTTGTCGGTCTCTTCGAAGGTGCCTTCGTCGAGCAGAAATTCGATGCGCTCGCGGGCCGACATCTTGCCCTCTTTGTGCTGGCGCTCGCGGCGCTTGGCGCCGCCGCCGTCTTCGGCGAGGTGGTTGCGTTTATTGAGCTCGGCGACTTTCTGTTCGAGATTCATGGGTGAGGATTATAGCTGGCGCGGGGAAGGGGCGGTTGTGAGGGGGATCACGGCGGGCCGTAGCACTATACGCGAGAGACCTCCCACGGGAGATGACGCCCGTTACTCCGATGGCGCTGGCCAAGAGCTCTTAACCGCAAAGGTCGCGAAGAACATCCCGAAAAGGTTGCAAAGAGGCACGGGGCACTTCGGCTCTGGGACTTCGGTCATCTAATTTCGGAGTTTGGCGGACACTAGCATTGATGAAGCCAGCTTCGGGCTGGCACCGATTTCACAACAAACCTTATGAAAATCACGCTGAACCGTGTCATCAGCATCGCGACTCTCGTAGCGTCACTGGCCGCGCTGGTGTTACTGCTGGGAAAGCCGGCGCCGGTGGCGCATCCGCTGAAACCGGCTGTGATCGCGGAGCAGGCGCAGTCCTTCGATCAGAAAATGGCAGAGTTCGAGCAGGCGACGGAGCCTGCGGCGGTGCATGTCACCGACGCGGCGGCCACCTCCAAGCCCGAGGTGCGCATTAGTTCCGATGAGGCTTCGGCCGTGCTGGCACAGTCTCTCGGGAATGGCGAGATCAAGCCGGACGCAAGCGCTTCCGGTGCAGCCGCCACCATCAAGGACCAGCAGGTCCGCTTCGATGGCGATGTAGTCCACGGACAGTTCCTTATGGAAATTGCCGGCAAGGACGTCTGGGTCACGATCTCCGGCCGCCTCGGCTCGAAGGATGGATACGCTACGTTCGATCCTACGGAGTTCAAGGTGGGAGATTTGAGTGTACCGGTGTCGCTGGTGAATCCGGCATTGCAGAAGAAATTGGCCGAGCAGCGGGATCGACTCAAGCTGCCGGAGAACGTTGGCGGATTAAAAGTCGAGAATGGCGAACTGGTGATGCAGGGCAGGTAACCCCCAAAAGCCCCACTTTCGCAAAGGACGCGAGAAATGGGGCACCCGGCCCCCCTGGGTGTCCCTCGGTGCAGTGACTTCCGTTACCTGATTTCGAAGCAAACCGGGCGCTAGGATGGTCTCGGGCCCGACTGTCTGCGGGCGTGTGCTCGGGGAGTGCCATGAAATTCAAACTGGACCGCATCATCAGCATTGCGACGTTGGTGGCATCGATAGTGGCAATCACTCTGGTGCTCAGGAAACCGGCTCCGGTGTCGCAGCCACAACCGGCGGTGATCGTCCAACAGCCGGCTGATCAGAAGGCGTCGCCTCAGCCCTCGCAGGACCCTCAGCCCAGCGTTTCGAGCGACTTCTCGAAGCCCGCGGCCGGATCGGTCGCGCCTCCGCCAACGTCACAGGTATCGAACGCGGTGACGCCCGCGCTAGCGGCCAAGCCTGATCTGCCTAATTCTGAAGGACTGAGCGCGTTGATTGCTAAGACTCTGGGCGGCGCAAGCGCGGCCAGCCTGAATCCACAGGCGAGCGTCGGCAGCGGCGAGCCAAACATTAAAGATCAGCAGGTCACCATGGATGGCGACGTGGTTCACGGCAAGTTTCTGACCGAGATCGGCGGCAAGGAAGTCTGGGTGACCATTTCCGGTCACATGGGCGAGAAGGACGGATACGCCACGTTCGATCCGACAGAATTTAAGGTTGGCGATACGGAAGTTCCGGTGTCGCTGGTGAATCCGCTGCTGCAGAAAAAATTATCGGAAGAGCGCGACCGGCTGAAGATTTCGAGCAACAGCGGCGCGCAGTGAGGCTACCGGCTAGCCTGTATTGGCTTACCCCGACAACTTCGTCTTCGGAGGCCCGGACGAATGCGTCCGGGGCTACGTGTTTGACTGAGGCCCCACGAGCCGATTCTCTCCAGCTACTTTCGCGTACCAGCGGCCGGAATCTTTGATGGTTCTTTTCTCGTTCTTGAAGTCGGTGTAGGCCAGGCCGAAGCGCTGGCTGAATCCTTCTGCCCACTCGAAATTGTCCAGCAGTGTCCATGCGGAATATCCGCGGACGTCGGCGCCGTCGGAGATGGCACGGCCGAGCGCAGACAGATAGTCGTGGTGATAGGCGATGCGGCGCGCATCATGAATCAGGCCGTTCGCGTCTGGGCCGTCGTTGTAGGAGCAGCCGCTCTCGGTGATTTCAATGGCGGGGCGGTCGTAGTCTCGCGTGATTCGCGTGACCATGTCGTACATCGCCTTCGGCCAGACTTCCCAGCTCATGCCGGTCTTCGGGCCTTCAGTGCCGCCCTGCAGGTTTGCTGGAAACAGCCACTCTTGTGCGTGGGCGACGCGCTCCAGGACAGTGGGAGCCGAAACGATGGTGCGGTAGTAAAGATTGATTCCGACAAAGTCCAATGGCGCGCGGGTCTTCTCCATATCGCCGGAGCGGATGCCCATGATGGTCTCAGGAAGATACGTGAACGCTTCGGGATAGCGGCCGCGCAACGCCGGCTCGAGGAACCATACGTTAGTGATGGCGTGGGCGCGTTCGGCGGCGAGCTTGTCTTCGTCGGAGTTAGTAGCGGGCTCGCAAGGAGACATACTGAAGGCGGTGCCCACGCGCGCCTTCGGCCGCACCGCCTTCAACGCTCGAAAGCCCTCGCCCTGCGCAAGATTCACCACATGGGTGGCACGGAGAAAATCGTACAGACTCGTTCGTCCGGGTGCGTGCGTGCCTTCGAGATGCCCGAGATCTACGAAGGCGGCGGGCTCGTTGAGGAGAACCCAATCGTTCACGCGATCCCCTAACGCTTGAGTAACTGCTTGCACATAATCGGCGAAACGGCTGGCGGTGTCGCGATTGGGCCAGCCTCCGGAGTCTTCGAGCGCCTGCGGCAGGTCCCAGTGATAGAGCGTGACCAGCGGTCGGATGTGCGCCGCAAGCAAAGCGTCGACCAGTCGGCTGTAATGATCCATGCCCTTGGCGTTGATGGCTCCCGATCCGGCGGGCTGAATGCGCGGCCAGGAGACGGAGAAGCGGTAGCTGTTCACGTTCATGGCGCGCATGAGTGCGAGATCTTCACGCCAGCGATGATAGGAGTCGCAGGCCACGTCGCCATTGTGGCCATCTTTAATTTTGCCGGGCGCGTGGGCGAAGCGGTCCCAGATGGATTCGCCTTTGCCGTCTTCCTGCCATGCGCCTTCGATCTGATAGGCGGCGGTGGAGGTGCCCCAGAAAAATCCTTGGGGGAAGCTGTAGTCAGCCGTATTCGAGAATGGTACGAACGGATGAACGGGTGCGCCCGGAGTGGTGGCCGCTCCAGCCTTGGTCGAAACGTTGCAGGACGAGAGAAAGCCCACCGGCAGCGCGGCTGCGGCTCCCGCGCCGAGGGCGGATCGCAAAAAATGGCGACGAGTCAAATGCACGACAGTTGGGATCCCCGGAGCATACTGACAGGATTGGCGGCAGACCGCCAATCTATTATGTTCGATCCGCTTGGCGCTTTGCGGTGCTGATTTAGATTCGTTGCCGGGAAAATCACTCCGGGTTGAGGCTGTCGAACAGTTTCCAAAGCTTGTCTGCGGTAGCGCGATAAATGACCCATCCGGTACCGGCATCCGAGGTCTTCTTGAAAAGCAATTCGCCGCGGCCGTCGCCGTCGGCGTCGACGGCATCGACCAGTTCCAGGTGCGGAGTGATGTCGAGGTGGTACTTGTCGGTCACGCCTGCATAGAGCTTGTGTAGATTGTTGTAAATGTCGGGATACGCGATCAACAGGACGGAATAGACCAGTTCGTCATGGACAGCAGAGTGCGCGGCACCCGCGGGCGGCGGAGGCAGGTGCGCCTCGGCGCTGAAAACAATGACCGGCTGGTTCGAGACCCAAAGATCGAAGGCATTCATGTGAACGTTATCGAGAATGGGCTCTTGGGGCTTTTGGGCCTTGGATGCGGCGGTGTGCGTAGGATGTGGGCTGGCCTGCGGAGTAATAGTCGCCTTGGCCTGAGCCGCGAGATAGGCTCGCACCTGTTCCTTGGCCAGCGCCAGCATCTGCTTGCGGCGATCTTCTTCTTCGTCTTTGAGCCAGGTAAAGCCGAAGGAATGGGGGTCGGGCCCTGCGGCATCGGAGACTGCGGGGATGATTTCGACGGGCTTGATCGGCGTGATAGCCGCAGTTTTATCGGCGGCCGTGGCAGACGGGGCCGCGTTGAACCTGCTGTAGCCGGGGATGTCCTCCTCGACGACTAGCGGGGTGGGCTTTCCCCGGCGCAGCCTGGGACGGGCAGAACCGGCGCCACTATCCGAGGCCGGCCCGGATGGCGCGGCAGGCTTCGAGTCGCTGGATTTTCCTGCATCCGCCTTGGAATCGGCGGGCTTTGAGTCGCTTCCGACGGATGCAATTGTCCCCGTCTGCTTGCCGTCGCTCGGAGACGATGCGGGCTTGTCCGAATCGGAAGGGGGAGTTGAGGTCGAAGCTGGAGCGCTCTTGCTCAGCCGCGGTGGCTCGTCGTCGGAAGACTTACTGGAGGGTGGCGGTGCAGAACCGGTCGATGCTGGCGCCGCCGTGGTTGACGGCGAGCCTTGCTTTGCGGCGGCCGGATTTTTCGTGAGGCGGGGAGGCTCGTCGGTGGTGTCGATCCCCACTGGTACGCTTTCGGCCTTCAGCATCGGCTCTTTCCCCACATCGCTGCTGGAAGGCAGATAGCTTCCGGTGCCAATCCATGGACTTTCGGCATTGGGCGCTGTGCTGTGCAACGCACTGTTGACCGTAAACAGGCCCACAGAGCGGCCATCGCGCTCAACTTCGTAGACTATGCCGGACTCCAGGGCCATCGGTACGGGATCGGCCTTGTAGACGGTCGCGTCCCAGAACTTGCCGTTGATGAGGATGGCAATCGGCACCAGCGAGGTTTTGTTGGCTGCAGTCACCTGAAGAATGCCGATGGCGCGCGGGCCATTGTCTTTTTTTGTGGGCAGTCTGCGGTCGTAGGGAACGACGAGGGGCCGGTTGTCCTGCGCAGCCAGGGTGCCGCAGAGCGGCATGACCCCAGACAGCAACACGGCTGTAACCAATCTGCGGTATAAAATCTGTTGGAAACTACGGCGGCCTGCTGCGACGCTGGCCGTCGGTTTCGATTTTCCGGGAGAGATTGCCATGAATATCCATGATAAGGCTCCGGAGTTTACTTTGCAGGACGAGAACGGCAAAGAGTTCTCGCTGAAAGACCTGCGGGGCAAAACGGTCATCCTGTTTTTCTATCCTCGCGCCAACACGCCCGGTTGAACGGTGGAAGCTCGCGGGTTCCGCGACTCCTACAAACAGATTCAGAAAACCGGCGCCGTGCTGCTTGGCATATCCCCGGATACGGCGAAAGCGCAGAAAAAATTTCAGGAGCAGGAAAAGCTGCCCTTCACCCTTCTGGCCGATGCGGACAAGAAAGTCGCCGAGGCTTTCGGCGTGATGAAGGAAAAGAACATGTACGGCAAGAAAGTGATGGGCGTGGCGCGAACGACGTTCGTCATCGGGCCGGATGGGAAGATCGAGCATATCTTCGAGAAGGTGAAGCCCGACGACCATGCCGAAGAGGTGCTGGAATATCTGAAGCAGGCGGGGAAGGCATAGAGAGGCCTAATCGAGCGAAGAAGCCATGGCGGGAGGGGTACTCAAACCATGGCCTCTTTGATGAGACGACCTGTTGCGAGATCGACCTTAAAGACACGAAGTCGGTCTGTCTGTGACGAATGAACATTGAGGCTGTGGAAAAGCTAAAACCAGACTTCGCTTCGCTCAGGATGAGCGGACGGTCGAACTCACTTTCCCTGTTATTGCACCTTCAGCACGACGGTCGTGCTCTGCGCGGTGTTTCCCGAAACGGCAGACAACGTTAGAGTGTACGAACCTGGTGGCGTCGAGGTTACGCCACCGCCTCCGCCTCCACCACCGCCTCCGCTAGAGCCTCCGCTTCCCCCGCAGCCGGCAAAGACCATCAACAGGACAGTTGCAAAACCTACTGCAAGACGACGACGCTTGAAGGACGCCACGCATGCCATACACGCGAATACCAGCGCAAACCAGACCATTCCAGGCGCTTGCCATTGCGGCAATACCGCCGCGGATGCTGTAGTCGTCACCGTGAAAGTGGTGGATGCAGCGCTTCCGCTGACGCTTTCTGACGCAGGAGACGGCGTGCAGGTGGCGCCTTGCGGCGCGCCGCTGCAACTGAACGAAACCGTTCCGCTGAAGCCGTTCGCTGGAGTGACGTGCAGCGTGACCGTGCCCGATTTGCCCGCAGTCACTATTAATTGAGGCTGCCCGGCAGATACAACGAACGTGCTCGTCTGGCTGATTTTTCGAATGCGATTGTTGTACTCGTCGGCCACATAAACGTTCCCGCTGGCATCGGTCGCGATGGCCATAGGGTGATTGAGAACGGCGGTCGAAGCAGGCGCGTTCTCTCCGGCGAAACTCAACTGGCCATTCCCGGCCAGGGTGGTCATGTTGCCGCCAGAGATCATCCGGACGCGCTGGTTGCCGGGGTCAACCACAAACACATTCCCAAAGGAGTCCGCCGCGACGCTGTTCGGAGAGCACAGACCGTGCTGGTTACCGGGCCCGTCGCCGTCGAAGATGCATTGGCCGTTGAGCAACATTCCGTTTCCGCCGATGGTGGTCAGCGTGCCGTCGGCGGAAATTTCCCGGACCCGGTTGTTGCCGGTGTCGGCGACGTAGACGTTTCCTGCGCTGTCCACAGCTACGGCAGTGGGAAGATTCAAACTATGGGAGGTTGCAGGGCCGTCGCCGTCGTAGGTGCAATTACTGCCCCCGGCAATCGTCGTCATATTGCCGCTGGTGTCGACCTTACGCACGCGGCAAGTATCGGTGTCGGCGATGAAAAAATTCCCCGACGAATCTACGGCAACACCGCTGGGGGCGCAAAGCGCATGAGCGGTCGCCGGGCCATCGCCATCGAAGAAGCAGAGACCTCCAGCGGCCAAGTGGCCAGATCCAGCCACCACTGTTCCGTTGCCGCCGGCGGTGAATTCTATGACCTGGTTGCCATTGGCATTTGCCCAGAAAAAATTGCCATTGCCGTCAACCGCCGATAGCCCGGAACTCGGAATCAGCGACGTTGTTCCGTCGCCTGCAACTTTGATAATCCCATCGGGGAAAGCAAAATCGCCGAGTTCTGTGAAATACACGATGCCGCTCGGATCAGTGGTTACGAAGTTGGGCCGCAGCAAAGCCTCTTGCGAAGCGATCCCTTTAATCCCAGTGTCGTACGACAGGCTGTTTCCCGCGAAGAGGGTGAGATTACCACTTGTATCGATTTTATCGACGACGTTTAATTGGGACTGGTCTACGTACAGATTGCCTGCCGGGTCAATCGCCACCCACTCGGCACAGACACCCTCCTGAAGAGCAGGACCGGCTTCGTTCCACGTGCAGCTGCCGCCATTTCCTGCGACGGTTGATATGGTTCCGCCGGTATCGACTTTGCGCACGCGCAAGTTGTTCGTGTCCATGATGTAGAGATTGCCAGCGACATCGACCGCGAGCCCGTTCGGACCATACAGGCTGGCCGAAGTGGCAGGCCCGCCGTCGCCGCTGAAGGCCGCCATTCCGTTGCCCGCGACCGTCGTCATGTTGCCGGTTGTATCCACCTTGCGCACGCGATTATTCACGCCGTCCGAGATGTAAAGGTTCCCGCTCGCGTCGATCGCAATTGCCGTTGGACTCACCGTGTGACTGGTGGCTGGGCCATCGCCATCGTAGGCAAGGCATGTGCCGTAGACGGACGGCCCCACGCCGGCAATGGTGGTCATGTTGCCCTGGGAATCGATCTTGCGCACAATGCAGTTGCCCGAGTCCGAAACAAAAATGTTGCCCTTGGCGTCCGGCACTACTTGGAGGGGCCTGCAGAGGCTGTGCTGCAAGGCTGGGCCATCGCCGTCGAAACCGCATTGTGCTCCGTTGCCGGCGATGGTGGTTATGATGCCGCTGATGTCAACTTTGTAAATGTGATTGGTTGCGCCGTCGGGAATAAAGATCTGTCCAGTTGTGTCAATTCCGGCGGTCTCCTCAGTAGGAAGAACGGCGAGGGTCGCGGGCACGCCGTCGCCGAGGTAGATGCCGGACGCCGTACCGGCCCCCGCCACTCGAGATAGTTTTCCGCCAGAAACTTCGAGGATTGAGCTGGGGAGGACGGTTGAGATAAAGAGATTTCCCGTCGCATCGGTGGCGAGGCCGTTGATAAGTCCTATGCTCGAATTGAGCGCTACGCCGTTAGGCCCGCCGCCGGCGTATGTGCTGATGACCCAGAGCTGTTGGGCCCATGAGAGGTTCCCCGCAAAGAGAAGCGCGAGAGTGAATACCGTGCGCCGCATAGTCGCCTCCGCAAAGAGAGAGACTCCCGCGCCGTGAGCGGAAGGTGAAGTTTCGAGTATACGAGCACCGGGTCAGAATGAATGTGAGTAAGGGGGCAGTAAGAACCTCTTGTGGCAATCCGGTTGGGTCGCATGTAGCATCGACGCTGCCTGGCAAATTGCACTTCGCTTCGCTCGGGATGAAAAGTGATTGCAGGAACTATGTTTCGGGATGTTTCGTATCATTGGATGACCATAGTCGGGACCATTGTCGGTCGGGAATCCGCTACTTGCCGGAGGAACCATGAGGCGTCTCGCTCCAGTTTTCGCCGTTCCTGTTTTCCTGCTGCTCGGCTTCGCCGCTGTCAAACCAGCCCATGCCTCTGAAACTGTCGTCCTTGTGCTGAAAGACGGGCACCGGCAGAGCCTGGCCATGGCGGATGTGGCGCGCATCGACTTCAAAGCTCCGGCGACGATTGTGTACAAGGATGGGCGGCGGGAGAAGATTGCCGGCGAGATCGATCATATCGAGTTTGGCGCCGACTCGATGTCGCCGGCCCGCTCCCACTTCATTGGCAAATGGCAGGTGGGCGAGGGCAATGGCAGCAATTTCTACATCACGCTCGAAGCCGACGGCACGGCCAGGAAGTCGATCGGCGATTCGCACGGCACCTGGACATGGGTCGACGGCGAGGCCCGCATCGCGTGGGGCGACGGCTGGCATGACATTATTCGCAAGGTAGGCAGCAAGCACGAGAAGGTTGCGTTTGAGCCGGGCAAGTCGTTCACGGATCCGCCATCGAACGTGACAGCTGCGAAAAATACGGAGCCGAAGCCGATCTAGGCGCGCTTTTTTTGAGTCGAGCGAGCCGTGGCTTAAGATTGCTGGCGTATGGGCGCATCGCTGAGCCGGTCATCCCAGGCAGAGATTCATCCCTTGAATCGGGCATTCTTCGGGCGGTCGCCGCGCCGGGTGGCGCGGGAGCTGTTGGGCAAAGTGCTAGTGCGTGAGGGTGCCGACGCACGACTTACCGCCCGCATCGTTGAAGTCGAGGCTTATCTCGGGGAAAAGGATCCTGCCGCGCACGCCGCCGCCGGGCTTACTGTGCGCAACTCGGTCCTGTTCGGCCCGCCCGGACATGCCTACGTCTATTTCATCTACGGGAATTACTATTGCCTCAACGTATCGTGCGAGCGGGAGGGCAAGGCGGGAGGCGTGCTCTTCCGGGCATTCGAGCCACTAACCGGAATTGACAAGATGGCTAGGGCTCGCGGGGTCGAGGTTCTGCGACCTGCGGATATGCGCAAGCTCACCAGCGGCCCCGGACGGCTCTGTCAGGCTTTCGGCATCACTCGAGCTCGGGACAACGGCTGCGATCTTACTTCGCCCGGCAGTTTGTGGATCGGGGACGACGGGAACCGTCCGAAAGCGATTGCCGTCACCCCCCGCATTGGCATCACCAAGGCTAGCGATCGGCTTCTGCGGTATCTCATTGCCGGGAACCAGTTTGTCTCGGGTCCGAGATTGTCTCTGAGCGGCAAGCCTGGCGGGCGGCTGGGCGCGCCGCTTGCGAGTGGCAGCAAATCGTAGGCAGTGATGCAACTTTCCGCCGCCAGTTGAGTTTCTAACTGGAGTAGAATCGCGTTCAGGCAGTTCACCCTTCCCGGGTACCATTCGAAGTGTGGTGGAGGAATCGGATATGCAGAATTCCACCTGGTCTAAGACTCTTTTCGCAGGTCTCGCTTCTTTTCTTCTCAGTGGGCTCCTGGTGTGCCTGTCGGCGCCTGCCCTTGCCCAGCATGGCGGTGGCCATGGTGGAGGGGGTGGAGGTGGGCACGCTGGCGGTGGCGGCGGCTTCCACGGCGGCGGATATTCCGGCGGCGGGAATCACGGCGGCGGATCGTATGGCGGATCTCACGGCGGGGCCTATGGCGGATCTCACGGGTCGGCGGGCGGCTACGGTGGCCGTGGATCGTATGGCGGCGTGAGCGGGCGATCTGCGGGCGCGTCCGCGCGGCCGTGGTCGTGGGAGGGGCGTTCCTCGTCCCGCAATACTTCGCCTGGATTTCATTCGTTCTCGGGAGCGGGTAGCAGCGCGAATGCGGGCGCGAGAGGCACGGCTGGCGGCAGGTCAGCCGCGGCTGGCGGGGCGGGGCGCGAAGGCGGCGTGGCATCCCATGCCGCGGTTGCGGACGGCCGTTGGCATTCGTTCGGGGGCACGCACACGGCAACTGGATCGGCAGGTGTCTCGCGATCGGCAGGCACGACTTCGATCACTCACGCCGGAGTCACCTCGACATTCCGCGGAGGCGCCTGGAATGGCGCTGGTTGGCGCGGCGGCGGATGGGGATGGCGTGGTGGCTGGGGCTATCCCGGTTGGGGATGCTGCGGTTGGGGTTTCGGTTGGGGATGGGGGCTTGGTTGGGGCTGGGGATGGCCGTTCTGGGAGTGGTCTCCCTACTGGTATAGCCCTTGGTGGTACTACGATAATTCGCCGGCTTACATCTATCCGGACGCGTAGAGAGAGAGATTACGCTCTCGCGGATTGAGGAAATGCGACGAGCCGCTTACTGGCGGCTCGCTTGGTTGAGCAGGATGTTGTCGATGAGGCGCGTCGTGCCGACATAAGCGGCGACCGCTACTAATGCTCCGGCAGAGACGTTTTCGACCGGGTCGAGCGTTTCCGGATTCACGATTTCGAAGTAGTCAAGCTTCACTCCATCCGTCCTCCCGAACTCCTGCTTTCCCGCCAGCGCGAGTTTCTCGGCGCTACGTTCGCCGGCGCCCGCCAGTTTCTCCACGTGCAGGAGCGACCGTTGCAGGGCCAGCGCCTGCTTCCGCTGGTCGGGATTCAGATAGGCATTGCGCGAACTCATCGCCAGGCCGTCGGCTTCGCGCACGATGGGGCAGCCTACGATCTCGACGGCGAATTTGAGGTCGAGCACCATGCGGCGGATGATGGCCAACTGCGCGGCGTCTTTCTGGCCGAAAAAGGCTGCTTCTGGCTCCACAATGTGAAACAGCTTGGCGACCACCGTCGTCACGCCGCGGAAATGTCCGGGGCGCGAGCGGCCGTCGAGCTTGTCGCTGAGTTCTTCGACGGCCACCCACGTCACCGCCCCAGCGGGATACATTTCTTCGACCGACGGGGCGAAGAGCACGTCAACGCCTTCCCGTTCGAGCATCTCCCGGTCACGCTCAAATGAGCGCGGATATTTCGCGAGGTCTTCATTGGGGCCGAACTGGGTGGGATTGACGAAGATGGATGCGGCCACTGCGTCGCAGGAAGCCTTGGCGGCGCGGACCAGCGAAAGATGGCCTTCGTGAAGGGCGCCCATCGTAGGAACGAATCCCAGACGCTGCCCGGAACGCCGCATGGCGCAGGAGACCGCACGCATTTCATTTACGGTGGCGCAGATTTTCACGAGTGGATCGCCGCTGCGGGTTTACCGGTCACGTGGACGGCACCCATTTTACAGCGATGTGCGCGCCCTGCAGGATCCCGCCAATAATGCCTTTGTTGCGGCGAATGGCGACGCCATCCGGATCGGAGGCAGTGTGGGTGGTCTCGGTCGCGGCGACGACCCGGCCGTAGGGCCAGTCTGCCGAGGGCAGCGTGGCTAATGTGAGCAGCAACTGATCGGGCTTCAGAATGATCTCGGCATTGTCTGGCGCATCGAGCAGGGCAACTCCGTCAGCGCGGACGATCAGATACGGGTTGCGCCATTTCCTCATGTCTTCGATCTTCGTGTACGCCGAGGTGTCGGCGGCAGGGATGGCCTGCAACAACGCGCCGGGATCGGGCGCTTTCGCCGTTTGCTGCGAGCAACCCACGAGGGAAAATTCCAAAAGCAAGATCAGAACCCGGCTGCCAACCCATCGAACCACGATCTTCTCACCTCACCGTC
>Ga0075030_100002580_pt1 | contig 16454 bp, 15 predicted proteins | sample LitLauG_LLR_2012_FD_71393 | JGI IMG/M metagenome (GOLD analysis project Ga0075030, IMG submission 71393) | Freshwater sediment microbial communities from Pennsylvania, USA - Little Laurel Run_MetaG_LLR_2012 | ecosystem: Environmental > Aquatic > Freshwater > Creek > Sediment | place: USA... | reverse complement strand
TCGATGCCACGGTAACCGTCCTATGATCATCGTTCCAAAGAAGGATATTCCTCAAGACATCCTAAGGGACTCAGTACTTGCCCATGTTGCTGCAGCCTATTTTTCCGTCGGGAAGAGACTCGAACGAAAAACTCGGTGCTCTGCGACTCGTGGCTTCATCCTATCCACACTCCGTGGCGGTGCCGCGCTCAATCAGAATCAAATCGCAACACTTCTCGGTTTCGACCGAACTGTCGTGCACCGAACCATCAAGTCAATGGTTCAGGAAGGGCTTGTGTCGGAGAGAAAAGCAAAATCGGGCAGAGCAATTCACGTTACGTTGACGCCAAAAGGCCACAAATACAGGAAACGCCTGATCAATGCGAGGATAGCCGCTGACGATAAACTCCGAAAGGAACTGACTCCGGAAGAACGCACAACACTTCTTCGACTCTTGAAGTTGATTGCCGACTTAGAGTTCTAAGACTGCGCTGCCGTCCATTCTGGATGGGTTGCAGCCTACGCACACTATCCAGAAACGGGCCGACGGGAAGTCTGACTCACGTTCACGTCGGCGACAGAAACCAGGCACGTTGTTCAACATCGTTGTGCGCAATTCCCAAAGGTCACGCGTGATCATTCTGAATTCAACAGCCTATCCTTCATACACTTGCGAGAATCACACTGTTGGGCGCTGATACAGCAGACCCCAATAAGAAGATAAAAGAGGACAACGACCGTTTTGACGATGGTCGTAACGAGAAGAAGCGAAAGGAGTTTTGGTTGCGGGGGCTTGCAGCGCACCAAAGCCGCCCGTACTGCCGTTTCGCTACATTCTGGTAGTCAAGCGTCGTAAGCCAATGATTCCACTGTGTCCTCCCGAAGGCAGCTAACTTCTCGCCAACGTGTGCGGCAAGCAAGGTAATGGTAGGATTTCGCACGGAAGTATTTTGACGTTTCGCCATGCTCCACGTAATCATCGACACGTCCATTTACCGAAATGACCCTAAGCGCGGAAAAGCCGCCTTTCGAGCACTCACTCGCCTCTGCGAGGGCGGGAAAATCGCGCTGTACATTCCGGCTTATGTGAAGGGTGCCAGATCGCGAGCACGAGCAGGATGAACGGCAGCGAGATCGTGAACAGGCAAACGACGACGAAAGTAACCAGCTTCCAGACAATCTCAGTGATCAGGTGCATGTGACCTCCTGTACTCGGTACGCGATGCGGTGTCGCCGTCCTTGCTTAGGGGAGGAGCCGGGGAGATTGAAAACTATCGGGAGCGATTGATTACCCGGTGAACGGTTGTCTTGCTCAGTTTCAACTGTTTAGCAATCGCTCCGAGGCTCTCACCCGCAGCGTGCAGCTTGAGAATCCTGTCCCGGTCGCACGCGATACGTGGACGCCCTCCAACTCGTCCTTGTGCGCGGGCGCGTTCAAGTCCCGCAATGGTGCGCTCTGAAAGGCGAATAGTCTCCTGCTTAGCAAGCGTCGCCAGAAGGCTCACGATCACATCTCCAAAGATGCCCGTGCTGTTGATGTATTCTTCGGTGTACGACCTGTAGGACACTCCAAGCTCGCTCAGCCGTGTGAGGTATCGGAGGGTGGGGAAAGCTCCTTCGCGGGAGAATCTGTCAAGACTCCAGAACAGTAGGCAATCCCACTCTCGTCGTGCGGCGGTTGCAAACATCTGCTTGAAGGCTTCACGTCCGCTCTCCCCGCGCTTCCCCGACACGCGATCCTCATAGACCTTCACCACCTTCCATCCCTGTTTCCGGGCGAACCGCTCTAGCTGGAGCCGCTGGTTGGCGGTCTCCTGCCCTTTGTCACGTGTCGAAACGCGGCAATAGATCGCTACCCTCATGCTTAAGCATTGTAGTACGTATGTACGTAGATGCGTAGACCACTATCGTGCCAATAACGGTAGGTTTCGGTACAGCGCCACATCACAGTTTGGACAAGGTTAAGTAGCATGCTTTCAGCGCAGCGAAGGGCAGTTGGAAACGGGGATTTTGGGACGCACTACTCTACTGCGGGCCTGATCACCGGAGTAAAGCCGTCCGATCGATCAATGCATGGGTTCCCCTGCCGCTTCGGCTTGGGCTTCTGAAACCTCCGGCGCGCTATCCGCTCGAAATCTCCTTTCGGCGGATTGCCGGAGTTCGCCCCCGACACAGTACCGCGCCTTTGGTCAGAAAGAGGCGTCATCAGGAATTTCAACGAATGGCTCTTTGGGGCCAGTGATCTCAGCGAAGGTTCCAGGGGTCACAAACACTCCTACCCATTGCTGCCCGTTGACCCTGCGGATCTCCGCTGCGATCTCCATGACGACCTCTTCGTCTTTCGTCACAATTTCTAGAAGCAGACTCTTTTCCGTTTTGCCCCCGTCCCGACCTGTCAAGCCGACGTGTAACGTGGACCCAGGAATGCGCTTCCCGCGCTGATCAAGAAGAATTTGAATGTTCTTGAGGCCCACTGGACCGATGTCTTCCGCGTAGATCCCGTACCTATTAAGCGTTTGTTGCGAATATGTTTCCTCAGGTTTGAGCCACAGTGGATTTGTCGTGTCGCGCTTACAGAGAAGGCTTACAGCGCGGGAGATCCACGCGCGCACAATGCGGGCAAAGCTGCACACATACCATGCAGCCTCTGGTACGGGAATCAACCCACGGAAGCCCGTCGTCTACTTCGGCTCTTTTCAAGACCTCCTCGGGCGCGACAAGGCGGGAAACATCAAGCCGAAGAACGAATGGCTGCACACGGTGAACTGGGACCTCGTGGTGTTTGACGAATACCACTTCGGCGCTTGGCGGGATACTGCGAAGGAACTGTTTGAGGGTGAGGAAGAAGCCGTGGCGGAGAAGGAAGCGAAGCTTGAATACGCAGCTGCATTGGAGGATGTGAACGAAGGCCTCGGAGTGCTTTCGGAGAAGGAAGTCGAGTTCCTCCCTATCACGACTAAAGCCTACCTTTACCTCTCCGGCACCCCATTCAAAGCGCTTGCCGCAGGCGAGTTCATCGAAGAACAAATCTTCAACTGGACTTATACCGACGAGCAGCGCGCCAAGGAAGAGTTTGCCGCCAAGAAATCCGGCAAGTGGAATCCTTATGGAGCGCTGCCGCAGATGCGTCTGCTGACCTACCAGATGCCGGACGAACTGTTGACGGTCGCCAGCGCTGGAGAATTCGACGAGTTCGACCTCAATGAATTCTTCGCGGCTAGTAACACGGAAAGAAGCGTGCAGTTCAAGCACAAGAGCGACGTACAAAAGTGGCTAGACATTATCCGAGGCCAGTACGTGCCAAAGGAGGTCGAGGGACTCAAGAGCGGCTCGCGGCCACCGTTCCCTTATTCGGACGTGCGGCTCATGCCCTACCTGCAGCACTCGTTCTGGTTCCTGCCAAACGTCGCGGCATGCCAAGCGATGGCGAATCTGCTGGCCGATAAACACAACATCTTCTGGCACGAGTACGAGGTTGTCGTTGCTGCCGGCGCGTCTGCTGGTATTGGCCTAGAGGCATTGCCGCCGGTGCGCGAGGCAATCGGGGGTGGATTCACGACGAAAACCATCACTTTGTCATGTGGCAAGCTGACCACTGGCGTGACTGTGCCGCAATGGTCTTCGATTCTCATGCTGCGCAATCTGAAGAGCCCGGAGACCTACTTTCAGGCAGCCTTCCGCGTGCAATCTCCTTGGTCGATTAAGAACCCAAATGGCGACAACCCGAACGAGGAAGAGATCCTGAAGCCTGTGTGCTTCGTGTTCGATTTTGCGCCTACGCGCGCTCTTCGTCAGCTCTCCGACTACGGCATCGGCCTCTCGCCCAACGAATTGAATCCGGAGAACGCCGTCAGAGATCTCGTGTCGTACCTACCGGTGTTGGCATACGACGGCGCGAACATGACCCAGATCGACGCTGGTGGTATTTTGGACATCGCGATGGCTGGTACTTCGGCTACGCTCCTGGCGCGAAAATGGGAAAGCGCGCTGCTAGTCAATGTGGACAATGACACGCTGCGCCGGGTCCTTGATAATCCCGAGGCAATGGCCGCTGTCGAACGAATCGAGGGCTGGCGCGCTCTGGGCGATCACATTATTGAGACCATCATCAACAAGAGCGAGAAGGTCAAGGAACTTAAAAATAAAGCGAAAGACAAAGAACTGACGGATAAGCAGAAAAAGCAGCTCAGCGAAGAAGAAAAGGAATACAAGTCGAAGCGGAAGCTAGTACAAGAAAAGCTGATCAAGTTCGCCACGCGCATCCCTGCGTTCATGTACTTGACTGATTTTCGCGAGAACAAACTGCAAGATGTGATCACCAAGTTGGAGCCGGAATTATTTCTCGCCGTGACCGGTCTGACGGTCAAGGACTTCCATCTTCTTGTTGACCTCAAAGTCTTCAATACCGAGCAGATGAACCAGGCGGTGTTTGCGTTCCGTCGCTACGAGGATGCCTCGCTGCGGTATACAGGCATCGAAAGCCACGAAGGGCTGACACATTATGGCCTCTATGACACTGTGGTCGAAAGGGAGTAAGTCGCTAGTGACTCAAAGATGCCGAGCAGACATTGTGCGCGGCCGGTGTGCCAGATTTGGGTCCACCGTGGACATCTCTCGACTGACTGTCGGTCTGTCCAAATCGGCTGAGCCGCCGACGTTTCGAGGACGTTGCGTGCCGATTGTGTGCCAAACCGAAGCAACATCTTCAAATGGCCGGCTTAGCCCGACACTTACGAGACTCGTCAACTTGCCGCTATCCCAGCAGATCTCTCACAATACTGAGCCATTCCGCATCGAGTGGTTGTCGGCAAAGAGGCTTGCCTGCGCGACCATACCAGTACGCTGCATTGCCCTGATCGCCTTCCTTGCGATGCAGATAGGCGTGCACCCACGAACCCTGGGGGCCTTCGTCCTGCTGAGCTGATTCGTGTGCCCGAGTCCAATCACCCTTCGCGTCCCACCACAGGCCAGAGAGTGCGAGCGCAAGCTCCGCTGGAGGTTTGGCCGCAGTAAGTGACTGACGAAAATCGTCCAGAGTCATTTTTAGTACTCCTGAGGCAATGATCGAATCTGCCCTCATCAAACCCAGAACGCACGATGCTGCATGAATGGCACCAGCTGAAGCTGGTCAATGTGCAACAGCCCAACGCATAAACTGAATCATTCGATTTTGTCGTGCTTCGCGAGATTGTGGCGTCCACACAATATCTGGATGTTCGCAGGGTCTTTCGAAGAGCCGCCCTTCGAGTAAGGGATGATGTGGTCGAAATGAAGGCCGGAAGTCGCGCCACACGAGGGATACGTACAACACCCCCGGTCGCGCTTCCATACTTCAAGCTTGACCCAGCTTGGAATAAGCCGATCGTCTTCCAGGGCGGATGGAGCAGCGGCTGAGCGATCGCGCTCATCGGTGGCCGCGAACTGGAGCTTAAACTTAAAGACCTTGCGGCCTCCCGATTGCTCAGTCCAGCAATCAATTAGCTCGAACACCCCGTTGTAAACCCAAATGCCGGATCGTATTTTTTCGTAGACCCTCACTCTTTCTGGCGGGGCCGCTCCGTCCTTGTACTTCCTTACAGCTTTCGCAAAGAGCCCATTTTGCGTCAAGGATCCTCCGGGATTGTGCTCCGGCTGGTCCACTTGCTTTGGGTGAGGCCCGTTCAGAGTTCTCGCGACATCGTGCCCCTCGTAAATCAGCACCCGGCCGTCATCCTGCACTTGATCGGCGTATGGAGCACCCGGACGAAGGCTCATGAGAATAACGCTCTCGGCGTCTCGCAAGCGGAAGTTCATCCCGCGTTGCAGATTGACACCGATCACGGAACACATATCCATGTAGGAGATGACATCGCCGGGTTGGAATCCAGCAGACAAAGTCGCTCCTCAATATATCCGCTTCTCGGGAATCGCTCCTCTCACTCCGCCTCTTGGGTCAGAAATGTCGCCCGTGCGGCGGGGAATCAGGTGAATGTGAGCATGCCCCACCGTCTGCCCCGCGACATCGCCGCAGTTGGAGCCCACATTGAAGCCCGCCACCTTCTTGTCCTCAGCCTTGATTCTGGCTTGAAGAACGCGCATCAACTGATCGGCATCGAGCCTCTCCCCCTCGGTCATCGAAAACCAATCGGGTGTGTGCCTGATCGGAATCACCAGCAAATGGCCGGGAGTGACTGGATACCTATCCTCAACGGCGAACACCGAGCCATTCTTCTCAACCGCCTTGGGCATCAGATCAGGCTGGCAGAAGGCGCAGTCGGGATCGGCACTCGGGTGAGGCCATGACCTGAAATCGGTCTCGTCTTGATTCCGCTTCGAGCGGTTGCACTTGCTGCAAAGGGCTTGCAGATTCGCCAGTTCAGTCTTGCCCCCACGAGATCGAGGAATGATGTGGTCAACATCCAGAGGGCGTTCCTTCGCTGAGATCCCGCACAACTGGCATCTTCCACCAGCGGCTTTTAGGACTTGAAAGCGCAGGCTGTCAGGAATCGGCTCCTCGTCCAACAATCGGTAATCCCAAATCCCAATCCCCCGCTTTTGTACGAACGACTGGAGACGCTGCTCGCAGATCAAGCGAATGTGCGCCTTCTGTTGGAGCGTGAGGTTTTTCGTGTTCAGAGAAACGAGTTGACCGTCCGAGGCGATTACCTCGTGGCGTTTGAGAACCTTGAGTGGCATTTCCTTGATCCGCTTCTCGTAGTACAGGAGTTGACTTTCGTCCTGTGCGAGAAAAACGTGTGCAAGTTGGCGAACAGTAGCCACGCCCCCAGCATCGACAAGAGCCCTGACCAATAGTGGCTGGTAGACATGGCTCATGCTCATCTTGCGTTCGAGGAAATCAACAAGTTCTTCGTAGGTCATGGCAGTGAATGTATCGTAGTACTGTTTTTCCCTCCAACGGTACCCGTGCGAGGATCGCCGTCTAGCCTATCAGCTCAACACCGCGTGTACTTCGAGAGGAGAAAATCCATGTCATCTCCGACGCCGTAGCCAAATTCATGGCCAATGACCCGCACACGATCTAACCTGGCGACAAGATCGTCCCTTCGGTCGACGGATAGTGCGTGTGCGAACTGGAGGGCCTGCTCGAACATGCGCACCAGTGCATCGAAGTATCCCTCATCGTCATTGCAAACGTCGCTGCAGAATCCAACGGCCCGCTCGCAGTAGAAAACCATCAACTCGGCCAGTCCCTCGGGATCGCCAACTGCCTTCTTGTAATCAGAGATGGCCCGCTTGGCTTGGGAGACAGAGGTGTCCTGCCTCCGGAGCACGTCAGGCCAGAGCCACCGATCAATGATTTTCTTATATGGTTCCAGCACGTCCTCGCCCAAGCCAAAGCGGGAATGAAGGAACGTCTGATTGTCCTTGTGCGCGCTGTAGAGACTCTGGATCAGGCCTAGCAATGCTACCCGGTCAAAATCCGCGAGTTTTGCTTTGACGTCTGTCCACGTGGGTTGCGATTTCGGTTTATGTTTGGCCATACACATCCTCGATTCTACCGATGCGGGCCGAACGTCGGCATGCTGCGGACCGCCTATGCGAAAATGAAGCCCCGATGAACGCCGCAATCCCAGAGCGCAGGCCCGCGACCGAGGAAGTCTTCGGCCTGATCGAACGCGTCACTTTCCACAACGACGAAAGCGGCTTCTGCGTCCTGCGGGTGAAAGCCCGCGGGCAGCGGGATGAAACAACCGTCATCGGATCGCTGCCTTCGGTGACTGCCGGGGAATGGCTGAGCGCGGAGGGCTGGTGGGTCAGGGACAAGGAGCACGGGCTGCAATTCAAGGCGACGACCATGAAGACGGTGCCGCCGACCACAGCCGAGGGGATCGAGCGGTACATCGGCAGCGGCTTGGTCAAGGGCATCGGGCCGATTCTCGCGAAGAAGCTGGTCGGCCGGTTCGGAGCCGAGGTTCTCGCCGTAATTGAGAACCGAGCCGCCGAACTGCAAACGGTCGATGGTATCGGCCCCAAGCGGCGGGAGCGAATCGCGCACGCATGGCAGGAGGCAAAGCAAGTCCGCGAAATCATGCTGTTCCTTCACAGCCACGGCGTCAGCACCAGCCGGGCGGTGCGAATCTTCAAGACGTATGGCGAGCAGGCGATCGAGAAGGTGCGGAGCAATCCGTACATGCTGGCGAAAGACATCTACGGGATCGGCTTCGCGACCGCCGACCAGATCGCTCAAAAGGTCGGGATTCCACGAGACTCGATCAACCGGGCGAGGGCTGGCATCGACCATGTGCTGCTGGAAGCGACCTCCGATGGTCACTGTGCCCTGCCTCTGGAAAAACTCAAGCTTGCGGCGGTGAAGCTGCTGGAAGTGCAGGAAGCTACGGTCGAGCAGGCGTTGTCGCAGATGCTTACGAGTGGCTCCCTGTTGCTGGATGAGATCGACGGCGAGCCCCTGATCTTCCTGCCGCACCTCAGGAGGGCGGAAGAAGGCATCGCGTCAAGGATCAAGAGCCTAGCTGAAGCGGAGCTGATCTATCCGCCGATTGATTTCGAGAAGGCGGTCGCGTGGTGCGAGCAGCGGACACGGAAAACTCTCGCCCCCAGCCAGCGCGAGGCGCTGAAGACGGTTCTCGGCAATCGGGTCGTAGTCATCACCGGCGGACCGGGCGTGGGCAAGACGACGCTGGTGAACTCGATCCTGATGATCCTGCGAGCCAAGGGCGTGAAGTGCCTGCTGTGCGCCCCAACTGGACGGGCGGCGAAGCGGCTCACCGAGACCACGGGCATGGAAGCGAAGACGATCCACCGCTTGCTGGAAATTGACCCCGGAACAGGGCGGTTCAGTAAAAACGAGTCGAACACTCTCGCCTGCGGCCTTCTGGTCGTGGACGAGACCTCGATGGTGGACGTGCCGCTGATGCACTCGCTGGTGCGGGCTCTTCCGAACCGCACAGGTCTCGTTCTGGTCGGGGACGTGGATCAGCTTCCTTCGGTCGGTCCGGGAACGGTGCTTCAGGACTTGATCGAGAGCGGCGTTGTACCAGTTGTGCGTCTCACCGAGGTGTTCAGGCAAGCGGCGGACAGCCACATCATTACCAACGCGCACCGCATCCGCCGAGGGCAGATGCCCGATATGCGCGGAGCAGAGCCGAGTTCCGACTTCCACTTCGTCGAGCGGGACGATCCGGAAAACATCGCGGCGACGTTGGTCAAGCTCGTGCGAGAGAGGATTCCAGAGCGGTTTCGTCTCGACCCGATCCGCGACGTGCAGGTTCTTTGCCCGATGAATCGTGGGTCGCTCGGCGTGAGGGAACTGAACACAGCCTTGCAGAAAGTATTGAACCCAGCCCGACCCGGTCAGCCTGCCGTTGAGCGGTTCGGATGGCGATTCCAGATCGGCGACAAGGTCATCCAGACGGAGAACGACTACGACAAGGACGTGTTCAACGGCGACGTGGGGATCGTCGAGCGAATTGATGCCGTCGAGCAACAGGTGGCCGTGCGCTTCGACGAGCGGCTGGTGAAGTACGACTTCGGGGAATTGGACGAGATTTCGCTGGCCTACGCGATCACGATTCACAAGTCGCAGGGATCGGAGTTCCCGGCAGTGGTGATCCCGCTTGCGACCCAACACTACATGCTGCTGCAACGCAACCTGATCTACACGGGGATCACGCGGGGCAAGCGGCTGCTCGTGCTGATCGGGCAGAAGAAGGCGCTGGGTATCGCGGTCCGCAACGACCGTCCACAGAGACGGTATTCGGGGCTGCTGGCTAGTCTGAAGGTCAGAGGGGCACAGAGGGAAGTGCCGTCGAATCGAAAACCGCCATAATGTAGGTTGGCTCTTACGCAGCTCTTGTCCAAGAAAACACACCGGAGCGACGAACTATGCGCGCATGGCTGATGGACTCATATGAGGGCGTCGAAAAACTGCGGTTGGGCGACGCGCCGGATCCTCAACCTGGTCCGGGGCAGGTGCTGTTGAGGATCAAATTCGCAGCGCTGAATCCGGCGGATGCTTTCCTGGCGCAGGCAATGTACCCGGCTAAGCCGTCTCTGCCGCACATTCTCGGTCGCGATGGCGTGGGTGAAGTCGTGGCCGTTGGCCCCGGCGTGGGGAACGTGCGCGCCGGCGAGACGGTGGGCATTTTGCGCTGCGACGCGGGCGTGGAAGCCTGGGGAACGCTTGCCGAGAAGGCAGTGGTTCCAGCCTCCAGTGTTGCTCCCGTGCCCCAAGGCTGGTCCCTGGAACAGATGGCCGGAGCTCCTCTGGTCTTTCTCACATCATGGCAGGCTCTGATGCAATGGAGTGAGCCGCCGGCGCCGCCTCGCGAGGGCTCGGTGCTGCTGGTGACCGGGGCTTCCGGCGGCGTCGGGGCGGCTTCGGTCTTGCTTGGGAAGTCGATGGGGCTTACCGTGGTGGCTTTGTCTCGCAGCGCAGAGAAGGGAGCAAGGTTAAAGGAACTTGGGGCTGACTTCGTCTTCAACCCGGCGGACGAGAAGGTATGTAAGGCAATTATGACGGCGATCAATCCGAAGAAAATTGACATTGCCGTGGACAACGTCGGCGGAGTGCTGTTCAACGAGGTGATAGCGATGTTGGGATACGGCGGCCGGATTAGCGTTGTCGGCAGGAGCGGCGGCACGGTGCCCGAGTTTAACACCGCAGCACTATTCTTCCGGAGGAACCGGATTGGCGGGGTCTCGGTGGGAGACTATACGCCGGAAGCGGCACAGGCGGCGTGGAGGCAGATTGTCGGTCGTTTGGATGCGACGGCAAAGCGCCCGGTGGTGGACCGAGTCTTCGCCTTCGGGGACGTGAAAGTGGCGTTCGCGCGATTGGCGCAGGGACCGATGGGAAAGGTGCTGGTGCGCGTGACGGCCTGAACCCTTCGGATGACCGTCGCCGCTCAGTTCACTCTGGGAAGAGAGCCGTCGTCAAGGTTAGAGCAACTCGTGTGCATGTTCCAGTTCGGGCGCGTGAGGTTGGCGACCCGTTACGCGAGTGCCTTCTTCAGAAACTTGAGCGTTCGCTCCCACGCTGTCTTGGCGGATGCTGGGTCGTACACCTCGGGGCGGGCTTCGTTCATGAACGCGTGGTGCGCCTCGTAGCGATAGATTTCGAACTCTGATTTCGATTGCTTGAGCGCGGCCTCGAGGTCATTCACCTTGGCGGGCGTGCACCAGTCGTCCTTGTTCGCGAAGTGGCAAATCAGGGGAATTTTGATTTTCCTCAAATCGGCGTCGTCGAGGGGCGGAATGCCATAGAAGCAGGCGCCGGCGTCCATCTCCGGTACCTGCACCGCCGCCAGGATGGTCAGCGCGCCGCCCATGCAGAACCCACCCACGGCCACCTTCTTCGAGGATTGTTTCAGGTACTGCACGGCGCCGCGTATGTCTTCACCGGCGGCATCGGGGAAGTTGAGGTTCGTCATCAGGTGGTTGGCTTCGTCGGCGGCCGTGGTGATCTTGCCCCGGTAGAAGTCCGGCACGAGCGCCCGGTAGCCAGCTTCGGCGAGCCGATCCGCGGTCTTTTTGATTTGATCGTTGAGCCCCCACCATTCCTGGATGACGACAAAGCCGGGAGCGCTTGATCCTGCTTTGGGAGATGCCAGATAGCCAGGGCAGGTCTTTCCGTCCGGTCGCTTAAACTGAATCATCTCACCCATCGGGTCCTCCACTGGCTGCGGGACTGCCACCTCATACTATAACTTTGTGGCTTTCTTCGCCGTGGGACAACCGTGACAATCAAAGCCATCTACGAAGGCGACGAAACGTTTGCTTGTACGGATTGGTTCGTCTTCTGCAACGTTCCGGGCTGGTACCCCAGCGTCTCAACTAGGCTCAGAACTTTCTGATACGTGGTTTCCTCCATGTTGGGCGTGCGGCTCAAGATCCACAGGTACTTCCGGCTAGGTTCACCCACAATCGCGTACCGATAGTCTGGGCTCAAGCCAATGACCCAGTAGTCACCGTAGAACGGCCAGAAGAATGTCACTTTCAGCTTGGCATTGGTCTTTTTGTCGACGACCTTGGCCGTGCCCCGCGCGGTTGTTATCTTCCCATTCTTCTCGCGGCACGCATTCACGACTTGGACTTTTCCGTCATCTCGTAGCGTGTAGACAGCAGTCGTGTCGGATTGACAGTTACGCTGGAAGCGGTTCGGATAACGAGCGATTTCGTACCACCTGCCGGCGTAGCGGCGGAGGTCAACATGATCCACCGCGGTCAGCGGAGAAGTAGAGCTGGCTTGGGCAGAGCTGAGCTGTGCTCCCAGCAGGGGACCTGCAAGTAATGCGAATGCCCCAAACACGTTCATGGCTAGCTTCTTCAATGCCAGTTTTCCATACTTATGCAGCAACCGGATTCGCCTTGAGATACTTCTCGATCTCGAGAATCTCATCGGCAGTCAGACGGAATTCCGCCGAGCGCACGATCTGCTTTGCCTGCTCGGCAGAACGCATACCCACAATCGCTCCGGTGACGACCGGATCACGCAGCGTCCAGGCAATCGCGACCTCGCCGGGCGTGCGACTGTAACGCTCACCGATCCCGCGTAGCACCTCCACCAGCCCAAGGTTGCGACTCAGCAGCGGTTCCTTAAAGCTGGCGGTTCTTGGGCGAAAGTCGTCTGGCGGCAGCGACGCGATGCGCTCGCGTGTCATTTTGCCGGTCAGCAGACCAGACTTCATCGGGGAGTACACGATGACGCCAATCTGCCGCTCACGGCAAAATGGCAGAACGTCCTTCTCGATGTCACGGGTCACGATGTTGTAGTTCGGCTGCAGCGAGGTGATGGGTGCGATCCTCTCGACCCGCTTCATCTGGGCGACATTGAAGTTCGATACGCCAATGTAACGAACCTTGCCTTCCTTTTGGAAGTGCGCCAGCGTCTGCCAACCTTCTTCCATCTCGGGCTCTGGATCGGGCCAGTGGATCTGGTAGAGATCGATCACATCCACACTCAGCCGCCGCAAGCTTGCTTCCAGTTCGTGGCGCACCGAGGCAGCTTTCAGGCTGTGCCCGATCTCGCGCTGGTCATTCCACACCAGGCTGCACTTGGTAAAGACGTGAGGACGGTGTGCGCGTCCCGCGATCGCTTTGCCGACGATCTCCTCTGAGTGCCCCAGTCCGTACACGGCCGCAGTATCGATCCAGTTGACGCCCGCATCGAGCGCCGTGTGAATCGCTGCAATTGATTCCTGGTCCTCCTGCCGTCCCCAGGAGAATGCCCAGTCGCCGCCCCCCATCGCCCATGCGCCAATACCGATGGGAGTGATTTCTAAGTCGGAGTTGCCTAAACGCCGAGTCTGCATATGTTTTCTTGGATGATTCTAAACGCAGGACGACGTCCCGAGTTGCTCTCGTTCCGTTGTGTTGTATGTATAGATGTCTGCTCTTAACGCTGCCTCTCCTTCAATTGGAGGATTCGGACCTGGATTCAACTGAAGCCCAGGACAGAATGCGGCGCCTACGGCTCCTCGAGAGACGCAACCTCTTCATCTTAGCTACGCCGGACAAGGGTCGCCGCCTAGCCCCGCGCTGTTCAGCTAAACTGATTCGTCATGAGTGATCGTCTGAAGGGCAAGATAGGGATCGTCACCGGTGCGGGCACTGGCATTGGACGCGCATGCGCAATAACCCTGGCGAGGGAAGGAGCGCAGGTGGCGCTGGTCGGCAGGCGAAGGGATCGCGTCGAGGAGGTTGCTCGCGAAATTGGCGACTCTGCCTTTGCGATCCCAGCCGACGTTTCCAGAACGGACGAAATTGAACGCCTGCTGGATCAGACGGTGAGGTGCTTCGGCGGATTGAACTTTCTACTGAACAACGCGGGGGTCCTGCACGTTGGGAGCGCCGAGCAGATTACCGAAGAACAGTGGGACGACACCTTCAACGTGAACGTTCGTGCCGTTTGGCTGCTCTCTCGGGCCGCGCTACCCCACATGAGAAAGTTTGGCGGCGGTTCGATTATTAACGTGGCTTCCACGCTCGGAGTTGTCGGAGCTCGAAACCGCGCAGCCTATGCTTCATCCAAGGGTGCGGTAGTCCTGCTGACTAAGAGCATGGCGATCGATCACGGACATGAAAACATCCGGGTGAACGCAATTTGCCCGGGGTTCGTAGAGACTGATTTGACTGCGGCGGTCATCGCCCAGGCTCCGGATCCAGCAGCGGTTCGTCGGGAAAGAACCGCCGCGCATCCCATCGGCCGGCTCGGCCGGCCGGAGGATATTGCAGGTGCGGCGGTTTATCTGGCGAGCGATGAATCGTCCTGGGTGACCGGAGCTGTCTGGCCGGTGGATGGAGGCTATCTCGCTGTCTGACAAATGCCATCCGGACGCGGCGTGAGCGCTCGGAGTGCCCTCCAGCTTGTCCCAAAAAGCTCCCAGAACCTTTAAAACCCCCGATCCGACCCGAACCTCATCCCAGCGGCCAACCCCCTTGGAATCGGCTGCCCGATGGATACTCCCGAACCCAGCCGCCTCTGCCGCAGGATTAGCGGGTCAACACCTGGTCGTCCTCTCTGGGGCGTAGTCGAGGAACATCTCGGTGAGGTTGGCGCCAGATGCTCATTCCGCGATTGGGTTTTGCCCCGATTTTCTTGAACCCAGTATTGAATAGTGGGTGCTCTTGCGTTCTGCCGGTTTGACCTCCTTACAAGGCTGACGTGACGCGAACGCCATGAGAACCGATTACAGGCTTGAGGGCGAAGTCCTTGGAAGAGAATCTACACATATACGGTCAAACACCCGCGTCCGCGTGGGTCGTCCTCACCGCCTCGGCACTATTGGCGGTGAACGGACAGGTCTGCGCACCGCCGGCTCCCAGATTGATTGCGGGGGTTCCCGCAGCCGTCTGCGAAAACAAAGTACAATGCCCGCGAGAGTCGTCGGGTCAACGGAACGGAGGTTCCGTGGCTCGAAAGCGATACCAGCAGGGATCGCTCATCCTGCGGGGCACAAGGGTAAAGAAGTGGTACGGCCGCTGGCTCGAAGACGAACTACAGCCGGACGGGAGTATCATCCGCATCCATCGTTCGGAGGTCTTGGGCGATAAGTCCGAGTTTCCGACCAAACGCCTCGCACAACGCGAACTCGATCGTCGCCTGGCGGCGATCAACAGCCCCATTTACAAAGCAAAGCCAACCGCGAACTTCGACGACTTTGCAGAGAAATGGAAGAGCAAGGTCATGATTCACCACGAGGGAAGCACCCAGGACAGCGAGAAGAGCGAGGTCAAAGCTTGGGTCGCGAACCTCGGAGGAATGCGGTTACGAGACATCTCCACAGAGGTCGTGCAGGACGTGATCACCTTGTGGTCGAAGCCCGGCAAAGATAAGCGGAGCGAAAAAACGATCCGTAATCGCGTCGCTACGCTGCGTCTTGTTTGGGCATCGGCAAAAGCGTGGGGTTACGTCACTCACGACGTCTGCCAGGATCTGGTGTTGCCGGCTTGGAACCGTGAGGAGCAACCAAGCTTCACGGTCGAGCAGGTCAAACAGATCATCAATGCCGCCAACGAGCCATGCAAGACCATCTTCTGGCTGGTGGCCGAGACGGGCATCAGACGCGGAGAAATCTGCGGCCTGAACGTCGGAGATGTCAACTTGAACGAGCAGGCAATCACGGTTCAGCGAAGCAGATGGAAAAGCAAACTGAAGCGTCCGAAGAACGGCAAGAAGCGATTCTTCGCTCTCTCGCCGCAGCTCACCGAACGCCTTCGGTTCTACGTCGAGGGAAGAAATCCCGAAGAGCCGCTTTTCCTAAGCAAGGAAGCTCGTCGCCTACACCCGGACAACTTCATCAAGAGACAGTTGAAGCCGATCTTGAAGAAGCTTGGACTCGATGGAGCAGCACATGCGTTCCGGCACGGAAACGCAAGTTTGCTCGATCACCTGCACGCACCGATGAAGGTGCGACAGGATCGGTTGGGTCACGCTGACCCACGAACAACCATGGGCTACACGCACGTGATTGGGGACGATCACAGAAAAGTGGCAGAGCAACTCGGGGAATTCTTTGCCCAAGTTCGCCTTAATTTGCCCAAGTACAAAAGCGGCTCGGGAGTTGTGACCTCCCAAGCCGTTGAAGTGTAACGAGATGTTTGGTTGCGGGGGGTGGATTTGAACCACCGACCTTTGGGTTATGAGCCCACAGGAATACGGGATTTCAACAACTTACAAGACGCGGGTGGCTACCTAAAAGCCTTGTAAGGAACTCTTGGGAAGTGTTATTGGACAGCTAATGAACAGCCGAGTTTTTGAGATTTTAAGGACCAGCGCTTGAGTTTCGGAAGGACAATCAGAACTACTCGCCATGTATCTGTGATCAAATCTCTAATGAGTTCCCTAGAATTGCAGCCCATCGCAGTAACTGCTCAATTCCGGTACTGTTCACACGCTAGCAGGCTGCGGAAAAACTGACTGGCAGCGCGTTTTTCGTTCCATGATTCCCTGTTGGCGATGTTAAGGGTGCGATTGTCGCTATTTTTGCGGCCTGCGAGATCTAACTCAATGCTCA
>Ga0075030_100002573_pt1 | contig 16478 bp, 16 predicted proteins | sample LitLauG_LLR_2012_FD_71393 | JGI IMG/M metagenome (GOLD analysis project Ga0075030, IMG submission 71393) | Freshwater sediment microbial communities from Pennsylvania, USA - Little Laurel Run_MetaG_LLR_2012 | ecosystem: Environmental > Aquatic > Freshwater > Creek > Sediment | place: USA... | reverse complement strand
CGAATGTCACCCGAGTCCCATCATTTATAATCGAATTCAGTCGGGGCGTAGCGCAGCCTGGTAGCGCACCTGCCTTGGGCGCAGGGGGTCCGCGGTTCAAATCCGCGCGCCCCGACCAATCTTCATTTTTTGCACGTTCGAAGATCAGATCGAACGGCTTTCTATATGTAGGCGTGAAACTTACGCCGTCTGTATCGCAGTTCAAAAGCACTGATTTCAGCAATTGACCGCGATCCGTCGGATTCCTCGTAAGATAAAGAAAATGCGCCTCGTTCGCGAGTTCAAGAATCCTTTTGACGGTCAGCGCGTTTTCCGCCGGAATCTGCACTCTTAAGCCCGACAGATCAGCTTCCAGCTTGCGCTCTTGCTCCCGCCAATCGTTTGTCTTGCGCGTCCAGAACTCCGCGTCGATCTTGCCGTCCAGCTTGTCCTCGTACATCTGATCCATACGAGCGCGTAGCGCCGCAAGTCGCTGTTCAATCGCAGCGATCCTCTTTAGACGTTCCGCTTCCGCCCCGGCACTGTCAGACTCCAACGAATTCACAATGGTATGCGCAACCGTCTCTGGTACGTAAATGTCTTTCAGTAGGTCTCCCATCCGATCCGAGACCTCCTGTTCGCGCATATAAGGAAGCGAACACTTGCCGCGTCCATGCGAGCAGCGGTAATAGACGTATTTGCTCTTTTGCAACTCTGCGGTGACCGTGCAGCCGTCATGTGCGCAGTGGAGCAAGCCCGCAAAGGCAAACGAGTGCTTCCGATGCTTCGGCTTGTGGCGTCCCGCGAAAACATCCTGAACCCGATTGAAAGCGTCACCGGAAATCAGAGGCTCATGCGTGCCCTTGTACTCGACGCCTTGCCAGAGGAAATAACCCAGATAAAAACGATTCTTGAGAATCTTTTCGAAATACGAGCAAGACAGGCGAAGACCAAGTTCGTTCAGTGCGGACCTGCGAAGCGTAATCAGTGAGTGCTCACCGCTCGCGTACATTTCGAAGATGCGTTTCACCATCGGCGCTCTCTCCGAGTCCACGTCAATCGAGCGCGTCAGAGAATTATTGCGGTAGCCCATAGGAGCACGTCCTGGGTAGATGCCTTCCTCCGCTTTCTCGCGCATTCCCTTTTTTACTTCCTCTTTCAGGTTCTCAACGTAGTGCTTTGCCACGGCTACGTGGATATCGTGCATGAACTTGTCCTGGGAGCGCGATTCCTTCCCGATAATCCGGCCTTCTTTGACCAGATGAATTTCGATTCCGCGCTTTTCGATCAGTGTCTCGAATGCGAGCGCGTCGGTTCGATTGCGGTATAGACGATCCGTTTTCTCAACCAGCACGATGCGACAGGCGATGTCGGCTTCGAGCAGGCGCAGCATATTCGTGAATTCTTTGCGACCGGGATTCTTCGCCGATTCGATATCGACAAACTCACGCTTGATGGAGAAGCCGCGAGCACGCGCATATTCCGCGAGCAGCTTACGTTGTGCTGGAATAGAGTACCCTTCGCGCTCTTGTTCGCGACTCGACACCCTGGCATACGAAAACGCTGCGATCATGCGTCACCTCACTACTGGAAACCATGGTATCGGGAACCAATCGCCGTGCAAGCCGTTTTGCGGCTGCGAAATCAGCAGCTTGCAAGCTGTCACTCTGAAATCGGCTCTTCACTTGCTTTTAAAGTCATGCCTCCTCGTTGCCGTCGGCTATTCGCTCCAAGCGATCCAACAGCAATGCAACTCTTCGGTTAAGCAGTTGGCACATCCGCCTCTTGTGCCAGTCGTCAGGAGAGATTTCGAGCAAGGTGTCGAGCTTCTTGATTTCCTCTTTGATCCCTCGAATCTCAAAGAGGATTGTGCGAATCTCATGCAGAACTGCCCCCATTTGCCACGCTCCTCAGTTTCAGTTGTAGAGTTGAGACTTGCACAAATCAGCAGCTTGCAAAGCTTGCGCGCTGCGATCAGTTCGAAATGCTCATTGAGCAGTCGACCGCTCACGTAAGCGCTGATTCAGCTCTGTATACGCGCTGTTAACAGCTTCTTGCAGCTTGTCTGAGCACAGACGCTCACGCAATTCGCGCAAGCAGTTATCACAGAACAGAACTGCGGGCGAAGACTTTTGAACGCGACCGCTCACGCCGACAGTCGAAATTATCGCTACGAGTGAGAAGCAAGCTGACTCCGAGCAATTGCTACATGACTTTTGCATGATCTCTACCCTCTCTATCCCATCTGTCGAGCAACCGAAAAAATCTGATGAGTTCCGAAATCGATTTCTGATCCATCTCTACGGGCGCGACGACCGGACCTGTCGCGTTCTTCGTTTTGCCCTCGTGCGCAGTCGTGCCCTTCGTTTCGCCCGTCAAGTCGCACGATGATTTGGCAGGCTTGCGCACATATCACCGGGTGAGCTTCTCTAGATCGTTGAGAAGCTTCTGCATGTGTTTCTTAAGAATCGTGAGCGCTCGCTGTTTCTCTCTCTTGCTTTTCGAAAAGATAGTGATCGAGTCATCGAGCTTTTCAAACTCGCGACCGACTTCAGAGAGTTCATTCAGAGTCGCGCTGATCTCAAAGAGTCTTTGCCCGTGATGACGCAACACAAGATTGTGTTCGCGCATCGTGCGAAACAAATACCCCAGCTTCTCATGCCCTGCTTACGTCGCACAAAGAATTGTGTCCCGCATGGATCGCAGACAAAGTAGGGCTTGCGGGTCTTTGCCATTCTTTGATCGAGTTCTTTACCGCAGAGAAAGCACGGCAAAACAGGCATTTCGAGTCCTCATTAACGTTAACGTTAAGAACAACTGTTGTTTGCGCCATGGCGGGCTATCTGTTCCGACAGGAAGTGAAAATGAGAATAGAAAACCGTCGCAATCGACTTGAACGTCCTGAGCGAAGCTCTCGAAGATAGAAAACAACTGAAAGATGCTGCGTTCATCCATTACCCAGGTTGTGTCGCTCGCAGTCTTTTCGAGCAAGTGAATAGAGCGCGACGTAGTGACGCGACGCGAACGCAGCGGGGCTGACATCAGCAATTCTTTTGTCAGATACTTCGCCAGATAATGCGAGATGCGATGAACGTCAACGAACCTGATGTCAACGATTCCGCCGCCGCCGAGCGCACTCCACGCCTCTGAAATCCATCGCTGCTTAATGAAGCGATCAACCAAGACGTGCAGATGGGGAATGCCGCTCTTGTGAAATTCAAGAATTGCGATGTAGTTGACCGCGCACTTGAACTTGCGAAACAGCGAGACGCGAAACTTATTGAACACCCGTCGTAGATACCGAACTGCGTCGCCCTCAATCTTCGAGGGGTCGAGCGTGAGTGTCAGAAATCGCGTGAGTGAAAGACGCTCTGCGATAACACGAATCGCCTGCTTGTAGCGCCACGCTTTGCGCGAGCCACAATACGCGCAAGCCCATGTCTTGCAATTGAGCCGAATCAACCTTTCCGAGCGACCGTCAAGCGCATAGCCTCGAAGCGTTCGCGCCCCACAATGCTTACATCGCCCGATTGCCTGTAGCTCTTTGCTTGCAACGTCGTAACGATTACTCTGATTTAAGACAAGTGAAGAACCCCGCTGCGTCGCTCCGCAGCGCAGCACGTCGCTCGCTTCGCTCGCGCCGCTGAGAGCTCCGCTCTCAGACTCTCGACCACTTTTATGCTGAGAAACATCAGCCCCAACCCCAAGATCAACGGCAAGATCAACCCCAACAGCAAGATCAACTGCAACACCAAAACCAACACCGAATTCTGGCGGGCAAGCCTCCGACTTTCGGTCGGCTGTCGCTGGAGTTGTTGGTCCTACTCTCAGCCCCGGACCGGAGTGGTCAACCGGTGGCCCGGAATTGTTTCGGACCGCACCCCGCTTGCCCGTATTGTCGTTTCCATCTGTCCTGTTGCTGCTTTTCTGTTCCAGTAGAGACATTACCTAAACTCGAATTGACCCCCCAGACACAAAACTCCGTTTTCGTGTCCACCATTTTGTGGATCGATTTTGTATATTCTTGCGACGGAGGTGACAACGATGCCAAACAAGCGAGCGGACCAGCATCGATGGAGGAATTCTGTTAGCGATCAAATCCAGCGCCACTTGGAAAATGCCGCTAAAGAATTGAAAGAATCCTGGAGTATCGACGGCGGTGATCCGCGCTCTTACCCCTTCATGAGTGAGATCGTCTTGAACGAACTCAGAGACCGGATACGATATCAGCCTCGATCTACGAAGCTCCCTTCCGTCCCTGAGCCTCAACCTCAGCCCGAGCCAGAGAAGTTGATGGACTTAATCGAGGAGAAGATAGTCAGAGCTGTTTACGAAGATCAGAACAGTGGAAACTACAAGGACGCACTGAGGAAAGCATCGGCAGGAGGGAAGAGGGGACTAGCGGCATGGCGGAAGATTCTCCGAAGCATCGACCGAGCTTACGAAATCGGGATTCATGGAGCAGGAGTCGCGCCCATGCCAAGAATACATTTTCTCCACCGAGAACTTCTCGACATCGCGAGGGGTACTCAAGATGGACGACCTCACGAGCGAAGGTTTCGTCGAGTTCTTTGACGATTTGTGTCCATGCGGAAAGAAACATCAGGCTGACGCTATTCGAAAACTCGGACAGCGGATCGCGAAAGCTCGCTGACATGGAAATACAGTGCTTCTGTAAATTCCCAAAAGTCTTGAGGCTTGGGGAAACGCGTTGCTCTCATCTTTGGCCATCGACTCGATATTGAAATTCTGGAGTTCATCGCCACGAGGGAGCGACGTGGTGAACTGGTTTCTCCTTTATACCGCCGGACGTTGCAGCTTTTCTAGGCGAAGCAACTGAGCATTCGCGGCGACAATGATTGTAGAGAGACTCATCGCGACTGCACCTACGCTCATCGGTAGATCAAGTCCCCAGTGGACGAAAACGCCCGCTGCGACCGGGATGGCGACGAGGTTATAGGCGGTCGCCCAAACCAGATTTTGGATCATCTTTCGATAAGTAGCACGAGATAGTTCGATCGTTCCCACAACGTCTCGTGGATCATTGCGCACGAGCACAATCCCGGTCGACTCAATCGCCACATCGGTTCCCGCGCCAATCGCGATTCCAATACTTGCGGTCGCCAGCGCCGGTGCGTCGTTCACGCCGTCACCAACCATTGCGACGCGTTTGCCACCGGCCTGAAAGCGCTTCACCGCCGATGCTTTGTCAGCGGGAAGAACCTCGGCTGCGACCTCGTCGATACCAATGCGTTTCGCGACCGAATCGGCTACCGTTTTCGAATCTCCCGTGATCATTGCGACCCGGATACCAAGTCGATGGAGTTCCTTAACGGCCTCATGGGATTCGGGCCGAATCTCATCCTCGACGGCGAAAGCGCCGAGCAGCTTCCCTTCGGTGACGACATAGAGAACCGTCTTTCCATCCGATGCCCACTGGGTCGTCAACCTTTCAGTTTCTGGGGGTACGGTTGCCTTATTCTCGGTCAATAAACGCGGTCCGCCGACAATCACACTCTTGCCGTTCACGATTGCTTGTGCCCCTCGCCCCGGTAGCGCTTCGAAGTTGTCCGCTTGCAGCGTGGGCAGGTTTCGACGCTTGGCTTCGTTCACGATTGCTTTCGCGAGCGGGTGTTCGGAATTCGCTTCGACAGAGGCGGCATCGGCGAGCAAGTCATTGTCGTTGCCACCGGGCGCGGTCGTGATTCCCGATTATACGGGCGATCCTCGCGTGAGCGTTCCCGTCTTATCGAAAATCACCATATCCAAATTGCGGGCGCGTTCGAGTGCGAGTCTGTCCTTGACGAGAAGCCCGTTCTGAGCCCCGATGGATGTCGAGATCGCAATCACCAGCGGAATCGCCAGTCCCAGAGCATGCGGGCAGGCGATGATAAGAACGGTTGCCGTCCTGATCAGGGCATGTTCTTTGTCCCCTGAAAGCCACCAGTAGGCAAAAGTGATAGCGCCGGAAGCGACGGCTACATAGAAAAGAATTGCTGCAGCACGGTCAGCGAGAGCTTGCGTACGTGATCCAGAAGCCTGTGCAGCGGCAACGAGCCGCATGATGCCGGACAGGGCGGTCTGCTCCCCAACTGCCGTAATGCGGACTCGAAGACTCCCGCCGCTGGCAACTGTTCCCGCAATGACCTTGCTACCTTGTCCCGTCGAGACCGACCGGGACTCGCCGGTAATCATCGACTCGTCAACATCGGCGGCGCCCTCGACGACTGTGCCATCTGCCGGGACACGAGTTCCGGGACGGACAAGGACGACATCACCCACTTTCAAATCAGAGATTGGAACGGCTGAGTGTCTGTGCCGCTTACACGTTCGGCAGTGTCTGGAAGCAGCGTGGCAAGTGCATTCAGTGCACCTCGGGCCTGGGAAATGGCTCGCATTTCGAGCCAATGGCCGAGGACCATGATCGTGATCAGAGAGGCGAGTTCCCACCAAACATCAATCTCGAACAGGCCGAATGTTGCGGCGAGCGATGTCCCAAAGGCGACTATGATCGCCAGGCTGATGAGAGTCATCATGCCGGGCTTGCGATCGGCAAGTTCGCCCCATGCCCCGCGGATGAAGACTAACCCGCCATAAACAAAGACCGCCGTTCCGAGGATTGCAGGGATAAATTTCGAACCGGGGAAGGAAGGCGCTGTGTACCGAAGCCAATGTTGGACATCCGTCGACCAGAAGATCACGGGAATCGTGAGAGCGAAGGTCAACCAGAACTTGTCCCGAAACATAGCGACGGAATGTCCGGCGTGACGGTCGTGGTTTCCGTGGGCCTTTGACATTTTGTGGCCGGCATGTGGGTCCGCCTCTTGTCCGTGGGCTTGGTGTGTCATTTGGTCCATTTGAACTCTCTTAGCCGGAAACCGAGCGTTGCCGTGTGGCGCGCAAGTATTCGTCAAACGTTGAGGGTACAACCGATTGGTCGGGCCAGAGTGAGCACTCTTGCTCAGACGATCCGCACCTCGATTGCTAACCTCGATACGGAACCTAAGGAAGGTCATAATGAATAGCACAACAGCTGTGAAAGATCCTGTCTGCGGCATGGACGTAGAAACGGCTACCGCCGCTGGACGAACCGAGCATAAAGGGCAGACCTATTACTTCTGCGGCTCGAAGTGCAAAGAGAAATTCGACCTTAGTCCGGAGCAATACGTGGACAAGTCTGCGGGAACACCGAAGAGCAGCCATGGTTGTTGCAGCTAGATCCAAAAGATGAACTGAGGCTTTGTGCGAGAGTACGGATGCGTCTGGCGAAGTCGTCAAAGTAGAGAACGGCTGAGCCGAACGAAAGGGTCTCTGTGATGAACCATGCGTACGGATGGATGGGCGGAGGGATGTGGATTTGGACGGTGATCGGCGTACTGATGGTGGTTCTACTGGTTGTTGCGATTAACAAAGTTTCCACGAAGTAACGGTACATTCGAACCTGTCTCTGAAGTGACCTACGAAGCGTGGGGGGAGCCCTGCGTTGGTCACACTTTCCACTGACAAAACGATTGAGCGAGACTGCTGCTGTCTTGCAGGTTTGTAGTCGCGATTACAAGCGGCTGTGATCTCGGTCACAGCCCATGCGGGCGCGGCCCTCTACTATACTTCATAAGAACATGACGTGGCGGTTCAAACTCGTCGCCTCAGCGCTCGTAATGATTTTGCTGGCAACGCCATTGTCGGCGTTGGGTACGTGCTGGTTGTATATGACACCGGTCGAGCATTGCACGCCCCATTGCCCGATGATGACGATGAGAACGCATGCGCCTTCGATCACCATTCAATCAGCCGCAAATCACTCGTGCTGCCGAGTCTCTGCTGCCAGACCGACCCCCGCTTTTATGGCGCAGGCTCCCAGCGTCAGTAGCTATGTGGCTCCGACATTCTCCGTTTCGGCTCTAGATATCCCTGCAATTCTGACAAAAGCCGAACCGCCTGATCCATTGGCCCGAGCATCGTCCCCTTCCCTCCAGTCCGTTTTCTGCACTTTCCTGATCTAGCACCGTCCCTTTTTGCTCATCCCTCTTAGGCGTAATTGCCTAAGGTTTAAACACGCATTTTCAGCGTCGTCTGAGCAAAAGAGAACACTCTCATGATCAGGAAAATACTCGCTCTGATATCGTTCGGCTGTTTATGGCCAGGCCTCGGTGCGGCACAGCAGGTTCAGGTTCCGGTCACGCTTCAAGCGCCTCAGGCCGATACCACTACACAACCTCGGGTCGCGTCCCCCGTCAGCCTCGAAAACCTTGTTCGCGAAGCGCTGCAGAAGAATCCGGCGATCCAGAGCGCTTTGCATAGTGTGGAAGCGCAGCGACGGCATGTGCCGCAAGCGAAGACGCTGCCTGACCCAACGGTTGGGATCGGCTGGGCTGGAAACATCACGCCTTTCAGCGTGCAGTCGGGAGACCCTTCCAGCTATCGGACCGTTACGGCCAGTCAGCAACTGCTTTACCCAGGTAAGCTGAAATTGCGCGGCGAGATTGCCTCAAAAGAGGCTGATGCCGGGTCTTCGGACCTGGAAGCAGTTCGCCGGCGCGTAACCGCGGACGTGAAGACGGCATATTTCGAATATTGGTTCTACGACAAAGCGCTTCAGACGACCCTGAAGGACAAGGATTTGTTGACGAAGCTGTCGCAGATCGCCGAAGCCCGTTACCGCGTGGGTAAAGGCATTCAGCAGGATGTTCTCCGATCACAAGTCGAGATTTCATTACTGCTGCAGCGGCTCACGGTTCTGCATCAGCAGCGAAATACTTCCCAGGCACGCCTGAACACGTTGCTGGCGCGTAGCCCTGAAGCGCCACTCCCGCCAGCCGAAAACATCGAGCGGTCTCCTCTGAACTACTCCCTTGACGATCTGTACAGACTCGCGCGGCGGAACGATCCCAGCCTTCACCGCGAGGAGCAGATGATTGAGCGTAACCAGCTCGCAGTGAACTTGGTGCAAAAAGACTACTACCCGGATTTGAGCGTTGGGTTTATGTATCAGCAACGCCCGATGCTGCCCGACATGTACGGGATGACATTCACCATCAACGTACCGGTCTTTTACAAGAGCAAACAGCGCGAGGAAGTAAGGCAAGCCACGGAAGAGCGGCTTTCAGCCGAGAGCAGCCGCGACAATCGGAAGAACGAGCTGAATTTCGAACTCAAACAGCAATACTTGGCAGCCAAGGCTTCGGATGAACTCCTGAAGTTATTTTCTGAGGGTGTGGTGCCGCAGTCATCGTTGGCACTAGAGTCCTCGATGTCTGCCTACCAAGTTGGCACAGTGGATTTTCTGAGCGTTCTGGGAAACTTTTCGACGGTTCTGAATTATGAAATCGATTATTACCGCGAACTTGCGAATTACCAATCTTCGTTGGCGCGCATGGAGAGCATGGTGGGCGTGGACCTGACTTCGACGGCTGCGCAACCGGGTAACGAGCACCCGGCGGAAAGGGAGTAAGCAATGTTTTACAAAGTCCTAAGGATTTCGGCAATCGTGGTCGTAATCGCTTTAGCGGTTGGAGTCTTTTTCAAGAGCAGGGTTTCGGCGATTTTCCAGCATCAGCCGGCCAGTTCCCAGGCGACTTCCGAGCGAAAGGTTCTTTACTGGTATGACGCGATGAGCCCGCAGCATCATTATGACAAACCCGGAAAAGCGCCCGACGGCATGGACCTCGTGCCTCAATATGCGGAGGACAACTCCTCTCAGACTGCTACTGCGACTTCGGAGCGGGTTGGTGGGCGGAAGATTCTCTTCTGGTATGACCCGATGCATCCAGCTTACAAGTCTGACAAGCCGGGAATCGCGCCGGACTGCGGCATGCAATTGGTTCCCAAGTACGCCGACGACAAGACGGCAAAGATGCCCGCGGGCACAGTGAAAATCACCCCGGACAAGCAACAACTGATCGGCGTAAGGACCGCAACTGCCGAACGGCAGTCTCTGGTGAGAACTGTTCGCACAACGGGTCAGCTCACAAGTGATGAGACGAAGCTTGCGCATATCCACGTGAAGGTTAACGGGTACATCGACAAAGGCTACGTCGACTACATCGGGCAGTTCGTCAAGAAGGGACAGCCCCTTTTCACGCTGTACAGCCCCGACTTGGTCGCCACCGAAGAGGAATACCTGATTGCGAAGCGTGGCGCGAAGGAGATGGGTAGTTCGCAGTTCCCAGATGTTGCGCAGGGATCGCAGTCGCTGCTGCGCTCCACGCACGAACGGCTCAAACTGTGGGACATCAGCGACGAGCAAATCAAGAAGCTCGATGAAACCGGCGAGGTCACGAAAACTTTGACCTTCTACTCGCCCGTCAGCGGCTTCGTGACCGACCGTAAAGCGTTTCCGCAGACCGCCGTCACCCCGGAGATGGACCTGTATGTGATCAGCGACCTGTCCACGATCTGGGTGAATGCAGACGTGTACGAATATGAGGTGCCGTTTGTGAAAGTGGGCCAAACGGCGGACATGGAACTGAGCTATTACGCGGGAAAGACCTACTCGGGGGAAATTACCTACATCTACCCGACCGTCGATCCCGTTTCCCATACGGTAAAAGCACGTATCGAGTTTGCGAACCCCAATTTCGACTTGAAGCCGCAGATGTTCGCCAACGTGCAGTTGAAGATCAACTACGGCAAACAGATTGTCGTGCCCCAGGAAGCGATCATGGATTCCGGGGACAAGCAGTACGTGTTTGTCGTCCACGACGGCAGCGTGTTCGAACCGCGCGTGATCCAGATGGGTGCGAAGCTCGAAGGCAACGTGGTCGTTCTGTCGGGCCTAAATACAGGGGAGACCATCGTGACTTCCGGGAATTTTCTCATTGATTCCGAGAGCCGTCTGAAGAGCGCGATGGCCGGGATGCAGCACTAAGGAGATTGGTTATGGCAAAAAGGGCATCGATTTATTCAGCACTGGTCCTGATCTTTGTCGCGGGCTTGTTTGCGGGCGGGTACTTGCTGATGAACCGCCGCTCGCGGATGGAATGCGGATTCTGTCGGCGTCAGATCAATGCAAAAGCACATGTCGTAGCGGAAGTCGGCGGGAGGCGGCGCGACGTCTGCTGTACGCACTGTGCGGTGACGGAGGCACGACAGGAGAAGAAGCCGCTGCGGCTGATCGCTGTGACCGACTATCCCACCGGAAAGCTGGTGAGCCCGCAGGGAGCATGGTTTGTCGAGGATAGCCGCGTGATCGCCTGCCAGCACGACATGTCCAAGATGGATGAGTCCAAGCACATGGAACAGTTGGCATTCGATCGCTGCTCGCCCGGCACATTCGCGTTCAGCGACCGGAATGCCGCCGAAGCATTTGTGGCACAAAACGGCGGTGTTCTGCGGAGCCTGCCTGAAGTGCTGGCGGAGGCCCAGCAGTGATTAACCGAATTATCGATGTCTGCGCGAAGAACAAGTTTCTCGTCTTTCTATTCATCGGCGTGGGCGTGCTCGTTGGCGTGCATTCGATGAAGAACACGAAGCTGGATGCAATCCCCGACTTGTCGGACACGCAGGTGATTGTGTACTCGAGGTGGGACCGCAGCCCGGACATCATGGAAGATCAGGTGACTTATCCCATCACCTCGGCGTTGCTGGGATTGCCGAAGGTGAAGGACATCCGCGGCTTCTCGGACTTCGGCTACTCCTACGTCTACATCATTTTCGAGGAAGGCACGGACATTTACTGGGCGCGCTCACGAACGCTTGAATATCTGAACTCCGTCGTCCCACGGTTGCCCAAAGGCGTCAGTGTCGAGTTGGCAAAGGATGCGACGGCTGTCGGTTGGGTATATCAGTACGCTCTGGTCGATACCACGGGGCAATACAGCATCGAGAAGATACGAAGCTATCAGGATTGGTATTTGCGCTACGCGCTGCAGTCCGTGCCTGGCGTTGCTGAAGTGGCACCGTTGGGCGGCTTCGTTCGACAGTATCAGGTCAATATCGACCCCAACAAGCTGCTCGGTTACAAGATCCCGATCAATATGGTCGTGGACGCCATAGGGAAGAGCAACAATGATGTTGGCGCCCGCTTGGTCGAAATGTCCGGTCGCGAGTACATGCTGCGAGGGCGCGGCTACATCAAATCGCTCGATGACATCGGTAACATCGTCGTCATGTCGAATCCGCAAACCGGCACGCCTGTACTGGTGAAGGACATTGCCACGGTGACCTTCGGGCCCGACATGCGGCGCGGCGTTGGTGAACTCGATGGACAGGGGGAAGCGGTCGGCGGTGTCGTCATTATGCGGTTCGGCGAGGACGCTCAGAAGGTTATTGAGCGGGTGAAGCAAAGGATCACGGACATTGAGCCCACCCTGCCGAAGGGTCTCAAGATCGTCAACACCTATGACCGTTCGGACCTGATCGACCGCTCGGTCGACAACTTGAAGCACACTCTCATTGAAGAACTGGTCATCGTCAGCCTGGTGATCATGATCTTTCTGTGGCACTTCCCCAGCGCCTTCATTCCCATCATTACCATTCCGGTCACCGTGATCTTGGCGTTTATTCCCATTCAGATGAGCGGCATGTCGGCCAATATTATGTCGCTCGGCGGAATCGCCATCGCCATCGGAGCCATGATTGATGCAGCCGTCGTAGTTGTCGAGCAGACGCACAAGAAGCTGGAGCACTGGAATGCGGAAGGGCGGCCTGGGGACTATCACGAGGTCGTGATCTCGGCCGTAAAGGAAGTCGGGGGAGCCAGTTTCTTCGCGCTGCTCGTCATCGCCGTCGCCTTCCTGCCGGTGTTCACGCTTGAAGCGCAGGAAGGCCGACTGTTCAAGCCGCTGGCGTTCACCAAGACTTTTGCCATGGCGATCGCGGGGGTGCTGGCCATCACGCTCGATCCCGCCATGCGGTTGTTGTTCACTCGCATGGATAAGTTCAAGTTCCGTCCGCGATGGATCGCGGCAATCGTGAACAGTGTGCTGGTTGGCACGATCCACAGCGAAGATAACCACCCCATCAGCCGTCCTCTGATGAAGCTCTACCACCCCGTAGTCGAGTTCGTGCTGGAACACAGGTGGAAGACGATTGCCGCCGCCGTTATTGCCATGGTGCTGACCGTGCCGGTTTTCTTTAGACTCGGCTCCGAGTTCATGCCGCCTCTCGATGAGGGCACTCTACTGTACATGCCGACAACTCTGCCCGGCATGTCTGTAACGGAAGCCTCGCGGCTACTTCAGGCGCAAGACAAGATCATTAAGAGCTTCCCGGAGGTCTACCGCGTATTCGGCAAGGCTGGCCGTGTGGAGAGTGCCACGGATCCCGCACCTTATTCGATGATGGAAACCGTCATTGTCTTGAAGCCTGAAACGGACTGGCCGAAACACGAACGATGGTACTCGAAGTGGGCTCCCCATTGGTTGCACGGCGCGCTCGGTCGCTTTTGGCCAGAACACGGAACCACTCAGGAACTGATCTATGGTCCCGGGGGGCTGAACGACGCGCTCACAATGCCGGGCATCGCGAATGCATGGACTATGCCGATCAAGGCACGGATCGACATGTTGACCACGGGTGTTCGCACACCGCTCGGCATCAAGGTCCTCGGTTCCGACCTAAGCGAGATCGAGAAAGTCGGCGGACAAATCGAGATGGCGCTGAAGGACATCCCCGGTACAACCAGTGTGTTTGCTGAGCGAACAACGGGCGGCTATTTTCTCGACTTCGACCTGAAACGCGATCAACTCGCGCGATACGGCCTGACTGTGGATGATGCTAACGATGTGTTGATGTCGGCCGTTGGCGGTGAGCCGGTGACAACTACCATTGAGGGCCGCGAGCGGTACTCGGTCAACGTCCGCTACCTGCGGGACTACCGCAGCGATATCGACGCGCTGCAGCGGGTGCTGGTTAACACACCTTCTGGTGCGCAGATTCCTCTGGGGCAGATTGCCGACATCTCGTTGAAGACCGGCCCAGGGATGATTCGCGATGAAAATGGCCGCCTCAGTGGATACGTCTACGTCGATGTCTCGGGACGCGACATCGGTAGCTATGTCACCGACGCAAAGAAAGTCGTTGCGGAAAAAGTCAGCGTCCCCGCTGGGTATCAGCTGGTCTGGAGCGGACAGTACGAATCGATGGAGCGTGTAAAAGAGCGCTTGAAGATCGTGCTTCCCATCACGCTCTTCATCGTTTTCCTGTTGCTGTATTTCAATACCAAGTCGACGGTCAAGACGTTCATCATTCTCCTCGCTGTACCGTTCTCAGCGATTGGTGCGATCTGGTTCCTGTATCTACTGAACTACAACATGAGCATTGCGGTGTGGGTCGGGTTGATCGCGCTGCTTGGGGTGGATGCGGAAACGGCGGTCTTCATGCTGCTGTACCTGGACCTCGCCTATCACGATGCCATCAGCAAGGGAAAAATGAACACCTGGAATGATCTGCGCGAAGCCATTGTGGTGGGTGCGGTCAAACGTCTGCGACCCAAGGTGATGACAGTGGCCTGCATGCTGTTCGGCCTACTGCCCATTATGTGGTCGGTGGGATCCGGTGGTGATGTGATGAAGCGAATCGCTGCTCCCATGATCGGCGGAATCATCACTTCGTTCCTGATGGAACTGATTATCTATCCGCCTATATTCGCGATCTGGAAATGGAACTTCGAACTAAAACCAAAACTGAAACAGCAAGCCCCCAATCCCCTTGAACCAGCGAGTACACAGGAGCCCGTACATGCCTAGGTGGACTCAGCAATTCGGGATGGCGGTCGCCCTGGTTGCACTGGCTGCGTCCGCCTGGGCGCAGACGGCGCATTACACCGTTCCAGCAGCCTCGGCCAGAGACGATTTCGCGGCCTACCGGCAAGCCTTGGACAGCGCAGCTGATTCTGCTTTAGCCAATGTGGTGCGAGAAGCCGCAGCGAGCAGCCAAGTCGCTGAAGTTACAAGCATGACTCCAGCCCCGCCAGATTCCAAGGTTCTGCATCAGTTCGCTGCGCAATATTGGAACGGCAACGATGAAGCTGTCCGCCGCGCCGTCGCGCGAGTGACGGAACTCAGACCGGCGCTCACGCCCATCCTGCACGAACAAGGTGTCCCTGACGAGGTTGTGGCTCTCGTGCTAATCGAAAGCGCTGGGCAATTGAACGCACTCTCCCCGAAGGGCGCCCGCGGCATCTGGCAATTCATGCCAGATACTGCCCGTCGCTACGGACTGACCGTGACAGCCAACCTTGATGAACGAATCGAAGTTGTGAAATCCACGGGTGCAGCGGCTCGCTACCTGCACGACCTGTATCAGAGATTCGGTGACTGGCGGTTGGCATTCTCTGCCTACAACGCTGGCGAGCAGGCTGTCGAGCGGGCAATGTCGAGGACCGGACACACCAATTTCTTGCGGATCGACCCCGCGCTGCCGGAAGAGACGCGCAACTACGTTCCCGCAGTCATGCGCGCGATGGAATTGCTCGGCAGCAACAAGCAGCCGGTCTTACCGCTGGTTAGATCCGGGAAGTCCCCGGCTCGATCCGTGTTGTACGCATCAATGAAAAGCACGGATTAAGTGTGCAAAGAAAACTACTCTTAATTGAATTTGTCAGCAAAATGAATTCATCATCATAGAAAGATGTATCGCATCGTGACCGTGCAACCGCTTTCACTGACGAAGATGCCTCGGGGATAGTTATTCACTCACACTACCGAGTGAGCAGGAAATCTCCCGCACCATTGCTGGCAAGGGCGGCAACATGAGGCCAGCGTTGAACGGAATTGGAGCGAAGTTGTCGCGCGATCAAATTCTGCGGGTGATAAAAGACGGAAAAGCAAACACCACGATGCCTGCACTCCCAGCCGGTACAGCCGACCAACAGCTCAACGACCTGGTCGACTTCCTGGCCAGTCTCAAGTAACGCGAGGGTGGTGTCCTAATTTTCAAAATAAGACACTCCAAGCGGGGGACACATGAAACCGACGATTGACGTTAAATCCTAAACTGCTGATAATGCGGGGTCGAGCCTGCGGCCACTGAGAAAGAAAGTTCGAAAATCGTCTCCTAGGGCCGACCAATATCCCCTGTGGCATCAACAGGTTTTGGAAGCAACAATCTTGGAAATCCCAAACTTGGGTCCGATATGGGTCCAATAAGTAGAGCTTCCAGTTTCTTCACAGCGGATCGGCGATCTTCTGTCAGCGAATGCAGGTACACCTGCCGAGTGATTTCGCTCGACGAGTGTCCCAACAATGCCTGCACCGTTCCCAGAGGAGTTCCGATCGAATTCGGTTTCTTCTACGCGGAGCCAACTTGCACCAAGGTCGACGTTCCGCCAGCGCAGCGCTAGCATTTCCCCGACCCGGAGTCCAGTGAGCGTTAACAGGAAAACCAACGACCGCGTCGGCTCCGGCAGCCTGGTCAGGAGCGACCGCAGTTGCTCCGGAGTCAGCACCGCCTTCTGTCTTGATCGCAATCGTCTCGGAAGTCTCGTCAAGCGCACTGGGTTAGCGTCGATGTATCCCCACTCCGCCGCCGTGCCCAGTATTTTGCTGAGAGCGCACTGC